>ERZ1026886.110-NODE-110-length-40492-cov-40.553379_pt1 | contig 40492 bp, 28 predicted proteins | sample MGYA00380173_ERZ1026886 | MGnify/ENA primary metagenome ERZ1026886 (study PRJEB33269, sample SAMEA4719809) | human gut metagenome | biome: human-associated habitat; feature: organic feature; material: feces | place: Cameroon | collected 2013-10 ... | reverse complement strand
GCGATACCCAGGGTGCCGCTTCGCTTGCCCTGGGCTATGTGCTCCATTGGGCCTTTATTGACATCATCGGCTGCGGTTCAGCAATTCAAGCAAGCTTGATTGCATTCGCCTTGCACGATGATTCAGCCCGCACTTGCTAATTTCGAAACTCGAGTATGTAGTATATAGCATACAACCCGTCAACCTGTCAACTTGTTAACCCGTTAACCAATTGATTTATTTCTTGCCGCACCCCCGGCACCCGTGGCATTGGCTGCCCAGTTCGCCGCGGAAACGCATCTCAACCAAGTGTGAGAGGCGGTCGTGCAAGTGTTCAATGTCCACATGGCGCAACACCTCGTTGACAAAGGCATGCTGCAACAACAAGCGCGCCTCCGCCTCGGGAATGCCGCGCTGACGCATGTAGAAGAGCGCCCCCTCGTCGAGTTTGCCTATCGTAGAGCCGTGGTTACACTTCACGTCGTCGGCATAAATCTCAAGCATGGGCTGGCTGTAGGCACGTGCTGTGGGCGAAGCGCACAAGTTGGCGTTAGTCTGCTCCGAGGCCGTTTGCTGAGCCCCCGGTGCCACATACACCTTGCCGGCAAAGGCCCCCGTGCTGTGGCCGCCAAGCACATACTTGTAGAGCATGTCGCTCGTACACTTTGGCGCCAGATGTTCCACCACAATGTTGTTGTCGGCACGCTGTTCGCTGTCGGCAATCACCGCCCCGTACATTTCCGCCGTAGCCCCCTCGCCGCGCAAGCGCACATCGAGGCGGTTGCGGCTCTGTCCGCACGTCAGTGCAATGCCGTCGTAGCTAAAGCGGCTGTTAGCCTGCTGCTCCACGTAGATGGTCGAAAAGCGCGTGGTGCGGGCGTTAGTCTCCTCAATGCTGTAAACGTTGAGTTCGGCGCCCTCCTCGGCATACACCTCGGCCACCTGGGTGGTAAGGTAGCGTCCCTCGCCCTCGGCGTGGTCGCACAGCAGCACCGAGCCCTTGGCCCCCCGTCCGGCCACCACCACAATGCGGCGCACGCTCATCATGTCGGCCTTGGCCGATGCCACGTTCACCACCTGTATGGGCGCCTTCAGCCGGCAGCCCTCGGGCAGGTAAATCAGCATGCCGTCCTGTGCCAGCATGGTGTTGAGCAGTGTCACCCCGTCGTGTCCCGTTCTGAAGTCGCGGTCGGTAGCCGCAGCGCGGTTGTAGTAGCGCTCCACAATGTCGGCGTGGTGCTGTGCCGCCTCGTTCAGCGTACACACCATCACCCCCTCGGGCAGCAGCGCCCGCGAGCTTTGCGGTGCGGCACAAGGCACATCGTTCACCACGAAGAAGAGCGACGTGCTCAGGTTCGGCACATTGCACTTGAAGGTGGCGTAAGGGTCGGCCCCTGGTGCCAGGCGGCGCAGGTTAAGCCCGTAGTCGGGTGCAAAGGCCGCTTCGGCGTCGGTGTACTTGTAGCGCTCCACCTTGGTGGTGGGCAGTCCCTGCAAGTCGAGTTGAGCGGCCGCTGCCTCGCGGTGGCTGTTCATCACCGCGTTGCTGCCGTCGTCCACCATGTCGCGGTGGGTGCGGTAAATGCCAGTGTATTGTTTGTGACTCTCCATCATGCCTTATGCCTCCTCAGTCAAGCTGTTAACAATCCAGTCAAAGCCCTTGTCCTCAATTTCGTAGCCAAGGCTGGCTGTGCCGTCCTTCACGATGCGGCCCTTCACCAGCACGTGCACAAAGTCGGGCTTGAGGTAGTCGAGCATGCGCTGGTAGTGCGTAATGACCATGGCACTTGTCTGCGGGGTGCGCAGCATGTTGAAGCCCTCGGCCACAATGCGCAGTGCGTCCACGTCGAGGCCCGAGTCCGTCTCGTCGAGAATGGAGAAGGTGGGTTCGAGCACCGCCATCTGGAATATTTCGTTGCGCTTGCGCTCACCGCCCGAAAATCCCTCGTTCACCCCTCGGCTCATAAAGTGCGCGTCGAGTCCCACGAGTTTGCGTTTCTCCTTGAGCAGTTTCAGAAATTCGCCGGCCGGTATGGGTTCCTGCCCGAAATACTTGCGTTTGGCGTTGAGGGCGGCACGCATGAAGTTGGTCATCGACACACCGGGAATTTCGGTGGGAGCCTGGAACGACATGAACACACCCTCGTGGGCACGGTCCTCGGGTGGCAGTGCCAGCAGGTCCTTGCCGTTGAAGGTGATCGATCCTTCGGTCACCTCGTATTTGGGGTTGCCCACCAGCACGTTGCTCAGTGTGCTTTTGCCCGAGCCGTTGGGGCCCATGAGCACGTGCACCTCGCCATCGCGAATGGTGAGGTTTACGCCGCGCAGAATTTCTTTGCCTTCAACCGAGGCATGGAGGTTTTTTATTTCAAGCATGATGTTGTTTTGTGTCGGTTTGGTAGTGGCCGCGGTCCGTTTGGCAGTCTGCGGCCCGATTAGGTAGCAAATGTAGCAATTTTTTTTCAGACAGCTGCAATTTTTGCCGCCCTTTTCGCGGGCGTGAGCGCGTCAGCGCGCACATCACCCCACACTCCCTAACTCTTCTTTGTAATCTTCTTCTTTGTAATCTTATTCTTATTGTGTGCAGTAGGTGTGTGGTAAGGTGTGTGGTAAGGTGTGTGAAAAATAAAATTCAGCTCTGTTGTAACTCGTTGTAATACACGGCGTTACGACCTGTTGAGGTTGTGCGGAAGGTGTGTGGTAAGGTGTGTGATAAGGTGTGTCACAATTTTTGTTAAAGAATGACTGTCCGGTGGGGCTGCATGGCCGAAAAAACTGGCTGTTGGCGTGCCGTAAAAATGACTGATGCGGAATGTGTAAAAATCAGTTGCGGGAGGTAGAAAAATCTGTCGTGCGAGGTAGAAATTTGGGCAGGAGAAACGAAAAAATCGGTCTCCCGTGAGCGTTTTTCGCTTGTGTGGCGCAGCTGCGTGCTGCACCCACGGAGGGAGTGTGGCAGGCACGGTGGCAGACGCGCTTTTTTTGTGGCGCCGTGCCGTGCAGATTGCAATTAAAACGCTACCTTTGCAACATGAACACACTGGACAAACGTACAAGCGAAGAACGCTTCAACACACTCACCCACCTGGGTGGCGTGGTGTTCACCCTGGCAGCCGCCTGGGTGATATTGCGCATGGGGTGGGGCAGCGGCTGGAAAAACGCCTTCGGCACCACCTTCTTTACCTGTGGCATGCTGCTCATGTATGCCGCCAGCACCCTTTACCATTGGTGGCTGCCCGGCCACGGCAAGCGGCGGCTGCGTGTGCTCGACCACATCAGCATCTACGTGATGATAGCCGCCTCGTACACCCCCATCTGCATCGGTGTGGTGGGCGGTGCCTTGGGCTGGACCGTGTTCGGTTTGCTGTGGGCGGTGGCTGTGGGCGGTGCGGTGTACAAAATTACTGCTATGGGGCGCTGGCCGCGCTTGTCGCTGCTCATCTATTTGGTTATGGGCTGGACCTTTGTGTTCATTGCCGAACCCGTGTGCACACGCATCTCAACGCCAGCCATGATAAGTCTTGGCGCTGAGGGACTTTTCTACACCTCGGGCACCTACTTTTTTGCCCACGACAGCCGTCCCTACTACCACGGTGTGTGGCACATATTTGTGCTCCTCGGTTCGGTGGCCCATTGGCTGGCCATACTCTTCATTTTGAGTTGAGGCGGCCGGGCTTGCCCCGTCACCCCCGTTTACTAATTTAACAAACATATTTTATGAAATCAGCAATATCAACCACCCAGGCCCCTGCGGCCATCGGTCCTTACAGCCAGGCCATCGAGGCCGGCGGCACAGTTTACGTATCAGGTCAGCTGCCCATCGACCCCGCCACGGGCGCCTTTGCCGAAGGCGGCATAAAGGAGCTTACGCGCCAGTCGCTTACCAACATCAAGCACATACTCGAACAAGCTGGCCTTACTATGGGCAATGTGGTGAAAACCAGTGTGTTCCTGGCCGACATGAACGACTTTGCCGAGATGAACGAAGTGTATGCCCAATTTTTTGAAGCACCCTTCCCCGCACGCTCGGCTGTGGCTGTCAAGACACTGCCCAAAAATGCCCGCATCGAAATAGAGTGCATTGCCGTAAAGTGACACAGTATGGCACAGAAAATTGGTGTTTACCTCTCGTCGAAGGACAACCTGCCCGCCAGCTATGTTGAGGCCGCCCGCCAGGTGGGTCATCTCATAGGCAGCACGGGGCGCACGCTGGTGTATGGCGGTGCGCGCAAGGGACTGATGGAGGTGCTGGCGCAGAGCGTCAAGGCCAGTGGCGGCCGTGTGTACGGCATGGTGCCCGAAATCATTGAGCAGCGCGGTCTTGTGAGCGATGCGGTGGACGTGACCTTCAGGTGCGTTGACCTGAGCGATCGCAAGCAGATGATGAACCGCGAGAGCGATGTGCTTGTGGCCTTGCCGGGTGGCATAGGCACGCTCGACGAGGTGTTTACTGTCATGGCCAACACGGTGATAGGCATACGCCGCCAGCCGTTGGTGTTCTACAATGTGGACGGTTGTTGGGACGCTGTGCTTGCAGCGCTTGACAACTTGTTTGCGCAGGGGCTTGTGAGCGGCCAGCCGGCCGACTATTACAGTGTGGCTACGAGCATTGACGAACTGAGGGCACTGCTCTGAGACAGTCAATGTGGCAATGGGCTGACGCCTTAGCGTTCCTTGGCAGCCGCTAACGCGGAGGTTTGGAGTGTTTAACGGCTGTTCGCCATTGCGCTTACCGCGGTAACATAAGAACATAAGCCACATAAGAAACATAATTTGGGCGTCTGAGACTTCGCCTCAGACTTTAAGAAACATAAGGGCTGACGCCTTAGCGTTACTCGGTAGCCGCTAACGCGGTAAACATAAGGACATAAGAACATAAGGACATAAGGCCGCTGCGCGGCTGAAGGCCACGGACTGTCGTCCGCGTGGCCTCAAGAACATAAGGGCTGACGCCGAGGTGTGACAAGTGGTGACACTGCGGCGTCAGCCCTTATGTTCTTATGTTCTTTTGTTCTTATGTTTGCCGCGTTAGCGGCTGCCATGGAGCGCAACGGCGTCAGCCCTTATGTCTCTTATAGTCTGGAACGCAGTTCCCAGACTCAAATTATGTTTCTTATGTAGCTTATGTTCTTATGTTCCCGCGGTAAGCGCTTCAAAAGTTCTCACCTCGGCGTCAGCCCTTATGTTCTTGAGGCCACGCGGACATTCGTCCGTGGCCTTCAGCCGCGCAGCGGCCTTATGTCCTTATGTCCTTATGTTCTTTTGTTTTCCGCGTTAGCGGCTGCCAAACAACGTCTCGGCGTCAGTCCCTTAGCGTATTAGCACATTGCCACATTAGCGCATTAGCCTCGGCGAGCATAGCGTGTATAATTTTTTTATCAAAAACGTGGCAGCAAATAAGCGTCAACACCAAAAAAAGTGCTAAATTTGCGCTGTACTATATAGTGACGACCTATGAACGACGAATTGAGAGTCATCATCAGCGGTGGAGGTACTGGAGGCCACATCTTTCCGGCCGTGTCCATCGCCAACGAAATAAAGGCCAAACGCCCCGATGCCAAGATACTTTTTGTAGGCGCTGAGGGACGTATGGAAATGCAGCGTGTGCCAGCAGCAGGCTACCCCATCAAGGGTCTGCCCATAGCTGGCTTTAATCGCAAAAATTTGTTGAAGAACATACCCGTGCTGTTCAAGATAATGGAGAGCCGCCGCATGGCGCGCCGCATCTTGCGCGACTTCCGTCCGCAGGTGGCAGTAGGCGTGGGCGGCTATGCCAGCGGGCCCACACTCAATGTGGCTGAAAGCATGGGCATACCCACTTTGTTGCAAGAGCAGAACTCTTATGCCGGCGTGACCAATAAATTGCTTGCCAAAAAGGCACGCAAGATATGTGTGGCTTACGACGGCATGTCGCGTTTCTTCCCTGCCGACAAAATACTCTTTACGGGAAATCCTGTGCGCCAAAACCTGCTCGAAGGCACGGTGCAGAAGGACGATGCCGTGCGCAGCTTCGGTCTGGTGCCGGGCAAACGCACCATACTGGTGATTGGCGGCTCGCTCGGTGCACGCACCCTCAACGAGAGCATACTGGGCAATCTGCCCCTTGTCAAGCAGCAGAGCAATGTGCAGTTTGTGTGGCAAACGGGCAAGTACTACAGCAGCGCCATTAAGGAGGAGCTCGACCGCCGCGGCTGTCCTGACAACCTGAAGGTGATGGACTTTATAGCCGACATGAAGCAGGCTTATGCCGCCGCCGACCTCGTGATTTCGCGTGCCGGAGCCGGCAGCATATCAGAGTTCTGTCTGTTAGGCAAACCTGTGATACTGGTGCCCTCGCCCAATGTGGCTGAGGACCATCAAACCAAAAACGCCCTGGCGCTTGTGCAGAAAAATGCCGCACTCTACGTGCCCGACACCGAGGCACGCCGCAGCCTGTTGCCGCTGGCCATCAATACCGTGGCTGATCACGAAAAGCTTGAATCGCTGAGTCGCAACATCATACAGCTGGCACGTCCCAATGCCGCGTCCGACATAGCCGACGAGGTGATAAAACTGGCCGAGGGCAAATAGACCGAAGGGGCGAATAAGCCAACGGGGACGAATAACCCAACGGGCACAGCGGCCGCCACAATATGGCACGCACGCAGAACGCAAGGGCGTGTACGAACACCTGACAATCGTACGAACGCCTGACAATCAAGATTACCTGTCAAGCCATTCCCAATATTCCGGGTCGGGGGACTTCTGTACAACAGTTGAAGTGTCTCGCCCTTCTGTCGTGGAATGCGCCCGACACACACACATTCATATAGCAAACACCACAATGAAATCAGTATACTTCGTCGGTGCAGGTGGCATCGGCATGAGCGCCTTGGAGCGCTATTTTCTGTCACAAGGTTTGGTGGTGGCCGGTTACGACCGCACAGCTTGCGAACTGACTGAAGAACTCAGAGCCGAGGGCGCTGACATACACTACGAGGACAATCCCGACCTCATACCCGCGGCTTGTCGTGACAAGGCGGAGACACTGGTGGTTTACACACCCGCCATTCCTGCCACACACAAGGAACTGACCTACTTCCGCGAGAACGGATTTGACATACAGAAGCGTGCGCAGGTGCTCGGCACCCTTACACGCTCAATGAAGGGCCTCTGCGTGGCTGGCACGCATGGCAAAACTACCACCACCTCGATGACAGCACACCTGCTGCACGAGAGCCACGTGGGGTGCAACGCCTTTCTTGGCGGCATAACCAAGAACTATGGCACCAACTACTTGCTGAGCAAGACATCGCCCTATGTGGTGATAGAGGCCGACGAGTTTGACCGCTCGTTCCACCACTTGCGCCCGTATGCCACGGTTATTACGGCAACCGATGCCGACCACCTCGACATTTACGGCACCGAGGAGGCTTATCTTGAGAGTTTCCGCCACTACACCGAGCTTATTCAGCCGGGTGGCGCGCTCATTATTCACTGCGGACTCAAAATGCAGCCCAACCCGCAGGAGGGTGTGCGCGTGTACACTTACGACCGCACGGAGGGCGATTTCCATGCCGAGAACATACGCATTGGTGGCGGACACATCGTGTTCGACCTCGTGTCACCCATTGAGAACATTGCCAACATAGAGCTTGGTGTGCCGGTGAGCATCAACATCGACAATGGTATTGCTGCCATGGCCCTGGCCCAGCTGGCCGGTGCTACGGCCGACGAAATACGCCGCGGCATGGCATCGTTTGCCGGTGTGGACCGCCGTTTTGACTTTGCGCTGAAAAACGACAAGCACGTGCTGCTGTCGGACTATGCACACCACCCGGCCGAAATAAAGCAGAGCATACTGAGCATACGTGAGGTGTTTGACGGACGCAAGATTGCGGCCATATTCCAACCGCACCTTTACACGCGTACGCGCGATTTTTATAAGGACTTTGCCGACAGCCTCTCGCTGTTGGACGAGGTGATACTGACAGAGATTTATCCGGCACGCGAGAAGCCCATACCCGGCATTACGAGCCAGATTATTTACGACAATCTGCGTCCGGGCATTGAGAAGCACTTGATAGAGAAGAAGGATATTCCCGCCTTTGTCGAGTCGCACGACTTTGATGTGCTGATAGTGCTCGGTGCCGGTGATGCGGTGGATTATGTGCCGCAAATTAAGGAGATACTCGAACACAAGTAGTGGGGCGCGCAGGGCACAACCTTTGTGTGTGGGCGCCGCCACAACTCTCAACAGCATATTGCGGTGAAGACGTTTATCAAACTCATACTCTTGGTGGGCATCATAGTCTATCTGTGCTTTGCCTTTATCGATTTTAGCTCGCATGCCGACACCACAACGTGCCGGCAAGTGAACTTTACGGTGGCCGACAGCTCGCACGCGGGCTTTATAACGGCCGAGGAGGCCGACCGCCTGCTGCGCAACTCGGGGCTGTACCCCGTGGGGCGCCAAATGGACAAGGTGGACGGGGCTGCCATAGAGCAAGCACTCCGCCGCAACTCCTTTATTGACTCGGTGCAGTGCTACAAGTCGCCGGGCGGGGTGCTGAATGTGCTCATACAGCAACGCTTGCCGCTGCTGCGCGTGATGGCCGACAATGGCGATGATTACTACATCGACGAGCACGGACACATCATGAACCCGCAGGGCTACTCGGCTGACCTGGTGGTGGCCACGGGCAGCATATCGCGCCCCTTTGCACAGAAACAACTGGTGCGATTGGGCAACTTTCTGCGCGACGACCCCTTTTGGAACAATCAGATAGAACAAATATATGTGACGCCGCAGCAACACCTTACGCTGGTGCCGCGTGTGGGCGGACACACTATTGACTTTGGCGATACGGACAGCATTAGCCTTAAATTTCGCAACCTTTACACCTTCTACGCAAAGGTGCTGCCCCAGGTGGGGTGGAACAAGTATAGCGAAATATCGGTGGAGCACGTGTCGCAGATAGTGGGGCGCAAACCTAAAAAGGATTGAGCGCCAACTTACATTAGTATATAACAAAACGAACAACATAAATGGCAACAGAAGACAACTTTATAGTAGCTATCGAGCTTGGCTCGTCAAAGGTGACCGGTGTGGCAGGCCGCAAGCAGCCCGACGGCGCCATTCAAGTACTTGCCTTCGCCCAGGAGCCTTCGACCACCTTCATACGCAAGGGCCGCATCAACAATGTGAGCAAAATGACGCAGTGCATCATCAGCATGCGTGAGAAGCTGGAGCAGAAGATGCAGAAGAGCATCAGCCGCGTGTATGTGGGCATTGGCGGTATGGGCATGCACACCGTGGCCAACATGGTGGCGCGCCACTTTGACTCGAAAGTGGAGATTACGCAGGAGATGGTAGATGCCATCAGCGACGAGAACCGCACTTCGGCTAACGCCGACCGCGACATTCTTGAATCTGTGCCGCAGGAGTACCACTTAGGGGCGCAGACTACTATCGACCCTGTGGGCATACTCGCCGACAGCATTGAGGGACACTACCTTAACATCGTGGCCAACTCGTCGGTGCGCGAGGAAATACGCAACTGCTTCCGCACGGCGGGGGTGACCATTGCCGACCTGCCCATCACCGTGCAGGCGCTGGCCGATTCTATGCTTACCGAACCCGAAAAGCGCTCGGGCTGTGTGTTTGTGGACATGGGTGCCGAAACGACCTCGGTGGCGGTGTACAAGAATAACTTGCTGCGCCACTTGGCAGTTATACCGCTCGGCGGTGCCAACATCAACCGTGACATCATGTCGCTGCAGATTGAGGACGACGAGGCTGAGGAACTCAAACTGAAGTATGGTTCGGCTGTGCAGGAGAGCGACACTGACGCACACAAGCCTATCGCCCTGCGCGACGGACGTACCATTCCGTACGACGAATTTATGGGTCTGGTTGAGGCCCGCGTAGAGGAGATTGTGCTGAACGTGAAGAACCAAATATCGTTGTCGAACTACGACGTGAGCCAGCTCATTGGTGGTTTGATTGTGACGGGTGGCGCTGCCAACATTCGCAATATTGACAAGGCTTTTACACGCGACACCAAGTTTGAGAAGATACGCTTTGTGCGCAGCATTCGCATTCCGCTCCGCACACCCGACTATCCCGGTCTTAACAACGATGGCGACTGCAATGCGGCTATCGCGCTTATAGACAAAGGCGAGATTAACTGCTGCGGCGGGGATTTGGGACAGCCCGACTTGTTTGACGAACCGAAGGACGCCGAACCCGAACCGAGCGCCGAGGAACTGGCTGCTGCCGAGGCCAAGAAGAAGGCTGAGGAAGCTGAAGCACAACGCAAGGCTGAGGAGGAAGCACGCATCAAGGCCGAAATAGAGGAGCGCGAACGTGAGCGCAAGGAACGTGAGGAGGCTAAGAAGAAACGCCGCAACAAGTGGAAGAACTCCTGGAAGCGCATGAGCAACTTCTTTGGCAACCTGGTGAAGGAGGACAGCGATGCGTGATACACCGTCGTGTGTGCACTGTGTATAACATAAGGGGGGCTAAAAAATCTGTTTTTAGAACCACCCATAACAACGACTGAAAGTCATGGCAGAAGATAATAACAACGATTTGTTGATAGATATGGGCGTGCCTACTACCACGCCTTCGATTATAAAGGTTATCGGTGTGGGCGGTGGCGGCGGCAATGCCGTTAACCACATGTACCGTGAGGGTATTCACGATGTGAACTTTGTGGTGTGTAACACCGACTCTAAGGCGCTGGCCGACTCGCCAGTGCCCGTGCGCCTGCAAATAGGCAAGGAGGGCCTTGGTGCCGGCAACCGTCCGGCAAGGGCCCGCGAGGCGGCCGAGGAGAGCGTGGAGCAAATTCACAACATGCTCAACGATGGTACTAAAATGGTGTTTATCACAGCCGGTATGGGCGGTGGTACGGGTACGGGTGCCGCACCTGTCATTGCACGCGAGGCTAAGTCGATGGGCATCTTGACGGTAGGCATCGTGACGATTCCTTTCCTGTTTGAAGGTAACAAGAAGATTGACCAGGCGCTTGACGGTGTGGAGGAAATTTCGAAGCATGTCGACGCGCTGCTGGTTATCAACAACGAACGTCTGCGCGAGATTTACCCTGAACTCAATGTGCTCTCGGCCTTTGAAAAGGCTGACAACACGCTGAGCATTGCGGCACGCTCAATAGCCGAGATCATTACGATGCACGGTATTATCAACCTCGACTTCCGCGATGTGTGCACGGTGCTCAAGGACGGTGGTGTGGCTATCATGTCGACGGGCTACGGCGAGGGCGAAAACCGTGTGAGCAAGGCTATCGAGGCAGCGCTGCACTCACCGCTGCTCAACAACAACGATATCTTTAACTCGAAGAAGGTGCTGCTCTCTATCTCGTTCTGCGCCGAAAAGGAGGGCGACACGCTCATGATGGACGAGATGAACGAGGTGCACGACTTTATGTCGAAGTTCCACGATGATGTGGAGACCAAGTGGGGCTTGAACACTGACCCGACGCTGGGCAAGCAGGTAAAGATAACCATTCTGGCCACAGGTTTTGGCATAAGCAATGTGACGGGCATGAAGAGCAAGCTCGATGCTGAGGCTGAGAGCCGCCGACAAATGGAGATTGAAAAGGACGAGGAGAATGAGGAACGCCGCTCTAACTTTTACGGTGGCGACAAGAAGGGTACGCTCCGCCGCCGTCCGCGCTTCTTCTTGTTTGGGCTTGACGACCTTGACAATGAGGAGATTATCTCGCTCGTGGAACTTACACCGACTTACAAGCGCTCAAAGGAGGCGCTCTCGGACATCAAGGCTAAGTCGTACAGCAATGTGGCTATTGAGCCTGAGAGCCTGAACGCTGCCGCACCTGCCGCCGCGCCGGGTTCGGTAATCTCTTTTTAATGTAAATACTACGTCATAAGGCAATATATATGTAAGGTACAAGGTTATAATGCTGCGCATGAAGTGCGGCTTTATAACCTTGTTGCGCCCATGACGTTAAACACACCAGGAAAGTATGGAAGTGGAAGATGAATTGATACAGATAGCGAATGTGACTACACCGCGCATTATCAAGGTGATTGGTGTGGGCGGTGGCGGCGGTAATGCCGTGGGCCAGATGTATCGCGACAACATACCCGAGGTGCGCTATCTTGTGGCTAATACCGACAAGAAGGCACTCGACGACAATATTGTGCCTGACCACCTGCAGCTCGGACCGGGACTCGGGGCGGGGGGCGACCCCGAACGTGGGGCCGCGCTGGCCAACGAATGTCTTGACCAGATAAACGCCGCGCTTGACGATGAGACCAAAATGGTGTTTGTAACGGCTGGTATGGGCGGTGGCACAGGTACGGGGGCTTCGCCCGTGATAGCGCATGCGGCTCGCGAAAAGGGCATTCTGACGGTGGGCATTGTGACGATACCGTTTTTGTTTGAACGCGAAAAGCAGATTGACAAGGCGCTCGACGGCCTTGATAAGCTGTCGAAGGAGGTGGACGCCATGCTGGTGATTAACAACCAGCGCTTGTGTGACATCTACAGCGACTTGAGCATTATCAATGCCTTTAAGCGCGCTGACGAGACGCTGTCTACAGCGGTGAGCTCCATCACCGAAATTATTTCGATGCACGGCCGCGTGAACCTGGACTTTCAGGACGTGAACACGACGTTGCGCAATGGCGGCGTGGCGGTGATGTCAACGGGATATGCCGAGGGCGAGAACCGTGTGACGAGGGCTATCAATGATGCGCTCAACTCGCCGCTGCTCAACAACAATGATGTGTTTGACGCCAGCCATATACTGATAGCCATCACCACGAGCAGCGATGATGGTGCTACCTTGCGTACGGGCGAGGTGGACGAGATAAATGCCTTTATGGGACATTTTAACTCGGACATTGAAACGAAGTGGGGACTGGCCTTTGACCCGCAGTTGGGGCAGACTATCAAAATTACTATTATTGCCTCGGGCTTTGGACTGTATGGCACGAAGAAACGCGAGCGGAACAACAAACTGGAGGTTGACGCTGACGATGCTGATAAGTTGGGGCGCCGCACGGTTTACTATGGCCCATCGACACGGGTGCGCCGACGCGCCCGCTGCTACATATTTAACGATGATGACCTCAACAACGAGGCGCTGCTCAAACAGGTGGAGGAGGTGCCTACTTTCAAACGCTCGGCTGAATGCTTGCAGAGCATCAGCGAACTCTCGCACAGGTAGGCCGCTGACACGAAGATAAATAGCATATATAACAAATATACAACGCAAAAATGGACATATTTGAAAAGGTAAGTAAGGACATTATTGCTGCGATGAAGGCTAAGGATAAAATGCGCCTTGAGGCCTTGCGCAACGTGAAGAAATTCTTTATCGAGGCTAAGACTGCCCCGGGAGCCAACGATACGCTTGATGACGCCACCGCGCTCAAAATTTTGTCGAAACTGGCTAAGCAGGGCCGTGACACGGCTGCGCTCTACCGCGAACAGAGCCGTCCGGACCTGGCCGAGGAGGAGGAAGCTCAGGCTGTGGTGATTGAGGAATATCTGCCCAAGGCACTCAGCGCTGAGGAACTGGAGGCTGAAATTAAGTCTATCATTGCCGAAACTGGTGCCACAAGCATGAAGGATATGGGCAAGGTGATGGGCGTGGCCAGCAAGAAACTGGCCGGGCGTGCCGATGGTAAGGCTATTTCGACTCTCGTAAAGCAGCTGTTGGGCTGATGTGATGGGTTAGTTGATAAGTTGACGGGTTGACAGGTAAGTATGTTTTGCACTATTTGTGGTGTTATAAGGAACGTATACAAACTTACCCGTCAACCCGTTAACTTGTCAACTTATCAACTTGTCAACTTATCAACTTATCAACTTGTCACTCCGTTATTTATACTGACAATGAGGAACCTATTATTTGCCGTCATGTTGTTGCTTGCACTTGTGGGCAAGGCGCAGTCTGCAAGCGATGTGGAGGCCCTGTTTGCAAAGTTCAAGGCTGCGGCACGCTTTGACTATGACTTTCCGCGTGAGAAGGTGTATTTGCACCTTGACAATTCGGCCTACCTTGAGGGCGACACCTTGTGGTACAAGGCATACGTGGTGCGCGCCTCGTCGCTGAAGCCTACTACGCTCAGCCGCGTGCTGTATGTTGAATTGAATGATGCCGACGGCCAACAGATGTGCAAACAACTGCTCAAGCTCGACAGTATGGGCACGGCAGACGGTGCTATGAGTCTGGCCATGCCTGTGCATGCCGGCTACTACGAAATACGAGCTTACACGCGTGAAATGGTGAACTGGGGCGAGGCTGCTTGCTACTCGCGTGTGATACCGGTGTTTGCGGTGGGCACTAATCCTCAAAAGAAATCGGTTGCACCCGCACAGGCCGACATCACGCAACTCTACATTCCCAGTATTGAGCGTAACCCCCACTTGAGTCTGGCTTGTCCGAGGCCTTATTCCATGACAAAGTCTGACGACCGCATGCTCACCTTTTACCCTGAGGGCGGAAACCGCATCAGCGGGGTGGGGCAGCGCCTGGCATTTAAGTTGACCGACGGACGCGGCAATCCGGTAGACGACACCATAAGTGTGTACCGTGCCGACGGTTCGCTTGCCCTTACGGCCCAGCCTGAGTATGAGGGTATGGGCGACTTTGACCTGCCGGCCGGTTTTGACAACGGCTATGCCACGGTGGGCGGCCACCATCTCAACGTGCAGCGCAAAGTGAAGGGCAACGAACGAAAGCAACTGCCTTTGCCCGACGCGGTGCAGGGCTATGCGCTGACGGCTGATGTGACAGCTGAGGGGGTCGATGTGGTGGTGACGGCTTCCGACTCGTTGGCACGTCTTGACAACTTGCTCGGCCTGGCCGTGTTTAACCGCGAGAATGTGTGCTACTTTGACACCCTTACGATGGGCGTGGATCCTGTGGAGCTGCTTGTGCCACAGCGGGCTTTGCGTGGCGGCGTGAACCGGCTCGAACTGTTTGGTGCCGACGGGCGCAGCCTTGCCAACCGCTTGTTTTGGGTGCCGCTCGACCATGCCGACACTTTGCGCATGGCCACGCTCGACGTGAGGCAGAATGCGGCCGAGTACGACCCGTTCTCGCCCGCTGTTGTCACCATCAAGGCCGTTGATGCCAACAAGCGGCCGGTGAGCGGTGCCATGATGTCGGTGGCTGTGCGCGATGAGCAGGGCAACATAACGCAAACGGCCGACGGGGGTATGGCTGCCAACTTGCTGCTTGCCTCGGAGGTGCGTGGCTATATCAACCGTCCCGACTTGTACTTTGTGCGCAATGATGCGGCACACAGGCGCATGCTCGACCTGCTGCTGCGGGTGCAGGGGTGGCAGGCTAACACTTTTGATGTGATGTGCGGTCGCGATACGTTCAAATTGCGGCAGCCTATTGAGGATAAACTGATTGTGCGTGGCACTGTCTATCGCGACAACAACAAGCGAGAACCTTATGCCGGCGTGTCGCTCGACCTGCGTGGCTACCGGTATGCTGGCAATGCCCTTACGGGCGAGGGCATAGAGGGTGCCACTGTGACAGATGCCCAAGGGCGTTTTGCTTTTGAATCGAATGTAGACTTTGTGGGCGAATACCTCACCCAATTCAGTCTGCGCGAGAATAACAAGCGCCGTTGGAGCCGCCTGGCCATAGACCGTTGGTTTGAACCGCGCTTGCGGCCCTTGTTTGCCCCGCAGATGAACCTGCCACTTTATCAGCCCACACAGGTGCCGGCGGGTGTGCCGCCTGTTGAGGACAGGCTCTTTGAATGGAAGGACACGCTGCAGCGCGTGGTGGTGAACATCAGTGGTACGGCTGAAGTTGTGGCACGTGCACGTAAGTACAAGGGCTTTACGGGTAACCGCTATACTTATGGCGGCGGTGAGCGTAATGGCTTGTCGAAAACGCAGCACTACATCAATGTGCAAAAGACGTGGGAGCACATCAAGGACCTTGGTTATGACTCGAAATTGGAGTTCGTAGACGTGCTGAGGCTGCTCGGCACTGACCTGGAATACGACCGCTATGGTTTGGTGGACGACACCCGGCTGCTTGACGAGCTTGATAATGTGCAACGCGAAAAGGGGCAGAGTGCTGAAGACTTTTGGGCCTCGGCCGACCGTAAGGGCGATGCCAGCTATGCCGACAACTGGTTTAGCGGCTCGTATGAGAACAACGGCAGCCATGTCATATTTGTGTACATGAATAATTGCTTTGTTGATACGGCCCGCAACATCGGTTCGGCTCTGATGCGCGTTGATTGTGAGAATACGAAGTCGGTGGCTTTTGTCGAGGACAATAAGCGCGAGAGTGCTATAACCGGCGACGAGGTGCGTGGCTCGTGGGCCCGCTATGCGGTATATATTTACGAAATGCCCGATGCCTATCGCACGAATAACAAGAAGGGCCGCGAGTACCGCCACATACAAGGCTTTAGCCCGGCCACAAAGTTCTATTCGCCCAACTATCGCAAGTTCGATTTGCCTTCGGAGCGCGATGTGCGCCGCACATTGATGTGGGCACCGCGCGTATGCAGCGATGCACAGGGCAGTGCCAGTGTGGTGTTCTTTACAAATTCGCACAACGGCCAGACGCTTGACGTGAGTGTGCGTGGCATCACTGCCGATGGCAAATTCATCAGTTGGAATTGATGCACCAACTACATTGTAACGTTGCATTGTGCCATGTTAGACGTGTGTGCCGCTATTGTGTAGGTGCAGCCGTCCTCTCCTCAATAAAGTGATGGCAGATTACAATAAAGCACAAGGCGCCAACCATTTGTCGGACCCCCCTGCGTGGAGGTGGGTATGACAAATGGTTGGCGCCTTGTTATAATGTGATGTGCATGGCCTTTCGGCAGTAGCCTGTGCTACTCGTCTTTGAGTTTCAAAATCTCTTGCTCGTCAAGTCCCGTCATCTTGCATATAAGGCTGACGGCCATGCCTTCTTTCAGCATGTTTTGTGCAATCTGCTTCTTCTCCTTAGTTTGTCCCTCAGCGCGTCCCTCAGCACGTCCCTCAGCACGTCCCTCAGCACGCCCCTTGTCGTGTCCCTCTTTTATGGCGAATTTGAAGGTGGCATAATTGTCGCGCAGTATTTTGATACTTTCGTCGTATTTCTCGTGTTCCTCTTTGCTCAGTGCTGTAATGTCGGAGATTTCGGCTAATTTGCGGAACACAGCATTCTTGGCCATGAAGGGCATTCTTTCAAATACATTCATATTCTTCAATACATATTGTCAGTACCCCCTGCGTGGAGGTGGGTATGACAAATGGTTGGCGCCTTGTTTTAATGTGATGTGCATGGCCTTTCGGCAGTAGTCTGTGCTACTCGTCTTTGAGTTTCAAAACCTCTTGCTCGTCAAGTCCCGTCATCTTGCATATAAGGCTGACGGCCATGCCTTCTTTCAGCATGTTTTGTGCGATCTGCTTCTTCTCCTTAGCTTGTCCCTCAGCACGTCCCTTGTCGTGTCCCTCTTTTATGGCGAATTTGAAGGTGGCATAATTGTCGCGCAGTATTTTGATACTTTCGTCGTATTTCTCGTGTTCCTCTTTGCTCAGTGCTGTAATGTCGGAGATTTCGGCTAATTTGCGGAACACAGCATTCTTGGCCATGAAGGGCATTCTTTCAAATACATTCATATTCTTCAATACATATATCCAACGTTCAAAGTCGTTATTACACTCGTGCTCCTTTTTCGTAAATAATGGGAGCGCCAAATAAACAATGCGCAGGTGGTCGGTAACAGCCTGTCCTGTGTCGCGGTCAGCCAATACGAGGTCTGTACGGAACTTGCGCTCTTTCAAGTGTGCATCCTCAAAGTTGAGGAAGCAGATGGTATAGACCGGCATCAGCTCGTAGTCCCATTCGCCCTTTTGCCCTTGTGTGATAATAGCACGTGAGGAGTAGTAGAGCGCGCGGTCGATGAAATGCTCCTGCATGCGGTTTTGCATTTCAATGATGAGGTGTCGTCCTTCATTGGTGGTGCAGTAGATGTCGAAAATAACTTTTCGTGCATCCTCGGTCAAGCCAATGTGCTCGTTGTTCTTAAATTCGAGCGAGGCTATGCAAAACTCACCTTCGAACAAGTCGTTAAGAAAGCTGATGAGCAAGTCCTTTGTTATTTCTTGTCCGAAAATGTGTTTGAAGCCCCAGTCTGTAAAAGGGTTAATATAGCGGGCCATAATGTGCGGTGTTAGGTTTGTTTCTGCAAATATACGTACAATTTTGCATATTGTGCAACTTGGTCCAGCCTTTAGTGCCCCCTTGTTAGTCCACCCATCGGTGGCCTGTGGGACAGTGAGCCGTGCAAAAAGAAAGCCTCCGCCCGTGGTGGGGGCAGAGGCTGTATTATAAAGAGTCAGATTCCGCTGCTTGTGGGTAGGTGTTTTAGGCGTAAGGCGCCCGTGCACCACCAACAAGGACAATGTGTAGCGGAATGCTACTTGTTGCGTTTATGTGTAGACGTTCTTGTTGCGTTTTTAGCAGTCAGTTTAGTGTTGAGCACGCGGTAGTGTGCTTGCTGCTGTCGGCGTTCCTCGCCACGTGCCTTCCACTCCTTCATTGAGTAGTATCTGCCCGTAGCGGGGTCAAGATATTTCATTTCGGGCAGTCCGGCAGGTCTGTCGTCGGCGGCCTGTCCTTCAGTGCCGATGCGTTCAACCTTTACCGAGGCCACACCATGGCCCACCATGCCCAGTTCGCGTGCGGCGGCCATGGAGAGGTCCACCACGCGTCCGTGGCCGAAAGGTCCGCGGTCGGTAACCTTCACCACCACCTCTTTGCCATTGTTCTTGTTAGTCACTTTGAGCAGTGTGCCGAACGGCAGAGTGCGGTGTGCGCATGTGAGGCTGTCTTTATGGTAGCGCGAGCCGTCGCTGGTGCGGCGTCCGTGCAGTCTGTTGCTGTAGTAAGATGCTTTGCCATGCTGCTGTGCAGCGGCGGTTGTGGGGAATGCGAATGTTACGAGAGTTGCTAAGATAAGAATTACTTGTTTGATAGTCATCTGATAAGTTTTGCCACGAGGATTGCCGCCGGCTCCAATAGTGGTCAGTTTAGCCATACTGCCTTTGAGCCTGTGATGCTTGCAGCGGAATCTGCAGATAAAAACGGCAAATGCACCAAGGGACTTTCGGCTTGCCCGGAGGGTTGCCAAATGTCCGCCTCGTGAGGTTTACGGGTGCAAAGGTACGAATTTTTGACGAGGTGCGCAAGTGTTCCGCCTTGATTATCACCACATTGCCGTTCTGTGAGGGCCATTTTTAAGACTTGCTAAAAGCGTCTCCCTTTGCGTGCTCCCAGCTTGCAGACCCCTTGTGTTTATGGGCAGAGTCGGTACTTGTCAGATGGTTAACAAGTGTTTAATAGTCTACCGAAAGTAGCGCCCCGCAACCTCGAATGTTAAATATTAAATTTGCAAGCATCTCAGACGCTCATAAGGCTTCATTCTGACAGATTTAGGGGGTGCGCAGCTTACATATTGCACATAATTTATTACTTTTGCATTTCAAGACAAATCCTCTAATCAGATACAACCACTTATGCAGCGCTTCATATCATTATTGCTCACGTTGGTGTGCGGCATCATTACCATAGCTGCGCAGAGCGATGACCTGCCCACCGCCAATCCCGTCATGACCTACACCGACGACGACGGGCAGGAGGTGAGCGAGACCCAATACGACGGTTCTGCCCCGTTCAAAGCCACGTTCAAGGCTTGTCCCGAGCACACGGGCAACTACACCCCCCTTTACGAGTGGCGTTTCACGCGCAGCGGCGAAACAGCCCCATTCCTTGTGCGTTACGACCAAGACACCGAATATGAGTTCTTGCAGTCAGGCACATTCAGCGTCGAGCTGCGCGTCAGTTTTGTGCAGGGCACCGACACCATAGCCTACGAGATGGACGAGCCTTTCAGCATAGCCATATCCGAGTCAAAGCTCGAAGTGCCGAACGCCTTCACTCCCAATGGCGATGGTGTCAACGACGTGTTCCGCGTCAAGGAGGGGTACAAGAGCATCGTGTCGTTCAAGGCCATGGTGTTCGACCGTTGGGGCAAGAAACTCTATGAGTGGACCGACCCTGCCGGCGGTTGGGACGGCCGCAGCGCCGGCCATGCAGTGCCCGATGGCGGATACTACCTCAACATTCAGGCACGCGGTGCCGACGGCAAGCACTACAACATCAAAAAGGTGATAAACGTGTTGCGCGGTTACACCGAGAGCGGCACGACGACAGATTAAACCTAAATGCACTGATGTCAGAAACTAAATCAGACAATAACATCGAAATATATGGCGCACGCGTACACAACTTGAAAAATGTGGACGTGACACTGCCGCGCCACAGCCTGTGCGTCATAACCGGCCTGAGCGGTTCGGGCAAGAGTTCGCTCGCGTTCGACACACTCTACGCCGAGGGCCAGCGCCGTTATATCGAGACATTCTCGGCCTACGCGCGCAACTTTCTCGACAACCTTGAGCGCCCCGACGTCGACAAAATCACCGGTCTCAGCCCCGTCATAAGCATAGAGCAGAAAACCACCAGCAAAAATCCGCGTTCCACCGTAGGCACGGTAACCGAGATATACGACTTTCTGCGCCTGCTTTATGCCCGTGCGGCCGAGGCCTACTCCTACGTCACGGGCGAGAAGATGGTAAAATACACCGAGGAGCGCATTGTCGACATGATACTCACTGCCTACGAAGGGCACAAAGTATACCTGCTCGCCCCCCTTGTGCGCAGTCGCAAGGGCCATTACAAGGAGCTGTTTGAAACGGTGCGCCGCAAGGGCTTCCTCACCGTTCGCGTCGACGGTGAACTGCGTGAGGCCACACCCGGCATGCGCCTCGACCGTTACAAAAACCACGACATCGAAGTTGTGGTAGACAAGCTCGCCGTAAAGGCCAAGGACGCTGAACGACTGCACAAAAGTGTGGCCCAGACCCTGCAGCAGGGTGGGGGCGTGATGATGGTGCTTGACGCTGCCGACAACCAAACACGCTTCTTCTCCAAGCAGCTCATGGACCCCGCGTCGGGCATAGCCTACCGCGAGCCTGCCCCGCACAACTTTTCGTTCAACTCAGCCCAGGGCGCCTGCCCCAAGTGCAAAGGCTTGGGCTATGTGAGCGTGATGGACCACGACAAAGTAGTGCCCGACGACAAGTTGAGCATACGCGAAGGCGGCCTCGCCCCATTGGGCAAATACCGCAACGCACTCATATTTTGGGAGATACAGTCGGTGCTTGCCGACTACGACTGCGACCTTAAAACCCCCATATGCGACCTCCCGCCTGAGGCCCTCGACGAGGTGTTCAACGGCCGTGCCGACCGCCTGCGCATACCAGCACAGGTAGCCCACACCACCGACGACTACTACGTAGAGTTTGACGGCCTTGTCAAGTACATACAGCAAATGGCCGACTCCGACATGGGAGCCGCCTCGCAGCGTTGGGCCGAGCAGTTCTCAAAGACCACCGTCTGCCCCGAATGCCACGGCGCCCGCCTCAACAAGGAGGCCATGGCCTACCGCTTTGCCGGCAAAACCATAGCCGAACTCTCCAATATGGACATAGCCGAGCTATACGACTTCCTGTCCAACGTCGAGGTACAGTTAGACAGCAAACACCGGGCCATAGCACACGAAATACTCAAAGAGCTGATGTCGCGCCTCAAGTTCCTGCTCGACGTCGGACTCGACTACCTGTCGTTGTCGCGCTCCTCCATGACCCTCTCGGGTGGCGAGAGCCAGCGCATCAGGTTAGCCACACAGATAGGTTCGCAACTCGTCAACGTGCTTTACATACTCGACGAGCCCAGCATCGGTCTCCACCAGCGCGACAACGTGCGCCTTATCAACTCGCTCAAGGAGTTGCGCGACCTTGGCAACACCGTGGTGGTCGTTGAGCACGACAAGGATATGATGCTCGCCGCCGACTATGTGGTCGACATCGGGCCGCGCGCCGGCCGATTGGGCGGAGAAGTAGTGTTCGAAGGCACACCCGCCCAAATGCTCCAGACGCAGACCCTCACCTCGCAGTACCTCAACGGCCGTCGCGCCATCGAGGTGCCAGCCACCCGCCGCAAGGGCAACGGCCATGTGCTGCGCCTGGTGGGAGCAAGGGGCAACAACTTGAAGGGCGTCACCGTCAACTTTCCGCTCGGCACCCTCATCGGCGTGACCGGTGTGTCGGGGTCGGGCAAGAGCACCCTTATCAACGACACCCTGCTGCCCATACTCTCGCAGCACTTCTACCGCTCATTGCGCGAGCCGTTGGCCTACGACCGCATCGAAGGCCTTGAACACGTGGACAAGGTGGTAGCAGTCGACCAAAGTCCCCTTGGGCGCACCCCGCGCTCCAACCCCGCCACCTACACAGGCGTGTTCTCCGACATACGCTCGCTCTACGTCAACCTGCCCGAGGCCAAAATACGCGGCTACAAGCCTGGCCGTTTCAGTTTCAACGTGCGTGGCGGCCGTTGCGAGGTGTGCAAGGGCAATGGCTACAAAACCATCGAAATGAACTTCCTGCCCGACGTGTACGTGCCTTGCGAGGCATGCCACGGCAAGCGCTACAACCACGAAACACTCGAGGTGCGCTTCAAGGGCAAAAGCATAGCCGATGTGCTCGACATGACCATCAACCAGGCCGTAGAGTTCTTTGAGAACGTGCCAAACATCTTGCACAAAATCAAAGTGTTGCAAGACGTCGGCCTGGGTTACATCAAGCTTGGGCAAAGCTCAACCACCCTGTCGGGCGGCGAAAGCCAGCGCGTAAAGTTGGCCACCGAACTCTCAAAGCGCGACACCGGACAAACCATCTACATACTCGACGAACCCACCACAGGCCTCCATTTCGAAGACATACGCGTGCTCATGGACGTGCTGCAGCGCCTTGTCAACCGTGGCAACACGGTGATAGTCATTGAGCACAACCTCGACGTCATCAAGGTTGCCGACTACCTTATCGACATGGGGCCCGAAGGCGGACGCGGCGGTGGCCAACTGCTCTACGAGGGCACCCCCGAGGGCTTGGCCGAGAGCGGTGTGGGCTACACAGGCAAATTCCTCAAAGCCGAACTCACACCGCCACACACTGCACAACAAGCTGAAATTTCATAAATTCAAACAACAAATAATCATCCATCTATGTTCGAAGGACAACCCAAAGGGCTCTACGCCCTTGCCCTTGCCAACACTGGCGAGCGTTTTGGCTACTACACCATGTTAGCCGTGTTCGTGCTCTTCCTCAAGGCCAACTTCGGTTGGGAGGCAGGCACCGCCGGAGCTGTCTACTCCAGCTTCCTGGCCCTTGTATATCTGTTGCCATTGTTTGGCGGTATGCTGGCCGACAAAATCGGTTATAGCCGTTGCGTCACCACCGGCATCATCGTCATGTTCCTTGGCTACGCCATGCTCTCCATACCAGCCGGAGCAGGCACATTGGCCGCAGCCATCATGTTCGGCGCCCTCATCATGATCAGCGTCGGCACCAGCCTCTTCAAGGGCAACCTGCAAGTAATGGTCGGCGACCTCTATAACTCGCCCGAGATGCAAGGCAAGCGCGACTCCGCCTTCTCCATCTTCTATATGGCCATCAACATCGGCGCCCTCTTTGCACCTACCGCTGCAGTCAAAATTATGGAGTACGCCCAGCACAGCCTTGGCGTGAGCGAGGCCGACTCCTACCACTACGCCTTTGGCGTGGCCTGCATCTCGCTCATCGTGTCAATAGGCATCTACTATGGTTTCCAGAGCACCTTCAAGCAAGTCATTGCAGCACCGGCCCCCAAGACCGCTGCCAGCAAGGACGCCACTGCCGAGTCAGAGCCCGAGCTTAGCAAGCAGGACACCAAGGACCGCATCGTGGCTCTCTGCCTCGTGTTTGCCGTAGTCATCTTCTTCTGGATGGCCTTCCACCAGAACGGCCTCACCCTCACCCTCTTTGCCGAGGAGTACACCGCCACCCACAGCAGCGGTCTTGAGAGCATGGCCTTTGACGTTACCAACCTCCTGTTGTGCATCGTCATCATCTACGCCCTCTTCTCACTCTTCCAGAGCAAAACGGGCAAGGGCAAGGGCATTTCGGGCATCGTCATATTGGCATGCCTTGCAGCCTTAGGCTACAAGTACACCGCCCTCACCCCCGAAGGCATCAGCATTCAGGCCCCCATCTTCCAGCAGTTCAACCCCTGCTTCGTAGTAGGTCTCACCCCCGTGAGCATGGCCATCTTCGGCTGGCTTGCCAGCAAGGGCAAGGAACCCTCGGCACCCCGCAAAATCGGGCTTGGCATGCTCGTGGCCGGCATTGGCTATGTAGTCATGATATTGGCCTCAATCGGTGTGGGCGAAGGCGACCGTGTGTCACCCAACTGGCTTATCCTCACCTACCTCATTCTCACCTTCGGCGAGCTGTTGCTCTCGCCCATGGGCATCTCGTTCGTGTCAAAGGTAGCCCCTCCCAAGCTCAAGGGCACCATGATGGGCGGTTGGTTTGTAGCCACAGCTGCCGGCAACATGCTCGTGTCAATCCCCGGTTTCCTTTGGGGCAAAGTACCCTTGGTAGTCGTGTGGGGTGTGTTGGTAGCCCTCTGCCTCATCTCGTTCATATTCATCTTCAGCGTAATGAAGAAACTCGAAAAGGTGTGCTGATGCGCGCCTTGACGTAGACACTGACTAAATTATAATGACGGAAACAGAAAGCCTTGCCCCGCATAGGGCAGCGCATCTGCTTCCGCCATTTCTTTGTGTACGTGCTGCTGGTTTGGGGGAGATTATAAGTTGCCTCAAACGCGCTATAAAAACGCTGCCACTAATGGGAGCGAGGCGTCCCGAGGCTGCTGAAAAATGCCCGACGCGAGACGCGTCGCCCCCATTAGTGGTAGCGTTTCCTATCAAATTTACAAGCTAAAAAGCAAATTTGAAGCCATGTAAAGGACTGTTGTGCCAGGGCATTGCGCTCTAATGGGGGCGACGCGTCTCGCGTCGGGGCATTTTTTAGCAGTCTTGGGACGCATCGTCCCCGTTAGTGCTTGCGTTCTTTTGCAACGCATTTCAGGTAACTTAAAATTCCCCCAAAAACGGTCTTGTCCTTGATGTCAATCTTGAACACCCTACGCAACATCGCGCCTGCAAAAAACGCCGATTTTGTTCAATTCGCACGCCGTATTGAATAAAATAGTATGTTTTTTATTCAATACGATGCACAAACTGAACAAAATAGGCTCTGTAAACAACCTAAAAAGCCAGAAAGCGTAAAGATGCCGCTTTCTGGCTTTAATAGTATAAATATATGTGTCGCGTCTATGGGCAGTGGCTTACTTCAGCACACCCAGTTCCTTGCCCACCTTGATAAAGGCAGCGATACACTTGTCGAGGTGTTCGCGGTCGTGGCCGGCCGAAATCTGCACACGAATACGGGCCTGGTCCTTAGGCACAACGGGGTAGTAGAAGCCCGTTACGTAGATACCTTCCTCCTGCAACTTGGCAGCATACACCTGCGACAGCTTGGCATCGTAAAGCATCACGGCGCAGATGGCGCTCTGTGTAGGCTTGATGTCAAAGCCGGCAGCCATCATCTTGTCGCGGAAGTAGTTCACGTTCTCAACCAGCTTGTCGTGAATTTCGTTGCTCTCGTCCAATATCTTGAACGTTTCGAGTGCGGCACCCACAATGGCAGGGGCAACAGAGTTAGAGAAGAGGTAAGGACGTGAGCGCTGGCGCAACATGTCAATTATCTCCTTGCGGCCAGTAGTAAAGCCACCCATGGCACCACCAAAGGCCTTACCCAGTGTACCAGTGTAGATGTCTACACGGCCATAAGTGTTGAAGAACTCGCTCACACCGCGGCCAGTGGGACCTACCACACCGGCAGAGTGGCTCTCGTCAACCATCACCAGAGCGTCATACTTCTCGGCCAGGTCGCAAATCTTGTCAATAGGAGCCACGTTGCCGTCCATTGAGAACACACCGTCGGTCACGATAATGCGGAAACGCTGTTCCTGGGCAGCTTGCAACTGGCGCTCAAGGTCCTCCATGTCGGCGTTGGCGTAGCGGTAACGCTTAGCCTTGCACAGACGCACACCGTCAATGATAGAGGCGTGGTTCAGCGCGTCCGAAATGATGGCATCGTCGGCAGTGAGCAATGGCTCAAACACACCGCCGTTGGCATCGAAGCAAGCAGCGTAAAGAATGGTGTCCTCAGTTTTGAAGAACTTTGAGATGGCAGCTTCAAGCTCCTTGTGCACGTCCTGTGTACCGCAAATAAAGCGCACGCTCGACATGCCGTAGCCGCGGCGGTCCATCATGTCCTTGGCAGCCTTTATAAGGCGCGGGTTGTTTGACAGACCAAGGTAGTTGTTGGCGCAAAAGTTAAGCACTTCCTTGCCCTTAACCTGGATAGCGGCCTGCTGGGGGCCTTCAATCAGGCGCTCCTCCTTGTAGAGGCCAGCGTCCTTAATATCCTTCAGCTCCTGCTGAAGATGTTCTTGAAATTTACCGTACATTTGTATAAGTGTGATTTATAAAAAGATTTCTCACCAAGCAGCGGCAAGGCGCGCCATGCGCCCCTTGTCGTAGTCACCGCAAAGTAACGTATTTTTTTTGAAAAATAACCACAGAGTGCGCATAAATCTCAAAAAAAGATTGCACCTTTGCACGTGTGTAATAACAGACACGTCAAACTAACAAAATCCTTTATACAAAAAAGATGAAGAATATTTTGGTGATTGGTGCTACAGGACAGATAGGTTCTGAGCTTACCATGAAGTTGCGCGGCATTTATGGCAACGACCACGTAGTGTGCGGTTACATTCCCAGTGCAGCCCCCAAGGGCGAATTGGCCGAAAGTGGTCCAGCTGAAATCTGCGACGTTACCAATGGCGAGATGATAGCCGAAGTAGTGCTCAAGCACAAGGTCGACACCGTCTACAACCTTGCCGCATTGTTGAGCGTGGTGGCCGAGGGCCGTCCGCAGTTGGCATGGAAAATTGGCATTGACGGCCTTTGGAATGTGCTCGAGGTAGCACGCGAACACGAGTGTGCGGTGTTCACCCCAAGCTCAATCGGTTCGTTCGGTCCCGAAACGCCTCCCAATCACGTACCACAAGATACCATTCAGCGCCCGCGCACCATCTATGGTGTGTCAAAGGTAACCACCGAGTTGCTCTCCGACTACTACTATCGCAAGTATGGCGTTGACACCCGTGCCGTGCGTTTCCCCGGCCTCATCTCATACGTCACATTGCCTGGTGGCGGCACCACCGACTATGCTTGCGACATCTACTATTCAGCCGTTCGTGGCGAAAAGTTTGTATGCCCCATTGCCAAAGGCACTTACATGGACATGATGTACATGCCCGATGCCCTGCGCGCAGCTGTTGAGCTGATGGAGGCCGACCCCACACGCCTTGTTCACCGCAACGCATTCAACATTGCCGCCATGAGCTTCGACCCCGAGGGTGTGCTCGCTGCCATACGCAAGTACAAGCCAGAGTTCGAAATGGAGTACAAGGTAGAGCCTCTCAAGCAGGCCAATGCCGACTCATGGCCCAACAGCCTCGACGACACTTGTGCACGTCAGGAGTGGGACTGGAAGCCCGAGTACGACCTCGACCGCATGACAGTGGACATGCTGCAAAAGCTTTCTGCCAAGCTTGGCAAGTAAGCCGCGCATTAGTATCGCGTCAAACAATCATTATAATAGCTGAAAAGCCAAGGATCTCCCCCCAGGGGTGTTCCTTGGCTTTTCTCATATCCGGCAGCGCGTAATATGCTAACGGGCTGACGCCGTAGCGTTACAACTACTCTTGTGTACATTTTGAGAATATTGCGGTAAAACATAACCAAGCGAACGGACTCAAGCCCCAAACGCAAGCTCTAATGGGGGCGACGCGTCTCGCGTCGGGATTGAAGGCAAAGGCTCACAGATAGAAGTGTAAATACTGCTGTCTGTGAGCCTTTATAGTGCAAGGACATTGCCTTATTTTCCCGACGCGAGACGCGTCGCCCCCATTAGTGGTAGCGTTTGCGGCCAGAGTTCGTTCGCTTGGTTATTAGCACATTGCCACATTAGCACATTGGCGCGCAAACGCAGCCCTTAGTAAATCAGCGGCAACAGCAGCACCATGACAATGCCAATGACAATTTGCAGGGGCAATCCCACGCGCACATAGTCAATAGGTTTGTAGCCGCCAGCCGACATCACCAGCGCATTGGGCGGGGTAGAGAAGGGCGACGCAAAACACATGCTTGCCGCCACCGTCACCGCCATGAGCACGGGCACAGCACTGATGCCCTGCGCATGGGCCGCCTGCAGCGCAATAGGCGCCATGAGCACCGCCGTCACCGTGTTCGATATGAAAAAGGTGAGCAGCGATGTCGCCACATATATGGCCGCTATCAGCAAGTACGTACCGCCGCTGCCCGTGAGCTGCACCAGCGCGTGCGACACCAGTTGGTCGGCACCCGTCTTTTCGAGCGCCGTCGACATGGGCAGCATGGCCCCAAACAGCACAATGCTCTCCCAGTTGATAGTTTTGTAGGCCGCCTCCACACTGCGCAGGCAACCTGTAAATATCATGGCCACGGCAGCCAGCATCACCGCCGTGACGGGGGCAACAGGAATAAAGTCGAAGGCCATGGCCGCCACCATGAGCAGCATGATGAGGGCCGCAAGGGGCGCTTTGTAGTCGAGCGTCACACGCGCCGCCTGCTCCTCGGGCTGTCCTATCACCACCCACTCCTGACCGTCGTACTTGTTAAGGCGCGCAATCTGCTCCCATGGGCCTTGCACCAGCACAATGTCTGCCGCGTTCAGCCGTTGGTCCTTCAGGTTGTCGAGCACATAGTCTTGGTGACGGCGTATGCCCAGCACACTAAGTCCGTAGTTGGCGCGGAAGTCCGTCTCGCCCACCGTGTGCCCCACCAGCGTAGAGCCGGGCAGCAGCAGAATTTCCGCCATGCCCACATCGTAAAAGTGCAGTTTGCCGTCGTGCATCTCGTCGGCAGCGGTCAGTGCAAAGTCCGTTATGAAGTCAGCCACACGTCCGGCATCGTCGGTTATAAACAGCAAGTCGCCCTCCTCAATGGCCACGTTGGCCATAGACAGTTGTTGCACCTTGCCAAGTGGCGTGTTCGACGACGGTTGGCGGCGCACCTCAATCACCGTCACGCCATAGCGCCCGTGTACGTCAAGCTCCTTGAGCGTGTGGCCCACCATGCGCGATTGTGGTGTAACCACCACTTGCTGCACATTCTGCGTCACCTTGTACTCACTGGCCAGCTGTTGCAGCGTCTTGCCAGTGTGTGCCGCGTTGTGGCTTGTGCGCTCTTTAAGGAAACGTCGCGTGAGCGGAATGAGCACCAGTGTGCCCACTACGATGCAAACAATGCCCACGGGGGTGAATGAGAAGAAGCCCAACGGCTCATAGCCTGCTGCCACCAGCGCATCACGCACTATCAGGTTGGGCGGGGTGCCAATAAGGGTGAGCATGCCGCCCATGCTGCCTGCAAAGGCCAGTGGCATGAGCAGTCGGGCCGACGACAGACCCGCTCCGCGTGCCATGCTCACCACAATGGGCAGCATCAGTGCCACCGTGCCGGTGTTGCTCACAAAGGCGCCCACACCGGCGGTGGTGAGCATGAGCAGCACGAACAGCTTTGTTTCGCTCTTGCCGGCCAGCCCCAATATGCCTGTGCCGAGGCGTTTGGCTAAGCCTGTGCTGAATATGCCGCCGCCTACCACAAAGAGGCCGAGCATCATGATGACAATGGGGTTGGAAAATCCGGCCAGTGCCTCCTCGGGGGTCAGCACGCCGCATACAACAAGTGCCAGTGCGGCGCACACGGCCACGAGGTCGGACCTTATGCGTCCGCTCACAAACAGTATGGCTGCAAGGCTCAGAATAATGAGGGTTGTAGTCATGGGGGTTAGGGGGTTAAGGGGTTAGGAGGTTAATGGGATAGGGGACGGGTTAGGGGGGTCGTGGGTTAGGAGGTTAAAAAGTTACTTTAAGCTTTTGAGGAGCAGAGGTATTCTTTTAACCTCCTAACCCCTTAACCCCCTAACCCAATAACCCTCGCACAAAGATACGTTCAAGATGCGAACGGCGCAAATATATTTTCATAACAAAGCGCAAAAGTCGGCATTCCTTTATACCTTTGCATGGGTAAGCGGGGCATTGCTTGACAAGTTGAAAGGTAGACGACGCGACACGTTGACAGGTTGGCAGTCTGAAAATCGATGAATTAACGCATTGACAAGTAATGCACTCTTACCCGTCACCCCGTTAACCCGTCACCCCGTAAACCCACAAATTCCGACCATGACAACACAACAACTTGACCATATTACTGCTGAGGCCCTGCAACTGCTGCAGAGCCTTGTGGCCATACCCTCGGTGAGCCGCGACGAAACGGCTGCGGCCGACTTTCTGTTTGACTATCTTGAACAGCGTGGTGCCAACCCGCAGCGCCACTACAACAACATTTGGTGCGAGCAACCCCTGCCCAAAGGCGACAGACCCACTTTGCTGCTCAATGCCCACATCGACACCGTAAAACCGGCCGCCACCTGGCAACACAACCCATTTGTGCCCACGCTCGAGGGTGACCGCCTTTATGGCCTCGGCAGCAACGACTGCGGCGGCGGGCTTGTCACGCTGCTGTACACCTTCCTTGCGCTGCGCCACACCGACCTGCCTTATCACCTGGTGTTCCTTGCTTCGGCAGAGGAGGAGGTGTCGGGCAAACAAGGCATTGAGGCAGTGCTGCCGCTGCTGCCCTCCATCGATGTGGGCCTTGTGGGCGAACCCACCGGCATGCAGGCCGCTGTGGCCGAAAAGGGCTTGATGGTGCTCGACTGCACCACGCACGGACGTTCGGGGCACGCCGCCCGCAACGAGGGCGACAATGCCCTTTACAAGGCACTGCCCTATGTGGAGTGGTTCGGCAACTACAAGTTTGAGAAGACCTCGCCGGTGCTCGGCCCGGTAAAGATGAGTGTGACCATGATCAATGCCGGCACGCAGCACAATGTGGTGCCCGACACGTGCACCTTTGTGGTAGATGTGCGTCCCAACGAGTGTTACACCAACGAGCAGGTGCTCAGCATCATAGCCGCCCACACGCAGGGGTGCGATGTGGTGCCGCGTTCCACCCGTCTGCATTCCTCGCACATATCGCTTGACCACCCCCTTGTACAGGCTGCCGTGCGCCTTGGCCGTGAGCTGTTCGGTTCGCCCACACTGAGCGACCAGGCACTGATGCGTTTCCCCTCGTTGAAGATGGGCCCCGGCCAGTCGTCGCGTTCGCACACGGCCGAGGAGTACATTTGTGTGAGCGAGTTGCGCGAGGCATTGCAGTTGTATGACGCCATGCTGCGTGGCGTTTGAAAAAGAAATTAAGTTGCCTGAAACGCGCTGCGAAAAAAACGCAAGCACTAATGGGGGCGACGCGTCTCGCGTCGGGATATTTTCGGCAGCCTCGTCCCGCCTCGGTGAATCCTATTGTGCAGCATTATTTACTGCGGGACGCGTTCCACTCCCAGGTGGCGCTTGCGTTATTTTGCAACGCGTTTCATATAGCTGCGCAAAAGGGGCAGACCATAATGAATGGTCTGCCCCTTTTGCGTTAGATAGAGTATTTTCAGTAAGCAGAGTTTACTGCTCAGCAGGTGTGAAGGTGTCTTCGCCATTCAGCAGTGGGCCCACGCCATCGATGGCGTAAGTGATGCCGAAGGTGAACTTGCCGTCCTCGTACTTGCAGGTGCTACCCGAAGGAATGCCGTTTACAACACCATAGTTTTGGCCGTCCTGTACAAGCTCGAAGCCGGTGCAGAACTTGGTCGACGAGGTGAGTGACACCTTGTTAGTCTTCTTGTTCCAGTTAAACGACAGGTAGTTGTCGGTTCGTGGAGCAGGCATGTTCATCTGTCCGAACACGTTGTACATGTTGATGCGGTATTCGGCGCGGCAGGGAGAGTATTCAAGCACAACGTAGTCGGGCACCTCAAAGTCGAATGCCGAGGTGTAGTAAGCACCCGTGCTCACCTCTTCCCAGTCGTCTACGTAGGTTGTCTTTTCGTGAGCAGCATAGTAGGTCTGTCCGTCAACGGTGGCGTATGTCTGCCCCTTTTCGTTGGTAGAGAGTTGGTACACCTTGTTGTCGGTAGTGGTGACGGCTGTGCCAAGTGCGTTCTTGGCAAATGTGCCGGTGGCAATCACTTCACCATTCTGCGACACGTCGGCCTTGCCGCTCATGTAGAGCGTGAGGTTCTGGCCATTGGCCAAAGCCCACATACCGAGCATTGAGATGGTGTCGCTTTCAACCATGTTTACATAGTCCTGACGCTTGAGCGTTTCCTGACCATTGTTGTTGGTTGTTACGGTGTAGATGTAGGCCACAGCGCTCTTCATGTCGTTTTTGATGGCCATCTGCACACGTGCCTGTCCACCATAGAAAGAGTCATCGTAATCGGCAGTAATCATACCCGTTTGCTTGTTGTAGCTCACCTTTCCGCCGCCAAGCACGTTGGCCTGTTCGGTTACGGGGTTGTATACTGTCACATCGCAAATGGTGTCGCCCTGCTCGTTGACGGTGAGGTTGAGCGTGTACTTGTTCGAACCGTCAACAGTGTAGCTTGGTGCCCACTTGCCGAGTTCTATTTGTTCGGGGTAGCTTACTCCTGAAGCGCCGTCCTCAAATTCGTTGTTACACGAAACGAGAGCCGAACTCGCCAGCAGGCAAGCTGCCAATGTCTTTATGTTGAGTTTCATTGCTTTAGCGTTTTATGAAGCGTTAGTTTGAATGTGTGTGTTACTCCCAGTTCTTTTGCAGGTTGGTGTTGGCCTGGGTGTCGTTCTGCGGCAGCTCCCACACAAAGTGCTTGTCGGTGGCAGGCACGTTGAGGTCGAGGTAGTTGGGGTCGTTGCGCAGGAAACCGTCGGTCAGGTGCTGAGCTGTCATGCGGCGGCAGCCATCGCCCCAACGCTTGAGGCAGTCGAGGCGGAAGCCCTCGCCGCAGGTTTCGCGTGCCCATTCGTCCTTAATCTGGCTGAACAGTTGTGCGCCGCTCAGGTTGAGTAGTGCGGTGGCACCACGCTTTGAGCGCAAGTCGTTGAGGAAGCTCAAGCCGCTGCCGTCCTTCATGTACGATGCCTCAGCAGCAATCAGGTACATCTCGCCCACGCGCAGTTCCTTGGTCATGTTGTAGAACTCGGTCTGTGCCGAAGTCTTGACCAATGCGGGGTTGCCGGGGTACTTGTTGAAGATGACTACATTCTCGTCGGCGAGGTCGTTGGTTACAGCACCAGTGGCGGCAAAGTAGGTGTACTGACGCATGTCGTTGGCCTCGTACAGGTCAATCAAGCCCTGTGTGGGTATGAAGTCGGGGCTGTAACCATTGTTGGCAGTGCTGAATGAAATGTAGGCATCGTATGTGTTGGTGCGCTCGTCCTTTGTCTGTATGGGCTGGAATATGATTTCAGAACCTTCGTCGTTCTTCCACATGTTGGCAAAGTCCTCAGCCGTGCTGCAAAGGGCGTACTTGCTGATGGTGCGCTGGGCGCAAGCAATAGCGTTGTCGTAGTCCTGGCAGTTGAGGCTGATGCGCGCATCAAGTGCGTCGGCCGTGTTGTAGCTAATCAGCGAGTTGTCGGCGTTGTGCACGTCGTTCTCGCCCATCAGCAGTTTGGCCTGCTTGATGTCCTCCTTTATAAGGTCGTAAGTGGCCTTGAGCGAAGAGCGTGAGGGCTTGTAGTTCACATCAATGCTGGTGACGAGGGGCAGACCGAGGGTTTGGTCGGCAGTAGCCTTGTCGTATGCCTTGCAGAAGCGGCGTGCCAGCTTGTCGTAAGCCAGTGCGCGAGCAAAGTAGGCGGCTCCCTTGTAGTAGTTGCGGTCAACCTCGTCCTGTGAGCCTTCCTCTACGTTGATTTTGTCGATGTTGTTGATGATGTTGTTGGCGTTTGAGATGACGCCGTAGCAGTTGGCCCACAAACCATCGCCCATGCCTGAAGCACTTCCGAAGCTCCAGTCCTGAAGTTGGTTGATAGAGCTTGTGCTGTTGGCCGTGGTCATGTTGAAGAGGTCGGACTGCAGGTCGGGCTTTTCGGCGTAGATGCCGCCGCATATTGAGCGCACGGCAGACTTCAAGCCAATGTTGTAGTTGGCAGCATCGCTCAGCTTTTGCCATGTCTGGTCTGTAGGCAGACCTGTTTCGGGGTACTGGTCGAGCTCGCACGAGGTGAGGCCGCCCAATGCAACCGCGCCAAACAACATGGCCTTAACTATATACTTGTTCATAATAGTAATGTCTATGTATTGTTAGTTGTGAAACTGATTGTGGTGTGTTAGAATGTCACCTCTACGCCGAGTGTGTACTGGCGTGTGCCGGGGAAGAAACCGAGTGCAAGGTGAGAGTCGAGCTCAGGGTCGCCGCCTTTGTACTTGGTGATGGTGAAGATGTTGCGGCCGGTGAAGCTGAAGCGCACATTTTCAAAGAAGCGGGTAGCTTCCATCCAAGTTTTGGGCAGGTCGTAGGCCAGCGTGAGGTTCTTCAAGCGCAGGAATGAAGCGTTCTGCAGAATGCGGGTGTCTAAACCTTCGACAGAGTAGTTCATGCCTGGCAGATCGGTAATGTCACCCGGTTTTTTCCACACGTTGAGCATGTCCTTGCTCTGGTTGAAGCCGTTCTTGGCATTGATGGCTGATGTGGCATAGAAATAGTCCATGTTGATCATGTGCTTGCCCAGTACGTAAGCAAAGTCGGCGTTCAAGGTCAGGCCTTTCCAGCCAATGGTGAAGCCAAAACCGCCGTTGTGTGAGGGGGTGTACTTCACGCCAGTGTCCTGGAAGAGGTCGTCGCTGTAGGTCTTGGTCATGGTCTCGGGATTGTACTCGTGTACAATGTCGCCCTTGTAGCCATTCTTGTACCACATGGGGGCACCGTCCTGCTTGTCAACACCGGCGTAAATTGGCATGTAGAAGTTGATGGTTTTGCCTTCCTCGTACTGTACGTATTGGCCGGGTATCGGCCACTTGCTCAGGCCATTGAACAGCTCGTCCACCTTGGTGTTGTTGAACGAATAGTTGGCGTATACGTTGGCAAAGAAGTCGCGGTTGCGCACGATGTCATAGTTAACTTCCACCTCAAAACCGCGGTTGCTGATACCGCCCACATTCATCAACTGGCTGGTGAAGCCGGTGGTATAGGGAAGGGGTACAGTCATGAGCATGTCCTTGGTCTTGCGGTTGTACCAGTTGAGGTCGATGTTCAAGCGCTCAAAGAGTACGGCTGTGAGGCCCACGTTGGTCTGGATTTGTTTTTCCCAGCCCAGCTTAGCGTTGCCCGGGCTGCTTATTACCCAGCCGCTCTCGCCGTCGTACTGTGTAGTACCGGTGGTGCTGATGCTGTTGTAGTCACCCACTTCAGAGTTACCCGTAGTACCTACGCTCACCTTGAGTTGCAAGTCGCTCAACCAGTGCTTGGCAGGCGTCATGAAAGCTTCGTCGGAAATGCGCCACATGGCACCGCCGCTCAAGAAGTTGGCAGCGCGGTTATCGGCACCGAAGCGTGAGCTGCGGTCGTTACGCACGGTAAAGTTGACAAAGTAGCGGTTGTTGAATGCGTAGTCGGCACGTCCGAAGAACGATAGGTACTCATACTTTGAGGCACTGTAGTCGCCAGCGGGTGAGTCGGCCGATGTGGCAGAACCGAGGTTCATCAGTCGCTTGTCGGTAATGCCTTGTCCCATCACGCCAAAACCGCGTGACGAGCCTTTGATGCCTTCCTGACCGAGCAGCAAGGTAACGTTGTGCTTGTCGGCAATGCTGAACTTGTATTCGGCCGTGTTGGTAATGGTCCACAGCGAAGAGCGTCCGTGGCTTTCGTAGGCCCAGCCAGAGGTGACACCTGGCATTTCAGGGCTCACGGCCTGTGTATTGCGTGTGTCGGTGGCATAGAGGCCGAGCTGCGACTTGAGAGTCATGCCCTTGAACGGTGTGATCTGTGCGTAGGCCACACCATTATATATAATGTCGTTGGTCTTGTATTGGCGCATCTCGCGTTGCAGCCAGTTAAAGTCGTATTGCTGCGTGAAGTCGAAGATGTGCGTCTTCTTTGCTTTTTCTGAGTACGGATCCCAGTAAGGGGCGTACATAAAAGCACTTACCACAGGGTTTGAAGTGTTGCCTTCAATTTTGTTGCCGCTGGCAAAAGCCTCGGCACGGCGGTCAGTGTAAACTACCGACTGCTTGAGTCCGAAGTTGAGCCAGCTCTTGGGCTTGGTATCAAGGTTCGAACGCAGCGTGTAGCGGTTGAAGTGGCCCACACGGGTCAGGTTGTTCTGCTTCATGTACGATGCTGATACAAAGTAGGTGGTTGTTTCAGAACCGCCGCGCATGCTGAAGTCGGTGTTGTACATGGGGGCTGCATTGTCGAAGAAGTACTTCTGCCAGTCGGTATTGGCGCCATGCAGCTTGTAAGCCTGGTACTGGTTGGGGGTGATGATACCGTTTTCGAGCTGGAACTGCAGCAACTCGTCAGAGTTCATTTGGTTGCTGATTTTGCCAGCCAGCTGGCTCCAACCAATCTTTTGGCTCACGCTGATTTGGGCTTTCTCGCCAGAGCGGCCCTTTTTGGTGGTGATGTAGATTACACCATTGGCAGCACGCGAACCATAGATAGAGGTGGCCGAGGCGTCCTTCAGTGTAGTCACGCTCTCAATATCCTTGTCGTTGAGCATGGAGAGCATGCTGGTGCCGGCGGGTGAGCCATCAATAACAATCAAAGGAGTGCTTGAGGCGCCGAGCGAACCGATACCACGAATGGTGATAGAGGCGTTGTTGACATCGCCTGCATCGCCCGAATTGTTGAGCACCTGCAAACCGGCCACCTTGCCCTGGAGGGCGTCAGCCACGTTGGCTGTGGGGTTTTCGGCAATCTTTTCGCTGCCGACCTTCTGCACTGAACCTACCACAGTACCAACCTTCTTAGCTGTACCGTAACCAATCACTACGGCTTCGCTCAGTTCGTTGTCCTTCAATACCACCTGTACGTTGCCGGCCACGCTGACGGTGGCGGTGTTCATACCGATGTACGACACCATGAGCTTTTTGGCCGAGGCGGGCACGCCGCTCAGCTTAAAGTTACCATTGGCGTCGGTGGTGGTGATTACCTTGGTGCCCGGCACGCGCACGGTGGCACCCATCACGGGCTGGCCCTGTGCGTCGGTCACGTGTCCGGTCACAAGCTTCTGTGCCGAAGCTGTGGCTGCTGTCAAGAGCAGGCCGGCTCCCATGAGCACTAACTTTTTGTTCATATTGATAACCATTTAATTAAACATTTCGTGTTATTTCGGTGTGCGGCACCCTCGGTGTGCGCTTGCCTTACTTGCGGCGCAAGTAGGGCAGGCAGCCGAAGTTGCTGAAAAAACCGACGCGGGACGCGTCGCCCCCATTAGAGCGCAATTCCCTGGCATAACAGTTCTTTCCATGGTTTCAAATCTGCTTTTTAACCTGTTTATCTGATAGGAAACGCAAGCACTAATGGGGGCGACGCGTCTCGCGTCGGGGCATCTTTCAGCAGCCTCGCCTCAGTCCGCGCGCTGTGTCTGCCCAAGCTCATGCAATATCTTCTGCCTCGTCACCTCGGCATAGCGCTGCGTGGTGGCCACACGGGCATGGCCGAGCATGGTGCTGACGGCTTCGAGCGACACGCCGCGCTGCAGCATGAGGGTGGCAAAGGTGTGGCGCGCCACGTGCAGGTGCAGACTCTGGCGCAGGTGCAACGTGTGGCCCATGACGTGCAGATGGCGGTTGATGGTGCGGTTGTCGGGCACTTGCAGCCAGCCCGTGGCGCAGGGTTGCAGTTTGGGCAGTTTGTCAAGCAGGGCGAGTGTGGCGGTAGTGAGCCGCACCACGGCTTGCTGCCCCGTTTTGTGACGCGGCATGGTGAGCCACGCACCGCTGCTGTCGCGCTCAATGTGCTGCGGGGTCAGGTGTTTCAAGTCGATATAGGCCAGCCCCGTGTGCGCCGAAAGCACGAACAGGTTGCGCGCAAGTGCCCTTGTGCCATGCACATCGAGCGCCGATAATTGGTCAAGTTCATTGCGGGTTAGTGCAAAGTGGCGTTTCTCTGCACGCGGCAACTCCGCACCCTGCCACACGCACGAGGTGAGCAGCCCCTTGCGCATGGCCATACGGCAGAAGTGGCGGAGTGCCGACAGATAGAGCCGCGCGGTTTGGGCGCTGAACGTCATGGTGTGTATGAGGTAGCGTGCAAATCCGTTAAAGAACTCGGCATTGACAGCCTTGAGTGGCACGTCGGCAGTTTGGCGGCACTGCGCTATGTAGCCTTGCAAGTGTTTACTGGTGATGCGATATTTGCGGAGCGAACTTTCTGAGCGGTCTACGCCAACACGCTCGGCGTATGCGGCGATACATTGTTGCGTAAACTGCAACAGCAATGGCTCACCAGTTGCCGAGGTTTGACTGCGGTTGGCGCGCATGAGGTTTGCCACACACGCCACAAGGGCTCTCACCTCGTCGGACGTAAACCGCAATTCGAGTCTTACGGGCTGCCCCTTGTGCGCGGCTGATGCTGCCTCGCACGTCAATTTGAACTCGTGTTCTGCATAATAACATTTCATAAAGCTAAAATATTAGTGATTGTAACGCGTATCATTATCGCTTGTGTAAGCGAAACGTAGTTATCAAGATAAAGCACAAATTTCGCCAAGGTTTGTCAAGCATCAAACGCTACCTCTAATGGGGGCGACGCGTCTCGCGTCGGGAAAATGCAAGGGCTCATACACTAAACAAAGGCTCTCAGACTGCACTAATTACACTCATGTCTGTAAACCTTTGCCTTAATGCCCGACGCGGGACGCGTCGCCCCCATTAGTGCTTGCGTTTGGTGCTTACGTTTAGTGGTAGCGGGACCTTTATCATACTACAACAATCTTACACACCGAGTATCTTACATCTTACACTAACACGCTACAACTCATTGATTGCCAATACTTTACTTGGTGTAAGATACTACCAACGCCACCTACACACAACCTACACAACCTACACGCCACCTGCACAGCCCACAGGCTGCCACACGGCACGCTCACGGGAGGAAGATATTACGGCATAGGGGGACAGAAAAATCTGTTGCTCCGACAAATTTTTCTACGTCCCTATGGCGTAAAACCCACTTCATACGTCCAAACCGGCCGCGAGGCAGTGGGGTGTGATGTGTAAGATGTATGCAGGGGATGTGTAAGATAGTTTGAATACATCTTACACTCATGAAATCTCTGTATATCAACTTGTTACGTGCAAAAAGTGTAAGATGGCAGTAAAAGCACACACATTCATTTATAAGTAGGCAGACGGCGAGGGTACAAATATTTGAGTACAAGTTGCACACTCCTTTTGATGGGTGCAATGCCTTAGTGTGACCTTTGCAACGCTTTTGTGCCAAACCAAATTGTATGGGTGATGAGGCCGGGATATTATGGTGCTCTATGAGATTTGCCGCTAACGCGGAAAAACATAAGGACATAAGCACATAAGAACAAAAGAGCTTCAAGACATACGGGCATGGACTTGCGTCCATATGCCCTCAAGAACATAAGGGCTACGCCGTTAATACCTTGAGCGCCATAAACAAGAAAGCAATAGCATTAAACGCTACGGCGTAGCCCTTATGTTCTTGAGGGCACATGGACGCAAGTCCATGCCCGTATGTCTTGAAGCACTGTTGTTCTTATGTTCTTTTGTTCTTATGTCCTTATGTTTTTCCGCGTTAGCGGCAAACCTCATAAATTCACACACACGCCCGAACGCAGGACGCGTCGCTCTAAGTGCTTGCGTTTCTTTCTTGACTTCATCACTTTCCTGCGCCATCACACAGTGCATATTGACAATCTGTGAGTTACGTCATTTGTGATTCGGTGACGCATTGACGAAGTCTGACTGCCCATTGTGCGCAGCTGATGATGCCTTGCACGTCAGTTTGAACGCGTGTCCTGCATAAAAACATTTCATAAAGCTAAAATATTAGTATTTGCAACGCGTATCATTATCGCTTGTGTAAGCGAAACGCAGATATCAAAATGCAATCTTTTTAGACCAAAAAGTTAATTTTTTACGACAAACGGGCGAAATAACTTTGCCAAACAGAAATTATGCCCTACTTTTGCAGCATTCGCGTGTATTGCATCTGCATAATTATTTATTTGCACTGCCACGCCAATAGTTCAAAGGATAGCGACAAATTTTTAACAGACTTGGCACAACGCCAAAAGCATTACCAGCATAAAAGCAAACTAAGCATAAAAATCAGCACGCGTCACACCCCCTCTGCAATGGGGCATATATAAATGCTCGCGTGCGCGCGGCAACACTATTCGTTTGGCATCTTTGCTATCTGCACCTCTGCCCCTTCGCACCTCTGCATGCCGGCAGGGCCAGACGGACGCCTGCCCTACTTGCGCCGCAAGTAAGGCAAGCGCACACCGAGGGTGCCGCACAC
>ERZ1026886.108-NODE-108-length-40562-cov-43.924359_pt1 | contig 40562 bp, 48 predicted proteins | sample MGYA00380173_ERZ1026886 | MGnify/ENA primary metagenome ERZ1026886 (study PRJEB33269, sample SAMEA4719809) | human gut metagenome | biome: human-associated habitat; feature: organic feature; material: feces | place: Cameroon | collected 2013-10 ... | reverse complement strand
TTATGAATCAACACAGTTACACCAAGCAAGAGTTAGCTCTGCTTTACTTTCCAGACGCCACTCCCGAAGTGGCAAGTGCCCATCTCAGAAGATGGATTATCCTTTGCGAGCCGCTTTACGAGCAGCTTCTGAAGACCGGTTACAGCAAGTGGGCGAAGGGCTTCACCCCCACCCAGGTATCGTATATTTTCGCTTATTTGGGAGAACCATAAGAGAAAGAAACGCAGGAAACCGTGAGAATCCGTGAAAATCCGTTAGAAACCATGAGAAACCGTGAGTTGCGCTTTCCGGATTTCGTATCTTTGCATTGTCTTTGAAACACAGAGGCAGAGTCGAATCCGGAGAGCGCGCCTTCGGACGGAAGCAGGGGGATAGGCCCCTTCCCCTCGTGACTCTTAGTTAATAACCAAATTTCAAACATTTGATTCGAGTAGTTTTATATCAGAACACGAACGCAAAGATCAATTCCCCGACCTTGCCATCTTCTCCCTAGGCCTGAAGGTAAAGGGAGGCGCCGACAAGAAGGAAGATTGGACGGTAGCGAAGTACATCGAAGGTCTCCGCCTGCGAGCCAGAGCCACTGGCGAGCTGAAGACCTCGAACCTCGACACCACCATCAAGCGAGTAGATGCCGTAAAGAGCAGCAGCTCCAAGAACCCATCCGATGATGGTACGACTGGAGATACCACTCCAGGCGGCGGTAACACCACTCCAAGCGGTGGAGGTACTACTCCAGGCGGTGGTGATACCGGAACAGATTCCGGAACAGATTCCGGAACTGGCGATAACGGTTCTGTAAGCATTTGATAGTTTCTGAAGACAGGGCAGGATGCAGTCCGGAGTATTCCGATGACACCCAAGGCTGACATCAGCAAACAGGAATGAAACACCGTCATGAACGGGTACTTGCTCATCCTGTCCTTTCTTCAGATTTATCAGTATATTGTTAAACATTAAAATCAAAAGAAGAATATGAAAATAAACTGGAAATCCGTCATTAATTTCATCATCACCGTCCTCACCGCCGCCATCAGTGCATTCTGTGTACAGAGCTGCACCCAACTTTAAGCAAATTAGTAGAATCTCCTCTACAGTCTAGCCATTGACTATCCCGATGCCGACATACTAGGCCATCGAGATCTCCCCGGCGTCCGCAAGGAGTGTCCCTGCCTCGATGTCAAGCAATGGCTGAAAGAAATCAACTTCCATCTCTAGCAACCATTCTTCATCTCATCTCTTTTCTTTAATATTTCTCCTTTGTATTTGCCCAACCCGCTGATGTGACATCACCCGGTTGGACTTTTTCTTTTAAGCCCATCAAGAATATCAAAAGAAAATGATTTCAATGGAATTTACTGTTTATGATTCTTTTACCAATTCTATTTTCATGCCTTTTACCAAATCATCTGCAGGAATCTTTGGAATAAATGCCGAATTCAGAGGCGTACCTTCTGCTTCCTTATAGAACAATCCACTAACAAAGGCATTGGCATAAGAAACAAAATCCAGTACCATAGACGAAGATTTGATTTTTTCATCATCATCTTCTAATTCTATCCAATTTGAGAGTTTGGCAATGACTGTTGCACCACCTTGCAATAACTCTTTGCCATCAGGCAAATAATATCTTACAACAGTATGTAAACCAACCACATCATTACCTTTAATATGCTGCAAGACTATCAAGAACGAGAACTTCACGTCCTTCATCATGTCGGCTGTAATATTAACTTCACGATTTACCTCAAAAGGAATCTCCTTGATTTGAAGTATCTGTATATGTTGCATTTTTTCCATAACTCAATATATATTAAAGTTTATACCACTTTACGAAGATAATTCCTGATGCCTACACTATTATTGGCCAAAGCCATATTAAAAGTATCATCAAGTCCATCATCTTGTAATTTCCTGTCAACTTCCTGGTTGTCAATGGGCACAAAATCCTCTCTTCGCATACAGTTTTGGACAACCTGCTTATAAAAATAAGAAGGAGACAGACTAAAAATCTGCTTTAATCCCACTTTCCCATCAATGTAGTCCAAAACAACAGAAGGCTGAACTTGGGTCAGAACAAAAGTATTGTCATCTTCATCTTCATAAACACGCACAAAGAGGAAATACTGTCCACTTTTGCGGTCAGAATACAATGACGACAAGGCTTCGTCCAGCACCTGCAAATGCCCAACTAATATAAAGTCCTCATTCTTTTTCTTCTTCATGTCTGTAATCAATTAATTTTCTTGGTTCAAAAGTATTATCAACATGCTCTTCGAGGTTGAACCCCTCATAAGGTTGAAACACCACATGTCCGTCAGGATTATCATCAGGACGAGTTTGTATCAATCCATCGTTTGGAGTTAACCGAACAGCTATGATTGTATCACCCTTTTTATCGAGCAGCCTTTGCTTTTGCCTATCATTTTTGCGTCTATCCAACATTCCCAAGAAGAATGCAGCCAATTTCTCATCTGATTCATTATACGATGGAGAATAGTTTCTGACCTGCTCCCATTGATCCTCAATAGAACTTTCTTCGGGCACCTTTGTTGCAAGAACTGCTTGCTCAGATGTCAGAGCATCCCATTGTTGCAATGGTTGAGGTATGTCATCATTGGGATGCAAAGGATTATGCACCAAACGATAATATACGCCATTTGGCTCACTCATATATTTTTCTATGGCTTCTTCACAATTTTCAAGGGCATCAGCGTATTTGAAGGACTTATTTCTTTGAGTCTTTCCACCTACACTTTCATTCTTTTCATTGTATATTTTAGCCATATAATTTTATTTTTAGGTCACAAAAATACATTTTTTCCCACAAACTACCAAACTTCTTGTATTATTTTAACGCAAACGATACGTAAAATCCACCTTTCCCCAGGCGGTTCCGAGCACAGAATGGCGGTTACATTCCTTGCCTATTCTACTTCACACTACACTAAATCCCCACAACACATTATCACACAAACACTTATATGAGTGCAATATCAAGCTTGACACTACACGCACACTACACGACACTACACTAAAATCATACGCTTCATGCAAATAACAGCAGATAACCTACATTACCTTACGATGGCACAATAGTGCCCTTCCTTGGGCAATATAGCGCCATCGCTATGCATAAGCCGCTACGTCGTAATCCTTTTTCCGATTCATCAATCATCTCTAAAAGAAATCGAACTGAGCCTCTTTTGAATTTGAAGTGAGGCTCAAACAAACTTCAATAGAGCCTTACGTAAACTTTATCTAAGCCTCAAACCAATTTGAAATAAAGCTTACTTCAAAGGCAAATGAAGCCAGTTTCAATCGAAAAAAAGCCTTTTTGCTTAACAGCATAAGCAAAATCGTGAGGGATAAAGCCCATATCGTGAGGGATGCGTGAGGGATAAATTCCCGTTTTTAGGTATCAGTCACGCATGCGATTCCTATAGCTATCAATAGTTTACCCGATTTCTTCCAGAAAATCGTGATGGGTGATAGATGAGCTGCAAAAAAAACTGCGTCATCTGCGTGACCAAACTCCAGCCCAAATAGGGCTTCAAGAAAAGAAGATTCCGAGAGATTACCTCCTGTGTTTAAGTCTCCAGAAGAAGTGCCATACCCTAAAGAATGGCTCACTCAAAGCCTCAGTAGGAAAATACCTCACGAGCCTTATATCCCTATACACCCTTTGGAGATTATGCCCCAGCTTTGATCTCCCAAACCGATTCCGGGCATCATGCTTTCCGAAGTTCCCGGCTTCCAGCACCTCATTCAGCACAAACTTACCATACTTCTCATTCGGAGGAACGATAAGCCGAGAGGCAGGCATGCCGAACACCTCCTGCATGATATACATAATGGCACCGGCAAATTTCCACAATCCCAACTCCTTCAATTCCTTCTGTACTCTATCCCTAATCAATGATAAATCATAACTAATCAATACATAGTAGTAATCAAGAAGCTGTCTTAACCCAATCCCCTCATTCATCAGATGAGCATAGATATGAGTCAACTGGAAGATGAGATTGAATTCCACTGTCGGAATCGCAATCTCCCCTTGCTCCCCCAACATCACCCGATGCGAGAACTGCTCCTCCTTCACCCTCTCATAATATTTCTGAAGCTTTCTGTTATGCCAGAAGCACAACAGGAAGCTAGGCCGATAATGCACTTCCACCTCTACTCCCTTATACGATGGGAACTCGATGTGGTGATAGCACGCCTTTTCATGTAGCGAGATAGAGCGGACAAAGGAGATGACCCGTTTATCTCCACCTTCCACCCAGATGTCAATATCACCAGGAGTACGGGAATAAGGATTCGGATACATCAATGCATTCCCTTGTCCTTTCAGAATGCAGGTTCTGAATCTCTTCTTCTGGAACCACTCGGAAACCTGGATGGCAGCATCGTTCAGTCGCACATTCGCTTTCTCCAGCATTTGGCATTGCAACATCCATTGCAGAAGCAAGTCCTTGCTCATCCCTACCTCAGCCGGCGGCAACTTCTGGATGCCATCAAAGAGAATGCCCACCAAACATTGCTTCTGGGCGATACGATACAGCTCCTTCCAATCCACCTCCTTCAAGGAAGAAGGAATCTCAGACTCCGAGCCAATGCAGAATCTTAGGAAATCAAAGAAAATCTGATGTTGCTTCTCCACCCTATTCCTTCGTCATGTTCCAAAGGAACAGGCTATTACCGATGATATATCTGCGCCACATACGCTTAGGCTCCTTGATCAAGCGATAGAGCCATTCCAAACCATGGTCCTGCCACCAGATAGGGGCACGCTCCACGGTACCAGCGAAGAAGTCAAAGACGGCACCGATGGTACCCACATGACAATGGATGTTCAACTCATTCCAATGAGAGTACGTCCACTTCTCCTGCTTAGGAGCCGTCATGCCGATCCAAAGCAAATCCGGGTTGGCAGCATTGATGGCATCAATGATAGCCTTGTTGTCCTCATCCGAGAACTCAGGCTTATAAGGAGGCGAATAAGTCACCACCTTCAGGTGAGGATAATCCACGGCAGCACGCTTCACAATCAGGTCGAGCACCTTCTGCGAACTACCCATAAACATCACCGTACCACCCTTTTTCTCCAGCTTGTTCATTTCGAAGAAAAACAGGTCCCAGCCGGCTATTCTTTCCTTAGGCTGACTCTTTGCCTTAATCCACTTGCACGCCTTCACAATACTCACTCCATCCGGAATCAACACATCACCATTTGTCAGAGCATCAGCAAAAAGCTGATCCTTCTTTGCGGTGTTAAAAGAATGCGCATTTATTGTGTTAATGAGCAATTTGCCCTCTGGTAATGAGGCTAATTCCGCCTTACTACCCAAAATTGTTAATGTTTTTAGTCGAAACATAACTGTATTTGAAATAATTTTGTTATCTTCGCAGCCATAAACAGCGGGTTCCATCAGAATCCCATCATTTCATGAACAAGAAACAACGGTTATGACATACGATATTAATACTATATATACGAAGTATAAGCAGCTTACGAAAAAGCAACGTCAGCAACTCCTTGCGGCTCTTCAGTCGCAAGGCATCAACATTGTGAAAATCGAAGCCTACGAATATTCTGATGCCCCAGGCATCAAACATCTGTTTTTCTATTTTGCAGAGAATAGCAGGAAAGCTATTCCTTACTTCATGCTAGATAGCGAAGTCTGGGAGAAGATTTGCTGCCTCCTCATGGGTATAACTTAATTATATTATGCGCATACTTTGAGCATAGATTCAACATAATGATTGAAATATTTCAACCATTCTTTCTTCAAATTTATCCAAAGTAAACTGTTTTTTAAACTTCTTATATCCCATTTCTCCCATTCTCTTCCTCAAATCACTATCATCAAGAAGCTTAGATATACTTTCTACAAATGCATCGGTATTGCCAGGTTCACATATGAAACCATTTACTCCGTCCTGAACTTCTGCTGTAACACCACCTACATCAGAAGCTACGATTGGGAGTTTAAACTCCATAGCTTCCAAATTTACTAAAGGAAAGGCTTCATTCAGAGACGGAAAAACGAAAATATCAGATTTGCGATATTCTTCGTTTTTCTCTACCCCATATTTCTTGCCCAAATAAATAGCCATATCATTCAGACCTCTCTTCTCAGCCTCTTCCGCAAAACGAACAGCATCTATCTCGGCCGTTTCACCGCCAACAAAATTACAAACAAAAGAGTATCCCTTTTGCTTTAAAATCTTCAGCGCATCGAGAAGAACTAATACTCCCTTATCTACTAGTAAATTAGATAAAAACAACAACTGAGGAATGACGTTATTTCGCTCAGAAGTTGGCTCTACATCTAAAGATTCAGGAATACCATTAGGACAAATAAAGACATTTTCTCTCTTTACATACTTCTCAACATCCTGATATAATGCATCAGCCAATAGAATGACTTTGATATTCTTGAAGAATATGCGATATAGCTTGTCATCAAGCCATTTGTCTTGACAAGTAGCCACACCCTTATTATGGTAATGCACTATCACCTTATATCCCAGGAGTTTAATCAGTTCTACAACCACAAAGTCCTTATAAAAAGGACCTCCATGAGAATTAGGAGTAACATATACCATTTGCGGATGAATGCCAGCAAGACTTTTCGCTATTTTTGTGAGCAGACAAATGAATTTCCACAACTTCTTAATACCACCCTTACCTATATCCTGAAGGCTTTTGGCCGTTGTCAGGTTTATATAATGACATTCAAATTTATCATTAATCAACTTACTGTCATGGATGTACTTACCCATCATAGCAGCACCATGCACTGGTGGAGGCATGTGCATAATAAATAAGATTTTACTTTTCATATTGTATCGAATCTAGACTAATAGAAAAATGGCCAATTCTATTACCACTTCTATAAAATTTTCTATCATTACCAAAGTAAGAATTATCTGTTGCGAAATATACATTTAGAATTCCATCTTTCAAATAAGAAGTTGGTTTGTATATACCCGAACGCTTTATTAAAGGATTCTTGCTAACAGAGAAATGCACACCATCTTTACTTTTTGCAATCCATAGATACTTAAAGTGATCATGAATTCCATAGAATGTTCTATAAGAAGTATCTAAACCATTAAAAAGCATGTAATAATAACCTTCATGATAGAACATATCTCCATGATACACTTGCTGGGTATGAGGCCAATCTATGAATCTGTCAAATTTAAACATTGTCAATTCATCATTCTCATTCTCCCAAATTTCAACATTCTCCGTAGTATATCCTATGGTTTTATGACCTTTAAATGAATTCCATCGATAATTTATCATATAGACTTTAAGTTTGTCGTCCATTTGTATAACCATAGGACAAGCAGACATTCTATCTGTTTTGATAATATCAATCGGTTCACTCCATTTACCACCCACATATTCTTGAAGAATAATCTTAGAAAGATAGTCAGGTCCTTCCTGCTTACGTGTCATCAGGTAAGTTTTATCTTTCCATTTAAACAGTACTGGATCTGAATTGTAATGTGCCTCTTCAGGTAAACAAATAGGCTCTTTATCAACCAATTTGAAATGGGTTACAGCTTGATTATCCATCTGAACAGCCTTAAACAAATAGGGATTTTCAAAACCAACACCACCATCTTCTAAAAGTTGGGGATAAGGTGTAGCCGCTACCAGCATATCATGATTATCTAATAAAATGGAAGGATGAGTGATATCTTTATGCCCCTGAATATCGAGTTCAAATGAACACCATCTAATATTACTTTTATTTATCAATCCTTTTCGTTCATTTGTCAATGTATTAACAACCCTTCTGATATTTTTTAAAACTCCAGGTTTAGAGGATTTATAAACACAGTAAAGGAATGCAACCAAAAACAACAGAACCAGTAATAAAATACCTACTATTTGCATAACAATTTATGTCTATATTTTAAAAACATATTGATTAACCTACTTTTAATTCTAATAGGCAAAGAATCATAATGAATCACTTGGCTAGTAATACGTGGATCTAAATCTCCAACTGGCGGAAATTTAAATCCATGTCCAGCAGTTTCGTCATAAATAAATTTATATCTGCAATATTCTGGACAATGAGTTCCGGTGCCCCCATAGCCTGCATTTTTTACCAAACTACGATTCGGTAAAATCGTATATCTGCGCTGAACAAACTGAGCATAACAAAAGCGGATAGCCCAAGAATGATTTTTACCAGTTTTCCACCCCTTCAACATTCTGAACACATCAGAGCCTTGAAATTGCTTGAAAGCAATTCTGTTTTTCTCTACAGAATCCCAATCCTTCAATTCCCAATCAACGGTATTCCACCTATCTTTCCATGTCGCCCATCCCCAAGAATCTGTACGGGTATAAAGATAAGCGTCATATTCATAATCATCCGGAAAATCAACTTTATACGCATCTCCACAAACAGAGAAAATTTTATCCTCGTTCTGATATTTCTCTAATCCTTGATTCATAAAATTCAGGAAATTAGGCATCAAGACCAAGTCATCTTCCAGAACAATGACCTTACCATATTGGTTAATTACTTGACTTACTCCTCCAATAATAGAGCCAGCAAGTCCTTTATTTTGCTCAGAAAAAGAACAATGAAGAGATTTAAATCCTTTTATTGTCTTTACAAACTCTTTCACCGCTTCTACTTTTTCCTTTTCTCCAGCTTTTCCATTACGTGGACCATCCACGAAGACAAAAAGGTCTGAGAACTTCGCTTCCTCATTATTCAGAAGCGAAGCTATCGTTTTTTTCAGGGCATCTGGACGATTGAATCCAAACACCACTATTGGTGCATAAGCCATATCACAAATTATAGATTAAAGTACATTTCCAAAACAGACTAATCTCTTCTAAAGATATCTCGTGTATAGACCTTATCCTTCACATCATCCAGACAAGCATCATAACGGTTGGCGATGATGGCATGGCTCTGTGCCTTGAAGGCTTCGAGGTTGTTCTCTACTCTACTGCCGAAGAAGGTGCTGCCTTCTTCCAAGGTTGGCTCATAGATGACTACCTCTGCACCCTTTGCCTTGATACGCTTCATGATGCCCTGGATGGCAGACTGGCGGAAGTTATCGCTGTTTGACTTCATGGTCAGGCGATAGACACCAATCACACAGTTGTGCTCCTTGCTGGCATCATAGCTGTTGGCATCGGCATAGCTGTAATAGCCTGCCTTCTGGAGTACGGCATCAGCGATATAGTCCTTACGGGTACGGTTGCTCTCTACGATTGCCTCTATCAGGTTCTCAGGAACATCGGCATAGTTTGCCAGGAGCTGCTTGGTATCCTTTGGCAAACAATAACCACCATAGCCGAAGCTTGGGTTGTTGTAATGGGTGCCGATTCGTGGGTCAAGACCTACGCCATCGATGATAGCCTTGGTATCGAGTCCCTTTACCTCTGCGTATGTATCCAACTCATTAAAGTAGCTTACTCGGAGTGCCAGATAGGTATTGGCGAAGAGCTTGACTGCCTCTGCTTCCTTCATGCCCATGAAGAGGGTATCGATGTTTTCCTTGATGGCACCTTCCTGAAGCAGAGCGGCGAAGGTCTTGGCTGCTTCCTTCAACATCTCGACATTGGTTACTGACTTGATTGCCTCGTTCTCCTCTGCAAACTCTGGACGCTCGATAATCTTTGGATAGCCTACGATGATGCGGCTTGGGTAAAGGTTATCATAGAGTGCCTTGCTCTCACGAAGGAACTCTGGAGAGAAGAGGAGGTTGAACTTCTTCACGCCCTTCTTGGCATACTTCAAGTAGAGGCTGCGGGTGTAACCTACCGGGATGGTACTCTTGATGACCATCACAGCATCTGGGTTTACCTCCAGAACCAGGTCAATGACTTCTTCAACATGGGTTGTATCGAAGTAGTTCTTCACCGGGTCGTAGTTGGTTGGTGCTGCGATCACTACGAAGTCTGCATCCTTATAGGCTGTCTTACCATCAAGGGTTGCCACGAGGTTCAATGGCTTCTCGGCCAAATACTTTTCGATGTAATCGTCCTGAATTGGAGAAATCTTATTATTGAGTTTCTCCACCTTTTCTGGGATTACATCTACCGCTGTTACATGATGGTGCTGAGATAACAGGGTTGCTATACTCAGACCTACGTAGCCGGTACCGGCTACTGCTACTTTTATATTCTTAAAATCATTCATTTGTAACATATTTATTATCAAATCACAAAATTTTCAAACACTTTTTTTATTTGCACTTTACACAAAGTGTTTTGAACTAACGCTTTATTATATACATTCTCCTTCAATTTATTTAAGTCTTCTGCCAAAAAACTTTTAATCTTATCTGGAGATTCATCAAGATACATATAATAATGTGAATCAAAAACATTATTCCACATATCTATTATTTTCTTTTCTTTTCTATCTCTACTGACAATTGCAAAGGGTATAGCACCATGCATTACTCCCATTAATAGAACATGCAACCGATTACTAAAGACATAATCATATTTTTCATATTCTTTAAGTTTTTCAAATGTAAGCATGTTATCTATATATACAACAGAATACTCTGCAAGAGATTTACTTAATTCTTTACAAAAGTTTTTATCCTCTTCTACCTGATATAACACTTCTATATCATATCCTAACTCTTTAAAGTACGAGCAAGTATTTTTAAGAATTAACAATAAATTTGATACATTTTCAACTTTTCTAAAAGATAAAGCAATTTTTTTTCGTATATTATTATTAAACTTCTTAAAATCACTACATAGGAATGCCATATCAGGACAATAGACCGCAGAATTAATATTCTTTTTTAAAAGAACATTCTCATTAAATTTCGAACGTACGCCCAACAAATTGTAAACTTTAAAATATCTAATATTCAATTTCTTTAATAAAAATGAACAGTTCTCAAAATTTACATCCACGCCTAAAGCAAAAACTTTCATCCCTAATTTACGTGCAAACCAATAACCAAATGCACCGAGTAAACGTTTTAGAAATACTTTTAATGGTAGGGTAAGTACTGCATAAGGTCCTGGGCTTTTCGTAAAATGAGTAAAACCTTCACGGCGTAATAACCAAAGTACCCGAAACATATTTTTCCCTCGATATGTCAAACGATAAGTCTTAACAAAATCGTGCACGTGGGTATTCTTATTATCTATTATTACGTCACGAAAAGAATCTGGCATTCCTGATAAATCTACATAAACATCAGCATACTTGGAGTATTCTTCTATCTGATATTTATTAATTAAAAGATCTCCAATATTCCCTTGGCATGTATAAGCAGAATAAAATATTTTCATATAATTGCCTTTAATTTTTGGACAAACAACGGAAAATTCACATTTGCATTAGAAATATCATTCCATTTCTCTTTAATTCTTTCTCTATCATAATTGGTTCCCATTACTTTAGACAAAGCTTCCACAACCTCGCTGTTTGTCGGATTGGCAGACAGTAAAATACCATTATCAGAATTCATAACTTCTGATGTTCCACCAACATCAGTCGCAATAACAGGAATTCCAAATGATTGTGCTTCCATTACAGAAACAGGAACACCTTCTGATGTACTTAAATTGATAAAAACATCTATTCTTGTATTACTAATATAAGACATTACTTCTGTATTAGGAACCCTTCCCTTACACTCTATCTTGAAATTTGGAACACTTACTGTTTGTGCAAATTCTAAAAGATGATTGAAATAAGGACCATCTCCAAAATGTGTCCAAACCACATTTACGTCTGTGTTCATAGTTGCAAATGTTAAAAGAGCTTCATGAATTTCCTTGATTCGCTTACGTGGATGTACTTGAGATACGGATAAAACATGAAAAGTTCCATCTAATGAACATTTGCTTATGACTCCATAATCTTTCACACCTAATCGAGACAACTCAAATTTCTCTTTATAACCATATTTAGATGATAATGTGTCAATGGCATCTTGCGAAATCGGAAACACTTTGTCTATTTTTCGCAAACAATAGCTACGATTAGGCATTTCTCCATCTTCATCATATACATCAAACCTATGAGCTCTACATACAACTTTATATTTAAGTCCTAAATCCTCTTTGAGTTTAAGAAAAGCATATACAGCAGCATTAAACCAATAACTATAAACAATTGTGTTTTCTGTAAAGAGTTCTTTATTTTTTAAAACAACATCTTTTAGAATAGTAAAATGAACTTGTTGTTTAAATGTATTTAAAATACGATTCTTTCGAAAAAATTTAGACTTATGTTGCCACAAATTCCTATAAAAATCAGTTCGTGTTAATACTACCAAGTATTTCTTCCATTTTTGAGAATAAAGTTCATTATAATCATCACAAACCTTAGCACCTACACATGATTCTCTTACTTTTCCTTTAAATAAAGGAAGAAAGCATATATTCTCAAAACTTTTATTTAAATAAGGATATTCTGCCTCAAGAAATGCTTCTGTATAGAAATAGGGGAAACGCGTCGTTACAATTACTATTCTAGCCATATTGAAATTTATTAATCTGTTTTTAATTCTTCTTTCAAGACATCAAGCATAGCTGTTCCGTATTTTAAGTCCGGTTCCATGTGGTTGGATTCTCCCCACTCATTCCAAGACTTTAAAAAGATAAGATTATGCTCTTGATCTTTATTTTTGACGTATCTAAATACATCTTTTATATGCAATCTCCAAGTTGCAGGAGTAAAGTTATAAAACATCTCTGCCTTTTTACCAGATCTTGGACTTCTATCAAAACCAGCAACTAAAGTTGGATAAACATCATTTCTCTTAGCTTCATCATTTACAAGCAAAGGATAATTTTTGCCAAAATCGGATTTGTTCAAATACAAAGACACATCAAACTTTCTCAAGATAAAGTTACGAATTCTATGCCATAATGTCCAATTCTTAGAACCATTAATAGCAAGCTGATGATGGCTTTGGTGTACAGCATCAAAACCCAGTTTATGAAAATCTTCTACAGCAAACTCTTCTCCCTCATTAGCTACAAAATGAATACCTTTCAAACCATTCTCCTTAGCTAATCTTTGCCAAGTTTTTATCATTAATGCAATTTGTTCTGGATTGATCATCGGATCCCAAATTATAAACATTGGCTTACCATCAACAGTAATATATCTAGGATCCTTGAAGGCCGGGAGGTTATACATAAAATGCTCTATATATTGCTTCTCACCTCCATATTTTTGTTCCATTATCATTGTTGATCCTTCCTTACGTGACATACCAGGTTTCCAACTCTTTGTTTGCCAACTATGGTTTGCCCAATACAAGCAAAATGGAAAATCTGGTTTTCCAGATTTAAGAACCTCCTCAAAAGGTCGCTGAAGCAACATTTTGCCATCACCAAAGTAATATTGATAATAGGCAAAACCTTCGATACCAGCTTTACGTGCATATTCTGCTTGCATTTCTCTTATTTCGGGCATACGAAGATCATAGAAGCCTAAATCACTAGGGATTTGTGGCTGATAATGTCCTTTAAATAATGGTCTAGCCTGAACGACATTCGTCCATTCTGTAAAACCTTTTCCCCATACAGCATCATTCTCTGGTATAGCATGATATTGTGGGAGATAAATTGCAATTACTCTTGCTTTCATATTTTTATCTTTATATTATAATTATATGTAAACTATATATTGTGTCTGTAAGCCATAAGACAAATCAGGAGTTCTGTTCTCATGGATGAATCTCTAGAAAACCACATGATTATTCTCTCCCTAAATCGAAGGCTTGCTCGACGAGTTACTTTCCTTAACGTTTTCTATTAGCCTATATTCTTTCTGATAATACGAGCAGGATTACCAGCTGCAACAGAATAAGCTGGTATATCCTTTGTCACAACAGCATTTGCAGCGATAACGACTCCATCCCCAATAGTTACCCCAGGAAGAATCGTTGCTTTGTCACCTATCCAAACGTTGTTACCGATGATAACTGGTCCTTTAGAAGTAATGGGGCGTTTACTTGGCGGCATACAAAGACTGTCATAGTCAGTTTCACCATGAGAGTTATCGGTTATAGTCACCCATTTTCCTGTCAAGCAATAATCACCTATAATTACCTTATTAGCACATGTAATATGATTAAATGCACCAAAAGCACAATGACTTCCTATTTTCAAGAAAGGCTTATTCGAACTATTCTGAGTACACCAAGCTGTTAACCAAATATCCTTATTAAATTTTGTATAATCTCCTATATGAATAAATTTAGGACATTTAATCATACCAATATTAACAAAGAAAACTCCCTGACCACACTCTGCCATCTTTGCAGCTATCCATTCAGACCGTATAACCTGACATTTTTGCCAAATCATCGCCCAAAGATTCCATCGCCAAAAGCGTGATTGACGACGAATCAAATAATAAAGAAACTTTTTCATTTTCTAGTTAATTCCTTATAACATTTTAATAACTGCTGAAGAATATGTTCCGGATTATGTCTCTCTAACGCATGTTGACGAGAATGTTCTGAATAAGATTTCATTCTATCCTTATCTTTTGCCAATTCCACAATAGCATTGGCTATCTGCCAAGGATCATTGGCAGGAAGCAAGTCACCTTCAACACCATTACGAACCAAAGTTGCAATTCCTCCTACCATAGTTGAAACAATCGGCATACCAATCATCTGCGCTTCACAAATGGAATTTGGACTATTCTCAATATACGCAGTATGTACATACATTGTAGATTGACACATTTCATCAATTAATCTCTCAGGAGTACAGAATCCAAGAAACTGGATGTTATTCTCTGCATACTTCAACTTCTCTTTAGACTCAACCACTTGCATTAGCTCCTCACCCAATCTACCTGCTACATGCCATTCAAAATCAACTCCAACCTCTTTCAATACATGAGCAGTCTTAAGCATCACATCAACTCCTTTCCAGAAAGAGGAGCATCCGGTAGTTAGTAATCTTAATTTTGCATTAGCAGAAGGAACTTTCCACAATTTCTTAGAATGAAGAAAATCCGGACGTAAAGCCTCTTCTACATGATGATAGGTTGCATGCTTAGTGAGCATATTAACCAATGCTTTATCCCAACATGTCCTGCCCATAAAATAGTGAACTGTTTTCCAAATTCGACGTTCCATCTCAAGGCGAGATTTATCCTTATTGAATCCCGTAAAGCGATGCCAATCTTTACGCAAGTTTAGACCAGCAGCCTTCACCATTGTATAGCCATTATACTTAGGTGGATAAAGCGCATTATCATAAGGAATAATACTGCCCTGGATATGAACAACTAAAGGTATATCTGTATATTGAGCCAACAAACCAAAAGGCCATTCATTTCCAAATACATGAATCACATCAGGCTCATATTGCTCAATTACTTTCCTCCCTTGTGCTATAACCTTTCGCTCATTAATACTCCAAGTATGTTGCTCTACTTTCCGTTCCCAAAACGAATAGTGGGTAATCATCGGAATATAAGTGACACCATCAATAACCTTCACATCTGCAGGCACATTGCTTTCAAAAGCTATATAAAGTTCTATGTCTTTGCTGGTTGCTACAATATTTTCCAATGCATCTTGCCAACCTGCTGTTACATGTCCTGTATTTAGGTACCGTGAAGGAGTAGATATTTCAAACCAAAGTACTTTCATATAATATGTTTATTTGAAGTATTGAATAGAAGGATGATTGCTGTAATCTTCCCAAATGAACTGATAAGGATGCATTCGAGAAGATGATGTTAAGTCTATAGCCGAGTTTTGATTGTTTTTAACATACATTTGCGAGAAATAAAGTAAAAAAATCACTAATGCCAGATTTATTATTTTTCTTTGTTTAAAAGAGGCAAAATAATTTTTCCCTAACATCCATGAAAACGCAACAACACCAAATATTGTAAAACAACCTGTCAAACGAATTATCATCGGAACAGATATAAATAAATTACCAATAATGATACCTAGAGCATAAATAACAGAAAACCAATGATTTATTTTTTCTTTATCCATCAACGAATATATAAAAACAGCTATAATTGTTGGTCTTAGACTCATAAAAATAGAAGTGATTTCATTTACATCACCATTGTCTTGCATATAACCTTCAATTCTTTCTGTAGCATCTACATTCATGCTTAAGAAGAAATTAAATGCATCCATAACATTGAATGTCCGTAAAACGATACCCACTACAGCACTAACAACCACGCTTGAAATAAGGATTGTTCTACTCTTAAAGCGCATGAAATAAGCAGCAAGAAATATGACTGCATACACAACGATTGTTGTATGAAAACTATAGCCTAACGCTGCACATAAAACATAAACTAACCATTTCTTCTTTTTTCCATCCAACACATAGATTAATCCCATTAAAAGAATGGCAATACCTAAAATTTGCCGGAGCCCACAAAAATACACAACATAAAAATTGAATATAGACAACATTGCTAACGATAGAGGCACATTATTAGAATATCTTTTTATTATCAAGTAAAGTGGATAACAAGACAAAAAGCTATTAACAAGCATAACCACAAAACGGTTAGGATGCAATGATAGCAATACTTGCCTGTAAATCACAAAACCTGGCTCCAATGCTCGAGTATCATAATTGTAAAAATTACGTTCACCATCTAAATATCTCACATAGTCCCATGTATCAGCACCTACTACAGGAGCTCTAAATGCTATAAAGATGAACTCTACTACAAATGCCCACTTGATTAGCTTTGGGTCTGGTCTTTTCCAATAAAGATAGGCCAAGAAGAGCAATACTAAATAATTTAAAATATAAGGAAAATCCATTTTATTTAAAAATCATTTTAATTCCATACATTCGCATTTTCAATTCTGCAAGAAATCGGAAAATCACTTTATTTTCAGCTATATTTTGATGTTCATGCCAATAGAAGAAAGACATATCTTTTCTTATAACATCATGAGCTTTATCGAACATATCTCCTTTGTCTATCTTCTTAACATATTCACCCAAGGATTTACTCCAATAATGATTTATCTGAATAGTACCATTTTTAGGACATATTTCCTTGCCATGATGAAAAACAAATCTTTTATTTTCATTTATACTAGGAACCTTAAACTTAATTCCCAATACTTTTACCCAGCACCAAATATGATGGTGGTACATTTTTACTGGGGTAAAAGATGTATTTAAAACTTGTTTGGATTCATTGCGTACACTTGCCCATGAGTTAGTATATTGCTCTATAACCAACTTATTTGGGTCTGCCTTTACTATACCATTTGTACCAAACATCAACCAATACATTAATACCGATGGATATTTTTCAAAAGGCTTTATCCATTCCTTGATATTCGTTTTGTATATAGGACAAATAAACTCATCCAAATCCAGAAACATCAACCAGAAAGTTTCATTTCTATAGTGCTCATAACAATGCTCATAAGCGGGTATCTGAGACATCTCATAAGGCCAGTCTGTTAATGTTACATATCCTTCTTCAATATAAGGAGTTAATATATCCATATAATTATCTGTAGAGAAATTATTATATAGATAAATATGATCAACACCTAACATTCGATGATATTCTATCCATTCCTTGAAATAAGGTGCTTCATTCTTAAAGATGGCACATAATGAAAAATAATAATTAGTACGTTTCTTGTGTATTCTTTTAAACAGAAACACAAGAAACAAGAAACTATTTAAAGAAATATCTTTAGTAAATTCTTTGAGTAAATGTATTATTTTTTGCATAACTGATTCAATAAAAACAATTGAGACTCTTTTTTAAGAGGACCTAATTTTTCATAAACCTTAGAATAATCTATTTTTTTCTTCCATGCTTGTGCCTTCATCACTTCTTTAGCATTCATAAAAACCCTATCCTCTAAACCAAATTTTGACGCTAAATCCATATAACGCTCCTCTCCACCTTTATAGGAAGGGGTGGCTATGAATTGCTTTTTAAACAAAATGCAGAAAACCATGCCATGAAATGAATCCGTGAACACAAAATCGGATGTTTTGATTAATTTTAACCAATCTTGTACACTACAAAGAGGGTGAAATGGCAATCCTTTTATAGGAATTAAACATGAATCCATACGGATACTCAAATGCAAATCATTTGAAATACTCTTTATTACATTAACCCAACTATCATTAATGATAAATTTGAAATTAAACAAACTACCACTTGCATTAATATCCGAGTCTCTCAAAATATGATCATAAACATTTATATCAACCAAAAATGTAGGATCGAGTACTTCTGTTGAATTCATATTAAATTTATTAGCCAAAATAGACATTGCTGTTTTATCCCTAACACCAATAGCATTAAACTTGTCTAGCAATTCTTTTATTGTTCTTTCTTCTTCAGAAGTAAATTCGAAGTTGGAATCACCTCCCATGCATGCAGCATAAGATATTTTTATTCTGCCAGGTTTTACAAAAGAAAAGAAAAACAAAGGATATTGAAAGTTTGTTACCCATGGATTCCAGACTTGGTCACTTCCAACAATATAAGCATCTGCATCAGGGTAATCATCAATAAAATCTTGTTCTACAATATAAGGATGAGATAATTCCTTAAAATATTTATCACGAAATTCATCAAACAACTTCATATTTTTTGCCTCATATTCTCTATCCTTAGCAATTTCTTCTGCTGTTCGATAATAACGTCCTTCGGTCTGTCCATACAAAGATGTCTTAAGTAATTTAATTCTGGAGAGAACTCTATCTAACAATGTCTGTTTGTTTCTGGCAGCACCAGCTTTTTGTAATGGCACATTAAGTATGATAGTCTCATGTCCATGAGACTTCAAAAACTCAGACATAGCATAACACTGTAAAGTAGCACCGTAATTATTTGTCACGGCAAAAGTTAATATTGCGACTTTCATTTTTTTTAATATTTAAATTTATTGAACTATTATGAATACCTATAAATAACATACAAATTACAAATCCTCATAAAAAATATGGGTAAAAATACAAAAACTATTTAACCCATCGATGAGGTTTAAAGAATTATTTTTTACATAGTTTTTTTATTTTTTCTTTTATATAATACTTTTCTGATTGTGTACATCCCACAAACCATATCATCACAACAGAAGAAAGAATTGATATTAACGCAACTCCCAAAAATCTAATTATAGATTGATTCATTAGACTATGTAATATCAATGGAAAGATGAAAGCTAAAGTAGCAACTAAAAGTATTTTCAAATAAACTTGTCTTAAATACTGCGACACAGAAACACCAATTTGTAGATGAGCTATGTATAATCTTGCTCCAAAGCAACATTGACTTAAAAATATAGATGCAATCATCGTTGATTCCGGGGGAAATCCGATATATAGGAAAATATATGATAAAGGGAAATTCAACAACTGGATTATGCCACTTGTAATCTGGAGCTTTTTAATTTTACCCGTTGCACATATTGATGTTATCAATGTGTGAGACAGTGATTCGGACATTGCAAAAATCAAAATTAATCGAATAAAATTTGCTGTATGCTCAGGATAGTCTTTTAACCATAAATAAAGAACATAGTCGGTTTCTATCAAAATGGGTAAAGCCAAGACTAAAAGTAAGAAAAATGCCAATCTTGAACCTCTAAAGATTAATGAAGTCATATAAGGCAAATTCCCGGAAGCATAGGATTTGGTTATTTGCGGATTCAGCGCCGTCATAAAATTAGAGACAAAACTATTTACGGCATTATTCACCTGAAAGGCAATACCTCTTGCTGCATTAACAACAGGACCACAAAATAAATTTAACGCAATATTAACACCTTGGTCTCTTAATATTGCTGCAGAAGAACCTACAAAATTCCATCCACAATATGCAGAAATTTGCTTTACTAATGATTTATCAAATATGAACTGATACCTACATTCTTCAAAATTACGTTTGCAATATATACCATATATAATACGAATTGAACATGATAACAAGAATAGTAGAACTCCGTAAACTATCAATCGATCATATGGAGAAATAAATAATGCATAGCAAATTAATAATTTCACAACAACCTCAAACAGGCTCACATAAGCAAAAGCTTTCATTTTTTCATGAGCAATAATTGCAGCATTATATGGAACACTTATAAGATTTATTGCAAAGGTTAATATAGACAAATGCATAACCCAAGTTGCAGCATAAAGTCTGTCTTCTGGAATAACCATCTTGTTATGAAGAAACCAAATTCCTACAATTTCCGCAATAACAACAATAAAGATAGACAATATTAACTGAATCGTTACTGATGTCGAAAATACAATGCTTAGTTTTTTATTGTTACCACGACCTAATTCAAATGTTATAAATCGACTTATTGCAGTAGCCAAAGTTCCCGATATGACCGAGAACATTGCAACAACGCCACCCACAACATTATATATACCAAAATCCTCAACTCCCAGCGATTGTAAATTTACACGAGAAGTAAAAAGACTAATTATCATTATTAAAATCATGCGAACATAAAGAAGAAGTGTATTCTTCGCTATTCGCTTATTATTATCTGATGTTTGACTTGACATAAACTATTTCTTTCCTATTGATTTAAAAAACTCATATTTATCATTCTCCCAAATTGTATCATCCTCAACATCTGGCGAAAGAAAGAACTCTATCAAATAATCCTTCTGTTGATTCAACATACTTACTAATGGTATTGTATGATTTGATAGCACTTATCTGATTTTATCGGATTCATACAATCCTATCTCCTTGACTTTATGTAAATCGGAACTGAGCACTTCGCCCACCCTCTTCTTAAAAAGGCAATTCATCAGAAGTACGCATTTCAGCAACTTCATATACGGCAAGATGATTGTTCCAATCATTGACATTCACATACTTCAATAAATTATGTGAACCAGTAAAGAGACTCGTTGCTATTTTTAAGGTCGCAACCTTGCCATCTCCACCATTATCATTAGTCCATTCATAATAATCGTCCAATGGAGTCATATTCAAACATTTCACATAACCACGCGCCGACAACAAAGCTTCCAAATCAGCTAAAGTATTTATATAAAACTTATAGCTGATATGTAACTTGTCTTGAAGAAAGGACAACAAAGGATGATTCAATATTAATATTTCCCTTAGCTGATCCGTTTTTCCTTCAGTCTTTTGAGAAAAAACATCAACTAATTGATTGAGTGTCTGAGAGGTTTTAAATAGTTGCTCTATCATATTGGCCTCCTTCACTTTATTCTGTTCATCTAGAAATCTTTTAAATAACCCAGCAAATTGTTCCTTCAAATACTTTGTAATATCGGTAGTACTCTCAAAAGCCTTGATATTATTGTTTACCTTCAACTTATTGACTTCCTCTATGAACTCATAAATCTTACTAGAATCCACATATTTATACTTTATCTGGTCATTACCTTTATTCAACAAATATGTCTGATACTCGGCTAGCACGGAATTTTCTATAAAAATATAGATTTGCTTATTCTCCTTTAGAGCCGTCTTCAATTCTATTTGAGAAATCGAATATGGACCAGTAACGGATTCTGAACCCAATCGTCCGCCTATGATAGATACCAATATATCACAGTTTTTTATCTCGTCATAGCAGTATTTTTCTAATTCTGCATCTTTTCCATAAGGTATATCACCCTCTTCATTTCTGATAGGTTCATATCCCAAGGACATGATAAATTGATCTAAATCCTGACGAACTTGGCGCAAGTCATAGAAGGTAGAACTTATAAACACTCTTGGTTTTGCCATATCTTATACATTATTTTTCTTATACCATTCATCCATCTCAACATTGATGATATTTCCATGATAACAATCATGTTCTGCATTATTCCTAAACAACTTTTTATTGTCGTCATTTAGATTCGAATAAAATATTTCCGAAATCATAATCGGACTATCAAAATATGTCTTGTTACCATAACTTGCCAATTTAGTAGCATTTTTCAAAACTGGTCCAAAGAAAGCTCTCGATATGGTATCGCTTTCACCTTTCACATCAAATAGCAAGATGCGGTCGTAACATACACCTATCCCCCATCGGAAAGTAGGCCATTGTCTCTTAGACATTTTGAAATTCAATGTTTTAAGTAAACTGTTCAGTTGAGCAACCAAAGTTATCAGCTCATTAATATCGTTTTTGTATCGAGTATCAAATATCCCCCAAATAGCACTATCACTACTATTTATATCTTGGCATAACTTGGTAGATTCAAACAGCGAACAAACCTGCGTAACCAGACTCCTATATAATTTAGCGTATAAGATACGCTTGTTTGCATCCATCCAATCTTGCATCACCCTTATATCAACATAAATTACTGAACAATAGGCATAAAGTGATTTTTGGACTATATTTTCCGAATCATCAGGAAGTGCATTTTGCTCTGTAACAGTAGTCACATCACCATCCAGAATAAGATCCATTTCTCTTAACGATTCTTCGAAAGAATAAACTTTATATGTCGGTTTCATGAATCTTAGAAATTATATTTTTCCATCCTCTATAGAATATACACATTACCTTTCCTACATTCTCATGCTTGATATTTTCAAACTCCTCAATGATACCATGTGCTCCCTCATTCATAAAATTTTGAATCATCGACATATACCTCTGCATTATTTGTTTCAATTTGCCATTGGCCATTTCTCTGTATTAGCAAAACCTCAAACGACATGGGAAATGACATATCAAAATCTATATCACCCTCATTATCCATGTGAATTTCCATGCCGCACATAGCATTACCCTTTAATTCCATCTCGTCATGATTCATTCGTATCATAGTATATGAAATATCACTTATATCTTCTATCGTATCAGAATATGCTATTTCATCGTGAGGATGATAGGCATTCATATATTCACACAACAAAGGGGGGAAAAAATCTATATCTATAGTAGGTAGAGTATCGGAATAATTGGAAATTACCAACTGTAACCTTGCACCATGCTCTTTAGCATAATGCTGTAGGCTTTCTATTGAATCTTTAGAAAACGGGCTTTGTTTAATCTCATAAATGATGTGCTCATCATTTTTTGTTGCATATAAATCAAAACAAAGGTCACCTACTTTTTTCTCTCTATCCACTTGATAACCTTTCCCTAAAAGTTCATCGGCAAGCTGATCAGCCACAATCTTTTCCCAGTACCTACGTATATAAGTATCTTTTATTTCCATAAATGCTCTAAATCTACATGATAAAAATCATTTGTCATTTCTCCACACTCTATATAAGTGATTGCAGTTTCTTCACCTCTATAAGTTTTATTTGATGAAAAGTCTTGTAATTTCATAACGATATCAGAGTCCAAATTCGTAATATCAATCATGTTGATAGTATTATCGCAATTTATTGCTTGTGATAGGCAGAATTTAACACTTCTGTCATCTTTGTACATCACTTTTATAAAGGCATCTATTGTATGCTTTAGGATATTGTCAATATCGCGAACCAATCGTCCCTTATAAAAGTATGTTATAAGGAAATAACAATTAGTTTTAGAATGATAATATCCTTTAGAATTTTGTATACCATATTTTGAATAGAACAAAGTTTTCAGTTCTTTTTGAAATTCTTCTTTTTTGTTACTATCAGACTTATTTACAGAATAAAGCTGTCCCTCAAATATTAATTGAAACATATGCCAATACAAGTATTACTAAATGATAATTCAACGACATGCATTTCTTATTTTAGTGAATTGCTCTTCAGTTCTTTACTGATCACCTTCCCCATTGATTTCTCAATATCAAAAAAGGTCATGGGGTCGTTGTAATCTATCTCAGAAATGACATTATCCATATCATTCACAGCATAACCGATCCATTCTATAGAGACTTCAAGGTCTTTCATATTGATTCGAGAATAAGTTTCCTCGAAACGGTCGAGAAAGAAGGATACCACATTAGGATTCTTCTTTAAGTACTGATGAAAGGTCTTGCAGACCTTGGCTTGCCCTTTGTAATTGAGCTTACGAATATCTTCAAACATCGGCATAGCACAGGAATAGGACTTTACGGAAGAAACCTTCTTCCCCATCTTCTTGCGAATCTCCTTTGCCTCTGGTATCGTATCGTCGTAAATGTCTTGAAACTCTTCTGGGAGCATCGAGAGGATTCGCTCTAAAACTTCTTTATCTGCCATAAGACCCTATTTATATAAATCTACGTTGATATCAAATGGAGAATCAAAGTTCTTCAGCATGGCATGCTTCGTATCTTTCTCAGAAAGATTGGCATGTTCTGTTGGTATCTTCCAATCAATACCAAGGCTATCATCGAGAATGCTGATTCCACCATCGGCTTCTGGATGATAGAAGTTATCACACTTGTACTGGAAGACGGCAGTTTCCGAGAGAACAGCGAAGCCATGGGCAAAGCCCTTTGGGATGAAGAACTGGACATGATTGTCTTCTGTCAGCTCTACTGCTACATGCTTGCCATAGGTTGGTGAACCTTTACGAATATCTACGGCTACATCGAGTACTCTACCCTTTACGCAACGTACCAGCTTGCTTTGTGTGTAAGGTGGGCGCTGGAAGTGCAGACCTCGCATGACGCCATAGCTACTCATAGACTCATTATCTTGGCAGAAGTGAACACTGTGTCCCAAGATTGGGGCAACTTTCTCTTCAAACTCTCGCTCGCTGAAGCTCTCGAAGAAGTAGCCACGAGCATCACGGAAGAGGCGTGGCTCTATAATGAGAACGCCTTCAATATTTGTTTTTACTATATTCATGATTCTAACTTAAATTCTTACATAAGATTTTTCGAAAGCCTACCCGTCCTTCCTTACCGTTAAGGAAGGCTCCACCTTTCTCACCAAGCCTCTCTTCCCTCAGGGACGAGAGGATGTAACCGCCCTCCGGTGCTCAGAACCGCTACGCTATAAGGTTGGCGGACCAATCAAAGGTCTCGCCAAATTGTGCGGGATGGGACCGCCTAAAGATGAGAGATTATTCCATCTAATCTCTAAGTTTGTCTACTCCATTCAAAGTGAGAAACTCAGAATCCTTTCCCGAGACGATTCTACCTTGTGATCCAATTCGCTTATTGCTTACTACAAGAAAGCATGCTTTCTTTGCTCTTGTTATCCCCACATAATGCAAATCAAGATCCTGTATCCAAGAACTGTATTGACAATGATTGAAATCATTGTTTATTGGATGTTTATTTGGAAGAACCCATTCATGAAGATTCAAATGAAAAACTATATCAAATTCAAGCCCTTTAGACTTGTGGAGAGTCATCAAATTCACTTGATTATCAAGAATAGGTTTATAAGACTCCAAGGATTCAGTATTCTCTATAACTTTTTTCAAAATTTCAGCCGCTAATCCTTCTGAAACATTCGGTAAAATGATATTTGCCAACTGAATGGAATAAGCAACAAAAGCTTCTCTATCTTTAGGAAGCTGGAGCGAATTCAATAGCTTCTTTAATTGCATTAACCTCCTTTGCTCGTAACGACTGAACATTTCAAAGTCTGCAAACTCATCTATAACTTCCCTAAAAGTGAGATTACTATCAAAGTAATACCTCAACAAACTTCCATAGAATGTACATCTAAGATTAGACTCACTATCCAATCCTGTGGTTGTATATTTTCTATATGGTAAAGACAATCCCATCGCAATCAAATCAAGAATCTGATTTGTCCTTGCCAAAACCACAACACTTGACAAACAGGAAACCTTATATCTTTCACAACATTCAATAATGTAATTAGAAAGGAATTTTCCTGTTGCTTTTTCTTCCCCATTTACCCTAACTAAATGTACATCTGAGTGTACAGAAGGTAACAATGCAACATCTTTACCCATCAACTTATTGGAATAATTAATGATAGAAGGTGAGCATCGGAAATTTTTATCTAGAATAAAGGAATGAAAATCATCACGTTCAACCAATGCCTGCAAATACTTACAATCTTTCTTGTCAAAGCCGAATATTGATTGATTTGCATCTCCCACAGCTATGCCTACAAGCCCCAAACTAACCATTTTATTAAACAACATACTGGTATAGATATCTGCATCCTGATATTCATCTATGAAAACATAACGATACCTTGCTTTTAGATAACGACAACAAGCATTGCACTTATTAATTACCAAACAGGCTAAAAGCTCCAAGGATTCCACTAAGACATAGCCCTTTTCTGTATAAAGTTTCTGCAATGCCCCCCATTGTTCTCCTGAAATATAATCCAGATATTTCTTTGCCTTAATCCATTCGTATATACCCTGACTGTCTGCATCTATATCCACTAAAGCTTTAACCTGAATATCAGATTGTATCTTACCCCATATATGGGGTAAAAAAGGACTAACTATTTCTGAGAAACAGAATCCATCAATAGTACCAAAGTAAGAGTTCCTATTAAACGGAATAGAAGAAAACACTCTATCTTTAAGATTTTTGGCTGCTTTTCTTGTATAAGAAATAGCTATAATACCCTGATAATCCCGCAAGAATTCTCCTTGAAGAATGAGACGAATCTTTTCGGATATTACAAAAGTCTTTCCACTACCTGGCGCAGCAAGGACAACACAATTACCTATTTGGTCAACTATTGACCTTTGAGAATCAGTAAGTTCCATATTGCTCTTCTATGTATTCTTTAGCTACCAACAAAGGCTTTGCCAAATTATCATCCTCCAACATCTTTAAATTTTCTTTATGCTTTCGCAGGAAATCAAACATATTGGTAGCCTTATGTCCCTTCATCTTTTTAATCAAACTGTCATCAGTTAATGTATCACCATAAGCTTTCTTCAGTTCTCCCTTAAGACTACTATTACACAAATCAGTTTCAAGATCAACATCAGCTATAAATACGTTATACTCTTCCAGTATTTCACGAAGTTTCTTTGCTGAGTTCAGGGATTGTTCTGGAATATGTTCTTTCGATGAAAAACCGCGAAGGTTAGGTGCATGATCTGATATGATTTTTGCATCTCCTTTTTCAATTATAAAACTTTGCTTTATCAACTCAAGCCCTCGTTCTACACCTGCAAAACGATATACATTCTTTTGGGGAATTTGGATAATATCATTGTCTGTTCTTGCTACCCACTCTATTTTTAAAGCATCAAGAATCTTCGCATAAACTTTAAATCCAACTCCTTCAACACTCAATATTGATATGTTCAAACGGTCAAGATCTATGTCTATTTGTTTTGCTAAAGTCTTGTAAAAAATGAGTTCCGATTGCCCTTCCACTAAAATAGCATAGTCTGCAAAAAAAGCTTCTGCAGGTATCACACTCATTCGATAACCAAAATCATTAAATCCATCTTCGATAATCTCAGAACATCCTTCAGAAGCAACACACGTTTTCTTATCCTCCTTATAAAGACGAATGATAGAATTTGGTGAGAACTCACAAACTATATACGGAGAATGGCTTGTCAAAATAACCTGTCCATTCAGAACAGTACTTAGATATTTAGCCAATTCTCTTTGCTGGTGAGGATGAAGATAGGCTTCAGGTTCCTCCACACACAAAATAGACACTTCGTTTGAAATTTCACTCATCCTGTTTTGGGATGCCCATAGAGAGAGATAAATTTGATTGATTCGTCCCTCTCCTCCAATCAATAATTTCTTATCTCCAAACTTAGATGTAATAGATATTTTATTAATAATCGCATCTGTCTCAGTAGAAGCGGTATCAAACACTATCTCTTGCTCTTTATTATGGATTGCCAACTTATTCAATTCCTCATTAATACGAGAAGTTGCATTCTTGACATATGAGAGATTAGGGATTTGAGAATCAACTTCTTGAAGTTTTTCAGAAATCTCTTTATATAGCAAATTATCCTTATCTGTTATCTCTGGACTACGTTCTTCCTTTGCTTGTTGAAGAAGGAGGGTCTTGGTTTTATTGATATATCCCCAAAAATCTCGTTTACTATTAATATACTTAATATTCAAACATTTGCGATAATATGGAGAAGAATACTCTCGTAAATCGTTAACACTCTTGCCACAGAAGAATTTATAAGATTTACCTTTTTGGGAAACATATTTTATGACAAGTTTTGAATCTTCACCAATATCACCTTTCATTCTGGAAACGATACACTCTTCTGTTACATCCGAAAAATAAGCTATTATAACAACCTCATCGGTTTCATCATAAGCATAGTAATCGGAATCCTTCAAATCCAAATCATAATCAGAGAAACCTCTATCCAACAAAATACGAAGTGCATATAGCAAGTTCGTCTTTCCTACGTCATTGGCTCCAATAATCAAACTTTGATTATTAAATTTTACAGTAGTCTCCTTAAAATTTCGGAAACCTTTGATATATAGCTTTTCTAACTTCATATTATTATTTTTTTAATATAAACTAATATGCTTTGAATTTATTATAAAGCTGTAACCTCCGAACCTACATCGTTAAACAGTTTGACTACCATTAAAACGAGTTTTTGTTCATCCATCACAAGGCCGCCATCATTCTATTTCCAAGCAACAGTTTTTCTTAATAAAGGCAGCAAGTTTAGCATCTGGCTTGATGTATTTGTCAAAAGCCTCTTGGGCATAAGTTGCAATCCAGGAATCAGCCCCCTGAGGAGGCTGTTCACCAAATTCAATATAATCCATATAGTCAGAGGCCATAAAATAAAGAGGATTTAAATAGAAAATAAAGGCAACTTGAATTCTCATCAATTGTTTTAAAATTATCACAATTCCATCTAATTGTTTCTCTCTATTATCATTCAAATAAATAGTATTGCAATTAAATAGCATACTACTATACCGATTGGCATGAACACAATCATCTAGAACATGCCTATTGTGCTCAAGATACGTCTTCCATCCAAAAAACGGATACAAATCCTTGGTGTAGGTTGATGTTTTTAAAGTCTGCAATATTATCTTTATAGAAGGTATCCTATAAGAAGATTCTATCCATTGCTGCACTTCATCTACGTATAAACCTTTCTTAATATCAAATTTATCCTTTAAAAATACTGTCAGATAGATTTCTGCCAAAATATCGTCATAAAACTTCCGTACCAATACATAGGCATCATTAATTCTTCCTTTTAACAACAATTCTTTAATAGAATCAAGGGTACCATAAATGGACATAAAGACATAAGTTTCATAATTTGCAAAGCCTTTAGTCCCTGATGGAAGAAAACAAAAGGCACGGTCTGACACGCATTCATAAAACTTCTTTGCCTCATCTAGTTCCTTAAAACAAATATGTTCTTTATATGCCTTTGAGAGCCTTGCATTATCACTATCCAGAATTCCCATAGAAGATTAATATTAATAACAATAGTTCGTTAATAATTCAACAATGTGCTATACAACTATATGCTGTAGAATGCGGATAAGAATGTCTTCTCTATTTACTAAAACCATCAAGCACGTCTTGCTTGATTCTCTTAGCAACATCCAACTGTTCTTCGCGAACCATTATATGAATATACATATCATTACCACAAATCACATAGCTATTTCACAAACCTCAACACCTCGTTTAGCCATATCTTGCAGCTGAGCTGCCTTATATGCCTTCATACGCTTCACCCACTCTGCTACCTTTGTGGAATCGCTTTTAATAACTAATGTTTCTTTTATTTCTATCATTGTATAACCTCCTATATTAAAGAATGCTGCAAAGATACTACTTTATGACGTAAACACCAAAGAATTTAGTAAAAATCTTCATTACGTAACCATTTTATACGTAAGCATCCAACCCCTATGACAATACAACTCCATCCCCAGAAGAAATCCTGTCATTGTTCTTGCCATGCATCTTACGCCTGCGGGCTTGCAGTTCTCCTGTAAGCTTGTCAACCTGCTCCTGCAAACTGGCAATCTTACGGTCTGATTCTTCCTTTTGCTCCTTCTGCTTATTACTCAAGGCTATATTGGCATCCAGAAGTGTCTGGACTGTCTGAACCAATTCCTTTATCTGATCTAGATATTCCTTACGTTCCATATCCAATACGCATATCACCAATTTCCTACATAACCAGTTCCAATTCTATATGTTGGAAGTTTTCCTCTAACAAGCTAAAGGAACTTTTGCTCTTCTATGACCAGCTTGCTCAATACCGGTAAGAGCTTTTCTATCTTGCGGCACTTCACCTTATTATAATAGAAGTCAATATCATCGAGGAGGTCATAAGCCTGGTCTTCGGGCATATCACCACCATAGCCACCAGCGACAATCGTTATGGCGGCTAGCTTGCGAGCATCTAAGTGGGTATGGAAGTCGTACGTGCTTCGAAGTAGCATAGGAAGAGCATTGTACATGATGTTGCAATAGTGCAACAGGTCTTTGAAGTCTTCTGATTCCGTCAAGTAGGCTTCGAGCATTTCTTCCTGATATTGGCGGAGAAGCAATAAGTACTTTTCCTTTCCTACCTTTCCTTTTATGTTTTGAGTCATTACCCAGAACAGGGCATGGGATAGGACGATTTTATCTTCGGAAGGGTGGTAATAGAAGAGGTCGTCTTCAGGGCTATTCGACTTAGCCCAATTCTCTTCTATCTTACCTAACATTTCCTTTCGAAAGGAATTTCTTTCTTCTTTATTCATTGTAATATATTATATTGTTTCTTTAGGAATGCAAATAGCACTGATTACGCATATACCTTCGAGGAGCATCGTAAGTACTTTCAATGGGAAACGAAGGCTGTTTCATCGGGCTTCGTAAGTACTTTCATTTTTTGCATCATACTTCATCAAGCTGTCTATGAGGAACAGTTACTTGTATAAATCTACATTGATGTCGAATGGTGAATCGAAATCGTTCAGCATGGCATGCTTCGTATCTTTCTCTGAGAGATTGGCATGCTCTGTTGGGATTTTCCAATCGATACCGAGGGTATCATCGAGGATAGAGATACCTCCATCTGCCTCTGGATGATAGAAGTTGTCACACTTGTACTGGAAGACGGCTGTTTCTGAGAGAACGGCGAAACCATGGGCAAAGCCCTTTGGAATGAAGAACTGGACATGATTGTCTTCGGTTAACTCTACGGCTACATGCTTGCCATAGGTTGGTGAACCTTTACGAATATCTACCGCTACATCGAGGACTCTGCCCTTTACGCAGCGCACCAACTTGCTCTGGGTATAAGGTGGGCGCTGGAAGTGCAGACCTCGCATTACACCATAGCTGCTCATAGACTCGTTGTCTTGGCAGAAGTGTACACTGTGACCTAAGATTGGAGAGACTTTCTCTTCAAACTCTCGCTCGCTGAAGCTCTCGAAGAAGTAGCCACGAGAGTCGCGGAAGAGGCGTGGCTCTATAATGAGGACACCTTCAATATTGGTTTTGATTATATTCATGATTCTAACTTAAGTTCTTACATAAGATTTTTCGAATCCCTCCGTCTCCCTTTAGCCAAAGGGAGCTCCACCACTTTCCCCAAGGCGACGCTATAGCTCTGCCAGAGTTTTGGTATCGTCAGCGGAGCCTGTGCCCACAAGGGGGCTGCCGATGATTGTTTACGCAACAGAATTGCGATTGTTTGTCGGCTAGCGCATTGAGGGCAACTCATACGAAAATGCTTATTACAAGATTCTGTTCAAGATTATAGTAATCCATATTACGTGTAACCATACGATTGCCTTCTTTTCTAACTGTTCGGAATTTCCGAACAGTTGCAGACTGCATCAATTTTCTGAAGATTTACCTATTTGTCATATTCTTCTAAGAAACGTTTAATCATGGAAGTTACGGCTTGCGGAGACCGCTTGACATGAACAATCCCCATAATTACAACTTGCTCGCCATCTATCAAATAATAGACACGGTTGGGGGCTAACAATAAATGGCGTATAACCATATCCTGACCAGATACCCACGAAGTGTAGCGAGCATCATATATGCCATGTGTGGAATATTGAGCCAGTTCATCTGTCTTTTCCAAGATATTATGGAGAACTTTTTGAGAGGTTAATAAGCCAAAATGTTCTTCCACATAGTCTATGACTTCATCTAACTGCGTCAAAGCCAAGTCTGACCAAACTACTTCCATCCTCTTTTAGCTTTGATAAAAGACTCAACTTGCGAATTTGGAATGCAGCGACCTGCTCTATTTTCCTTCAGAGCATATTCTGCAGCCGCAATCATCACCTCACGTGGTATCCCATGAATCGAATTAGTCGACTCACTCATATCAACATCGCCCAAAGAAGACTCAATTTTAGCTATCAAGGAATATTTATCCTCAATGCTTAAATTCCTGATTTCATCCCAATAAGGAATGGTTCTATCTTGTGATACATTACTTGTCAACATAATACATTCTCCTTTATTTTAATCTTTGCCTGCAAATTTACGACTTTCTTTCGTAAATACCAAGGAATTAAGAGAAAATCTTCACTAAATAACTTTTTTTATTGTAACAATCTATTTGTTCCTCATTACAGTATCGCTCTGCGCTTGTCGCCACTCGAATGAGGAATATTGTTTCATAAACTCTATTCCTCCATTGATGCCATGAAACTTTCTAAGCTATCTACTCGAACTACCAAATTTTTGGGGGAGTTTTTTATTCTTCCACTACCTCAAAGTCCTCTTTGTGGACTCCACGGATGGCTACGGCGTAGCTTCCGAAATCGAAGACGAGCTGACGGTCACGGTCGATACGGACGATGTATCCCTCGCATCCTTTGAAAATGCCTGTGAGCACACGTAGCTTTACGTGGTCCTTGGCAAATTTCTCGAATGGCTCTCTAAGAAATGTCACTCTTTCAGGATTGTCTTTCAAGACAGTCATGAAAGGCTGCATCATCTTATCGCTAATAGATGCAGGCATCCCCTTGCATCTGTCGTTTACTAAATGATATTGTGGGTAACGTGCTCTTAGAAAATTTTGCAGGTCAACAGTTTTGCCCTGCAGGAATACAAGTCCGCTAATGGTTGGCTTCAGTTCTTTCTTTACTCCTCCCTTCTCGTTCTTTTGCCTGTATGTAAAAGAACGATGGATAAAACATGCATGGGAAGATGTTGGATTTTCCTTATTGTAGGCTTCCATTTCTTTCTCAAAAACCTGGGCTGTCTTGTTATGGATAAACAGATAACCCCAAGGCATTCTTTCTATACCTGGATCCGATTTTCTATCAGCCCCAGTAATGTGGATGCCCTTTGGTAAGCGTTGGCTTACGTCGGCTGTAGAAGGTGAATTAGAGCAATCCTGCGTCATATTCTCGTTCTACTTTATGTTCTTAGCTGCAACCATACATGATGATTGGGAAAGCCTTGCTTCTTCTATGTATTTGTGCATAATCTTAATCCTTTTTGAGCATTAGTCAATATATTCTTGCACATGCTTATTATTTTACATTCATCGTCCATTCTTATTGTGAATGGTACAATCTGTTGCAAAAATACGATTTTTCGCCGAATTATCTGTCAAATTTTATCATTTTTTGTTTGTCTGTCCCCAAATATGCTGCAAATGCTTAGCAAATCGGCATGGGCTGCATTCTCAAAACTGCTGATTTATGGCTGATTCTGCCAGCTTTGCTCTTTCACAAAGAGAATGGGCGAAATTTGCAAAACATTCCTAGAAGTGTCTTTTGCGGATGCTAAAGATAAAACTTTCTTTACAAGAATATCATTTTCCTTATATGATAAAAGAAAAGATACCTGTTTTCCTATTCCCTGGCATCCGCCAGTTCATTATATCCCCACACCAGGACGAGGACTACGATGCCTGCCAGCATCAGCCAAAGATTCTGCGTGTTTACTGCAGTTTCCACTCCATGCCTGAGGGCATGGGAACCCGTAAGCAGGAAGTCTATCTTCATGCCATAGAGCCAGCCCTGTATCTGCTCCCAGCCCTGGCAAAGCACGGCTGCAATGACGCCGAGGGCCACGCACACCGCCGTCCACAGATGTTCCAGGCGATGGCGCTTAGCCAACGCTATATGGAATTCCAGCAACGACTGCTCCGTTTCCACAGCCGGCAATGCCTGCATCACTCTGGCGGAGAAACCATCGTCTGGAATCTCAGCCATCCTGTTATCGGCAAAGAATGCCTGCAAGAGCTGCTCGTCGGAGGCACTCAGCAGGTCAACATCCATGTCCTGTATCTTATCATTCTTTTTATCGGTCATAACCATTATGCTTTAAGTAACTTGCAAGTTTCTGTTTTCCACGCGAGAGATGCGACTTGATGGTGCCTGGCGCCATCCCCGTCACCTCTGCTATCTTATCTATAGAGAGTCCATCCATCAGCTGCAGCGTGATGCATGTTCGTTCGTTCTCGCTCAATATCTGCAGGGCATTGAGCAAATCCATCTTCAATCCGCTATTCACGCCCTGCGCATTCTGCCGGGCAACCGCCGGCGTATCGATGTCCTGCGTAGCCTTATGACTGCGGTTGTAATCATACCACACGTTATAGGCGATGCGGTAAAGCCAAGTGGAGAACTGTGCCGTACCCTTGAAACCCGACAGATGGGTATAGGCCTTGACAAAGGTATCCTGAGCCAAGTCGTCACTCAGCTGCGCATCTCCCAGTGTCTGCCGCAGGAAAAACCCACGAATAGGTGATTGATACTTCTTGACCAGCAAGTCGAACGACTTGCGGTCGTGAAGCATCACCACCTTCGTGACGAGAGAAATATCGGATAACTTTTCCACTTAATATTAACTAATAATTTATCTTTCTTTGATTCTTTATACCGGAGTGCCGTTTACGCCGGAATACCGTTATACCGGAGTGCCGTTATACCCCGTGCCCTGATTGCCATGGCGGTTCTTCCACCACTCTCTGATGGCAGGAAGCAAACCTATCAGGGTCTGGCCCGAGCCATAGAAAATAATCAAGGCGCCGATGCCGGCAAGGAAATCTACATCCCACCACGAGAACATGGCGCATAAGCCGGCTCCCAGGAATGCATTCCGCAAGCCCCGTTTTACCAGATACTCATCGCTCTGCTTGTCTATAGGACGGTCGCACTCCGGCACATTGATGCCCTTCTCCATCGCCATCTCTGCCAGTTTCATCCGGTCGTTATGGCGGCGAACCAGGTATCTGATGAGCAGGACGAAGATGATCAGGGGAGCCAGGACAAACAGCAAGCCGAAGATGACGCAGAAGATGACCATGGCACTGAGCATGCCGCTGCCGAACACCGAACCGATGAAATCGAAGGGGTCATCGTAATTTCCAAGGCTATACTTGGAATGATAAGCACGGGTATCATCGTTGTTGAAATCATCATAGCTGGCCGTATCCGTACTGGTGGTATCGGAATAGGCCTCCACCTGCTGCGTAGCAGGCTGATAACGATGTTTCGGAACAGAAGACGCCCAAGACACCTGCGTAACTCCCATGCTCATGACGAGCGCCCATGCTAATATTGCTTTCTTCATATCTATCAACATTTTTAAAGTTTTACCTTATTTTTTATTAATTTTCCTATGTCTTAGACGCATCTCTGCCGAATTTAGTTGCAAAGAAACGAAAATTTTCTTATTTTTGCAAACGAATAGAGATACTTTTGCCTATTTAATGGCTTATTTATACTCTTGACATAGATATTTACACATTATTATACATAATAGATGGCTAAGATTTTACCAGAAGATTTCAGAAAATATACCCTTGAGCTGATGGGCAAGGAACTGTACCAGCAGCTGGAACAGGGAATTACAGAGGGCGAAGCGCCTACCAGTATCCGCCTCAATCCTTTTAAATGCAAAGAGGGAGAGTTGAAAGTGATGGGCGAACCTATTCCCTGGTGCCCTGCTACGGGCAGATATTTATCGGCACGGCCCAACTTCACCTTCGACCCCTGGCTCCATGCCGGAAAGTATTACGTGCAGGAAGCCTCATCCATGTTTGTGGATCTGGTGATTCGCCAACTGGTTCACGACCCCGTGATGATGCTCGACCTCTGTGCGGCTCCGGGCGGCAAATCCACTGCCGTACGTGCTGCGCTGCCAGAAGGAAGTCTGCTTTTCAGCAACGAACCGATGCGCACCCGCTCGCAGATTCTAGCCGAGAACATCCAGAAATTCGGTCATCCGGATATGATTGTGACCAACAACTATCCGCGTGACTACAGGAAATCGAAGCTGAAGTTTGACGTGATTCTTACCGATGTGCCCTGCTCGGGCGAAGGCATGTTCCGCAAGGACGATGGAGCCATAGCTGAATGGAGCCTGCAGAATGTAGAAAACTGCCGGCAACTGCAGCGGGAAATTGTGAGCGACATCTGGAACTGTCTGAAACCGGGCGGTATCCTCATCTACTCCACCTGCACCTTCAACGCCCATGAAGACGAGGAGAACATTGCCTGGATCTGTGAGGAACTGGGTGCCGAACCTATCGCATTAACGGGCATCGAGGATGCCTGGAACATCACGGGCAATCTCATCGGTACGGATATCCCCGTCTATCGCTTCCTCCCCGGCAAGACCCGAGGCGAAGGCATCTTCCTCGCCGTGCTCCGCAAAGAAGGCGAAGAAGAGGAAAATGTTCTCCTGAGCTATGCAGCCAAGGCAGAAAAAGACAGGAAGAAGGGAAAAGCCGGAAAGGGAAACAAGAACAACGCAGGAAAAGCTGGAAAGAGCAACACGAATGTGTTGACGATGATTCCCGGCAACTGGATTCGCAGCACCAGCGATGCGCTGGAAGAAGGTGAATATGGCATGGGCTACGACTATCAGAAGACAGAAGAAGGCGATGTCTATGCCATTCCACAAAGATGGCAATACATCTACGGACAGGCTAAGAACAGTCTGAAGGTGATTCATGCAGGCATCAAACTGGGAACCGATAAGGGAAAGGGTCTCATCCCCGACCAGTGTCTCGCCCTCTCCACCATGCTCAACTCCGATGCCTTCCCGCAGGAGGACCTTTCGTACGAAGATGCCATCCGCTATCTGCGCAAGGAAGCCGTCAACCTGCATGTGGATTCTTCTAAGAAATATGTATTGGTCACCTATCAGGGAGTGCCACTAGGATGGGAAAAGAACATCGGCAACCGTGCCAACAACCTCTATCCGCAAGAGTGGAAAATCAAGAGCACCCACGTGCCGGAGAAACAATTAATAATTTATAGTTTATAGTTTATAATTATACATTAAACATTATACATTAAAAAAAATGCTTAGCATTATCGCCTGCATATCCCAAACAAATAGAGCAATCGGCTATCAGAACCGATTGCTCTATCATATTAAATGCGATTTAACCCGCTTCCGTGAACTGACCACGGGACATGCTATCATCATGGGGCGCAAGACCTATGAGTCGCTGCCCCATGGTGCCCTGCCTCATCGCCGGAATATCGTTGTTTCACACAATCTGAAAGAGTTGGAAGGCTGCGAAGTATATCCTAGCCTGAAAGAGGCGGTAGAGGCGGCAGAAAAGCCGGCAGCTGCTCCTTGCCCTATCAGCAACGAAGAGATTTTCATTATCGGCGGAGAAAGCATCTACCGCCAGATTCTGCCCGAAGCCCATAAGCTTTATCTCACCGTGGTGGATGATACCCCGCAACAGGCCGATGCCTTCTTCCCGGAAATCAATGCGGAAGAATGGGAACTGACAGAAAAAGAAATGAGGAATGAAAACGACGTATCGTTCTCATTCCTCACATATCTTAAAAAATAATTACTCTGCAGATTCCTCTACCTCTTCCTCAACATCGTCATCAGTGGCCATTGTCTTGAGATCCTTCATAGACAACTGGCGGCTGATAGCTGCATTGAAAGAGATGATAGTCTCGCTGCGAGACAAGCCCAGAGGCTGCAACTTATCGTGGATAATCTCCAGAAGATGATGGTTGTTGATGGCGTAAATCTTGATGAACATATCAAAGCCACCTGTCGTATAATGACACTCCACAACCTCAGGAATCTTCTTCAATTCCTCCACTACGTGGTCGAAATTCTCTGGTTCCTTCAAGAACAAACCCATGTAGGCGCAGGTCTCATAACCAATCTTTTCTGGATCGATGATAAACTGTGAACCCTTGATAATGCCTAGGTTTGATAATTTTGCTACACGCTGATGAATTGCTGCACCGCTCACATTGCAAGCGCGTGCTACTTCCAAGAATGGAATACGGGCATCCTGAGAAATCAGCTTCAGAATATGCCTATCTAATGAATCTAATACTTGTTTTGCCATTTCAATATTGTTATTTGACTGCAAAGTTAGCACTTTTTTTTAAAAAATGCAACTTTTTGAAAGAAAAAGAATTCAATTTAATATATTTTTTCCTTTCAGACCATATTATTGGCCTTTTTCTACTGCCGAATAACTAATTTTAAGGGCTTTTGCCTGTCGCAAAGCCTGCTTCACATCGGTAATCACACCCATCTTTGTTTCCTTGTCGGCCTTGATGGAAACCGTCATCAGTTTCTGGTCTTCGGGCGACATGCGCTTCTTCTCGGCACTCATGTAATCCATCACCTCGGGAGCTGTGGCAAACTTATCGTTCAACTGTATCTGCGTTCCCGTGCCCACCTTGGCCTGCTGGTCCTTGGTTGGCTTACCGATATAGATATGGCTCACCGCCGACTTCTTGGTCAGTCGGGTGAGATGCTTTCCCTCGGGCATGCGGCATTCCACCTTCAGGGTAACCTGCCTCATGTGGGTAACTATCATAAAGAAGAAGAGCACGGAGAAAATCAAATCTGGCAGGGATGAAGTGTTCAAGCCCGGCACTTCGTGCGATTTCTTACGGAAATTCATCATGGCTTGCCTCCTTTCTGTTCTCTCTTCGCTTCAGCCTCCCCCATCTTCGCCTCATCGCCCTTTTTCTCCTCGGCATTGGCATCAATGCGCTTGTCTGAATAGGCTGTGGCGTTGGCATACGATTCCGTGATGCGCTGCGGACAGAGTTTTCTCACCTCCTCCTTCTGGTCATTGCCCAGTTGGGCATAATTCATGTGATATTTCTTCTGCGAAGTCTCGTTTCTCAGTTGGCTGTAGGCCTCCATCAGTTCGTTCTGCATCTGGAAATAGAGATTATAGTCTGCATCCCTATCGCTTTCCACGGAAATGAGATGTTTCTTGCCCAGGCGATGAACCAGGCGGATGACCTCATCCTTCAGTTGGGCCACCTTCATGGGGCGGTCGTTAACAAGCAGGGTATCTCCCGCCGTGAGACGGATAGCCAGCAGATTCTCCTTATCCACCACCGATTCCTGTCGCTCCTTGTTCTGAGGTTCTGGCGAAGGAAGCTGGCGCAGCAATCCCTTATCCACATCCATCGATGTGGTGACAAGGAAGAATATCAGCAGCATGAACGAGATGTCGGCTGTTGAGGTGGTATTCAATCCCGGGGTTTCGTGACTTTTCCTTCTAATCAGCATTTTCTTGAATTATTTTTTCTTACGAATATAACGGGTGGCACCAAAGCAGACGGTGCCGATGCCTGCCACCAGCATCAGGAGCGAAGTGATGACAAACATATCTGAAAGCTTCAACCATATCCAGTCGGCATAGTTCTCTCCGTTGATGAGCATCGGTTCGGAACTGCCCAAGAGGAAGGAAAGCACCAGGATGGCGAGTGTGCCAAGCCAGGTGATGCGGAAGATGCGGCGCACCGGCACCCCATTGACCACTGCCTCTGACTTAGCTCCGCGATAATCCTTGATCATCGAATAGACGGCCAAGCCCACGCCTCCCATCAGGAAGAGCCACATCAGGACGATGAGCACATCTGTAAAGAGAGGCGCATTGAAGTCGGGGTTCTCCTCGAAAGGCATATCGTAGCCCACCAGGAAGAACAGACCGAACACCAGCACTGCCAGACCTATCAGGATAAAGAACACCTGCTGCGATATCTGCTCGGCAGACTTATTTCTTTGAACTTTGAACTTTGAACTTTGAACTTTCAACATCTTACTTTGAACATTCTACTTTGAACTTTGAATTTTGAACTTTGAACTTTATGATTAGTAAAGGCGATGAATTCTTCACTCTTCACTCTTCACTCCTCGTTCTTCACTTGCTCTTGGCAATAATATCCATTAATGTTACAGCCGATTCCTCCATCTGGCTGGTAAGATGCTCCACCTTCGAGATGATGTAGTTATAGAACACCTGCAGAATCAGCGCTACGATGATACCGAAGATGGTGGTGATCAGCGCCACCTTCATACCCGAAGCCACGATGGTAGGACTGATATCGCCTGCCTGCTGAATCTGGTCGAACGCCATCACCATACCGATGACCGTGCCCAGGAATCCGAGCGATGGTGCCATGGCGATGAAGAGCTTGATCCAGGAGCAGCCTTTTTCCAGGTTGGCCGCCTGCACCGTGCCATAACCGCTGATAGAGCGCTCGATGTCATCGAGGCTCTCGCTGATGTGCATCAGTCCCTGGTAGCAGATAGAAGCCACGGGGCCGCGGGTGTTGCGGCAGAGGTCCTTCGCCCCCTCCACATCACCAGCCATTACCTTCTGGTCGATATCGGCCATCAGTTTCTTGGCATTGATTTCTGAAAGACTAAGATAGATGATTCTTTCGATGCAGAACGCCAGACCCACGATAAGGGCGATGGCAACGAGCGACATAAAGC
>ERZ1026886.106-NODE-106-length-40804-cov-4.975803_pt1 | contig 40804 bp, 50 predicted proteins | sample MGYA00380173_ERZ1026886 | MGnify/ENA primary metagenome ERZ1026886 (study PRJEB33269, sample SAMEA4719809) | human gut metagenome | biome: human-associated habitat; feature: organic feature; material: feces | place: Cameroon | collected 2013-10 ... | reverse complement strand
CGTCCTATATATATATATACATATATAGGCGATTTTTCGCCCGACACGACCCGACTGTATCGAATTGTGTCGATATGGTGAAGATTAGAAACTCTCTAATCAAAACGTTATGAATAGTTTACTAGACTTTTGGCTTGCGGGGGTGTATCATATGGACAGTCAAGAGCGGAACGGCAAACAACAACGAACCGCACCGCATGTGTTAGTCTCAAGGGAGGAAATATCATGAGAATTAGAAAACTGACAAATCATCACTATGCACAGGTGGGCTACTATGTTGATAGCGTCTATACCGAAAAATATGGATATATCACGGAAGAGGGCATGCTTTCCTATGATACTAAAGTCATCATCATTCGTGGTGATAGAGTTATCTATACAGGCAAGTATAGTGTGACAACATCCAAACAGCAAACGTGGTGGCTTGCTGAATTTGGCGAACTTGTCAAGGGCGTAAACAAAAAGACTCTTGAACTCATGTTTAATGAACATCTTGCCTACAATAGGGAAACAGGAGAACTCACACCATTGACAAAAGAAGAAGAAAGAGAAATTGCGGAAATTAGACACGCTGCTTTCTGCTATGGCTATGGATGGTAAGTAGCAGCTAGGGTCTAATCAAGTGTATGGGGTCTCTAGGAGAGATCCCCAAGGAGTCAAGGAGGTTGACAATTATGAAAAAGTTGATTTATGTTGTGATTGATGGTGTTGATATTCGCGCCTATGAAAAAGAAAGCAAAGCAAGAAAAGCATACACGGCTATCATCAAGAAACGTTGGCACGAATGCGAAAATGGCTTTGATGACTATCATAGAGCCATTGGAAAAGCCTTAATCGAACACTACACATGCATCAATGGTAGAACTATGATGATGAGAGCCGTCACCATGGAAACAGAGAAAGAGGGCAACGGATGGGAAGACTAGCAAGAGAACCCGATCCTAAAGATTAGAAACACTCTAATAAAACTCTAATTGAACCCTAACTGGACTTTTCCGTGAAATGTGATATCATATAGGCAACAAGGAGGACAAACATCATGACAAAAACAGAAATTATGGAAGTTATCGAAGCTCTTGCACACTCTCAAGGATACTATGCAAGACTTTACGACACACTCAAGGCACATCCTGAAGCACTTGAATTTCTTGAGAAACAGAATTTCAAGAAGCCGATTGATGTTATTATGTTTTTGGAAGCCTAGGGGGTAGCTATCATGGAATACGTCGATGAACTCAAGAACTTTGAAGAACTTTACAACATGTTCATTTACAAGGAGGAAGCAAGCGTCTTTCTTGATACAGTCAAGACATTGCATTTAGAGGAAGTATACATGGAATGGCTGAATGGCCATTTCAAGGATACTGTACCCGCCAAAAGCACCATTGAATACTGTATCACTCACGAATGGGATGACTTCCGCATGCACATCCCATACCTTAAATTGGAAAATTTCAACCCTCTCATGCACAAACTTGTTGCGTCCATGGATGACCTTGAGAGAGTCGAAGCACTCACGTTTCCGATGGCATTCAGCAAGGCGGAACTTCCATCGGGATGGGCAAGGTTTGCCAAGGAAGTATATGACTATGTACTTCCTATCAAGGTGGAGATCAATGTATCAGATACCAAGGCATATGTCATCACGGTCATGAAGGATTTCCGTGAAGTATTTGAAGAAAGACAGGTGAAGGAAAATGCTTAGAGTAACCGAAGAATACGATTTTGACACACTGTATAACAATTCATGGGGGCAAGCTGTGTCTGTTCTCAATGAAATTGATGAAGCAGACAAGAGCGAAGAACTCATGGACTTTTTGGAAGACCTCTATCCCGATGGGGTCGATGAGGTCGAACTCAATGACCTCATTTCCTACGATTGGGAATGGCTTTACAATCAAATTGGCATGCCTATCAAGGGGGATGAATAAAATCATGGTCAAGTTTCTTATCATGACTAGCCTGTTATTGGTGAGTCTATCCATGCTTGTTATATCGGGGGTCTGCACTTCACCAATTATCACGACTGTCATTATTGGTCTTCTTATTGTATTCGTTGTAGCTATTGCCTAAGAGGTCTTTATTATGACAAGAGAGGAAAATATCATGAGACAGTTAGAAAGCGCTATGGAACTTAAAGATGTTATCAAGGGTCAGCTTATTGACCTGTTGGCTAACTATGAGACTTGTCACATTTGCTATAGTTGGGATTTAGCTAATATCCTTGCAGGGGAAATCATCTCAAGAAAGCCATGGTGGTGGCTTATCAACATCTGCAATTGCCACTATAGAGAAATCATGGACGACCTTAAACGCTACCATCTGCCCAAGCCTAAGGGAGACACAACGGATTGGGCTAAACTTGCTATCACCATTGAAGTTTCTGAAATCCTTGCTACTTGTGACGCGGTGATAGACACATGGCACACCTATGCGGATGATGGTCGTGATGAAATGCCCGCTATGCTTACTCATGGGGTTGCACGGTGCATTGCCATGGATATTGTCTTCATGGATAATTGAGACACCTAAAAGAGGAAGAGACACCTAGCTAGTTAGTAGTTAGTAGCTAGTTAGCTAGTGTGTCTATTTCAATTCAATTCAAGGAAGGAGAAACTATCATGAAAATTAAAGTTATCACAAGTCGCGGTATCAAGAAATGGAACTACAATGATGTTGTGTCTATCATGGACTGCTATTCCGATAATATCTTTGATGTTATTGAACAGTATCACAAGAGAAGAGCCTTTATGAAATACCTCAAGGCTCTTTGCCGTGGCGGTATTGCAGATTGGGACTTGTATGCCCTCTTGACTTACCATTGGAAGCACATTTTCAAGAAAATTGGTCTTCATAGCACCGCTATGGGGATGGTTGAATACTTGATTGAAAAAGAAAGGACAAACTAATATCATGGCTACACTTGATGACGAACTGAAACTGGAAAACGAATACAGAAACATGGCAAGGGACAAACTCAAGGATGCCCTCAAGTATAAAGAAGACACAGGTGATGCGTCCCATACTGCCATGGGGTCTGGTCTTATCAATCATCTGTATGCTAACCTTGCAAGAAACATGAAGACATGGGTAGACCTCATGCTTACACCTAAAAGAGGCGTAAAGCCCATGTATTATAACCTCTTGAAGTATTCCCATGCACAGTTTGAAGATGAAGACACATTCGTCTCAATTCTGTGCCTTTCCCTCTTGTCTAACGTCATCAATCAGATTGTAATACCGAAAAAGCACAACAATAACAAGGAAACCATGCTCTCTAATGTTGGGGCTAGTACAGGGGAACAGATCAAGGATGAAGTACACTTGCAGGAATTTCTGAACTACTTGATGGGTCAGGACTATCAGAACTATATCAATAGCACTGTCTTTCAGGACTGGCTCAAGGATAACAATAGGAAGATGTTTGAGTTTACAAACATTCCTGTAGGTATCGCTAGGGGACTCAAGACAAGAAACAGTGACTACTACAGACGCTACTATGTTCAGCAGGTTGAGAAGAAGGTCATGGATGCCAACATCCCATGGAAGCCGAAGACCTTTGAGAAGGCTGAATGGATGACTTTAGGGGGCAAGTTGGTAGAGATCTTGCTTGCCTCTACAGACCTGTTTGAACTCAAGTCCGTTGGTGGTTCTACGGATGACATTCACGCCACGCAGAAGTTCCTTGATATTTGGGAAGCCAATACAGACTATGCACTGCTTCACGCATACAAGACTTGCCCGACTATCATCCCACCAAAGGACTGGACTAGCGTGGATGAAGGGGGCTACTATGGTGAACTCTCCGTCTTCAATAAAGCGGTACGCCTGTATCGCTTTCAGGAAGGTGGGTACTATTATGACAAGTACATCAAGAAGCTGAAATCCGCAGACCTGTCTAAACCATTCAAGGCTCTCAATGCCATCCAGAGTACCCCATGGAAAATTGACAAAAAGGTACTCAAAGTGGCTCATGAAATTGTCAAGATGGGTGGTGATAGAGCGGGTCTTCCTAGCACCGAACCATATCAGGGTCTTCCACCTCTTGTCAACCCAACTGAGGAAGAACTCAAGGCACACAAACACAAGATGTTTCTCCAGTACAAGAAAGAGTCAAGCCGTAAAGGTAAGATGGTAAGGGTATTGGCTAACATCGACACGGCTGAACGCTTCAAGGACTACGACCATATCTATTTCCCTTGCAATATGGACTTTAGAGGTCGTATCTATCCGATTCCGTCTTTTAGCTTTCAGGGTGATGACCTCAACAAGGGTCTTATCCAGTTCGCAGATGCACCAAAGGTGACAGACCCAAGCACAGAACGTTGGTTATTGATCGCAGGGGCTGAGTTTGCGGGGATTGACAAGGTGTCTTTCACAGATGAAATCAAGTGGGTTAAGGAAAACGAACAGAACATCCTTGACACCGCAGAAGACCCGATTGGCATGTTGGACTGGTGGGGAAACCTTGATTGTCCCTTTGAGTTCCTTCAGTTCTGCTTTGAGTATAAGGAAATGGTAACATACAAGGCTTCTCATGATGGGTCTATCGTGGGATGGTCAACTGGCGTACCGATCGCCTTTGATGGAACATGTTCTGGTCTTCAGCACTTCTCCGCAATTCTCCGTGACCCTGTAGGTGCGGAAGCAGTAAACCTCAAACCCGCTGATAAACCGCAGGACATTTACGGAAGAGTAGCACAGATTGTAAATCAGGTATTAAAACGTGATTCAGAACATGGTACAGCAGATGAATGGAATGAAGACAGAAACAGACCAAAGTACGGTACGAAGACCCTTGCTCAACTTTGGCTGAACTTTGGCGTCAACCGTAAAGTGACCAAACGTTCTGTCATGACCCTCGCATATGGCTCTAAAGAGTACGGCTTCAAGGAACAGGTCTTTGTAGACACAGTTGAACCGCACATGGATGAGGGTGTCTTTACCGAAGACAACGGCAGACCATGTGCTTCTTACATGGCAAAGCTGATTTGGGAAGCAGTAGGCAAAGTAGTAGTCAAGGCAGTCGAAGGTATGGAATGGTTGCAGAAGATCACAAGGATGATCTGCAAGAATGAGAATGTAGTCCAGTGGACGACTCCCATGGGACTCATTATTCATCAACCATATCTGGTCACAAAAAGCAGAACCTACAGACTCCGCTTCGCACAGACACAGAAGAGAATTTACGTTCCGTATACTTTGGGTGACGTTTGGAGTAATAAACAGGCTAACTCCATTGCACCGAACTTCATTCATAGCATGGACGCAAGCCATCTCCAGTTAACCGTAGGGACTGCTAAAGATCAAGGCATTAACCATTTTGCCATGATTCACGACTCTTATGGGACTACTTTGGAAGACGCAGGACTTCTTTTCAAGACCGTTAGGGAGTGCTTTGTGAAACTCTATACGGAACATGACGTACTTAAAGAGTTCGCAGAAGAAGTATCTCACCTGACCGAAAAGAAACTTCCTGATCTTCCTGAACGTGGGTCTTTCAATATCAATGAAGTGCTGAGTAGCCTTTACGCTTTCCACTAATTGAGACACGCTCCATAGTGCCTAATTGAGACACCTACTGAGGAAGGGGAGAAGGACTCTTTAAGATCTCTTTAAGAGTCTTACATGATACCTTAAATCTAACTACTATATACTATCTATTAACTATCTATATTAAGAATACTTAAAGTATACTTAATATAGAGGGTAGTTAGTAGCTAGTAGCTAGTATCCTTATAGACTCCATACCGCACCTGAAAGGACTGGTGAGGTATGGGGTCTTTTTGTGTCTAAAAACTGTGTGTCTTTATACCACGAGCCTTCGGCATTGGCAACTGATAACAGTTCTCAATAAGTACCTGACCTCGCTATTGAGACACCTAATAGAGGGAATGCAAGTGAAAGGAGGTTGACAATCAATGTATTTCAAATTCAATACAAAGGGAGTCTGTAGCAAGCAGATTGAGTTTACTTTGACACCTACATTAAACTATGCAGGAGACGCTGTAGACCCTCATAGGTACACCGTAACGCACATCAAGTTCACTGGTGGATGTCAAGGTAATCTTAGTTTTATTGCAAAGTGGCTTACAGGATACACTGCTGACTACCTTATGAGTATCTGTCAAGGACACAGGTGCGGTAATAGAGGTACGTCTTGCATGAATGAGTTCGGTAACTGTCTTGAGAAAGCACAGGCGATTATGGATGAAAGGGAGTGGACTGTAGATGACTGTATCTAAGTTCAAGTTAGGTGACATGGTCTATGCACCTTTCCATGGTTTTGGAATGGTCACAGATATTCTTAAAGAGCCCTGTGTCTATCCGATCGTAGTCAGATGGTTTGCTACTAATGAACATCTGGTCGAAAGTGAAAGCACATTCACAGCAGATGGCTATATATCTGTCTATGCCAAAAATGCTGATGCATTAAAAATCACTGTAGTTAGGAGACAGCATGACAAGAGCAGGAAGCTCTTAAATCGCTTCAGAGCGTTCCTCAAGGGGGATTAAGTAAATTTACTAAGACACCTTGCGGACTCCTCAGAAACGATTTTGGAACATCCTAGGTATATTTTAAGGAGGAATGAAATGGATACATGGGATATTAAATTACTACATCATATGACCCTATGGGGGAGGATTACCCCTAGAATTGAAGCTATAGTGGCACGGTATTCTACAATGATTGACCGTGCTAAAACTAGCAAGGAATGTGCAGAAATCGAACATGAATTTATAGTTACCATGCTATCTCATGGTATTATCTGCGATTGATTCTAAGAAGGAGGACAACATGGCAACTAAGTTTCATATGGGGGATATGGTATTCTCACATCATTTTGGTAAAGGCATTGTTGTTGGAATTGATGACAATCCATATTTCATCTATCCAATTCATGTAAGATGGGTTGAGACAACTAAACCTCGTTTTGGACGCTGTGATATTTTCACATCTTCTGGACAGTATAGGGTGAATGTGATTACGAACACAGATTTTGACATCATTCCAGTAGAGGAGGCAGGAAAAGAAATGGGACAGATTGCTAGTGTTATTGACAGTAACATTGTAAAAAAGATGAAGGAGGACAACAAAAAAATGAGTCCAGATGATGAAGTTTTTCATGTAGGTGATAGGGTCTTTGCTCCATTTCACAGGTATGGGACTGTTGTAGAAATTGATGGTAGTGATAAATCCTATCCGATCACAGTCAAATGGGATGAAAGTCGCTACAAGATTGGCATTGATTTCAGCACCTTTACTGAGGATGGATTCTTATTCCAGAGTGATAAGACAGAGAACACAAAGATCACTAAAGTCAAGGCTGACATGGAGTTCAAGGAGAAAAATGATGGCACCATTGAACGCATGGAAGATGCCCTCAACAAGAGAGTTGAAGATGCCGTCAATCCATCTCATTACAAAGTCAAGGGGCTGCCAGAAGCCATTGACATTATGAACCATCTTATGAAGCGGTGTCAGCTTGAAGGTTATCTCTGGGGCAACATCATTAAGTATGCCTACAGATATGGCAGAAAAGGTGACAAAGCTGAAACTGCGGGCAAGATCGAATGGTACGCAAGACAGCTTAAAGAGCTTGGTGAGTGTGAGAGCAAGGAGTGTGAAAAGAATGAAAAAGATGACACTGAGGGAACTCATTGAGTGGGCAAAGATGTTTGACTGTTTGGACTGTGAGATTTGCGTACAGTACAGAGATGATGGTGGTTTATATGAGGGCGTAGATTTTGATATTCTGCCTGATTTTGAAGTGATTGATGGCAAAAAGGTCATTGTTTTATAAGAAGGAGAGAAACATCATGACTCTTGAAGAACTCTTAGAGGTAGTTCCAGATAACTACCCACTTGGTATTATGGATTCCGACCCAGATAATTATTCTATTCTGGTCTTTGGAAATAAGAAAGATATTATTTTTGGCTATGGACAGAGAGCAAGACTTCTTCCTGAACAGGTGAAGAACTTGAAAGTTATGGCAATTCATCCCGGTGCTAAACCATATCTTCCAGATGATACTGATATGTACGGTGATGATGCTATTGAACTGCATGTGATTACTAAACTGCTGATTGAGGTGTCTCAGGATGACTAAGAAACAGTGCATCATTATCGGCATTATTTCAGCTATTGTGTCTGGTATCTTCATGTACCTGATGAAATACTTTCCGTATGAATTTGCTCAGGTACTGTTCTGGCTCGTGTCTTTTGCTTTTTGCTTCGGATGCTTCTATCTGCTGATTGCTATCATCTGGACAAAAGGAGAGATCTTGCCAAACCCATACCCTACTATCTATCCATTTGCCCCTCTCATTGAGGAGAAAATGAAGGAAATTGAAGAGATGAAGAAGGAGAAAAACAAATGAGAGACGAAAGCACAAAAATTATTGATGACCTGATTCGTGTGTGCAAGGAAGTTCAGCCTGATCTTAATGCACCTGATGGGTCTATCACGGCACTCTATAAGAGGACTTCTTTTGAACACCTTTTCCAGACGATTGGAGATCTTTATCATACGCTTGTATGCTTCAACATCCCAACAAAGTATCTGACTATTGAAGTAGCGTATCCTATTGTAAAGATCACACTGGACTTCAAGGGGATGAAAATTCTGTGTCCTACATACGGTGAAGAGGAGGAAGACAACGAATGAGAATTAACAATCTTCAGGTATATGACATGCACAATAGTATTCGTGCTTCTGGCTACCCTATGAAAGCTCATTTAGACGTTGAAGATCAGCACAGATTCCTTGATGAAAAGGACTGGAAGAGAGCTGTGTCTTTAGCAAGCAGAGCGTCTAACGAAGGACACGATAACTTCCTGTCTGGCATTGTGGTGTCTTTTGACCTGACATGTACTGTCAAGATGTGGACAGAGTTTGAAAGATACCATTTTGCACAAATTGTGTCTAGTCAGTCAACTATGCATCGTCTGTCCAAAATGGAACTTGATACAGCTTTCACTCCATACACAGACCCATGGATTGTCAACCGTCTCAAAGAGTTGCAGAAGAGGTACAATGAAGAACCTAGTGAACAGAACTTCCTGATTCTTCTGTATTCCTGTCCTACTGGTCTGCACCTGACTGCTCGGGTAACGACCAACTATAGACAGTTGAAGACAATGTTGAAGCAGAGATACAATCACAAGCTGCCTGAATGGAGAAAGTTCTGTCGTGACATTCTGGAGCAGTGTCCGATGGCTGCTGAATTTTTGTTAGGAAAAGGAGTATTTAATGAAACTGCCAACACTGAAAATTAAGAAGCTGGTCGATTATGCGATTATCCCTAAGAAGATGACTGAAGGCTCAGTGGGTCTTGACCTTTTTATCAGTGAAGGGTCTACTTTTTTCCCGCATGAAGTCATGATGGTATACACAGGTATCGCAATGGCAATTCCTAAAGGCTACCATGGAGAAGTCCATATCCGTAGTTCGTGGGGTAAGAGAGGCATTAGACTTGCCAACTGCACAGGAATTATTGATTCGGACTACAGAGGAGAGCTGATCTTGCTGGTCATTAACGATACAGATGAATTGTATCATGCTAAAAGGGGCGAGAGACTGGCACAGCTTGTACTGGTGAAAGACCCAGCTTTTAAGATTGAAGAAGTAAACAAATTAGAAGACACTGAACGTGGTAATGGTGGATTTGGTTCTACCAATTAAGAAAACAAAGGAGATAAATAATTATGGCAAAGCATGAATTTACAACTGGTGTTACCCCGAAGGGAAGCCTTCTGTTCCCTCATATCTATGAACCTGAACAGTATGAAGGCAAAGACGTAGGCTATACGGTCAACATCAAATTCGATCAGAAAGAAACTGATGCTCTCATTGCCGTCATTGATGAGGAACTGGAGAATGCTAAACATTCCATTAAACTGAAACCGGGGCAGAAGTGGTCTGCTGAACCGTTCCTTGGCTATAAGGAAGACAAGGATGGAGATATTGTCTTTAAGTTCAAAGCAAACTCTCATTACACAACAAAATCTGGTGAGACTCATAAGGTCACTATCCCAGTCTTTGATGCACATGGTAAGCCGATCAAAGAACCGCTGTCTATCGGTAACGGCACTATTGCTAAGGTCGCATATACTCTTGTACCATACTGGATTTCTAAGGTGGTCAACGGTATCAAACTCCGTCTTGATGCAGTGCAGATTATTGACCTGAAAGAATACGGACAGAAGGATGCAAAGGGCTTCGGCTTTGGTGAAGAAGAAGGCTTCTCCGCACCTGAAGAGAAGGAAGAAGACGATTCTCCGTTCGCAGAAGAAACAGACGAAGATAACGGAGAGTTCTAAGTATGAAGAGGTTTTTCAGCAGGAGAGGTGGTTGGTCTAAGCATGTAGATGCGACCTACAGATCTGGTCTGGAAGACAAAGTAGCAGCACAACTTAGGGATGCAGATATTGATGCGAAGTATGAGGAGTATCAGATTCCATATGAGATTCCAGCTACTTCACATCATTACACTCCTGATTTTGTTTTGCCCAATGGTATTATTGTAGAGACAAAAGGTGTCTTTGACGTAGATGACAGAAAGAAACATCTGCTCATTAAAAAGCAATATCCTAAACTGGATATTAGATTTGTCTTTTCGTCTTCTAAGACCCGCATTTACAAGGGGTCTAAGACAACGTATGCTGACTGGTGTGACAAATACGGTTTCAAGTTTGCTGATAAATGGATTCCAGACAAATGGTTAAGAGAACGAAAGAGAGCCATCACTGGCTTGATTAAGAAGAAGTAATTGAGACACCTAATAGGGGAAAGGAGTGAAAAAGGATTTGGCTTTTGTGAATTTGAAATTTAGAAAGAGGGATGCCACTAACTATATCTATATCGTAAAGAAAGATTTGCATGGCGTAGGACTGGATACTCTGAGAACGAAGAGTATGAAGAGAGGAGGTCTTGATACAGGTTTCCATTTTATTATTAGATCTAATGGTAAGATTGAAGCTGATCGTGTTGAATACGCATTTGCTGGTTGGTGGTTCGATCATGAAGATAAAGCGGTAGCTATTCTTATAGACACAGCTAGAGATAGTGAAATATCTTCGGCAGCTAAGAAGGCTATCAAAGAGATTTCTTCTAAGTATCCACAGGCAAGAATTATGGAAATTAACAATGCTGGAGATCTGGAGGATTGAGTAAATGGAAGAGCTAGAGAGTACCGCAATTAGAGTGCATCTGCCATGTCCCGATTGCGGTTCTCACGATGCTCTCTGTGAGTATAGCGATGGTCATACATATTGCTTCTCGTGCAAGACCTATCATAGTGAAGAAGAGGGCAGAGGAGTGGGTCATAACAAAAAGATCATTCCTATCGACAATATGAAACTGGACTCACTGAGAGCTAGGGGGATTACAGAAGTAACATGTCAGGCTTACTCATATTACAAAGTCAGAATGGATGGTGGCTGGTGTCAGGTAGCGAACTACTTTGATGACGATGGAAAGATCATTGGACAGAAGCTCAGGTTCGCTAACAAGATCTTTAAGACAAGAGGTGATATCTCTACAAGATTCTACGGACAGCAAAAGTGGGCTGGTGGTGGCGGTAAGAAACTGGTCATCACAGAAGGTGAGATTGATTGTTTAACTGTGTCTCAGCTTCAGGGTAACAAATACCCTGTTGTGTCTATCCCGCTGGGCGTTGGTTCTGCTAAAAAGGTCTTTAAGGCAAACATGGATTGGCTGAACTCTTTTGAACAGGTCATTGTAATGTTTGACATGGACGAAGCAGGAAGGAAAGCAGTGAAGAGCATTGAGGGGCTTCTGAAACCTAACAAACTATACATTGCTAATCTTCCTCTTAAAGACCCGAATGAGTGTTTGCTGAATGGCAAAGGACAGGAAGTTATCAAAGCTATCTGGTCTGCAAAACCATACATGCCCGATGGCATCATCAACGGTAAAGACACATGGGATGAAGTTTCCAAAGAAGATGACAATGACAAAGGTTATCCGTATCCATGGGATATTGATCTCAATAAGATGACTATGGGTATACGCAAAGGAGAACTGACAGTCTTGACCGCTGGCACTGGCGTTGGGAAGACTACTTTTGTCAGAGAGATTGCCTATGATATGGGTGTCAACAAACATCTTAAAGTAGGCATGTTGATGCTTGAAGAGAACGTAAAGCGTACTGTCAAAGGTCTTATGTCTATCGCAGCAGGGAAGAGACTCTACATCAATAGGCAGGGTCTATCCGATGAGGAGTTCCGCGCAGCATTTGACAAGACCATGGGGACAGGTAATTACGTTCTTTATGAACACTTTGGGTCACTTGAAGGTGACAATTTGATGGACAAAATTAGGTACATGGCAGTAGGTGAAAAGTGTGATTTTATTATCCTTGACCATGTATCTATCGCTGTCTCTGGTATCGAAGGGGACAACGAAAGAAAGCTGATTGATGTGCTTATGACCACCATGAGATCTCTTGTAGAGGAGACAGGCGTGGGTCTTATAGTCATTTCACATCTCCGCAGAGTACCCGATCAGCAGTCCCATGAAGAAGGTGGGTCTACCTCTTTGTCTCAGCTTAGAGGTTCGGGAGCTATTGCACAGTTGGCAGACACAGTCATTGGTCTGGAACGAAATCAGCAAGCAGATGGTCGCAAAAAGAACCTTGTAAGAGTCAGAGTCCTGAAGAATAGATGGACTGGCGAGACAGGGATTGCTGGCTATCTATTCTATGATAGAGACACAGACAGATTGACAGCAGTTGATAGGCTGACTGACTTTGATGATGATGAAGATGAGGACGACAATGATTGTCCGTTTTAATACAAAAGGAGAAACAAATGAAAGTTGATTGGGAAGATCGTGAAGTATCTATGGGTATCTTTAGAGCAAAGTATGCGAAGGACTCCGAAGAGACTCCCGAAGAATTTTGTGAAAGAGTAGCGTCTATCGTTCGCCCATACCTTCACGACTTTGTTAAATCTGGTCTGGAAGAAGGTAAATTCTGCTTTGGTGGACGTACTCTCTACATGGCAGGAAGACCTGAAATTAAGGCTTCTTCTTCTAACTGCTACATTATGCCAATGCCAGAAGATGACATTGAGTCCATCTATAAATCCAATGCACAGATGGCTCGTATCTTCTCGCGTGGGGGTGGAGCTGGTGTAAACATCTCCAACCTCAGACCAAAGGGAGCTAAGGTTCGCAATGCAGCCGAAACCTCTACAGGTGCAATCTCATTCCTTGAACTCTACAACACCACTGGTAACATCATTGGTGCAAGAGGGCGCAGAGCAGCAGAAATGGTCGTTCTTAACTGTGAACATCCTGATGTTGAAGCTCTTCTGGATATGAAGGCATCTGGTGAGAAGCTGGCATCCATGAACATCTCTGTACTTTTCACTGATGAATTTATGGAAGCTGTTCTGAACAATAAGAAGTTCCGTCTGCACTTTGAGTGTAAAGACACAGGTGAGAACATTGAAAAATGGATTGATGCTAGAAAGTTCTTCATGCATTTTTGTGAGGTTGCTTGGGATATGGGAGATCCTGGGGTTCTGTTTAATGACCGTATTCAGCAGCATAACTTTAATCCTAACCGTCCTAGCTATCACATTTCCACTTCCAATCCATGCAGTGAGTTCCTTGGTGCTGACTATAGCTCGTGCAACCTTGGTTCTATCAATGTCTATAGCTTTGTTAGAAATAAGTTCCGTACTGATGCGTTCTTTGACTACAAAGGATTCGCAGAAACGGTAGTCAAAGCTGTCATGGCACTGAACGATGTTCTGAAGTACGGCTATGATAAACAGCCACTGCCAGAAAACAAGAAGTGCATTGATGATTGGAGACAGATCGGATTAGGTGTATTTGGTCTTGCGGATGCTATGGTTGCTCTTCGTATCAAATATGGTTCTGAAGAGTCCATTAACTTCGTAGACACACTCTTTAAGCTCATGCATGATATGGCACTGAGAGCTTCTGTAGGTGAAGCTATCAGATTTGGGTCTTACGGTAAGTTCTACAAGGGTATCCTTCCGACTGTCGATAAAGACCTGATGACCACTGAGGAACTGGACGATGTAATGAAACATGGTATGGCTAATGCTTCTCTTTTGTCCATTGCACCTACAGGGACGATGAGTCTTTTCATGGGAAACTTTACAGGTGGGTGTGAACCTATCTTTAAGCTCTTCTATGAACGTTCTACTCATAAAATGGAGAAGACTGGTGACTCTTTTAGAGTCTATGCACGCTCCATTGAAGACCTTCTGAACTACAATGGTCTTTCTCTGGACATGAGTGCAGAAGAGATTAAAGAGATGTTCCCATGGGTCGTTGAAGCACATGACATTCCGTGGGCAAGCCGTGTCATCCTTCAGTCCACTATGCAGAAGTACGTTGACAATGCGATCAGCTCTACGGTAAACCTTCCGCATGATGCAACTGTTGAGGATGTTTTCAACATCTATGTAGCAGCTTGGAGAAGCGGATGCAAAGGAATTACTGTATTCCGTGATGGATGCAGACGAGGAAACATTCTTGGGGTTGAAGAAAAGAAAGAGGAAGAAGTACCAAAGGAGAAAGAAGAGCCAGCACCGAAGCAGCCAAAATGCAGTGGTGATGCCGACTATAGAGTTTGCCCGAACTGTGGTGAAAAACTCTTTAAGGTCGAAGGTCACTGTGGCTATTGCGTTGGTTGTGGTGCTAGTGCTTGCATGGTTTAAGTAAGCATAAAGAGGAGGAAGTTAGATATGCTTATCTTTGATATTGAAACTGATGGTCTGTTAGACACAATGACTAAAATTCATTGCCTAAGCATATCTGATGGACACCATAATGTTACTGGATATAGACCTGAAGAGGTCGAAGATGGAGTAAAGAGACTGTGGGAAGCTGTGAATAACGGAGAAGGTATTTGCGGACACAATATCATCAACTTCGATATTCCAGCTATTCACAAGATCTATCCATGGTTTGATATTCCTAGAGATAAGAGGAAAAACGTTGTAGACACATTAGTGCTGGCAAGGCTGGTCTTCTCAAACATCTCAGAGTCTGACTATGGTGCTTTTAGACGCAAGGAGATTCCAGGGTCTTTGATAGGGTCGCACACCTTGAAAGCCTATGGGTATCGCCTTGGTGTCTATAAAGGCACATACGCAGAAGACACAGAAGATGCATGGGCAATGTTTAATGAAGACATGCTGAAGTACAACAAGCAGGATGTCGTTGTAACAGAAGCTCTTTATGAGAAAGAGCTGGCAAAACATTATCCTGAAGCTGCTATTACCCTTGAACATAAAGCTCAGTGGCTGATGACTAAACAGGAACAGAATGGCTTCCCATTTGACATTAAGGGGGCAAAGGAGCTTGAAAAGACCCTTAGAGATAGAGCTGCTATTGTGTCTTCCAAAATCAAGGAACTTGCTCCCCCTATTCCAGACAAAGTCTTTATTCCTAAGAGAGACAATAAGAGACTTGGGTATAAAGCCGGTGTTCCTATTCAGAGATACAAAGAGTTCAATCCTGGGGCAAGACAGCAGATCGAATGGGTAATTAGAACGCATTATGGATATAGTCCACAGAATGAAGAATTGTATGCGGAAGATGGGAGGTTAAAGATAGATGAAACAACTTTTCACTTTATGGCAAAAGACGAAGAAGCTCCTGAAGCAATTCGTACTTTGGCTCCTTTGTTTGAAGAACAGTTAATGCTTACGAAGCGTCTGGGTCAGCTTGCAGATGGGACACAGGCGTGGTTGAAGTGTGTGAAAGGAGATGGCAAGATTCATGGAAGAGTTAATCCTAACGGTACTGTTAGTGGGCGTGCTACTCATTCTCAGCCGAACGTTACTCAGGTTCCTCACAATGCTAGTCCCTACGGCAAGGAGTGTCGTAGTCTGTTCGGAGTGCCTAAAGGATGGATACAGGCGGGCATTGATGCTTGTGGTTTGGAGCTTCGGTGTCTGTCTCATTTCTTATACCCTTATGACAATGGTGCGTATGCTAATGAAGTAGTCCATGGTGACATTCATACAGCAAACCAGAAAGCAGCTGGTCTTCCTACAAGAGACGGAGCAAAGACCTTTATCTATGCTTTCCTCTATGGTGCAGGAGATGCTAAGATTGGCAAGATTGTAGGTGGTGACGCAACTGATGGGAAACGACTCAAGAAGAAATTTCTTGCTGGGACTCCTGCTATTTCTTCTCTACGAAATACTATTAAGAAGTGTCTTATAGCTGAAGAGTATCATGGGAAGATCATTAAGTGGAGACGAAAGTACCTAAAGGGTCTTGATGGTAGACACTTGCATGTCAGGTCTATCCATTCAGCACTTAACCTACTCTTGCAGTCGGCTGGTGCTTTGGTCTGTAAGTATTGGATAGTAAGAACGGAAGAGAGGTTATTAGCTCGTGGACTTACGCATGGCTGGAATGGTGATTTTGCTCTTATGGCTTGGGTGCATGACGAACAGCAGATCGCGTGCAGAACATCGGAGATTGCAGACATTGTTATTGCAGAAGCACAAGCTGCTATGAGAGACACACAAGCTCATTTTAATTTCAGAGTACAGTTGGATACCGATGGAATGAAAGGGAGGAACTGGTATGACTGTCACTAATACGAAAGGAGTATTCTATTTGAATAAATACCTTGAGACACTTTGTAAGATGATGCAGAAGCAGTACAGACTTCAGAGTGACTTTGCTAGAGAGAATGCTTTCATTATTGCAGAGGCAGCTTCTCGTGGTCATATCTCTTCTGTACTTTCTGGAACTGCTACAAATTCTTGGTATGTTACGGCAAAGGGCTTTAAGCTCCTGAAGAAGGAAGGGTATTTATAATATGCTCTACATTCTTCTTGATGCTGATATGCTTTGCTTTGTGTCTTGCTCTTCAGTGGAGCGAGAAATAAATTGGGGTGATGGTCTTTGGACTCTCCATGCTGATGCACATGAAGCAGAAGCACAGATTGATGATAGGGTCGAAGGAATTGTAACAACAATCTTGGACAAGCTGAACTACGAAGGGGAGTACAGGATCATTATGTGCATTTCAGACCCAGTAGTCAATTTCAGAAAAAAGATCTTGTCTACCTATAAGGCTAACAGAATTGGTAAGAGAAAACCTGTTTGCTATCAAGAAGTCCTAGAGTGGATTAAAGCTCATTACATCACAAGGATGATCCCGACCCTTGAAGCAGATGACGTAGTAGGTATCTTAGCGACACATTTCAAAGGGCATGAAGTTCATAGTTCTGGGGATAAAGACTTTAGGTCTATCCCCGGAATATTCTATAACTTTCTTCAGGGAGAACTTTATCATATCTCTGAGAGAGAAGCAGACAAATGGTTTTATACCCAGACTCTTATTGGAGACAAAGCAGACAACTATGATGGCTGTCCGGGTATTGGTGAAAAGACAGCAGAAAAGATTTTTCAGAAAGAAGGAGTATCATGGCACACCGTAGAAAGAACATTTCTCAGGAAGGGTCTGACAAAAGAGGATGCAGTGCAGCAAGCAAGGGTCGCTCGCATTCTAAGAGACACAGAGTGGAAGGATGGAAAGCCGATTCTCTGGTCTCCATCGAAGTAGACCCAAATGATGATAAGACCCTTGACTATATTGCATCAAAGGTCTATCACGAAATTCGGGAGCTGAGATCTAAACCCGGTAAGACCTTTGCTGACTTTGGGTCTATCTACTATAGTCTTTACTGGCTCGCAGAAGCAAAGCACCTTATTCTCTTTAGGGATACTAAAGGACACAATGTGGGTGTGTTAGCTTTTGATATTGGGACACCATGGTATACACGCTATACCTGTTTTAGCGAACTCTTTGTACTTTGCTTAGACCCAGCTTTTCATGGCTTTGGTCGTGTAGCTCTTAGGTACATGAAGAAGAGAGCTAAGGGGCTTGGTTGTGCTTTAATGGAGACAGGAGCGTCCATGACCGATGACCCTAAGATGATTGAAAATCTCTATAAGAGACACGGCAAATGCACTTTCATGTATCCATGTTTTGCTTGGGTCTTCCCTAATTGAGACACCCACTATAGAGACTAATTGAGACACCTAATAGAGGAGGGTACACATGAGTGACAAGATTCCTTATGTTCATGAAGATATTGTAACATATCTTGATGATTTGTTTAACTTTGATTCTCTACTATCTGCTCTTGATGGAGAACAGGCAGAGTATCAGATTGGATACATGAAGGGAGTTAGAGATATTATCAATCATTTACGCGCAATTTCAGAGGAGCAGAATGAGAGGTGATAGGGTGTGTTTATGGAAGACACCTAAAATTCCTACACCGTCTGTCACTGCTAGAGAGCTAACCCCTTCTACGGAAGCTGCTGATCCAAATTCTCCTATTTATGGTGGGACGGATGCATGGAAGCAGAAACGGAGAGGTTCTCAGGCATTACAGATTAGGCGTGGAGACACAGGTATGAATAACAGAGTTAGTGTAAACGACACAGGAGGTTGGAGTATTTAATTATGGGTGGTATTGGACACGCTATTGGTAAAGTTGTTTCTGCACCATTTAGAGCTGTAGGTAAACTTTTTGGTGCTAGAACTTCTACGGCATCTGTCACTCAGTCGGCGGGTGCAGCAGCAGCTCCAGCAGCAGATGCACAGAATAATGACACCAATGTAGACACAGATGCAACTAAGCGTAAAAAGAAAGCAGCTGGTAAAAAGAGTCTCATGATTGGCAATGATTCTGATTCGGCTGGTGGTGGGACTACAGGAACAGGTCTTAACCTGTAAGTGGTGATACATGGCTAAAAAAGGGACAACTTTTAATCATGAAGAGACAGCAAAGTCTATTTATGAGAGGTTGTCTTCTGATCGTTCTCCATATATAACTAGAGCAGAAGATTGTGCTACCTACACAATTCCTTCACTTTTTCCTAAAGAGGGGTCTAATGGGTCTTCTAATTTTGATACCCCATATCAGAGTATCGGAGCTAGAGGTGTAAACAATTTAGGGTCTAAACTTATGTTGGCTCTGTTCCCACCAAATGACACCTTCTTTAGACTTACACCGGGAGAAGATGCAGAAGCAGACCTCGCAAATCAGCCTGAAATGCGTGAACAGGTTGAACAGGCTTTGGCTAATCTCGAACAGAAGGCAATCCAGTATGCAGAGACACATCAATATCGAGTGACCCTTGCGGAAGCTATTAAGGTATTGGTCGTAACTGGTAACTGTTTGCTTTTCTTACCACCAAAGGAAGGTGGTATGAAGCTCTACAAATTGAACTCTTACGTTCTTCAGAGAGATGCTTTAGGTAACGTAGTACAGCTTGTTGCTATGGATAAAATTGCCTTTGCAGCTCTTCCAGATGACGTAAAGGCTATGGTCACTAGAGGGGGCGAAGAAAAGAAGCCAGAAGATATTATTACTGTCTACACCCATGTCTATCTTGAGAACGATGTATTCTACTCTTATCAGGAAGTAGATGGGGAAGTAGTAAAAGGGTCTGAACAGCAGTACCCGAAGGAAAAGACCCCATGGATCCCTTTGCGTATGGTAAAGATGGATGGGGAGTCTTACGGCAGATCTTTTGTAGAGGAGTATCTGGGTGATCTTAGATCTCTTGAAGCTCTCTCTAAGGCTATCGTAGAAATGTCAGCAATCTGTGCTAACGTACTTTACTTGGTCAACCCTAACGGTATTACAAGACCCTTTAAGCTGGCAAAAGCTAAATCGGGTAGCTTTGTACCGGGAAGACCAGATGATGTACAGGCTCTTCAGCTTAACAAAGGAGCAGATCTTCAGGTGGCAGCATCCACTGTTACAATGCTCTCTGACCGCTTGTCTTTTGCATTTATGCTTAACTCAGCTGTCCAGAGAAATGGGGAGCGTGTAACTGCCGAAGAAATCAGGTATGTTGCATCGGAGCTGGAAGACACATTAGGTGGTGTCTATTCTATTCTGTCTCAGGAACTTCAGCTGCCTCTCGTAAGGAGACTTTTGGTACAGCTTGAAGGAACTGGTCAGATGCCAGATCTTGACGGTCTTGTAGAGCCAACTATTACTACTGGTCTTGCAGCTATTGGCAGAGGACATGATTTCAATAAGATGATGACATTTAGCCAGATTGTTAGCCAGAACCCTGAAATGGCTCAGGTTATCAACTGGACTGTTATGGCTGAACGCATGGCTAATGGTCTTTCTATCAATACTGAAAACTTGATTAAGACCCCAGAGCAGATTCAGCAGGAACAGCAGCAGAGTCAGATGGCAGCAATGGCTGAAAGAGCAGCTCCTCAGATGGCTGCTGGTATGATGCAACAAGCAAATGGTAATGAAGGAGGAACATAATGGAAGGTGAAGAACAGGTAATGAACACTACACCAGATGTAGATGCTGGTGAAGTGGTTGATGCAGGGAAGACTGCTGAAAAGGCAGCTATTGACACTCTTGAAGAACATAAAGGTGTTGAAATTTCCGACAATGGTGAAAAGGTAGACACCAAAGAAAAAGAGTTGGAAGAAAAGAAGCAGGAAGAGAAGACCCCAGAAGCTGAGATCAAAGAAGTCGAAGATGGGGTCAAAGAACAGCAGAAGGCAGAAGATGAAGTTAAGTCCGATCTGACTTCTAAAGGTGTCGATTATGATGCCCTTGTGAAGGAGTATGAAGACAACGGCAAACTCTCTGATGAAAGCATGAAGGCTCTTAAAGGGGCTGGTTATCCTGAAGCTGTAGTCAATGCATTTATTAAAGGCTTTGAAGCACAGGTAAACGAATTTACCAATGCAGTTTATAAAATTGCTGGTGGTGAAGCAGAATATGGCAAGCTCTGCAATTTCATTAAGGGTCTTGGTGAAGCCGATGTTCAGGCATTCAATGAGACTATCAACTCTGGTAGTCTGACCCAGCTTGCTGCTCTCATTAACGGCTACAAAGCACAGATGACAACTAAATATGGAACGTCTAATCGCTCTATTCTTGGTGGTGCCAATACGGTTGAAACAAAGGGCTTTAATAGCAAAGATGCTATGGTCAAAGCCATGAATGACCCACGTTACGGTACAGATATGGCATACACCGAAAAGGTACAGCGTATGACAATGCAGTCCACATTCTTGGGCTAATTCTTACTTTTATTTTATTTATTGAAAAGGAGTTGATTATTAGTGGCAGACGTTACTGTCGCACAGCCCGGTCTGATTCAGGGTACTACTGACACTCTGGGTGCTTATCTGAAAGTATTTGCTGGTGAAACTCTGGCAGCTTTCTCTCGTTCTTCCGTTACGATGGGAAGACACATTGTCCGTACTATTTCTTCCGGTAAATCTGCACAGTTCCCGGTATTCGGTCGTGCAGATGCTGCATATCTTAAACCGGGTAAGTCTCTTGATGATATCCGTCAGAACATTCCGACTGGTGAAAAGATCATCGTTATTGATGGTCTTCTGACTACCTCTCAGATGATTCCGGATATTGATGAGGCTCTGTCTCATTTTGATGTTCGCTCTGAATACTCCAAACAGATGGGTGAAGCACTTGCTCTGAAAATGGATGGTGCTGTACTTGCTGAAGCAGCAAAAATGGTTGTTGCCAACAAGGAAAATCTGACTGGTCTGGGTAAAGGTGAGATCATCACTAAGAAGCTCGCAGCAGCTGATATTGGTGTTACTGAAGCAGAAGGTAAGGCTCTGGTACAGGCTCTTCTGGAAATTAAGGCTAAAATGTCTAACAACTACGTTCCAGAAACTGAACGTTATGTCTTTATGACCCCAGAAGCTCGTACTGCACTCATTGCATCTCTGGTCGCTATTAACCGTGATTACGGTGGTGTAGCAACTATTACTGATGCTAACATCCTCCGTATTGCTGGCTTCGATATTATCGAATGTCCACATCTGACCATGGGTGGTGCAGAAGTTAATGATGGTCTGCTTCAGGGTGCTGGTCATGTCTTCCCGACTGCCTACAAAGATAAATGTGCATTTATTGCAATGCATAAATCTGCTGTAGGTACGGTTAAGCTCCGTGATCTGAAGCTCGAACGTGCAAGACGTGCAGAATATCAGGCTGATATGCTTGCAGCTTCTTATGCTGTAGGTCATGGGGGTCTGCGTCCAGAAGCAGCTTACATGGGATGCATTGAAGCTAATGTCTAAGCATTAGGGCGAGTATAGAGATATACTCAAAGTAATTAAAGGGGCTAAATGCCCCTATATGGTCGTATAGTGTAATGGTTAGCACGCTACCTTGTCACGGTAGTAGTTGGGGTTCAAATCCCCATATGATCGCCATAACTTTAATTTTATGAAAGGAGCTATTATGATTCTTACATCTGATAAAGCCTTAGAAGCTATCAATGATATGTTAGCTGCTGTAGGCGAAGCTCCTGTCAATACTTTGGAAGACTCTCAGAATGTTGATGTAGAAAATGCCATTCGTGTCTTAAACAAGGTTAATAGACAGGTGCAGTCTAAGGGGTGGTCTTTTAATCACATTGAAGACACCTATCTGAATGTTGACATTTCAACTAAGAAAATCAAATGGCAGGATGATCTGCTTTACATTGTCGGAACTGATGGAACTAAATATGTCCAGAGGGGAGACTATGTATATGACTTTGATAATCAAACAGACACATTCGATTCTGATATTGAAGTAGAGATGATCCGCCTTGTTGACTTTGATTATATGCCGTCAGTAGCTAGAGACTACATCGTAGCTAAGGCTGCTCGTATTTTCCAGTCTCAGACCCTTGATGATGACAGTATTGGGCAGAACCTTTTAGCTCAGGAACAGGAAGCATGGGCTGCTCTTCAGGAGTACGAAATGGAACTTGGAGACTATTCTATGTTTAGTATCCAGCCAGTACAGACCTTGGAGGCACGTTAATATGCGGAATACTAGAATATCACAGACCATTAAGAATTTGATTTCTGGTATTTCTCAGCAGCCAGATCTTCTTAGACTTCCTGAACAGCTCGATCAGCAGGTCAATGGTTTCTCTACGGAGTCTTCTGGTCTACAGAAAAGACCCCCGACCCTCTATGTAAGTGATCTTGGAGCTGCACCTACTAACCCTAACTCTCTGGTGCATATTGTAAACAGAGATGAGAACGAAAAGTATGTGATGCTCTTTGATGGGTCTTCAGCTAGGGTCTGGGATGAATATGGTAAGGCATATACTGTAAAATATGAAGGGGATGGAGAAGCCTATATCACAGTTGCTAATCCTAGAAAGTCTCTTAGACTCGTTACTATTGCTGATTATACTTTTATCGTAAATCGAGACAAAGTAGTCAAAATGGGGAAAGACCCAGTTCCTTATAAGTGGGATGACCATTCGTGTCTTATCAATGTCAAATCTGGTCAGTATGGTAGAACCTATAAGATCATCATCAATGACGTAGAGGTTGCTGCTTATACGACACCTAATGGGGACAATGCAGCAGACACACAGAAGATTGATACGAACTTCATTAGAGACCAGTTAGGAGATGCTGCTTCTAAGAAGGGGTGGACAGTAGAGAAGTATAACTCTTCTCTCTATCTGACCAAAGCAGATGTGACCATTAAGACAGTTAAATGTGTCGATGGTTTCAATGGTCTTGGTATGTTTGGTTTCTTTCACACTGCTCAGAAGTTTACGAATCTTCCTACAGAAGCCAAAGACGGATACACAGTAAAGGTTTTAGGGGATAGTGGGTCTGGTTCAGATGACTACTACGTCTCTTATAAATCTTCTGATAACATATGGAAGGAATGTGCAAAACCGGGCATTATTGCTGGTTATGACAAAGCAACTATGCCTCATGTAATGGTCAGAAATGCCGATGGTACATTCACAGTAAAGCCAGCTGAGTGGGAGGATAGAGACACAGGGGATGAAGACTCCAACTCTGAACCTTCTTTTGTTGATGGTAAGATCAATGATGTATTTCTCTTTAGAAATCGTTTAGGATTCCTTAGCGGAGAAAACATTATCCTCTCTAGGTCTGCATCTTTCTTCAATTTCTGGATGGGGTCTGCTGTAGAGGTACAGGATACAGACCCGATTGATTTGGCTGTGTCTAATAATGAGGTAGACACACTTTATCACGCAGTACCATTTGCTCAGGACTTGGTACTCTTTTCAGCTAACTCTCAGTTCATTCTGGCAGCTGATGGGGTCTTAACACCTCAGAACGCAGCTGCTCCTCTAGCTACTCAGTTTACCTCAGCTAAAGAAGTAAAACCTGTAGGAGCTGGTCGAAGAATGTACTTTATTGTAAAGAGAGCTGAGTTCTCTTCACTGAATGAATACTATACCATGAATGATACTCAGGGGACTAAAGATGCACAAGATGTGTCTTCACATGTTCCTTCTTTTATCCCTAATGGGGTCTATGCACTGTGTCCTTCTAACAACGAACACATTCTGCTTGTACTCTCTTCTGGTAACACTTCCAGAATCTATGTGTACAAATATCTGTTCTCTGAAGAAGATCGTATGCAGTCTTCATGGTCTTATTGGGAATTTAAGGGAGCGACCATCTATGGCGGTGGTTTCTTTGATTCTACCTTCTACATGCTTGTTGTCAGAAATGGTGAACTGTTTATGGAGAAAATGATCTTCGCATACAACACCAAAGACTACAATGATGAACCTTACCGTGTCTTCCTTGACCGTAAGGCTGTGTCTGCTCCAATCTCTGATGACAACTATGATGACATTAACAATACGACACACCTTCATATTGCAAAGGCATATGGAAATCATTTGTCTACAGGTGCAAAGTATGGTGTTGTTACATCTGATGGTCATTACTATGAGTTCTCTTATAATGACATAAAGAACGATAATGTTTACATCAATAGGGACTTGAGAGGACAGAAGGTCACTTTTGGAGAACTCTTTACGTTCTATGTTCAGTTCTCGCAGCTTATCATTAAGCAGAGAGGTACGGCTGGCATTGTAGCAGAAGAGGAAGGCAGACTTCAGGTTTCTCGTATGAAGATCAATTTTGCAAAGTCTGGCTACTTTGAAGTACATGTTAGTCACAAAGACCCCAGACCTCAGCATGTATACTATCATACTGCTAGAGTCTTAGGTGCAACAAATAACAAGATGAATGTTATACCTATGGAAACTGGGTCTATGATTATTCCTGTTATGAGTAAGAACGACAATTGCCAGATCTCCATTAAGACACAAGCTCCTACGGCTATGTCTCTTATGGGGTTCACATGGGAAGGAAACTATATCAAGAGGACAAGAACGATATGATTACTATTGATACAGCTATAGTAGATGACATTTGGGACTTTGCTGAGAACATTAGAAAGATGGATGATGAGGAAGTAAAGTTTGTGTCTGGTAAATCCTTTAAGGAGCAAATGCTTTTCCTTATTGCTCATGTGGAGGATGTTAGGGTCATCAAATGTGATGGGGTCTTACTGGGCATTGGCAACTGGTATCAGGAGCAGCTTGACTGGGGGCTTTACTCTAAAGGTGTCATTGGTTGGATGCTTCTGACTAATGCAGTTGAAGAGCACAAGATTGAATTTCTTAGGTGGTCTAAAGATCTCGTAAAAACCCTTTTGGAAGCCTACCCCGCTATCACAAATGTGGTCTATGCAAAGAATGAACTTCATATTAAATACCTGAAGTTCCTCGGAGCTGAGTTCTGGGAAGACCCATTCAGAAAAGATCTTTGGCATTTTATTATAGAAAGGAGTTAGTTCTATGTGTTGGTGGGCTGTAGCAGCTCAGGTCGCAATGCAAGCGTATGGGATGAGACAGCAGTACAATGCTCAGGCAAAGTACCTAGAAGCTCAGGCTCAGGGTGCGACCAAAGAGATGAACTACGCTTTTCAGAATTACGAAATCGAACGGCAGGACGCATATGATGCAGCCGTAAACGATATTATTAAGACCCGCATTAACCAAATGCAGCTTAACTCACAGGTTAATGCTGCTGTGGCAGAAGGTTACGCTGGTGGTGGCAGAACAGCAGATAGACTCATGAGAGCAGCTGAAGCAGACACATCTAGGTCTGTTGCTTCTGTTCAGGATAACTATCTTAGAAAGTCTAATGAAGTTGATCTCAATAAGGAGTCTACGTTACTGTCTACAAAGGACTATATTGCTCAGTTGAAGAAACAAGGAGAGATCTCTAGGTCTCAGAAGTTCTCCGATATTCTGTCTCTTGCTTCTACTGCTTTGTCTGGGTACAATGAGTACAAGACACAGGCAGCAGCTGCTAAGGCTAAAGGGGGTACATTCGACTTCTGGGGTTCTCATAGTCCCAATACGAAATCTTCTGGGTCTTACTTTACCTACAATTCGCAGGGTCTGCCTTCAATGGCTAACTATACGAATTATTACAAACATGGTAAGTTACGAAAGACCAATTTACTTATTCGATGATATGGAGGCTAAATGGCTAATATAGTACAAAATGCAGTGGGTACACAAAGACAGTTTACTCGTCAGCCAGTAGCCACTTATCAGAAGTCCTTGAGGAATCTTGTGGATTCTCAGGGTATCGTTAAATCTGGGGCTGGGGATAGGCTTTACAATGCCTTAACTGGTCTTGGAGACACAGTTATGAAATATGCTTCTAGTGAAGAAGATAGAGCTAGAGCAAAGACTGTAGAGGTCGAACCTCTCATCAATGCAGCTACTGAAGATGACTGGAAGAAACTGTCCGCTATTGAACTGCTAAACAAATATGGGCAGTTCCAGCTGGCAGATAACCCATATGCTGTAGCTGCTATTGAACAGGCTCGTGGTAAGTATATGTCTGAGAAATTCTCTCAGCAGTATCAGATCACAATGGCACAAGACCCAGTGAAAGAGCCAGATAAAGAACGTCAGAGATACGAAGAAGAGAAACGAAAGTTCCTTGAAGAGAACAAAAATGAGTCTTATGACGTTGAACAGTTCTATAAAGGGTTCTGGGAGTCTAACCCTCAGGATCTCTTAAATATCACCAATCAGAAAGTAGCGGAGAAGTCTAAGAGTCTTGAAACTATGGGTAAGGCTTTTATTCAGGCTCAGGCTTCTACATATGTGCGTGAGAATACCGATAAGAGTCCAGAAGATTTCAAAAATGGTCTTCAGGAGCTTATCAATAACTCTACGCTTATGTCTCAGCAGCTTGATGTTCGCAAAGCATTCATGGAAGGTATCTTAGGAGATATTGCTCAGGTAGCTGGGTCTCCCGATAAGATTAGACAGTGTGCTGATCTTGTCATTACCAACAATGATGATGGTACTAAACCTGTACATGTAAAGGATGTTATTGACCTCAATACATACCTTAAAATGGCAGAAGATACAGCTCTGGCTAGACCAAATGAATGGATGAATAAGCAGTATGAAGCAATGATTAACTGCAAGAATGTTGATGAGCTTGACAAGTGGTACAATTCACTTCCTAAAGAAGCTCAGCACATGTTGAATCCTAAGTATGGGTCTTACCGAATTACGCTTCTCAATGAAAAGAAAGCAGAGCAGAAAGCAATGATTCGAGCAAATCAGAAGCAGCTTAAAGCTAATGCTAAATCTCAGAATGCAAACATCGCTCTTGCTCATTATCTCAATGGGCGTTCTAGTATGACCTATTGCTCCGCAGATGATGCCTATGAAGCAGCAGCAGCAAAGATCTCAACTCTTAAACCGGGGGATATGAAATCTTTTACTAAGATTCTTCTGTGGGCACCAAATTCTAGGATGCGTTCTGAATATAAGAACTATCTTCAGAATAGCATTTTGGGGTCATCGGCAGATGAGATGAGTGACTCTAGTGACTTTAAGAGCTTCACGAATGCTCTTGAAATGTATGAGTACAATCCAGCACTCTTTGAAGCTAACTTTGGTAAAGAGCTGGGGTCTGATATGCAAGCTATTAGAGCTTTGATCGACTTCAAAGGAGGCTCTAATGAAGCTGGCTTTAAGATGTTCTGCGAAGGTCGAGACAACATGGCTAGAAGTGATGCAGTCAAGCAAGCTGCTGAAGACTTTGCTTCTAATGCTATGTCTTCTGGGGATGGAGTGGAACTGACTGATTTAAGTAGTGAAGATGCAAATAATAATTTTTCGACTACTATAGTTCCTATTACTGCTGATGCTTTCTCTAATGTCAACTCTACAGCACTTAAATATCTTAGAGCGTGTACACAGGATGATGGAGCAGCCCAGACTTTGCTTCAGGCTATGCTAAATAAGAACTATGTAGTTTATGATTCTCATCCAATGCCAAAGGCTCTGTTTGCTAAGAAGACAGATGCGACCAATGGCATTGATGCTTCTACAGATCAGTTTGGCACAGCTACTAGGGTCATGGATGAAAAGGTAGAGGCTGCTAATGCTGAGAACCCCGGAATGCATGCTACATGGTGGTGGGGTGTTGATGATAAGATTCATTTCGGAGACCCTAATTGGAACTTTGAGGAAGGCAATGGGTACACTCTGGATGAGTTCTACGATATGGTCAATCAGTGGTGGTATGACAGACAGGCTGAGGAAGAAGCTGAGGCAGCAGCTAGTGAAGAATCTAGTTCTGATGATGACTCTTCTGCCTCTGATGACAGTGGGTCTGATTACAGCTATACTACTGATGATGGAGGAGTAGTAACAGACACAGGCAGTCACAGATCTACATACAGTAATTGGTCATGGCATGGATATTAAGGAGGTGAGGGTCTATGACTTATTTTGAATTGGCACAGCATGCAGCAGATGTTGCTAATGCAGACTTGGGGACAAACAATATTGACCCTCATTGGATTTATGCTCAGTGGCAGCATGAGTCTGCAAATTTCACTTCTCGTATGGCTACAGAGAATAACAACTTTGGTGGTGTTACTCAGGTAGAGCCTAACGGTGAAGAAAACAGAATGACAAACAGTAATCTGTATGCTATGATGTTTGACTCACCAGAAGATTATGCAGACTACTTTGGTCACTATCTTGCAAAGTATGCAGAGAATGGTATCGGAGAGGCATCCAATGTTGATGAATACTTAGCATCTTTGCAGAATGGTGGATATTTCACATCTGACGATAACTCAGGTGGTCATTATTATTCAGGTGTCCATTCGTATCTTGATGGAGACTTTATTGATAAAGTAGCGACCTATTCGGGAGCTTATGGTTCTAAGCATCCTTATGTGATGCCAGATGAACCAAAGATGAAACAGGTCTATGGCTTCTGGGATGAATTTTATAACAAGTTCGTGAATGCAGAAGTAGATAGTGGTTCTGTGTCTGCGGTAAGAAACCTTTGGGTAAACTTCACTAATGCAGACACTATCAATAAGGGTCTTTATGCAGCCTTTGGTGAGAGTGACTATAGACCATCTCAGGATGATATTGATCTTGTCCAGAAGGGGCTTGAAGGTGACTCTATTGCTCAGAACTATGTTCTGACGCATGCAAGTAACAGACAGACTCTTTTGGCACTCTTAGCAATGAAACAGGAAGACCGTGCTAGGGCTGAAAAAGTAGATAACATGGACTATGGGCTCTCTTCGGTAGGTACTATTCTTGGGTCTGTCCTTGACCCTTCGATTCTTTTGGCATTCGTTCCGGGTGCTAATGGTGCTACATTATTAGGCATTGCTTCTAAAGCTGCTAAAGTAAGATCTTTAATCTCTCTTGGTGGTAAGGTAATCAATCAGAGTAGAGCAGCTAGGATTGCAGCTCAGGCACTAACTTCCTCTGTATATGCGGGTGCAGACAGATTCATAGCTAATCGTTGGGGTGGTTTCACTCCCGACTATGCTACTTCAATGACCTTTGCTGGTCTTTTAGGTGCTATTGGTGGAGCTATTGGCAAAGCTGGTAGTGGTGAAATGGCTAGACGTTTGGATATGACTAAACGTGGTCTTGAAGAGGAAACTGCTCGTATTGCTGTAGGTGTTGCTCCTCGAATGGAAGCTAAACCAAATGTACAGGCTGCTCTGGCTAAAGATATGATGGATGACTTTGCTCAGGAAGGTACTGACATTGATCTTCATTATAAAGAGAGAGCAGCAAAGGCAGCAGCTGAGAAGGCAGAGCTTGAAAGAGAGCCAGACATTGCTCAGGAAGGTACTGCCTTTGAAGGAAATTCACAGTTTAGAAAAGCGGATGTGTCTGCTGAAGACTTTACTAATGATGTTAGCAAAGAAGCAGCACAGAATAAGAACACTACTACAGATATTCCTCAGCAGAAGCCATTTAAGACTGAAGCTCCTATTAGTCCTACTGGGGCTGTAGAGAACCTTAATAATGCTGCTGATGTTGTCTATCACGACCTTGTAGAACCTAACTCCATTACTGATACCCTTATCAAAAATGGTCAGCTCTTCATCCTTACTGAAGCCAAAGCTCGTAAATGGGCTGCTCGATATGGTGTTCAGCTAGACCCAAATGCTAAGGCTTTCAGTTTACCGGGTCTTGGGGTCTCCGTATTGATTCGTGAAAAGATCAATAAGAGAAACCTCACAGGTGTTGTTATGCATGAAGCTGGTGTCCATATGGCACTTCGCAACATGATTGAACCAAAGCTCTATGATGAGATCTTAGGTATCGTTAAAGATCGCATGGAACACTCTACAGACAAAGAGTGGATTAGAGCTACACGAAAAGCAACAAGTCCAGAGGAAGCTCTTGCTTACTGGATTGAAAATATGGGTAACAGAAAGAAGAGGGATAGTGTTGTTAAGAGAGTCCGTCAGGGACTTGAACAGTGGCTCGACCCTAACTTCGATGCTGATAAATGGATAGCAGACACAGTAGCTGGTGCTTTGAAACGGTATGCAGCTAAGGACAAAGATGTGGCTAAAGTAGTCAATATGATTCTTGACCCAGCTCGTGAAGTAAAGAGTAAACAGTGGGCAGCTGCTATAAAAGCTACTGGGTCTACTAACCCAGAAATCATCTTTAAGCATTGGATTACACACAAACCTAACAAGAACTCTGCACTGTACAAAGAGATCAAAAGACAGGCAGAACTTGCATATGAAAGCAAGGAGCTGACTGACAAAGAGATCGAAGACTTTGCACTGAAGAAGTATTTCCATTCTGAACTCTATGAAGATGCCCCAGTGGTAACTTCTAAGAATAAGAATAAGAAAGCAACTGTGGATGCTGTAGACTCTAATGAAGCAAAAGAGATCAAAGATGAACCAAAGGTCTTTGAAGAGTCTGGAACTAACAGAGCTAGAGAAAGTGCTGACAATGCTCATGGTGATCTTGAGAAAATGATGGTGCGTAATGCTCAGGAGACAATTCAAAAGAGTGAGCCAGTGCAGACTCATCCAGATGGCTCGCATACCATCAATGGCATTACCTACTCTAAGAATAATGTCAACGGTGAGGGTATTGCCCAGACCGCAGAAGATATTGGTGAGATTGACTACTCTAAGGAGCATAAGGCTCAGACTGTCTTTGACCCAGTATCTGATAAAGGACAGAGTTCTAAAGTGCGTCAGGGTCGCTTTGGGCGCTTAGGTCTGTTCATGGAACATGGGTTGTTTAATGGTACTATTTTTGGTATCATGAGAAACTCTCATTCCAGACTTTTGCAGATGCTGTCTACTATTCTGTTCAGAGACCCACGAATGGAAGCCTCTTATATCGATCACCTTCCAGCAGAAAGCATTAAAGATATGATGCTTGCTCGTTGGAATAATCAATATTATGCATTTGTTGAAAAACGTATGGACTACATTAAGAAGAACATTGGTTTCTTCCATAGCATCATGAGAAACAACTGTATCAAAAAGGTGAACGAGCAGATCATTCAGTGTTACAATGCAAAAGCTAGAGGGGACACTTTAGCTCTTAAAAAGTTCTCGCCAGAAATTCAGAGTATGGCTAATGATCTTGAAGAGCTGAATGCTGACATTCTGAAGCAGATGCAGACACGTTCAGAGAATCTTGGGGGTAAGAGAGGTCTTGGGTCTTTACTGGCTCAGATGGATACCGAAAATACCTCTAAAGAGTTCTTCCGTATTACTGACTACACCAAACTCTATGAATGGATGGGTCGTAACTATAATGATGCTAATGACTGCTTGGCAGATCTTACCGAATATGCTAGACGCTTTATGGATAGAGATGCTGAAGCTAAATACTTTGTTGAGATGAAGAAACGTGAGTTTGAAGCTAAAAAGAAGACCTACAAAGGAAAGAAACCTTTACAGTGGGTCGCACCTACAGAGGATGAGATTGAGGAACATCTTGAACAGGCAGCAAAGAACTGGGCATATGGGAGACTCGATCAGAATAACTCTAAACTTAACTTCTCTCTTGATGATATGAATCTGAAGAATCCTTACACAGCGTGTGCAGACTCATTGAAACACAGACTTCCAGTCGATACTTCTGGTGTCATGAAGCTGAAGAATGGTCTTGAATTTAGCTTTGATAAAGATCTCAGAAGCTATGACCTTGACAACTTCCTTCCACAAATTATGAATAGACTCAGTGGTGAAATTGCTCTTAGAGCAACCATTGGTGACTCTAAAGCACAGCAGGAGTTCTATTCTAAGATTGCTCAGGAGATTGCGAAAAACTCTCCAATCAGAAATGGTAATAGAGAGCTTGAAGCAATGCAGATGGGTCTTCACAAGATTCTTGGTATTGGGTCTTACAATGTCAATGAACAGAAAGGTTGGGATGCCTTTTCTAACATGTGGAGAGCTACTACTTATGCTAACGTAGGTGGTAACATGACCTCTGCACAGCTGGGTGAACTTGGGGGCTCTATTGGCTATGGTGGCTGGAAAGTTCTGGTCAACAACATTCCGGGTCTTAGAAACTTAGGTAAGACTCTTAGACTTGGTAAGGATGGAGCTGAGATTGTTGATAATGTCACAAGAAAGCTCTGGGCAGAAGAAATTGGTATCCATGGTTGGAGCACCTCTGCTTCTACAGATTCTAAGGTCTGGGGGCAGATCTTTGATAAGGTGTCTGCTGATAATCCGAAACCATCTATGATTGGTAGAGGACTTGACGCAACTAATAGACTCATTAAGAGGACTGCTCTTATTACCTCTTCTGTCAACTTCATGCCAAAGCTCACTAACTGCATGGTTCAGTCTATGCGTAATGCAGCGATTGAAGACTCTTTGAAGTGGGCTGCTGGTAAGAATATGAAGGGATGGTTCAGAAGACCATTCTCAGATAAGAAGTTAGCAGCAGCTGGCATTCACACTGCTGAAGCTGCTGAGAATGTGCGTAAGGCTGTCAAAAAGTACCTTATTGATGAACATGGTAATCTTGACCATTGGAGAGATGAAGACCCAATTACGTTCTCTAAATGGAAGCAGCTTATGGATAATGAGTCTATGAGAGGTATCCAGCAGCAGTCTATTGGTAACATGAACCCATTTAGGGAGAAGCATAGACTCTTCTTCCAGTTCAAAGACTTCACTATGAAGGCAATGAATCAGCAGTTTATGAGAGCTTTATCGTCCCATGAAAGAGATGATGCTATGGCTGCTCTCTATTCGTACATGACCAATACAGCTGCCTTCTATGCTTGGACTGTAGCTAAGTCCTATATGTATTATCCAAATGATGAACAGAAGAGACAGGAATACATGGAACAGAACGGTAATCTTAGACACGTTCTTCTCTCTGGTCTTTTCCGTATGTCTATGACTGCACCTCTGTCTTTCTTAGCGGATGGCTGGGAAATTGCTACAGGTCAGTCTATGTACCGTACTACGGTTGATAATACTCGAAGCAAAGCAGATACTGATAGGTCTTGGGATAAGATTGCACTTAGTGCTATCAATCAGGTTCCAACTGCGGGTACAGCTAAAAGAGTCTTTAATATGGGGCAGAGCATTAAGCATTTTGCTTCTGGTGATGCCACTAATGGAGATGTTGATAGATTCGTTCAGGCATTCCCTCTTGGGTCTTACCTCGGTATGTCCTATATGGGTTCGATGATTAAGGAGAAAGCAAATCTCCCAGACAAGAGAGCGGACTACACTAAGGGACAGAAGACCCCTAGAACTAAGAAGGCTCAGAAGCCACAGAAACTTGGTAGTGCTAAAGCAAAGACCAAAACTCAGTCCCTCTTGACTTCTAAGCCAAAGGCAGCTAACAAGACACAGCTGTTAGTGGATAGAAATAAATGATTTTTATATAAAGGAGATGGATAAAAATAAGTAACGAAAGAAAAGCCCAGATCTTTTATCAGGGTAATGGAACTCAAACACAATATTCGTTTCCGTTTGACTATCTTAGAAAGGCATTTGTACATGTCTCTCTGATTTCTGATGAGAAGATTGAAGAACTCACTCAGGGCAAAGACTACACCGTAAATGATCGTGTAGTGACCTTAGTAGCTCCTACAGGTCTTAAAATTAAGATCTATCGTGTTACTACTACGAAACCTCTGGTCGGGTGGGCAGATGCTTCTGTATTAAAAGCAGCTGATATGACCGTACAGTCTACCCAGCTTCTGCACCTTGCAGAGGAAACTTCAGACCTTGCTCAGGAGGGTGGTCTTAGTAAGGATGGGACTGATAACATCTGGGATGCTCGGTATAACAAGATTAAGAATCTTTTAGACCCTACAGACCCCGGTGATGCAGTAAATCTTAATTACATCACAAAGAATCAGACAAGTCTCTTAACGCAGCTCAACAACACCGGAGCAGCCCAGAACGCTTCTATTGTGTCTACTGGGGATACTCAGAATGCTCGTTTGACTGCTACAGGAGATAAGCAGAATACTCGATTGACCTCTACAGGAGACACTCAGAATAAGCGGTTGACAGACACAGGGAATTCTTATGTGGCTACTATGACCACCTTGAAGAACACCACAACTGACAAAGCTACTGAAGCTACAAATCAGGCAGCTCTGGCTAAGAAGTGGGCTGTGTCTGATACAAGTCCAGATGGAGCTACTGATAGTAAATCCTCTAAGACTTGGGCTGGAGAAGCAAAGGCATCTGCAAGTAACTCTGCGTCCTCTGCAAGTGCTTCTGCAACATCTGCTAATAACTCTTCTGCTAGTGCTACAGCAGCAGCTAAAAGTGCAGCGGATGCCAAAGCATATACAGAAGCCCCCAGAGGACAGACACCATCTGGGGGTAACTCTGCTCGAGTATGGGCTGAATTTGCACTTGAAAAGGCACAGGCAGCCACTGCTTCAGCTTCTGCTGCGTCTACAAGTGCTACTAATGCGAAGACAAGCGAAACTAAAGCAGCAGCTAGTGCAGCAGCAGCAGCTCAAAGTGCTATTGATGCTGCTAAGTTTGACCCTTCTAGCTACTACTTGAAAGCAGAAGTAGATAACAAAATAAATAATGTCTGGAAAACACCAATGAATTGGTATGTAGATTCAACGGATGCAATAATACAGGGAACATCTATCATATATGATGAAAGTGGAACCCCAGCAAGATATTACCTTGGTGTCCTAGCTTCCATAATCGCAAACCATATATTTGCAAGGCTAGACTCCTACGCTCTTAAAACTGATCTTCCTACAAAGACCTCTCAGCTGACCAATGATTCCAATTACGTTTCATTCACTGACGGTAAATCTCTTGAAGTGGGACAATATATGGACTTACATGATAATACTGATATGAGTGTTGATTTTACGTTCAGACTTAGTGCTGACGGTTGCCTCACACGTAGTAATGGTGCATATATTCGAGTTCTTGATTCTGGACACCTTAGTATCAACGGAAGTGAGTTGTGGATAGAATGAGTGACCTTGGTGCAATTTTTCATGTCAAAAAAGATGGGGTGCAGTATGATGCACATGCCTATACGACACTTGATGAATGCCCTGAACCGAACTTGAAGATAAAGTTTAAGGGGTCTCCCGCATACATTAAGCTCGAAGCTAAGGGGAGTGGAGATGTCCCTTGCTATGTGCAAACTAAAGCAGGGAATATTTATCAATTAAGAAAGGAAGCCGTAGCTCCAACTGGTGAGAAACTGATATCAACGTCTGGAACATTTACAGTTCCAATGGGAATTACAGTTCTTGAGATTGAATATGATACAGAGGTATCCGACAATGTATACGTTGGTGTTACACCGGGGAGTACGCATAAATTAACGATAGAATCAGATGAAGGAACGGAATATTCCCTCTATTATGTAGGCGTCTACTGTGATACACACAGCGAATACTGGGGAATGTTTGAGTGGCAGGATGCACCATCTTTAGGTGTACCAAACGATAGTGTAATAATAAGGTGGTCTCCTGAAATTAACAAAAAATCTCCTACTTTCACTGATTATTAACAAAAAAAGAAAGGTGATTATAATGTACAATTATCCACCAGCATTATCCACACCACCAGCTATCAATAGCTATGGTGGAGAAGTTAAGAGCATTGAAGAAGTAAGAACTGCTAGGGTTGACCCTTGTGGTTCTTTAACATTCTTTTTGTCTCCAACAGAACACAAAATCTATGTAAAGTACATTGATCTTAGTGGTCTTCCTGTCATTGAAGTATACGACAAAGCAAAAGGACAGGAAGAGAGTTTGAATGAAAGGTTAAAGGCTCTGGAAGAAAAAGTAGATAAGTTGATTAACAAAGGAGAATAATCATCATGATGCAGCCTAACATCGAAAACACTCTTATGACCCTTATGGGTAATGATCCTAGATTTCAGAGGGCAATGGCTATGCTTAATGGTAAGACCCCCGAGCAGATGCAGCAAGTTATTATGAATACGATTGCTACTCAGGGTATCCCTCAGACACAGCTTGCACCTCTTGTTTCTGGTATTAAACAGAAACTTTCCATGTTTGGTATTCAGCTCTGAGCGTACGGCAGAGTTGATATATACAGTTCTCACATTATTTTTATGAAAGGGATGGTGATCTTATGGAGAACGGTATGAGTAGTGGTGTGCAGCCTGTATTCAATCTGAATGAGAAAACAGGCGGTGGTTTCGGTGGTAGTGAATGGTTGTGGGTAGTCGTATTATTCGTATTACTCGGTGGTGGTGGTAATCTCTTTGGCAACAGAGGGAACGCTGCAACTCAGGCGGACATTCAGAGGGGCTTTGATTACTCCAATGAAATGTCTCAGATGCGTGGTCTGACCTATGGACAGGCTAATAGCACCTATGCTCTTACGAATGGTATCAATGGGCTGGAAAAGACTGTCATGCAGGGCAACTTTGGCATCATGCAGCAGCTGGGTCAGAATCAGCAGGCATCTCAGATGTGCTGCTGTGAGACCAACAGAAACATTGATGCAGTGCGTACAGAAGGGTATAGAAACACTTGCAGCATCGTAGAGGCTATCAAAGAGGATGGTGCGAAGACACGAGCAATGTTCTCTGAATACCAGATGGCAGAACTGAAGGCTAAGCTGGAAGAAAGAGATCGTCAGCTCATGGCAGCTAACATCCTGAATGGTCAGACAGCACAGACTGCGGATCTCATTCAGAGACTTCGCCCTGCTCCTGTTCCGGCTTTCATCGTTCCGGCACCTACAGGTACAACTACCCCTACTCCTTAATAATAAGTTAGTGGTAAGTTAAATATGGTGGGGAGTGTCTTTTGGCACTCTCTATTATATTTATATTTAAGAAAGGAGCCTCTTTGGATATTTTGAATAGTATTGTTGCTATTTTGACGGTAGCTAGTTGTCTTAGTGCAGCTTTTAACTATGTTGTTATTAGACCATTACAGCACGCTATTGACCTTAATAGTGATGTATTACATGAATTAAAAAGAGAAATTGAAAGGAGTGTAGCAGACAGGCGTGCTTTGGATGTTCGTGTAGCAGCTCTTGAAGAAGCTCATAAGATCAACTCTAAACGCCTTGACGAGATATGCTCTACGTTAAGCGAAAAATCAAAGAGATAATTAGTACATTTAAGATTAAACGAAGAGACAAAGACTCCATGAGACTCATCAAATGGAGTCTTCGTTATCTTCTTTTTTGTTTACTTCTTTATCTGGCTATGACTATCTATGAATGGGTCTCTACAGGTCATGCTAATTTGTCTGAGTTTAGACAGTATATAACAGCCGTTGGTGGTTTGACCATTGCTATTCAGACCTTTAGCAAATGGCTCGTGGATGAAGACAAAGATGGTATCCCAGATGAAGCTAAAAAAGAAAATGAAAGGAGATTTCCACCATATGACCCCAGATGAATTTATTGATTTTATCGGAGACACAGCGGGTAGGATTTGTGCCAAATACAATCTTCCAGCATCCGTGTGTATCGCTCAGGCTATCCTTGAATCTGGCTGGGGAAGATACTGCATTGGTCAGTTCAACTACTTTGGTCGCAAATGGAATGGCTGGGGCAACTATGTAAGACAGCAGACCACGGAATATGAGAAGGGTGAATATGTCACTATTTATGACAAATTCCAGTCCTATGAGTCTCTTGAGGATGCTATTAGAGACTGGTGCGTACTCATTAAGGAAGAGCCAGCGTATGCCGAAGCTCTTGCAGTATGGGAGAATGGCTGGTGTGTAGAGGACTTTGTGTGGGCACTCGCACCTGTCTATGCTACAGACCCAGACTATGCTAGGAAGATTATTGCTACTATGGAGGCTAATGACCTCTATAGATTTGATGGATGGGGTGATGAAGATGCCTAAGATTAACAGTGCTATCATTGACCAGATTGCTCAGCTTGAGGTCGATGCTCTTCTTGATGGTCTTACTGACCCAGAGCTTAGACGCAATCCAGCTTTCCTTGATAAGGTCAGACGCTTCCTCAAAGAGAACCAGCTTCAGACCACCCCAGAGACACCAGGAGTAGCTGAACTGATGAAGAGGCAGCAGACCACAGATATTCCGATCTTTAAGGAGGAGGTAAGTGCCTTTGCTGTGGACGGAAGACCAAATTAAACAGGCACATAAGGACTTCCGTGTATTTGTGTTCATGGTCTGGAAGAGTATAGGGCTTCCAGACCCTACACCTATACAATACGATATTGCAAAGTACCTTATGGATACCCCAACTGACCGAAGCATCATAGAGGGGTTTCGAGGTGTCGCTAAGTCCTTTTTGACTTGTGCGTACACCGTATGGATGCTTTGGAAAGACCCTCAGCTAAAGGTCTTGGTTGTGTCTGCATCCAAAGACAGAGCAGATGCAAATGCTGTCTTTATCAAACGTATTATCTATTTGCTGCCATTTCTGGAACCATTACAGACCCAAAGGGGGCAGCGAGACACTCAGAACTTGTTTGATGTTGGTCTTGCTGTGCCAGATATTTCCCCTTCTGTTAAGTCTGTTGGTATTACTGGTCAGATAACTGGTTCTCGTGCAGACCTTCTTATCGCGGATGACGTAGAAGTTCCGAACAACTCTGGTACTCAGGTGCAGCGTGACAAGCTCTCTGAGTCTGTTAAGGAATTTGATGCAGTCTTAAAGCCAGGTGGTAAGATCATCTATCTGGGGACTCCGCAGAACGAAATGAGTCTCTATAATGAGCTTACAAAGAGAGGATATAAGAGACGCATTTGGACTGTACTGTACCCCTCTTCGATCACCGAAAGAGAAACCTATGGGTCTGAATTAGCACCGTTCATTGCTGAACCATATGATGAAGACCCAGAGAAATATGCAGACAAAATGATTCCTACAGACCCCGATAGATTCGATATAGAGGAAATTGAGAAGCGTAGACTGTCTTATGGTAAGGCAGGGTTCGCTCTTCAGTTCATGCTCAATACAAATCTTAGTGATGCCGAAAAGTACCCATTGAAGGTCAAAGACTTCATCGTGTCTGACCTTGATATGAAGCAGACCAGTCTCAAATGGGCATGGTGTTCAGATGGCTCTAAACGGCTCTTAGACGTACCTTCTGTGGCGCTAAAGGGAGATTACTTCTATAGTCCTTTGAGTCGCTCTGAGGAGGTTTCAGAGTATTCTGGAACGGTTATGGCAATAGACCCTAGTGGTCGTGGTAAGGATGAAACAGCTTACTCTATCATTAAGTTCCTCAATGGCTACCTGTTCATTATGGACATTGGTGGTTATCATGAAGGGTACTCTGAGGGGACTCTTACGACTCTAGCAAACAAAGCTAAGTTCTACAATGTCAATGAAGTGGTCATTGAATCTAACTTTGGTGATGGGATGTTCTCTCAGCTTCTAAAGCCTGTTCTAAATAGGATTCATCCGTGTGCTGTTCAGGAGATCAACAATAGACAGCAGAAGGAGAAGCGTATCATTGATACTCTTGAACCGCTCTTAATGAGTCATAAGGTCATCATCAATAAGAGTGTCATTATGGATGATTATAGGGTCTATGAGAGACAGCCAGCCTATTCCTTTGTCTATCAGATGACTAGACTCTGTGATGAACGTGGTGCATTGGCTCATGATGATCGTCTGGATGCTGTAGCTATGGCTGTGTCTTATTGGCATGACGTACTTGACCGTGATGCTAATGTGGGCATGGAAGAGCATCTGGAAGAGGAATTAGAGATGTGGGCTGACCCTGATGGTGGTGCTTTGAACTGGGGTAAGCCTGAGGTCTTTAATGATAAGTTGAGTCTTGGTAAGATGCATGTAAGCAGCTTGAACCCCTTCAGGAAGCCCTAGGATACGTTCTGAGGGCTTCTAAGGTGCTTTGAAGGTAACTTTCCTAAGACAGACAGGAAGCTCTTAGAAACGAAATAAGCGCATTCTAGCTAGTTGGTACTTTCTACTGACTAGCTATTTTGTAACTATTTATAAATATACAGAATTATGTATAATTATAAATAAGGATAGGAAGAGTTTATTGTCAACCTAAATTCTTATTGAGACACAAATATACAAACTCACTAATTGAGACACCTAATGGTAGAAGGGAAGGAAAGTTATAGTATAC
>ERZ1026886.104-NODE-104-length-41003-cov-122.539611_pt1 | contig 41003 bp, 38 predicted proteins | sample MGYA00380173_ERZ1026886 | MGnify/ENA primary metagenome ERZ1026886 (study PRJEB33269, sample SAMEA4719809) | human gut metagenome | biome: human-associated habitat; feature: organic feature; material: feces | place: Cameroon | collected 2013-10 ... | reverse complement strand
TACGCAAACCATCTATAATTACAAGACAGCCATCAGAAAGCGAGCCAAAGACCTCGCCACTTTTGATGCAGCCATCAACCAACTATGCAATGTGATAGGCTAAAAGAATGTGCCACACTATGCACCCAGCTGATACAGAAACTTGGAAGGAAACGCACCAATCCTCTCCAGTCTGGAAGATTAGAGATTTGGGCAGCTGCAGCAGTTTACACAATATGCAGCATCAACTTCATATTCAGCAAGGACTCCCGACTAAGCTTGACATCGAATGACATCTGTGAATATTTTGGCACAAGCAACTCAACCACGGCGCAAAAGTCGAGGACGATAAAAGACTTGCTGAAGATAAGTCAAGTATTCGATCCCAACTTTTCATTGAAAGAGATTGCCACAAACAATCCTTACAACCGTCTTCGAATATCGTCTAATGGCTTTATCTTCTTCGATTAATGTCAAAACATTACGGGCATTCCTTGCCAATAACAATGCACCATACAAAAAAAATGGGACAAAGTTCCACCTTTTTGACATGGTGCATTGTTTGTTATATAAAAGACACTAATGGTGGCAACACCTGCCTTTAAGACATCACCTATTTATATTTACAGCAAGAAAAATCTACCTTACAACAAGAATGTTTCAAAATTATCCCTTGTCACTACCTTAAAATCCACATCAGGATAAGAGCGAGAAAACGATAATGGCATGGCAGCTTTTCGATTCGGATTCCATTTGAACTCCACCGCAGCCAACTGTCCATCCATCTCCTCTATATAATCTATCTCTTGCTTCAACTTAGAACGCCAGAAATAACTCTTTGCGTATGACTTTTCATACCGCAACTTCTTCAAACGCTCTGCCACCATATAGTTTTCAAACAATGCACCAGTATCCAAACGGCTCTCCAACATCTGATAATTACCAATCACAGCATTGCGAATGCCACAATCCCAGAAATAGATTTTACGAACAAACTTCAACTCGTTTCGCAAGTTGCGACTAAATGAGCCCAACCTAAAGATGATATACGATTGCTCCAAAAGTGTCACATAGTTCTCCACCGTCTTTGGGTCAAGTCCGCATGTCTGTGCCAACTCATTGTACGAAACTTCTGAACCCATCTGAAATGCTAAAGCTTGAAGCAATTTCACCAACTTATCGCTTTTCTTGATTTTATCAAACATCAATATGTCTTTATACAGATAGCTATTCGCCAACTCCGTCAAAATCATCCTTTCGTCGCCTACATTGTTGATGACGTCAGGATAACTGCCGTATATCAAGCGATGAGCCAACAAGCGTTTCTCTTCTAACAAACCATGATGCTCCACAAGTTCACCAAACGATAAAGGATACATCCAATATTCCATTTTTCTTCCTGTCAGTGGCTCATTGATTTTATTGGATAAATCAAAGGAAGAGCTACCCGTAGCCAATACCTGTACATCAGGGATGTTGTCAGTAATCAACTTAATGCCGATTCCGATATCAGGAATACGTTGAGCTTCATCTATCACCACCACAGACTTCTTGCCTATTATCGTCTTTAGCATTGTAGATGAAACGTTCTCAAACAAGTTGCGCACATCCTGCTCATCGCCATTAAGCCATAGCACGTCGTCACGCCTTGCCAGCAAGTTTTTCAGCATAGTAGTCTTGCCTACTTGACGTGCTCCAAATAAGACTATCGCCTTGCCTTGTCCCATCCTACTGGCTATAATTGACTCTAAATATCTATTAATCATATTTTTATTCCATTGTTAAGATGATGCAAAAGTACATACTTTCGTTGGAAAATCCAAATAAAGCAACACTTTTTTGGAATTGATTCCATAAAAAGCATAACTTTTAAGGAATTGATTCCATAAAAGTCTAAACTTTTAAGGAATACCAGAGAAAAACAAGGGAAGAGGATGTGTCATCAGACACTAATTTGCAAACTGCACGCACACAGGCTTTCCAACCTTTATATCCTGCTTCGTATCAACCATCATTCCTGTTTTCCTGTCGATTTTGAAAACCTGAATCACATGGCTGTCACGGCACGCCACAAGCATGAACTGTCCGTTAGGCGTGATGGCGAAATTGCGAGGATGGGCAGCTGTAGGTTGGAAGCCTATCTTTGTGAGCAGACCCGATTTCTTATCTACGGCAAATACCGAGATGCCCTCATCGGTTAACCGATGGGATGCATAGAGAAAGCGACCGTCAGGAGACAGATGAATATCAGCACTTCCAAGCGTACGGGTCTTTGAAGCCTGTATGCGCTGCAACTCCTGCAATGTACCCTTGTTATATCCCAATACGGTTACCGTGCCATCCAGTTCGCCTATCAGATAAACCACATTGCCTTTTGAGTTGAATACAAGATGGCGTGGTCCCGTTCCTTTAGGTGCCTGATAGGCAAGAACAGGATTGGATAAGAATTCCTTGCCATCATTTACCTGGAAGCGCCAGATACAGTCGTTCCCCAAATCATTGGCAAGCATATATTGATGATCAGGAGTCATCTGGCAGCAATGGATATGCGAAACCACGCCACTCCCCTGTCGATGCATATCGAAATATTGCGATTCTGGCGCCACACTTCCATCTTCCTTGATTGGGAATACGGAAATATCACCCCCATTATAATTGGATGTCACTACATATCCGCCATACAGCATCACATTGCATGGTGCAGCACCAGGCATATTGTTTTCCTGTCGAGTAGCCTTCGTTCCACACTTTTGATACCCAAGCGGAATCATCGAACCCTCTTTCTTATTGAGTACGAAAGCCCCGAGCCCTTGTCGCCCATCATCATATTCGCTCACGGCATAAACCCGATTTGCATCATGATTCATCATGAGGAACGAAGGATTGCCTGCCTGCACATCGCCCACCAATTGCGACTTCCCTGTACGCTGGTTGAAACGATAAACATACATTCCATCCGAAGTACACTGGTCGGTATAAGTACCTACCACCATTGTAAGTTCATCACTCGCCACTGCCGGCATCCCCACAGCCATCGTCAAGGATAAGCCTGCCAATATCGTCTTTATATTGTCCATAAGTCGTATCTTAATTCATCAAGTTAATAGTATATATAATGTTCAGAGGGGCAAAAATACAAAAAGAAAATGAAACAGGCAAATGAAATGGCAGAAAATTGAGAATATGGTACAGTTCTTCACAGATAACCAGTTCTCGCTTCTGAAAGCTATTGGCAAAGATAGCATTGTTGCTCAGCCAACCTTTGGCAAATTCATCAAGGAGTACAAACTGAGTGGAGCCAGCAGCGTAAAGGCTTCTCTCAAGGTTCTGGAAGACAAGGAATTAGTATAGAGGACCTATGAAGGCTACATCATCTACGACACATTCATAGATCTGTGGTTAAAGAGAATATAAACAAAAAAATGTGCTTTAAACGTGCGGAATGTGCTTAAAAAAGACACATTCCGCACGTTTAAAGCACATTTCTCTCCTAGAAAGCCGTACATCTTACAATGATTACGACCATGGGATTATCCGACAATCCTTATGCCTGGGATGTTCAGTCGGTAGTAACAATGGACGACTTGTTTGTTCTCTAAAAAGTCGTACCTTTGCTATTACAACAAAGTTGTAACACAAAAGGTGTAATGGCATATGAAACCAAATAACAAGAAATCGATTTTCGAGTAAGAAAGCATAACTTTCCGGGTAAGAGAGTATAGCTTCTTCTGCTTTGTCACTAGGCTCGGCAGGCCTGCTGAGGCTAGTCAGCAGATCTGCTTACTGCAGTCAGCACCTCTGCTGAGCCTAGTGGCAATACGTTAAAATTGTACAACATCATACCCTATAGTTGTACAAGCATACACCCTATAATTGTACAACTTCACACCCTATAGTCGTACGACAACAAATCTCGTGTTGTACGACTATGCATATATTGTTTCTATGCGCTACAGTTCGTTTGATTTACTCGTCCAACAATCAATATACTCAGTTCGTAAAGTCCATACATTGGAAGCGTGACCATGCAACAAGTGAAGAGGTCAGGAGGAGTAATAATGGCGGCAATGATGGCTATCACTACAAAAGCATGGCGGCGGTATTGCTTCATAAAGCCTGCCTGAAGCATACCTAATTTGGCCAAAAAGAACGACAACACTGGTATTTGAAAGACCAAGCCCATCACCAACGTCAAAGTAATAAATGTTGAGATATAGGAAGAAAGATTAATCTGGTTCACTACACTTGCCGCCACCTGATAAGTCCCCAGAAAACGCAATGCGAAAGGAAACAAGACATAATAGCTCATCAGCACGCCGAGCATAAAAAGCAGATATACCGCTATGGCCACTGATGCGGAATATCGCCGCTCATTCTCATAGAGAGCAGGAGCTATAAAGCGATACAGTTCTATCACTACATACGGCAGGGAGAACAACAAAGCAAGATAGAAGGAGGTAGAGACATGAGTCATAAACTGGCTCGACAGTTCCGTATTGATTAGTTGCACATGGTACGGCTCAAAATGAAAATCTATCCCTATTTCTCTCGCCAACCATTCTATCACTTGATAGGTAGAAAAGTCGCTGCCGCTCGGTGCCAGTAATAATGAAAAGGTCGTATCCTTGGCACAGAATATAACGATAGCTATGATTATCGCCACGGCTAAAATACGGAAAAGCATCTTGCGGAATACCTCAAGATGCTCTCCGAATGTCATCAGTGGGGTCTGATTATTCTCCTTTTCCATCATTCTCGTTTATAGAAGAATCTGCCTGATGGACATCCTTTGGCTGTGTTTTTGCATCATCATGCTTGCCAGCAGATGAACTTGTTTGCTTTGCAGCATTATCGTCCTCAGGTTCTGTAACTTCTCTCATTCCGTCCTTGAAGCTGCGCACACCTTGTCCCAAGCCCTTCATCATCTCTGGCAATTTCTTTCCACCAAAGAGCAGAAGTACCAAGGCTGCGATAAGCAACAGTTCGGATGTTCCTATCATTAACAAATGGTTTGCCATCATACGCTTCCTCCCACTAAATAGATTTCACATGTTTCGAAGTTGATTTCCCAGTTGCCACCTTCAATGCTCTCCCATTGGTATTTCTCGCCCATGCGATCCCACCAGCTTTGGAATTTTGTACCTGTTTCCCCCATATCCTTGACCAGCTTCTCATAGAGCTCATGGTTGTCTGCCGTCAAGATTTTTGCCAGTTCATTCAAACCATTGCGGCGCTCAAAGAGTTGCTGAATCTCGTTTCTTTCTTCTATGGTCACTTGACCTACTACTTTTCTTATTGCCATATACAGTTATATCTTTAATAGTTATTGATTGTTCCACTCATTCCTCATATCATAAGGATCAAGATAAGAAATTTCCTTGATTTCTTCCTTGTCGGGAAGAAACTCGCCATACCTGCGCAAAGTCTGCATCAAGTTACGACTCTCATTCCGCTCCAAATGCGCCACTACACACTGCTCATGGCTCGGGGTGTTCACCTCCAACGTCAGTTTGCGGTTCAACCAGATGCAACGCTTGCACTGGTAAGCATCACAATGGCGACAGATGGGTGCATGATCAAGCCTATAGAGCTGCGGATTCCTCACATCCAGTCCATTGTGCAGACTTCCCACCGAATATCCGTCTTCCGAAAAATAGAAGGCGGGACACACATAGAAGCTGCCATCTGGTGCCAAGGTAACGCAAGTATCCCCCGCCCCACAGTTGTTCATCCCATCAAGCACCATACGGTCTGTGAGCAAATTGAGTTGCGGTGATTTACCATCCACATAAAGACTCGCAACAGACTTATTGATTTCCTGAAGCCATAATTTGTAAGCATCAAAGTCTGTATTAGAAAAACGCTCTAAGTCCGTTATAACAATATTCAAACGAGCCACCTTATTTAATATGGTCACAATAAGGGAAGACTGGGCGAACAAAGAATCTTTGGCTATTCTCAATACATAAGAAGTGGCATACTTCGCGCCTTTTCTTACGAGTAGCTCAGCCTCTTCCAAACCATCCAGCACCACAACATCCGCACCATCAGATATAGCTAAAGGCTTTATCTTCACATGGTCAATGCTCTCTATTACCTCCTCAAAATCCACAGGAAGAGGGTAAGAGGGATAGACAAACTGCACACTGAGGTTTTCCTTCATCGCATAGAGAATGCCTGCCTTCAAGGTATCCAAAGGCATCAGCCTACGCTCCTGTTTTTTGTTCGGATAATGACAGAACGATACCGAGGTATCATCCAATAAAATCACAATGTATTGTATCATGCTTTCTCCAGTTTACGATAAAGTTTGTTCCAATAGTAATTGTTAGCGTGCACCCTTGCCTTGTGCATCTTGCAGATGGCTGTGACACGCTGGTAGATGGTCGGTGTATCGGCGGCATCATAGTTCTCTCCCTGACACCAGGCACAGCCTTCAGCCACTTCACAATCGATGCACTCTTGGGTAGATTGCGTACATCTATCCAAGGTCAAGAAAGGTCTGAGTTTATTTTGGTCAATGCCATCATGAATATTACCGATAATCCATGCGTTCTTGCTACGTAGAGAATACTGGGCAAATCGGGTGCAGGGATAGAAGTTACCCTCCGCATCCACGGCGAGCATCCTGCCAGCTCCGCACCAGTTCTGGTTTTGCAAGTGGCAGTCCATCGGCTTGCCCATATATTCAGTAAAGAACGAGCAGGCATAGTCTTCGTAATAGCCACCATCGATTATCGCATCCGCCAACAGCATGAGCTGTTCCTCAAAGAGTCTGTCATCGCCTTCCTTCCACACATTCTCAAACACGCAGTTGATATTCACTTCATGAATACCCAACGAATAGAGATGCAACACACTATCCCTGATATAAGGAATGTCGGCACTGCTGATAGTCACCTTGGTACTCGCATCAGGAAACTGTTCTAGCCACAAAGGGATATTCTTTACCACATCCTCATAAGACCCTCGCTCTTCCTCAGGCTTAGGCATGATGCCTTTCTCCATATCCCGAGTCTTCCAAATACGGTTGAGATCATGTTTCTGCTTGGTACCATCGATAGTGATTCCGATGGAGAGATGTTGTCGGTTCTTTTGGATAAACCGCTGTACTTTCTCTGTTCCGTAATTGATGCCATTTGTGGAGAAGGAGAAGCGATAGGAGTTGAACCAATGATGGTTTCTGCGGAACATCTCCACCTTGAGGTAGTCGCATATCTTGTCGATAAGATCTATCTCAAGAAAGGGTTCGCCGCCTATAAAGTCCCATATCACGCTCTCCTCCTTCATCTCGTCCTCATGGTCAAGCACATAGTCAATGGCTTGCTTAGCAACCTCCCAGGACATCCTCTCTTTCGTGTTCTTACCTACGAGATAGCAGTATTTGCAAGCCAATTGACAATCCTTGGTGACGATGAAGGTGATATTCTTGGCGATGCCTGATTGCCATTCACTGCGACTTGTTCTGATCTTTTCCATTTACTATTAATAACTAACAAATACAACACCGCCAGAACAACCATTAGAGCATCCTAATCCACAGCTTCCACGGCAAGTTCCTGTACAGTCACCACGGCAATTACCGCTGCAACCACGGCCGCAACCTCCTGTACAAGTTGATAAGCAGTTATTGCCACAATTATATATACATTCGTTGCTGCAACTCTGTTGACAAGTCTGTGAACACATAATTCCACAATCTGACTGACATGTACTTGCGCATCCCTGTCCGCAACCACTTCCACAAGAGGTTGTGCATGTCGTCTGGCAGCCACCTTGACACCCTTTACAGCCAGACTTACAACCATTTGTACAAGATGTAGTACATAATCCATAACATGAGCCATTACAAGTCTGTGGTGCTAATTGTTCATCATCACTACCCCAAGCCACAGATGAAGGCAGAATCAAGCAACCTAAAATTGGCAACACTCGTTTTGTTGCGTTTTTAAGAAATGCTCTTCTATTCATATTTTCCTTTTTCATGACCGATACTAATCAAAACTAAAACCAAAACCTACATTTTCCCACCAAAGATTATATGTTCCAATCTTATCACCTTTAGTGGGAGAAATTTTTATCGTTACTATTTTCTTCACCTTAATTACAGGTCTTGTATCAGAATAATTATATTCTATCCACTGCCAATTCTTTTTAAATATATCGTAAGCGGTTGGATAATCATCACAAATATAGTACTCTATTGTTCCTGTGAACTCCAGCCATTGCTTGTTTTTAAACATCACTTTTCTCTGCTTCTTATCTGGTAATGTTTCAGGATTATCAATAGTTATACGAAATAGATAATTATGAATACTACCACCATTTGCATTATATATCACAAAATCGTGCCAATTACCAGATGCCCTTGCAAAATAACGAGGGCTCCATTCTGACCATAAGCCATCATAAAAATAACTCCAACTAATAGCCTTTACAGCAACCGACATAAGAACCATCCCCAATACGACAATTAATCTTTTCATGTTCTATCATTTTATATTGTTCATCGTCACACTACTTTTAAGCTTACCAAGATTTTTCAAGTCATTGAAAGCTGTAGCCAAAATATTAATTCTATCGTGAAACACTCGATATTCCTCATCTGTTTGATGAGTCATATAGATATTACAAATCCATTCTACTACTTCACTTGGAGGCAAAGAATTGATTGCACACTGATACAAATATTCAAGAATCTTTCGGTAACTTCCTGCATTTCCCAAAGGATCTCCGTTAGTATAAGAAAAATGCTCTACTTCATCTACTAACGCTTGTTTTGCTGTTTCAACACTTATCACCATACTACCAATTATTTATTACACATTGCACCTATTAATGCTACCAACCCATAATATCTACACGGTATCCCATATCACGATACACTTTATCACCTTCTGTCTTTATATACACAGAATATCTCTGTATTCCACCTGGTGATAGACTCACTATTCCTTCAGAATCAGAACCATGACGTTCTACATAATCACACTCACCAATGACGTGAAAGTTACATTCATTTGCGTACTGTCCTTCCTTAAATTCTGCACTCTTAGGAGAAAAATTAGTTAAATGAAGTTTCTTGCTTCCTCGATAATAATCAAAGAGTTCCATTTCACGTAGCAACTGGAGAAAATCTTTCTTTAATATATCTTCATCTACTTTCATATACTACTTATTATTTAATTCACTATCATTTATTATTTGTTTCAAAAGGCCAAAAACGCACCTGCTTGCCAAATTGCAAATACTAGCGAATCGCCTAGATTTTGATTCATATTTAACCTTTTCTTCTATATTGCATGTACGTCGGAATTATGATAGAACACTATTCATAGTTGAATCCATTGTATGGCATGCTTAAACTACCCTCCTCACGTGGCTCCTCGTGCTTAAAAAAAGTTTAACCACCCATACACAAAAAAAGAAACGTGGAGCCAGTCTGTCACTCGTTCCACTGTGTGAGGCTTCTCGCATTGCCCGATAAGTCGAAACGAGCAACGCTGAAAGCCCCACGTAAATGTATATATAATCATCCCACGAGATACAATCCATCCATAGAAATGGATACTGCATCTTGAAAGGAATGCATACAATACACCCAAGGGGCGTTCCCGTTGCTTTGTTCTTGACTTATCGTTGAACTTTGCGAGAATTCCACACAGTCAAAACCAAAGCGTACAGTTACGCCTTTTATGTATATGTGTCTCCCTAAGCATCCCACCCACGAGGGCTTTCAGCAAGGATTTGACGATGCAAAGATAGCAAAAGTTTTGGTTTCCGCAAACTTTTTAACCATATTTTTGTGCTTTACCAATAAAAAAACGTATCTTTGCACTCATCATACATAAAACAAGGCATAATTATGAAGCAGATGGAGCACTCATATAAAGGAGGAGAGAAGTTTCTCGTAAATGATTTGAAGACAATAGTCAGCAAAGCAAGGAGCAAAGCTTTCGCTGCCGTCAATTATTCTCTGGTAGAAAGAAACTGGAGAATAGGGAAACGTATTGTGGAAGAGGAGCAGAACGGAGAAGCAAGGGCTGAGTATGGAAAGCATATTATTGAGGTGGCATCCGCTGCACTTACAGAGGAATTTGGGAAAGGGTTCTCTGAGACAAACCTCATAAATTTCAAGAAGTTCTTCCTATTATTCAAAGAATTAGAAATTCATCAGACAGTGTCTGAGGAATTCAGAAAGCAAGTATTACATTTACTTCCATGGTCACATTACGAGCGACTTATTCGCATCGAAGACAAACGAGCAAGGGATTGGTATGCAAAGGAAGCTTTCGAGCAAGGTTGGAGCTACCGCACATTGAGTCGTAACATCAATACCTTGTACTATGAGCGCCTCCTTATGTCAAAAGACAAAGCACCTGTAGAGAAAGAGATGAAAGAGAAAACAAATGAATTCCAGCAAGATAAACTGGAATACATCAAATCTCCTGTAGTCATGGAGTTTTTGGGATTACCTTCCGACTCTTCTCTCAAAGAATCGAAATTGGAATCTGCCATCATAGATAAATTAGAGAAGTTCTTGATGGAAATGGGGAAAGGCTATGCCCTAGTAGCTCGCCAGCAGCATATCCGAACGGAAGAGAACGACTACTACATCGACTTGGTATTCTATAATTATCTTATCAAGAGTTTTATCCTTGTAGATTTAAAGGTCAACCGCATTACCTATCAGGATGTCGGTCAAATGGACATGTACCTACAGATGTATGACAAGATGAAGAAAGGACCAGACGACAATCCCACTATCGGAATCATCCTCTGTGCCGAAACCGATTCGGATGTAGCCCGATACTCCACTCTTGCCAAGAACGACCAAATGTTTGCTGCCAAATACAAGCTCTACCTGCCAAACGAGGAAGACCTAAGAAGAGAGATAGAGCGACAAAAGGAGTTGTACCTCATGGCGCATCCTGACAAATAAGATATAAAATCGCCAAGGGAATATCAGACAAACATTGAGAAGTTTATATCATTTCTAAGCCCAGCATATACTTTCTGGGCTTTTTATTTGTTCTATTCAGAAAAAAGCCGTATCTTTGCCATTACAAAAAAGTTGTAACATAAAATATGTAATGGCGTATGAAACTAGGTAACAAGAAATTAGTGAATCCTTTCATCTATCAAGGATATGAAAGTCCTGAGTATTTCTGCGATCGAGAAGCAGAGACTGCTACCCTTTTATCTCATCTGAAGAACGGCAGAAACGTAACACTTATCTCTCCTCGTAGAATTGGCAAGACGGGACTCATCAAGAATACCTTCTTCTATCTCCAGGAAGAAGAGAGGGATGCCGTATGCCTATACCTAGACATTTTCGCTACCAAGAATTTGCACGATTTTGTGGAGCAGTTGGGAGTCATGGTCATCAACGATATCGTTCGCAAGAATGCTTCTTTTATAGAGAAGACCATAGCTTTCTTCAGTGCCTTACGCCCAGTGCTCAGCATGGATCCATTGACAGGCGAGCCAAGTGTTTCCATCACAGTTGAACCTACCCAAGAGGAGATAACCATACGTAGCATCTTTAATTACTTGAATGAGAGTGGCAAGGAGATATACATCGCCATTGACGAGTTCCAGCAGATTGCCGAATATCCAGAGAAAGGCACGGAGGCTTTACTGCGTTCCTACATTCAGTTTGCCCAGCATGTACACTTCATCTTCTCGGGCAGCAAGTTCCACATGATGGCAGAGATATTCGGTTCCCCCAAGCATCCTTTCTACCAAAGCACGGAGATGTTGGGCTTGAAGCCTTTGAAAAAAGACGTATATTATAAGTTCTGCTCACATTTCTTCAAAGAGAAAGATGGAAATATTTCTGAAGAAATCTTCGAACATATCTACAATCTGTTCGAGGGACATACTTGGTATGTTCAGTGTATAATGAACCGCCTCTATGAAACAGAGGAAACCGTTGAGAGCATCGAACAGGTTAATGCCGCCCTTCTCTCAATTCTCCAAGGTCGTGAGCCACAGTTCGAAAGTCTTGTCCAATTCTTCACAGAGAATCAATTCACCCTATTAAAAGCCATTGCCAAGGAAGGCATCGTTGCACAACCGACATCAGGCAAGTTTATCAGAGAACATCATCTGAGTGGCGCCAGCAGTGCCAAAGCTGCCCTCAAAGTCTTGGAAGAAAAAGAGCTGGTGTATAAGACCGCTACAGGTTATGTCATCTACGATAGGTTAATGGATCTGTGGCTAAAGAGGCTATAACGCCCTTTTTTATGCTATAAATTTGCATAACTATCCATTTGTAAGCAAAGATGGCGGTTTAAACTGCAAAAATTTGCTTTAATCAAGAATATTGTGTATCTTTGCAACATCATTAAGCCATGCCTCGCATTTAATTAGGATATGGGGCATGGCATATTTATCTTATAAGAAAGAAAGGATAAGCAAATGGAACTGAAAGAGACTTTCCAAAAAGTGAAGGCAGCTAGCAAGACACTGGGCTTGCTCAGCGACGAACAACGTAATGAAATCCTGAAGGCGGTGGCTGACGCTATCATCGCAGAGACTCCTGCGCTCCTTGCAGCGAACGCAGAAGACCTGGCGATGATGGACAAGGCGAACCCGCTCTACGACCGATTGCAACTCACAGAGCAGCGACTCCAGAATATTGCTTCGGATATGAGACACGTAAGTACCCTGCCCTCACCGCTCGGAAGAGTTCTCAAAGACAAGACACTCGATAACGGATTGCACCTTCAGCGAGTTGCCGTTCCTTTCGGAGTCATCGGCATGATTTACGAGGCTCGTCCTAATGTTACCTACGATGTATTCTCACTCTGCTTCAAGAGCGGAAATGCTTGTGTATTGAAAGGAGGCAAGGATGCAGATGCCTCTAACTCAGCGGGTGTGGAACTTATCCACAGGGTGTTGATAAAGTATGGCGTGAATCCAAACGTATGTACGCTCTTACCTGCCACCCATGAGGCAACAGGCGAAATGCTGAATGCCGTAGGCTATATCGACCTCTGTATTCCTCGTGGCGGAAAGAAGCTCATCAACTTCGTGCGTGATACAGCCAAGGTTCCGGTTATCGAGACAGGAGCCGGCGTGGTACACTGTTACTTCGACAAGGATGGCGACCTGGAGATGGGCAAGCGCATCATCACGAATGCCAAATGCAGAAGAGTGAGCGTATGCAATGCACTCGACTGTCTGCTGATTCACGAAAGCAGATTGAGCGACCTCCCTGCCCTCTGCACAGGTCTCGCTGAGAAGCAGACAAAGATTCACGCTGATGCCAAGGCTTACGAAGCCTTAAAGGGACACTATCCTGACACCTTATTATATAAGGCAGAGGAAAGCGAAGCGAAGATGAAGGAAACTGATGCTAACGTGAAGAGCATCTGGAACACCGAATGGCTCAGCATGCAGATGGGTATCAAGACCGTATCTTCTGAAGATGAAGCACTCGACCACATCACCACCTACGGAAGCGGACACAGCGAGAGCATCGTTTCCAACGATGAAGCTGCCCAAAAGAAGTTCCAGGCATTGGTAGATGCAGCCTGCGTTTATGTAAACGCTCCAACCAGCTTCACCGATGGCGCACAGTTCGGACTGGGCGCAGAGATTGGCATCAGTACCCAGAAACTCGGAGCTCGCGGACCAATGGCACTCGAAGAGATTACCACCTACAAGTGGTTGATTACAGGAAATGGACAAACAAGAAATTAAAAATAAGATAGTATGAAGACATTCTTTAATGTTGAAGACCTTGGCGACTTGAAAGCAGCACTCGCTGAGGCACAGGAAGTGAAAGCAAACCGTTTCGGTTATCAGGAGTTGGGCAAGAACAAAACCTTGCTGATGATATTCTTCAATAACAGTCTCCGTACCCGACTGAGTACACAGAAGGCTGCAATGAACCTGGGCATGAATGTTATCGTGCTCGATGTAAATGCAGGTGCCTGGAAACTGGAGACAGAGCGTGGCGTTATCATGGATGGCGACAAGAGCGAACACCTGCTGGAGGCAATCCCTGTGATGGGAAGCTTCTGCGACCTGATCGGTGTGCGCAGCTTTGCCGGTTTGAAAGACCGTGACTACGATTATGCCGAGACCATCGTGAACCAGTTCGTGAAGTACAGCGGTCGCCCAGTCTTTGCTATGGAGACAGCTACCGTTCACCCTCTCCAGGCATTCGCCGACCTCATCACCATCGAGGAGCATAAGAAGGTGGCTCGTCCTAAGGTAGTCCTAACCTGGGCTCCTCATTGCCGTGCCCTGCCTCAGGCTGTGCCAAACTCATTCGCCCAGTGGATGAACGCAGCCGATGTTGATTTCGTAGTGACTCATCCTGAGGGCTATGAGCTTGATCCTAAGTTCGTGGGCAATGCCAAGGTAGAGTATGACCAGAAGAAGGCGCTGGAAGGTGCAGACTTCGTTTATGCTAAGAACTGGAGCTGTCCGGGTGTGAAAGACCCAGCACAGTATGGTGAGATTCTGAGCAAGGATATGAGCTGGACCATCGACGAGGAGCACATGAGCTGGACCAATGACGGTTGCTTCATGCACTGCCTGCCAGTGCGTCGCGGTCTGATTGTTACCGATGATGTCATCGAAAGCAAGAACAGTCTGGTGATTCCAGAGGCAGCCAACCGTGAGATTTCAGCCGAGGTTGTCATCAAGCGTATGCTCGAATCACTCTAAGCAGGAAATAAGAAAGAGATAGGGGAAGTAAAGGAAAACAAGCCTTTACTTCCCCTTTTTTGTTATACCCAGCATCATCCCATCCCCATATCTCGGTATTTTTGTCTTTTCATCCTGTTTATATTCTTATATCTCAGATATTATCCGTATCTTTGCATCTCGAAAAAAAAGACAAGAACAAGATGGACAAATACATAATACTATCACCAGAAGCTAAAGGTTCATTCAATGATCGCCTTAACTTTCTGTATCTAAAACTAGGTAATTATCTCGATACGGAGAAACTGGAAAACCATACCTTGCAATATTGTAAGGTATTCCTCAGCGACGCCCAGAATCAGATAAAAGAGTTAGAGGAATCTCTCCTTTATCAGGAGTTTCTGAAAGGAACAAACCTCACCATCGTGGAACAGACTCCACTGAATGGCAGCAAGGTGAGTCTGCTGATCAAGACAACGGATGATGCTACCCCTATCTTATTCCACAGTCTTCGCCTCACAGAGGAAGAAGCAAAGGGAAAGGATTCGTATGAACAGACCAGTCTTCTCTTCAATAAATATCTGAAGACTATCGAAGGTACGGATATGACGATGGAACGCAACCTGGTTCGCACCTGGATATACGTCACCAACATCGATGTAAACTATCAGGGCGTAGTAGAAGCCCGTAATGATATCTTCGACAAAGAGGGATTGACTGCCGACACCCACTACATCGCCAGCACAGGTATCGGTGGCGCCACTCTGGTACGCCACGCAGCTGTAGCCATTGACTTTCTCACCGTTCCCAACATCAAGGAAGAAGACAAGAAGTATCTCCAGGCACTCGAGCATCTGAATCCTACCCATGAATATGGTGTAGCCTTCGAAAGAGGAACCCGGCTTACGCTACCTACCCATCCCCTCCATCCAGAAGGAAGCCCGCATTTCAAGCAACAATTCTTCATCTCCGGAACAGCCAGCATCGACAAGCGTGGAGATGTGGTCTATGAGGGAGATATCGTGCGCCAGACCGGCAGACTGCTTGAGAACATCGGTGCCCTGCTGAAAGATGGAGATGCCACGATGAATGATATCCAATACTTCATCATCTATCTGCGCGACATCTCCGACTATCATACGGTAGATAGACTGATGCAGCAGTTTTATCCACAGATTCCCCGCATCATCGTGGAAGCAAAAGTATGCCGACCAGGCTGGTTGATAGAAATGGAATGTATTGCAGAGAAGGAATAGGGCTCTGAAGAAAAGTATCAGAAAACTCAGATATCAGAAATATCAAACATACATTTGATACAAATAAGCAGAAAAATGATAAGGAAATGTCATTTTTCTGCTTATTTTTTGCTCATTCTTAATATTTTTGTGTAACTTTGTAGTCTAAATAATAGTAGAATGAACAGTCTGATCACCAAACCCGGAGTACACGTACTCATCTTATTGGGGGCAATAGCAAGTTTTGTGTTTTTCCAATTCTTCTATTCCTATCATCTCTTTTACCAGGAGCAGAACCAACTGTTTCTGTTTTCGTGGGACTATATTACCACCTATCTCGACAAGCCGGGTTGGCTAGCTTGCCTGGCAGGCGACTTCCTCACGCAGTTTTATTACTACCGCTATGCCGGTCCTACCATCCTGACCCTATCCATCCTTATGGCTGGATACAACGTAAGATGCGGCGTAGAGGATACAGACATCAAGGGCACCTGGATACCATACACCATAGCCATCGCTGTGATGACAATGCTCATGTGCTTCAGTTTCCACTACGACTACAGACTCAGCAGCATCATTGCTGTTGCCGGCGGAGCCAACGTCTTCCGGTTCAGCACCAAGATTCTAAACTCTACCCGTATGTTCTTCAAGAGGCTGGAAGGTATGGTAGAAAGACGTAGTTCCTTAAACGGAATCAGCTTTCCCCTCTGGATCTCCGCATTCAGCATCTTCACCAGCATGCTGGTTTGCCACTGGTTCTTTGGCTGTGGCATGTGGGTATATGCAGCCCTCGTACTGTTAGGCTGCATCAAGTATATCAATAAGCCTGGCAACTATACCCGTCTGGCAGCCATTGCCATTCCCCTCTTCATCATCATGCTGGACAAACGACTCTATTTCATAGACCTCTATACAGCATATACCCATCCCGGCATCGGCAAGTTTGTAAAACCACAGATGGATCTGGAAAAGACACTGGCTGCAGATTGCGAATACTACTTCGGCAACTACAACACAGTGGTCAACATGGTAGAAAAAGACAAAGAGCCTAACCAATATATGAAGTTCTACTACAACCTCGTATCGGCACAAGGCAGAAGTCTCCCTGCCGTTTTACTTAAATACCCCAACAACTACCTCGGCACCTTCGAGACATTGGGTCCCGACACGCCACCCCTTACCATCAAGACCATCAACGAACTGTATTGGATATTGGGCGACATGACCTTCTGTGAGCGTGCCGCCATACTTGCCAACGTATGTTCGCCAGAGAATCGCAACATCCGAATGATGAAGCGACTCGCAGAGATCAATATGGTAAAGGGCGACTATGATGCCGCACGCAAATATCTGCGCATCCTGCAGAAGACGTTCGTATGGAGCAGATGGGCCAACCGAGCTTTTGATGCCCTTGGCAGAAAGGCTTCATCCTATGACAAAGCCCTCCTGCAGCAATACATCGACAAGCGCCCCTATCTCAACACCCGAGATACGCTGCGCCTGAACGACAACTGCCACACCATCATGAGCGAACTGATAGAAAGTAACCCCAACAACAACATCGCCGTCAACTATATGCTCTGCAGCGACCTGCTCCTGAAGGATATGGAAACCTTCAAGCACGATTACGATGCCTATTATCTCAAGCAGCAGAATGTAACTTACGAGAAGCTATACCAGGAGGCACTTGCCATCTATCTGGCAGGAACAAAGGCTCCGCCTGCCGAATGGGCAAAGTATATCAAGAGGCAGGATGTATTGCAGAGATTCAAGCTGTATAATGAGCAGCGAGGCAACCCAGCCTTCAAGGATACCTACTGGTATTACTTCGACAAGGCAGAGGCACCTAAGCTGAACAACAACTAGCGCAAATACTTGATACGATTCATCTTCTAAAATAGAGAAATATGAAATTCCAGAATATACTATATGGTGCAGCGGCGAGCCTTCTTCTGCTCGCCTCCTGCGCCCAGACTCACGAGAATGCAGAACAGGTAGATCACTACCCCAATATGTATCCCGACTATGCAGATGTAACGATTCCTGTGAATATCGCCCCGCTCAATTTCGAGATTCGCGACAAGCACCTCACCAACATCGAAACCATTCTCACCATCGAGGGCGCTGATGCCAACGATGCCGACAACACATTAACCGCTACAAGCAACAGCCAGAACCTGAAGTTCGATCTCGACGACTGGAAAGCATTCCTTCAGAAGGCGGTGAACAAAAACGTGAAGGTGCAGATCTACTCCAAGAGCGATGACGGAGAATGGACCGCATTCAAGTCCTTCAAATGGCAGGTGGTAGGCGACAGCATTGATCCCTATCTCACCTACCGACTGATAGAACCCGACTACGAGGTATGGAACAAGATACAGATCAGGCAGCGATGTGTTGAGAACTGGAAGGAGACGATTCTCACCGACTATCATCTGCAGGAAAACCGCTGCATGAACTGTCATGCCTTCGGCAACCAGAATCCGAACCTCAGTATGGTATATGTAAGAGGCGAAGGTGGCGGAGCCATCCTCAACCGCAACGGCAAGCTGCGTAAACTCAATCTGAAGACAGCCAACATGGTTTCATCGAGCGTGTATTACGGGTTCGACCCTTCTGGCAGATACGTCACGTTTTCTACCAACATCATCATCCCAGCCTTCCATGCCAACCCCGACAAGCGGCTGGAGGTATATGATTCGAAGAGTGATGTGTATGTTGCCGACCTCGACAACAACATCATCATCTCATCGCCGCTCACCAGCGACAGCACAAAACTCGAGACCTTCCCAACCTTCTCGTCTAACGGCCGATACATCTACTATTGCGTAGCAGATAAGAAAGGTCTGAAGACAAAGAATCTGAAGGGATTGAAATATGCCCTTGTCCGCATCCCTTTCGAGGACAGAACAGGAACATTCGGTTCGAAGGTAGATACCCTCTACACGGAGCGCTCGGTATGCCATCCCAAGATAAGTCCAGACGGCAGATACTGTCTCTTCACCGTTGCCGACTATGGCACCTTCCCTATCTGGCATCCAGAGGCAGACCTCCGTATGCTCGACCTGCAGACCGGAAAGATAGACAGCCTCAGCATCGTAAACAGCAGGAAAAGTGATACCTATCACAGCTGGTCGCATTCCGGCAGATGGTTTGTCTTTGCAAGCAAGCGCGATGACGGACTCTACGGCAAGCCTTACTTCTGCTATTTTGATGAGCATGGCAAGGCTCACAAGCCTTTCGTCTTGCCGCAGAGGGAACCAACCTTCTACGACGATTGCCTGAAGAGTTTCAACATCCCGGAGCTGAGTCGTGGTCCCGTTCCATTCAATGCCATCGATGTTGAGAATGTGATGAAGCAAGAAGCAGAAAAGTTCAAATAAGCATAAAAGCGAATAAACGTAAAAAGCCCGAGCTGATGATGGCTCGGGCTTTTTACGTTTATCTGATGTCTTATCTGATTTTCGTCGGAATCCTCTTATCACTCATGATTTCATTTCCTGCCGCACGGGCATCCAGCTCTACTGGCTTCGATGTGAAATCAGGGGTATTATAGGAATCCAGCAACTCGTCGTAATACTTCTTCGGATTGCACTGAGGCAAAAGGAACGGCTTGCTTACATTGCCCTTGTCATCGATGCAGGCAAGATAAAGACGGGTATAGAGACCGTCACCACGGCGGGATGTAAAGACAAACCAATGGGAATCCTTGCTCCAGTTGTGCCAACTGTCCGTATTCTTACTATTGGCTGCAGCCAGAGGCTTAGCCTGACCTGTCTTCAAATCCAGCAACCAGTTATCCGCTTCCTTATGCCAGATAGGAAAACAGCCATAATCACTCATCGTAAACATGATGTACCTGCCATCATACGAAGGACGTGGATGGGTGGCACTCTTGCCCAATTCACGGGCATTGAAGATGGTATCCACCTTGTTGCCAAACTTACCCGTAGCGGCATCGAAACCTATCTTGCAGATATTATACTTGATATCCTTGTAACCGCTTGGGATAGGCTCTGCGGTAGAAGAGCAGAAGTAGAGCGTCTTTCCATCAGGCGAGAATACCGGATAGGTCTCGTAATGATCTTTCGTCATCAGGAGCGAATCCAATATCAGTTCATGGGTTGCCGGCTGATAAACGAAGACATCCGATGCCTGGTCGAAAACTTCAATTCGCTCATCCTTCACGGCATGGAAACTCTGATGGGTGGTATTGGTACTATAAGCACAATACTTGCCCGATGGATGCCAGTAAGGATAAACCATAGAACCCTTCAGGGAATCATTCTTAGCCTTCAGCCACTCCCGCTTTCCGTTCTGAGAAACCAAGGTAGCACCATGGTCGCCACGCACATGGAAGGTAAACTGATCGGGATTGGTTCTGTTTGCCGTATGACAGTTGAGACAGGCACCCGGCGCTGCGGTATTCTCTAGGATTGCCGTTTCCTCGAAATTACTCAAGTTGCGCTGATAGATTCCCAACTTGCCATACACCTCATAACCAGGAGCGATGCGACGATAAGTCAAGCCCCAGTCATCAAGAGCGTATGGACTGACATGGATATCGAAGTCCTTATACTGTGTCCAGTTACCCTTCTTTTCCACATAAACAGTAACTTTCAAATCTCCACCCCTATTTTGAGCAAGCAGATGATGCCATTCATCGATATCGAAATTTGCGTAGTCGCCTTCACTTTGAAGTTCACCTATCTTTGATCCTTCTACTACGACATTAACAGATTCCGCATCTATATCCTCCACATTGAAGTTGAGAGGAGCAATCGTTGCGGGCACAGTAACTCCAATATAATCAGGATAAATCTTTGGAAGTTGATTTGCTTGGATGGGATTGGTGGGCACAAGAATTCCCGGTTTGGACATACAAGAGCCAAGTCCCAACATGCCCCCCATGAGCAATAATCCCATAAAATATTGTCTGATATTCATCATTAATCTATATTATAATCATGCCAGATGTCCAATCAGCAAGAATGCCAATTTAACACTTAACATTTAACACTTAACATTATCAATAAACCTCTTTCATTCCCTCCTTCTTCTTAGAAGCCTCATCAGCCCCCTGCACCATCACATAGTGCCAGGCATTGGATACATACGGCTGCTGATCAAGCTGAGGATTCTTCGGATTCTGCATATAGAGCTGAATGAAGTTGAGCGTATTGTTCACGTTCTGTGCATCCACACTATACGGGATGGTACGCGGATCGCTATGCGTCTTCATCCAGTTGCCGATGAGAATTTCCTGGAAGGTACGTGGAATATGGTCGTAACCCACGAATCTGCCCAGCGGATAATACTGCATGAACTTCTCCATATCGCGCTGCAGGAGTTCGTAGCACATCAGATATTCGTATGCCATCTTATTATGGTTATCGTTCAGGAAGAGCAAGCCCAGCATCTGGTCCATCTCCCGGTCGCTGAAGAGAAAGTCCTGCTTCTTCTCACGATACTTTCTCAACTTTCCATAAACGGGATGCCGGTTGATAGCCTTCTCTTTGCCCAGCAGCGCCATGGTCTGATTCGCCCAGTTGCTATAGAAGAGCGTCTTCTGCAGGCGGCGGAGCAGCTTGGCTGCTACCTTGTAATTACCGTTGATGATTTCGCACTCTATAATCCTGCGGGTCAATCGGGCACTCTTGCGATAATTCGGAATCGCTTCCTGCGCCTCAAACATATATCTTTCAGCATCATTCACCATACCCAGACGGAAGAAGATTTCTGCAGTAGATACCGGCGAAATCATATCGCGGGTAAAGGTAGGGAACAAGCCCTCACCTCCATTCTGATAGAACTCGAAAAGGCGGTCGGCAAGCATACCTTTCTGACTCAAGGCAAGATTCACACACGAAACACTGAGCGGTGTGGTTGCCGGCTTCTTCTCTGCCTTCTCTATAATCTTATCCCACTGTTCGGTGCGAACCAGGAAATCATAATCTATCAGGTCGTAGGTCATTGCATCAAAAGAAGCCTTGATGCCGAACCATGAAGCCACAATCACCAATACATAGCTCAACACTATGACCACTTTGGATTGCTGCAACTTCTGCAAGGATTTCCGGTGGCATGGAATCATCCCCAGGAAAGGAATCACAACAGCCCATACCATCACAACAAAAGGCAACGGAGATACTGCACCCGGATAGCGATAATAATTAAGTCCGGCTAAGATGCGATACATCGGATACTGCAGAGTCTGCGTGCTCAGCAGAATCCAGGCTATGGTAAGCACAAGGATGCAGACAGAATAGCCTATTCCGGAAAGGATACTGTCCTTCTGTTGCGCTTTCTTCAGCGTATCACCTATCATCAGGGCGGCATAAAGGAATACCACCGGACCCAGGAACCAATAAACCAATGCCGTGCTTACCAGTTCGAACACCACCTTTACCAACCGGTTGTGGAATCGGTTGTGAATCCATCCCATCAGCAGAGCTCCAAAAAGTGCAACCACAAAAGAAAGCAGGATATTCTGGTCGCCCATGGCACACCATAGGGCGATGCTTGGAAGGAAACTCAGGAGATAGCCCGGGAAATCATGCTTGGCTCCATATTGCTTCATCAGTCCCCATACGGCAGCCTGAATGCCTATCAGGAGCAGTCCGATGAAGGCACCACCCAATACTGGCATATAGTAGAACTGTACCAGAAACTCACTGATATAGTCAGCCAATCCTCCTGGCAGCACAATGCGCTCCAGGAAATAGTTGGTATCAAAGAGAAACATCTGATACTGTTCCTGAAAGCAGAGCCCTGCCATATAAGGCACAGCCCAGAACAGCATCACTGCCACGCCGAAGAGCAACGACAGCAGCGGTTTCCAAGTTTTAGTGATCAAATTATTCATTTTTATCAGGTATTAATTTTAATTTCTATTTTCATTTCTCCTTTCACAGCTACGCTAAACTTCTATGGCTCAAGACGTTTAGTGTGAAGGGAGATTCCATTGTCTTCATTGCCTTTATTGTCTTCATTGCCTTTATTGTCTTTTGCCAGGAAATAGATAGGAGCATTTATTGCCCCCTCCTTTACCAGAAGCCCTTTCTCGGTAAAATGCTTCAACCATTTCAAGGCTGTCTGCTGGCGCAGGGAGAAATAGTATTCCATGTCGCGTCGGCAAATATAGTCATGCTCTTTTATGAAAGCCACAATCTTATCCCACAACTGTTCTTCGGTGTATCTGCGAGACTTCGTGGTGTATTTAGAGCGTTCGAACCTTACATTTCTACCCACCTCGTTCAGTAATTCGGCAGTAGGCTTGAAGTTGATGTTACGCAAGCGGATATTATTGCCCGTCACCTTATCCATGGATTTACCTTCCGGCAACTCCGTTGTAACAGACAGCGAGAGATAGCCTATTTGTGGAAGATAGAAACGGGCGCCCTGAGAAAGCTCGGTCACGATAAGATCGTGCAGCGATGTCATTACAGCCTGCACATCACCCCTGGTAAGCGAACATGCTTGCTCTATATGCTGCTCTATCTGCTTACTGGTCATCGGTTCGTGGTCACGCAACCGGACAAATTTCTGTTCTCCACCTTCGCCCTTCGAGTTATGGATGGAATGGATTTCATACTTTATTGCCATAGTTTAGTATTATTAGCTGTTATCGCAAGTAGATTATAAGGTGCTAAGTACTAAAGATATAAGCTTGAAGTTCCAGGACTTTCCGACGTGCGTCGAACGATGCACGTGCTCACATCGAACGCCGCACGATCTCACTTCGTTCGATGCACGCACTCACACCGTTCGGTGTGAGTCGCAAAGTTGACCTGTTATAAGCTCTCAGTTGTACAAACATACCCTGCTAAACCTACTTGTTTTACTGCATACAAAAGTACAATAAAAACTCGTAAACACCAAATCTTTTGAGCAATTATACAAGAAAGTACGGAAGAAAAGCAAAAAAGGTCAACTTCTGCTTAGAAAAGGTATGAAATCACCCTTCACTTTATCCATGATGACTTTATGATGTCCCCAAGGTATTTGAAAAACATCCTCAACCTGGGAGTATCCATTCATCAAAGCCCCATTCTCTATTTCGCCCCCAACTTGGGGGTGAATTATATATAGCTGAGAATAAAGCAAATAAAAGCGGCGGCAATATCTAAGGCTGGTAATGATCCCATAATTACTTTATCATTTCTGCCCACATTTTACGAGCAGCTATTACACCAGGATTCTTATTCCAATCTATTGCAGGCTGAGCCTTGAACTTACGTTCTACCTCATCTGCACGTTTTTTGAAATTCACAGCCTCTTCACCAAACAGGGTTGGAATTGCTTTTATTGCTGTTGCCATAATCATATATTTAAAATCTTTACGCTTGCAAAGTTACGACTAATTATCGTAACCGCCAAAGGTTTGGGCAATTATTTCGTATGATGCCAAGAAAAAGCCCCGACTGTAATCACTACAGCCGAAGCCTAACCTAATCGTTATACTTACTTGTTTTTATCTAACTGCTTCAACAAGAAATCCTCCAATGTTTTCTTGTCGGGCAACTGAAGCATATAAGTGGAAACAAACAATTGGTTATCCATACCAGCCAAGGCATACTCCACCATTTTCTTACCCTTTCTCGTACAGAGCAAAATACCAATTGGAGGATTGTCCCCAGGCTGCATCTCATTTTCTCGATAATAAGAAACATAAGCATTCAGCTGCCCGAGGTTCTCATGCGAGAACTCCGAATCTTTCAATTCCAGAATGACGCTACAGTGAAGATACCGGTTATAAAACACCAAGTCTGGATAATAATACTCGTCATCTATCACTATACGTTTTTGACGAGACTCAAAACAGAAGCCTTTACCTAGCTCCAAGATAAATTCTTGCAAATGAGTAATCAAAGCATCCTCTATATCCTGTTCTGTAACGACCTCTTGAGCCCTCAATCCCAAGAATTCAAACGTAAAAGGCTCTCGAATCTGCAATTCATTAGAATCATGCCCTTTCATACCAGGAAGAGACAACATCTTTTCAGGATTACTGCTAATGCCCGCACGAACATAGAGATTGGTACTTATCTGGCGACGTAACTCACGAACAGACCATGTACATTTGATACACTCCTGCTCATAGAAGTAACGAGCAAGAGAATCATCAACAGCCATTATCTCCACAATATGAGAGAAAGACAACTTAGCAATTATCAATTTACCCGAAGTTTTCAATTGGTCTAACACTGTCGGACTTTTTGGAATACCCTCGCAATTAGATAATGGAACATTCAAAAAGACAAAATTATCCACCATCTGTGGATAAAGCAGATAAAAGTTACGAGCATTTTTAAACAGTGTAACATTTAATCCCTTTCGATTTACCCGTTTCTCCAATTTCTTTAGAAGTTGCGAACCATACTCAGCACGATCTTTGCCGTGCTGTTCAAACTCCACGATATAGTAGCCGATGAGCCAATTGCGCATCGTCTACATACGATTGATAGCTTTGACGGCACAAGTTTGTGCTGCATCATGAGTACTTTGAATCACATGCGTCAACTCCACGAAAGAGTGTTCTCCATGCTTCCAATCATCAACAGGAAGTTCCATCCCATCATGATTATAAATTATAGAATCTTTTGCCATAGCAGCCAACATTTAAACCATTCCGCAAATGTACGACAAATAATTGAATATACCAAACATTTCGGATAAAATTTCAGCATAGGGCAAAAAGAAAAAGCCCCGACTGCAGAACGGGAGTCGGGGCTTAGACTTATTTATTCTTTGTTTCATCTACCAATTTTTCTACTTCCTCCAAAGGGAGCATAGTACCATCTACAACTTGTTGTAGAGAAAGTCCCATAGCAAGTAAACGTTTAGCGGTATCTATTCTTTCTTCAGCACGAACTTCTGCAAGACCTTCAGCATAACCTTCTAACATTGCATTTTCCAAGACATCATTCTGGATCATAATGGCATTGACATGCTCATCATAAGCATGACGTTCTGCATTCGACATAGAATAATATCTCAATTTCTCATGCGCCTCCTGTAAACCCAGAGCTTTAGCTTCAGGAGAGATGAAACCATTTTTTAGGTACTCTATCCATTCCTCGATTGGAGATTTAGCCACCTTATTGAATTCGTTTAAGCGAACCAATATATAAGTTGTGTCAATCTCTGAAGTCGATTTACTTACTATTGTATCTTTCTCCCTTGTGCTAATGATAAGATTATCTTTCGTATGCAAGCCCACAAAATTATTCTGTCCTACATAGATGTAGTCAGAGCCTTTGCCAAGATCAAAGTACAGGATACTGATGGAATATACCTTCTTTACCTCTTTGCAAGTATCGTTCAAATTGACCTGCTCTAAGATAGCCTTGGGCACTCCATAAAATAAACGTTCCAAATAATACAACCTGGTCATGTTTTGTATTTCAACAAGGATGTCTTCTCCGTTGCCATTTTTCGCCTTAAGTTCCATACGATAAAACTTGTCGTCCGACAGAAGTTGATTATCTTCGTTTTCCAAAACCTCAACAATCTTAATCGGTTCACCCAAAAACACAGTCAAGAAACCCTCAAGTACTCCAAAGTTCGCCTTTTGGTGAAGTAAGCGAGAGACAGCCCAGTCAAATCGAATGCATTTATCTCTTAATTCTGTCATTTTCTATTTTTACTAAACAATTCTGTATGAGAACCGAGCCTTAACAGCTCTATCATATCAGCATCAATCCATATCAACAGATAATCTCAATATGGCACTCCCATAATGAATCTGTTTCATTCCTTCATTAAATCAGCCATTAAATCATCCACGTTATCAAATACGTTTTTCTTTGCCCATTCTTCACCTCGCTTATATGCTTCTAAGTGAGTCTGGGCTTCACGAAGTATGGATCTATCTCTTAATTCTGCCATTTTTTCTTCCCCCTTTATTATTTTATTTTTTTTACTTCTACTATTATCTTCTGTTTCATCACATCCCAAGATGTAGAGTTCAACATCTTAGGCATAGGCTGCTGTTCTGCATCATCGAAATATGTCAAGCTCATTAAAGCCCTAAAGAAGCTATACTCCGGGTACTTTTGTTTATAGAATTCCAGCAATTCAGAAAGTTTAAAATGCTTCAAAAGGAAATATACATCTACAAAATCCTTACGAGTTCCACGCCCTTCAATAGCATTAACTTTCATCGCGGCAATATCCTGAGGAGATGCTAATCTTAGACCATCTTCTATCACCGCAGGAGTTAACCACGGATAACAGCTATAATGAACAAAATCTACCTTGATTCCATCTATTACATAAATTCTAATGGTCTCCGTTTCTTTTAAAACCGTAACTTTCCCATATTGAGACAAGATATTCTTTGTTTCCGATTTTTCACACTTCAAATCTCCAAAGAAATCTAAATCTATAGATTGTCTATGACCATATTGTAAAGCTAATGCAGTGCCACCAACCAACCGCATAGCAGAAAAGGCAGGTTCTTGCATCAGTGATTTCAAGAGTTCCAAAGTGTGGAGTTCAATTGTGTCGTATGATAACATCTGTAATCCTCCTTTCTTGTATTAGTAATTGCACAAATGTATGATAAGCATACAGGATCTAACGTACGCATATTCTTGCATACGTCCGCTATTTTTTCCAATCCATAGTATTTTAAAATAATGTTCCAATCACTCCATTGACCATACTCCAAGACTCTTTGTACAAAGAAAGAAGGATATGTATCCATATCAAGTTGGGATTTATCTACATCCCAAAACAGAACAGGAGACAACTGGTTGATATATTTTTCTTTATCCATACAATTATACATAAATCTTTAACCGCTGCAAATTTACGACTAATTATCGTAACCACCAAACATTTCGGATAATATTTCTGCGTAGGGAAAAAGAAAAAGCCCCGACTGTAATCACTACAGCCGAGGCCTAACCTTATTTATATTATAATCACAACGATTGATTCTATTTAAGCGTACTTGAGATTTTTCATACATTACAAAAAAAATCGAAAGAAGAGCGTGTATTTCAAGAAAAAAGCGTATCTTTGCACTCGATATTATTCATACATTACATTAAAGAATCGAATATGGAAATAAAGCGCGACATACATCTCAATCGAATTATTGCCCGAAAAGGCAATGGAATGATAAAAGTCATCACCGGAATACGCCGATGCGGAAAGTCATATTTATTGTTTACCTTATTCACAAATTATCTCAAAAGCCAAGGAGTAGATGAGCAGCATATTATCAAGGTAGACCTGGAAGACCGCCGAAATGCATTCCTAAGAAATCCTGATGCGCTCCTCAAACATATAGACTCTAAGTTTGTAGATAGCCAAATGCACTATATACTGTTAGACGAAATACAGCTAGTGCCAGAATTCGAGGATGTCTTAAATAGCTATCTCAAAATCACCAACGCAGACGTATATGTTACAGGAAGTAATGCAAAATTCCTCTCTAAAGATGTAATAACACAATTTAGAGGCAGAGGAGATGAAATCAAGATTACACCTCTCAGTTTCCAAGAGTTTACATCAGTAAAAGAAGGAAACCGAGAAGACCTTCTGAACGAATACCTAACATATGGTGGGCTGCCACAAGTAGTTACGATGAACGAAACCAACAGAAAGGTAGCGTACCTCAAGAATCTGTTTACCCACACATATCTACGTGATATCAAAGAAAGATATACTATTTTAAAAGACGACGACTTGGAAGAACTCATTACGCTTGTGGCCTCCAACATTGGCAGTTTAACAAACCCTGCGAAACTAGCCAATAGTTTTAAGTCTATCAAGCAGAGCAACTTAAGCCAAGATACCATCAAAAGTTATCTTGATTTGTTGCAAGATGCGTTTCTGATAGAGAAATCTGTAAGATATGACATCAAAGGCAAAAAGTATATTAGCACACCCTCCAAATATTATTTCTCAGACTTAGGACTGCGAAATGCACGGCTCAATTTTCGACAAACAGAATTTACGCACCTATTGGAGAACGCCATCTACAATGAGTTAAGACTCAGAGGTCTATCTGTAGATGTTGGTCAAGTTCCAATCAGCAAGACAGATGCAGATGGCAAACGCAAGCAATCTATGCTCGAAGTAGATTTCGTATGCAACCAAGGATTCAAGAGGTACTATATTCAAGTTGCATATGCTTTGCCCACCCAAGACAAAATAGACCAAGAAATGAACTCTCTTCTGAAAATTAAAGATGGATTTACTAAATATGTCATTGTTGGAACTCCAACACCAACATATCAAAATGACGACGGAATCATTATTATGAACGTCTATGATTTCTTGATGAATTCAAATAGTCTCAATATATTATAATTGCTGTGACAGAGCAAAGAAAAAGCCCCGACTGTAATCACTACAGCCGAGGCCTAACCTTATTTATATTATAATCACAACGATTATCTAATCACTCACTTTGAGGGATACATCTTTTCCAAAAACGTTTTGAACGGACCAGAAGACATCCGCTTCTTCATTTGCTCCGTATAACTAGTTATCTGACTAATTATAGCCTTTCGCTTACTTTTCAGCAAAGAAGTATCATTCACATTCTTTTCTTGTTTTGAAATTAAATTAAGAGCTGCACTATACTTCATCAATTGATCTTTCCATACTTGAAGAGAATCATTTTCAGGAGTACCACCAGCCCTACTATTCTTGCCTATAGTCACTTGTATATCCCCAAGCTCAGTAACCACCAACAAGTCTTGAGTACCGTATCTGGCAGTAACTTCGACTGTAATTCGTTTCATTTCACAAGAGTCAATAGCGAACTCAAACCTACCGTTTTTGATTATCGTCGAGTCCACATGGGCAGCATCTACATGTCCAAACATTGGAACTAAATAGATTTTCTTACCATCCCATTGAGCAGATTCCATTGTTCCATGAATACGACAGTTCTTGCCCGACTCCGAACTACAACTAGACATTACCATGTTGCCCATGGTCAAAAACAATCCTACAGTAATAACAACCAACATATTCTTCATTGCATTATATTCTTTTTAGTTACTAATGTTTCTTGATGAAAGCAAGGTGCTTTCTGTTAGAAAAAGCCCCGACTGTATCACTACAGCCGAGGCTTAGCCTTATTTATATTATAATCACAACGATTTCATTAGGGTTCAAAACTCAAATAGCCTGTTCCATTTATAGTAATCTTTGCACCCACGTAGAGTTTTTGACCATTATTAAAACGAGTACCATAATTAGCCCCTAATTGAACAACTTCATACGTACCCGATGTTACAACATAATACCAAGTCTGTACATACGTTGCACTTCCAAACATACTAATGACTTCACCTGTTGATTCATTTTTCAGAGTTATCGCTCCATTTATCATAGATGAACTAGAGTCAACTATGACTTTTGAGCAACCCGACGGAACTGAAACATTCTGCATCATCATATAAGGTCCCTTACAACTATCTACTTTAGCCATCAAAGACACAGCAGAAAGCAGCATTAAAAACGAAAACAATATTCTTTTAAACATAATACATTCATTATAAAATTACTTATTAGGAATCTGTTTATAAGCTAAGAACCAGCCTTCCCAACCTGTACCAGATTGCATAGCAAGCACAAGTTTACCATCACCAGCTTTCATAATCTGGTACTTATAGCATCTTTGGTCTCCATCATTAGGAAGCACACCAAGGAGTGGCACTGTTCCAGAGAAGGTCATAGTACCTCTATCCCAACCTTGCTGAGCTGGATTCTCATCAACAACAACAGTACCAGTTTCGCCACGGCTCGTCTTTACGCCTTCACTCAAGCTAAGAGAGAACCAAGCAGAAGCCAAGCCATCGCCAGGCAAGCCCTTTGAACTGGCTTGTCCTTCAAGGTTATCACCTACAGGGAAGCCCCACCAAGATGGACCAGAATCACTTCCCCAGCCGCCATTGCCCCAGCAATAGCCATTACCATCTAGGGTATCATCCCAAGTCCAAGTCGAAGTCTGATAATTACCATTGGCATCCTTACCAAATACATCATCAAAGATTTTTGGCAAATTGGTATAGTTACTAACAGTAACACTCTTTGTAGAAGACTTAACAATAGAGCCATCAGGATTAATGGCTTCTACATAATAGTTACCTTCTGTAAAAGGAGGGACAATCTGTGTCTTCAAGGTACCTGTACCCTGAGCCACGAGACCACCGTTATCTGCATTATATATCTTCACATATCGTGCATGAGCGATGTTGAAAGTAAGATTGTTATTACCTTCACTCTCCTGACTAATCGAAAAATCGTTAGTCAATTCCTCTGCGCTGATATTAGCACCAGGACCATTATCCTCGCTAGTTGGATCACAAGCCGTGAACAACAATGCCAGCAATGGAATCATAAATAATATCTTTTTCATAATCTTGTTTTCTTTAAAACATTAAACGATGAAGTGTTATTCCTTCCAGCCGTTATACTCACCAGAGGCATCTGTATAACCAGCATTCTGCTGAACCATGCCATGATTCAAGGTAATTTGGTTCTCAGGAATCTTAGCGAATCCAGCTGTTGCATTATAGCGAGCAGCATAACCTCCGTTTTGAGCTACATTCTTACTTGGAGTACCTGTGGTATAAATTGGCTGATTTGTCTGTTTATCCAAAGCCGCTGCAGCAATGTGCCAACGACGAATATCATTCCAACGTGTACCTTCAAAAGCAAACTCCCAACGACGTTCTTTCTTCAAATCATCAAGTGAGTAAGTTGCGTAGTAGTTGGCCACACCTGTTGCACGCTTATGAACTTCATTCATACCAGCAACATTCTCTTCTAGTTCAGACTGCATCAAAAGAACATCTGCATAGCGAATTAAGACTAAGTCATGAATGTTACCTGTCTGCATGTAATTGTTGTTACCCCAACCATCAAGTCCATACATTGCCAACTCAAACACTTCCATATAGTCCTTGTCATACTTAGAGTCCGCTGGTGTCTTACAAGAGATAGCACCAATCTTCATCTGATAATAATCTGTCTCTTGAATAAAGTCAGCCCAACTAGCACCACCCTTAGTGTAATTTGGCATCTTGTTCACATCCTGTACAGAAGCGCTCTCACGAATATCTTTATTCTCTTGATTAGCAACATTCCAATCATTAACCAAGTTAGGAGCAACCGGACCAGCACCCCAACCTTGACCAAATGGGAATGTATCAGCATAAGGCTGACCACCACGAACACCAAAATGAAGAGCGTATCCATTTGCAGGTCCAATGCCTTGAGGAGTATTCCATTCTGCTGTTTTATTAAACTTGATAGCAAACATAGACTCAGGATTTACCTGATTGTCATCTTCTGCCCACTTCAAGCCTTTATCCTTAGTATAAGGAAAATCCTCCACTGTATATTTATTGGTATAAGCCCAAAGTTCACGATAATCAGGAACCAAGTCATAACCAGCAGACTTTCCGTTGTTTACGCAATCATCTATCAAGTCGCTAACCATCTTCTTTGTTAAGGTAGTTCCATTAGGCAAAGCAACCTCTGTCAATGGGGAGTAGTTTGTGCTTGTCAAATCCTTGATTTCCTCGCCATTGCAATAGAAACCAGTATAGAACAACCAGGCACGACCTAACATTGCCTCTGCACCATACTTATCTACATGACCATTGGTCAAGCGTTGAGCAGGCATGGTTGTCGCTGCCTCATAAAGATCCTGAAGAATCTGTCCCCAAATTGCAGCTGCAGAAGGGGGAGTTGTATCTTCTGGCTTTTCTGTAGAAAGATTCAGAGGAACACGACCATACATAGAAGCCAACTCATAATAATAATAAGCACGTAAGAATTTAGCTTCACCTAAAGCTTGTGCCTTCTTCGTCTCATCCATATTTACAGTCTCCAAAGCCTGAATGACAGTATTGGCACGATTGATGCCTTGATATCTAGCCTTCCAAAAATCCTCTGTCATGTTAGTACCATAGTTGCAAAGCATATCAGCAGCTTGCATCAACTTATCATTGGCACCACCTCCACCAAGCATGTCATCACTAGCCAACAAAGACCAATAAAGGAATGACTCCTGAGGATAGTTGTTAACCTCATTCAAATTTTGATAAACACCAGCCAAAGTCTGGTTAATCTGCTCTGAAGTAACAGGGAAGTTGGTTGTATCAGCTTCCTTCATGCTCACAGAGTCCAAGTCGCAAGACGACATGCCCAAAGCAACTATCGCTGCACTTATATATAATGATATCTTTTTCATTACACTACCAGTTTTAGAATTTAACATTTACACCCACCATATAAGTACGTGGTTGTGGATAGTTACCTACATCTACACCTGTTACCCATGCTTCACTGCTATTAAGAGCCATACCATTTTCAGGATCCATACCCTTATAACCTGTAATGGTAAAGAGGTTTTGAGCAGTAAAGTAGAGGCGCAGCTGCTGGAATGGACAATTCTTCCAAATGTTCTTGAAGTCATAACCAACGGTCAAGTTCTGAAGGCGGAAGTAGCTTGCATTCTCAACATAAATGTCTGAAATCTGTTGCCAGTTTACACCTGTATTACCTGGAGCAAGCAAAGGATACTTATTAGAAGTTCCCTCTCCATGCCAGTAATCATACACTTCTGTAGTATAGTTCTCATATTGACCATCAGTAAACTTACGCCAAGAGCGAGCAACTTGCTGCCCAAAAGCGCCATAAGTAGTAGCACTCAAATCAAAGCCCTTATAGCCGATATTGAAAGAGAAGCCCATTGTGACATTAGGATGAGGATCACCAATATCAGTCTTATCGTCTGCATTGACAACACCATCTCCGTTGACGTCCACAAACTTCAAGTCACCAGGCTTGATACCTGTTCCCTGAAGAGAGTTTGCAGCATTGCCCTTACAGTTCTTGTCAAGGTAAGCCTGAACATCAGCCTCATTCTGCATTACGCCTTCTGTCTTATAGCCATAGAAACAGCCAATAGCATGTCCCTTCCACATACGCGCCATTGTTCCCGTATTCTGAGCCAAGAGATCTTTACCACCTTCTATAAAGTCGATGTCACCCTTGATGTCTGTTACTTCATTCTTATTAATAGCCATGTTCCAGTTCACACCGTAAGTAAAATCCTTTCCGACCTTATCATTCCAAGACAATGCAAGTTCTACACCCTTGTTCTCTACAGTACCTCCATTTACCCACTGAGTACTGAAACCTGAAACTGCGTTAGCTTGAACTTCAACTAAAAGGTCTTTGGTTTTCTTACTATACCAATCGGCAGTAAAACCTAAACGACCTCTCAAGAAACGAGCATCAACACCAATATTCAACTGTTCTGATGTCTCCCAAGTCAAGTCTGGGTTAGAAAGACGATTAGGATATGCACCAATAGTACTGCTCACCTTATCATTAAATGGATAAGCAGCTCCCATACCGAACTCAAATCCTGAGCGCCACTGACTCTGAGGCAAATTACAGTTACCATTCTGTCCCCAACCTGCACGGAGTTTTAAGAAGTCCAACCAAGAAGCAGAGCTCTCCATAAATTTTTCATTAGAGATTACCCAACCCGCAGACACAGAAGGGAAATAGCCCCACTGATGACCTGGTGCGAAGTTAGAAGAACCATCTGCACGCATAATGGCAGAAAGCATGTACTTTTCATCAAAGTCATAATTGATACGAGCAAAGTAAGACATCTTGCTTTCATAGCCTGCAGCATCACCTGAAACAGTAGATGCTAAAGCATTGTTATCTGCAAGACTTGGATATGCATGGAAGAAATCCTTGAAAGTGGTTCCCTTTACCGTTACATTTACGTTCTCACCATAGTCTGGTCTTGACTTATAATACTCTGTACCAATTAACGCATCAAAATGATGCAATTTAGCAATATCAAACTTATAGTTCAAAGTATTGGTCAATGTCCAATTCCAACCCAAGCCTACATTATCAGACAACTGGTCTTTGTCACGGCTAGCACCCTGATCGTTCAAACGATATTCTGCCAAATAGCAACGCCAAGAGTTAGACCATTGCTTGTAAGCAATCTGTCCACGATAAGTCAATCCCTCGATAGGAGATATCTCTGTATAACCAACAGCATTCAAATTGAAGTTCTTGCTCTTGTTGGCACCAGACTGATTGTTTACCATAGAGGCAATAGGGTTGCTCGTATACGAGTTGAATGCGAACCAACCTGCCGAGCCAGAGTTCTTCAAGTCATCATACATAAAGTAATTACCGTCCTTGTTATAAACAGGCACACAAGGATTTGCACGGAGCATATCAGAGAGAACATTAGAATACTGGTTGCCTATCTGAACACCCTGGTTTTGCTTATGCTGATAGTAAACATTCTCACCTACCTTGATCACATCACGCTTACCTACACGATAAACGACATGCTCAGAGTTCAAGCGGAACGTGAAACGACGGAAATCAGACTTAACGATATTGCCGAGAACACCGTCCTGATACTGATAACCTACACCCATAGAGAATTTAGACAAGTCGTTACCACCTGTCACATTCAAAGAATGGTTGGTTACAATGGCATTCTTATTGCGAATAGCATCAATCCAATCTGTACCTGCATTAGAACCATCCTGGTATGCATTCAACAAGTCTGCATCAATATACTTAGACCAATCATAAGCTGAGCCACCATTATTGTAAGCTACCTGGTCTTGAACTGCCATATACTGCTTTGCAGTCAACAGCTGAGGCTTCTTATACATATTCTGCCAACCTACATTAGCATCATAAGTTACCTGTACTTTACCCATTTTACCTTGCTTGGTTGTTACAAGGATTACACCATTGGCAGCAGCAGAACCGTAGATGGCGCAAGATGCGGCATCCTTCAATACGTCGATACGCTCGATGTCGGCAGGGTTCAAAGCATTGATATCACCACCAGAAACTCCATCAATCACATAAAGAGGAGCGGTAGAGCTGTTGGTACCGGCACCACGGATAGAAATTTTAAAACCATCACCAGGCTGACCGGAAGCCGCCTGAATGTTGACACCAGGAGTCTGGCTCTGCAAAGCGCCTAGCACCTGTGTGGTATTCATCTTCTGAATATCATCACCCTTTACCTCAATGGTAGCACCGGTAACGAGCTTCTTCTTCTGAACACCATAACCTACGACAACAACTTCTTCAAGAGTCTTGTCGTCTGTCTTCATTGTGACGTTAAAATTAGACTGATTACCTATAACGATTTCCTGCTTCTGGTAACCGATATAAGTAATAACAATAGTAGCACCAGGCTTTACGTTCAAGGCGAAGTTACCATCCAAGTCGGTAACTGTACCATTTCCGGTATTACCTTTCTCTACTACACTTGCACCGATGATAGGACCTTCTGCGTCACTTACATTACCGGTAACCTTCTTAGACTGCTGAACTGAATTAACAGCAAAGTTTGGAGATGTTGCCAAAGCTTCAGTTGTGTAACTCAAGCCTAAGGATGCCAACGCTCCAACAAGCAGCACTGATTTTCTTAAGTTTAGATTCATACTTATGTACTTTCTAGGTTTGAATAGAATAAACATTAACTTAATTGACTAGCAAATAGCCACACTCTCTTGTCTCCCTGCAACTGCCAGCTGCACGGAAACAATCCTTCTTTCATTTTAAGCTGAATTGATACTCATAGGTCATTACTTTTTATTTTGTTAGTTTTGTTATTTTAGCTGTATTTCAAGCGAAACGATGTGGGGTATCTTCTTAGTGGTATCATTCACATTCGTATCACCGCTGCAAAAGTACAATTCTTTTTCGAAAAAGGGTGATACTATTTTGCTCAATTTGTGTATTTTTCGTAAGAAAGGTTATTTTTTTAATAAAAAGCCGATAAACACGAAAGATTTATTAACTTTCGTGTTTATCATACACTTAACATTTTAACAGTATTAATGGTACATTTTTGCACATAAAGCAATAAAGTATCATTATTTTGCGTCCTTCACCTACTTTGTCGCAAGGAAATTGCGCACTGGATTGGCATACATTGCTAAAATCTTCTCCTTCAGGAAGGCTTCATCCTTGTTTGGAAGTTCAATCTTTGCCAACTGTCCAGCGATATATTTCTCGAAGCGAGCCTTATCTTCCAGTGTATATTCAGAAGCATGAGCCTCAGTATTCTCCAAGAGATCGAGCGCCACATAATTGCCTGGATAGAGACGGTAGTGGCTATGTATCTCGTGATCAAGATGGGCAGCAATGGTATTGAAGAGTTCCTGCTTCGGCATCTCAGGGTCGAGGGTATCCAGATACTCATCGATACATGGGGCTGCATGATAATGCACATGTCCCTTGTAACCGAAGATACCGGTCTGCATGCTTACGAGATCATCCATAGGTCCCTTCTTCCATCCTTCCACATCACGCTTCTGCTGATACTCCTTAGCCTTGAGGAAGTCGCAAGGATCGTACTCATAGCTGATAGACAGCGGTACGAGATGGAGCTGCTTCAATCGTTCGATAATACTACCTTCACCGCCCATCGCCATCATCTGGAGGATGCTCTTCTGGGTACGGTCATCGCTATCCTTGGCTCTACCCTCTCGCTGGGCAATCCAGATATTCTCGTTCTTCTCCTTGATGGCAAAGTGCATGTAATCGGAAAGACGTTTGCTTGACATCAGCATCTGGCGCATGCTCAGGGCACGCTCCACGATAAACGCCTTGTTGACACGTACCAGGTCCTTCACCCAAGGAAGCGACAGGAGGTTATCTCCGATAGCAATCTCGCAGGTGGTCTTGAAGCCATTGTCGATAAGCATTACATCGAGGATTGCTGAATCGAGCACGATATCACGATGGTTACTGATGAAGGTATAGTTGCGGGTATTATCGATGGCTGTGCAATCCATCTCACAACCCGTTGCTGCCTTCTTCAGGATGCCATGGACAAAATCGTAGGCGAAAGCCAACTGGAAGTCGAGATTGGTCTTGCAAGCCTTCAACTTCTGGGCAATCATCTCAAAAGGAACTTGTGGATAAAGATAAGCAAGTACTTGCTTGAACTGATCGTTTGAAAGCAAACGGTCGAACACCTCAGGAAGGTCTTCTGGCTCCCAAGGTCGAATGGTATCAAATTCTTGAGGGATCTTCATAATATATACCTTTTTAATATATACCTTTTAATATATATGGCTCTGCGAGAAAGTCGCAGAACCATATATGTGATTTATAAATTCTAGAACTGATTCTCCACGATGTCGCTGAGCACGTCCTTGATGTCAAGGCCTGCAGCGCGCACCTGCTGAGGAATGAAGCTGGTAACGGTCATACCTGGAGTGGTATTGATCTCCAGCATATTCACCTTGTCCTTACCGTCCTTATCCTTAGAGATGATATAGTCGATGCGGATGATACCGTTGGCATGGAGGATATCATAGATGCGGGATGTGGTCTTTGCCACCTCTTCTGCAGTCTCAGGAGAGAGACGGGCTGGAGTGATTTCCTGTACCTGACCATTGTACTTGGCATCATAGTCGAAGAACTCATTGCTGGTTACCACCTCTGTAGCTGGCAAGACAACAGTCTTCTCGGCTGTCTTGTAGATGCCCTGAGAAATCTCAGTACCATCGAGGAACCCCTCAATCATCACCTCGTTGCTTTCCATGAAAGCTACACGGAGGGCTGGAGCCAACTGGTCGGCATTCTTCACCTTGCTCACACCGAAGCTACTGCCGTCGGCAGCAGGCTTTACGAAACAAGGCATACCGATGCGCTCGGCAATCTCGTCCTCATCATACTGTTCGCCACGACGGAGCAAGATACTGTCAGCCACGTTCACACCGAAACCACGCAGATAGTTGTTGAGCACATACTTGTCGAATGTCATAGCCTCTACCAGCACACCACTTGTTGAATATGGCAAGTGGATGAGGTCGAAGTAGCCCTGCATCACACCATTCTCGCCAGGCTGTCCGTGGATGGTGATATAAGCATAATCGAAATAGATATGCTTACCGTCTTTCACAAACGAGAAGTCGTTCTTGTCAATATCAATAGTCTCACCGTTATCTAAAGCCACGTGCCAGTCGGTGCCCTTTACATCGACGAGATAGATATGATAACGCTCCTTATCGAAGAATGAGTACAAACCCTGACCTGAGCGCAAAGAAACATCGTGCTCAGAAGAATCACCACCACATACGATGGCTATCGTTCTCTTGCTATTTTCCATAATCTCTAAATATTTTTGAATGTATCTTTTGTGGTGCCTGCGATGAAGCCGCGCCACTTTTCTATTAATTGTCTAAAATCATCAGGCCACTCGCTGTCGAAGTCCATCTGCTGCTTGCTGACAGGATGCACGAAACCGAGGGTCTTGGCATGGAGAGCCTGCCGTGGGCAGAGCTTGAAGCAGTTCTGTATGAATGCCTTGTAACCGCTGCTGCGCTGACCTCTCAGGATCTCGGCACCACCGTAGGTCTCATCCATGAAGAGCGGATGACCAATCTGCTTCATGTGGGCACGGATCTGATGGGTACGGCCTGTTTCCAGGATGCACTGCACCAAGGTGGTATAGCCGAAACGCTCCAACACCTTATAATGAGTAACCGCACTCTTGCCGATACCGCTATCCGGATCGAAGACCTTCATGCGGAGACGGTTCTTGGGATCACGACCGATGTTGCCCTCGATACGTCCCTCGTCCTCCACGATATTACCCCATACCAGAGCGTTGTAGCTGCGATGGGTAGTCTTGTTGAAGAACTGCTTGCCCAATGCCGTCTTGGAAGTAGGAGTCTTGGCTACCACGAGCAATCCGCTGGTATCCTTGTCGATGCGATGAACCAGACCCACTTCCGGGTCGTTGGCATCAAACTCCGGCATATCGCGCAGATGCCAGGCCACAGCCTGAATCAGGGTGCCATGAAAGTTGCCGGCTCCCGGATGAACCACCATTCCAGCCTCTTTGTTAACCACCATCAACTGGTCGTCTTCATAAACCACATTGATGTCGATTTCTTCCGGCTTGATGCTTGTTTCATGACGAGGGCGGTCGAGCATCAGCGTAACGATGTCGTTCGGTCGCACCTTGTAATTGCTCTTCACCGGTTTACCGTTTACATGGATAAATCCGGCATCAGCCGCCTGCTGAATGCGGTTGCGGCTCTGGTAAGCCATCTTATCAGCCAGATACTTGTCTATGCGGACAGGATCCTGGTTGGCATCCACCTGCACCTTCCAATGCTCATAGAGGTCATCTCCTGCATCATCAAAACCGAAATCATCCTCTACAGGAGCATATACCTTATTATATATATAATCTAAAAATATCATTCGTACTTACTATTGAAATCTCCACTCTACTTTCTTCTCTCTATCACTCTACTTACTCTACCACCTCTTTCTGCTGGTGCTCATGCGCAGCTGGAGCAGTTTCTGTTGATTCTGTTCCTGGAACCACCTCGAAGTTATCTTCGGTGCTTTCAGTACCATCACCTTCTCCCTCCATCACATCATCGTTCTCGTGATAGACAGGATCCACCATATCGAAGGAGTCGGTTGTGTCTCGCTGACCGTTACCAACCTGAATGATGAGCACATCATCGATAGAAACCTTATCGCCAGCCACCACGTGCTTGCCCTTAACGAGAATACCATAAACCCAGTCTTCCTCACCAGGTATGTATTCCGGTGAACCCAACTTGAATCCCATAGCGGTCAACTTAGCCATCGCCTCTCTCAGAGAACTGTTGTCGATGACATCAGGAATGGTGATGCGAGGAGAATGGTTGGAGTTGATCGTGACATAGATGACATGTCCCGACTTTACCACCTCTCCAAACGCCGGTGTCTGCTCCAAGATACAGTCGGCAGGGAGCGAACGAACATATCCGGTATCCGAAACCACTATTTCCAATCCGGCATCATCGAGGATGCGGGTGGCATCATTGATATTCTTGTATCTGATATCCGGCACACGGATGGCCTCACCATGATGGGTGTAGATATCGATGCCGAACTTGACACCGACGCAGAGCAAAATCAGCACCAGGAACATGGCGCCCAGGTTGCCCCAGAGATACTTACTCTTAAACTTATTTATAAACTCAGATGAAGTCATTCTTACTTTTTTGGTGCAAAGATAGGAATAATCGAAGACAATACAAAATAAAACGCCAAGTT
>ERZ1026886.103-NODE-103-length-41137-cov-5.452826_pt1 | contig 41137 bp, 29 predicted proteins | sample MGYA00380173_ERZ1026886 | MGnify/ENA primary metagenome ERZ1026886 (study PRJEB33269, sample SAMEA4719809) | human gut metagenome | biome: human-associated habitat; feature: organic feature; material: feces | place: Cameroon | collected 2013-10 ... | reverse complement strand
AGAAATACGTGCTCTTCAGCTTTCCGAAAAACTCTGATGTCTTCATCAATTATTCTCTTAAAGATAGGTTTTTAAAAGTAACCTTTCATTTTTATTAATGTTATGTTGGCTATTTTTTAGCCCACCTTAATTAGTGTGGATGCAAAGGTACAGTAAAAATCCGATTGAACGAAAGAAAACACCTTTTTTCTAAATTTTCATCCTAAACACCGTCTTACGGGCCTCCGCATCTTGCACCAGTTCGAGCGTTCCCCCACTCACGCGCATGATCTGTCGAGAGAGAGGCAGACCGATGCCGCTGCCTCCTTGTTTTGTTGTGAAGAACGGCACAAAGACTTGTTGAGCCACGTCGGGAGCAATGAGGGCGGCATCGTCGCAGACGTCAATAACGACCGAATCGTCGTCGCCTGTGTAGGCTTCTATCCACACCTTGCTGTCGCGCTGTGGGCTACCGTCACCGCCACCCTCTTCGTCTTGCGCACAAGCCACAGCCTCCTTTGCGTTCTTCAGCAGGTTGGTGACAACACGTCCCATCAGACCTTCATCGGCATAGACGAGCAGGTCGGCAGGCTCCACACTGACGCCCACCTTGCCGTCGGCGTCGGCAAGCGTCGCCATGCGCTCAAGAAAGGGCTTGGCGTAGAACAGCCGTGGCTGCGGTTGCGGCACATGGGTGAACCGCCGGTAGTTTTCGACAAAAGCCATCAGTTCGGTGCCTGTCTTGTTGATGACCTCCAACCCTTCGCGCTGCTCACCTTTCGCCTGTTGCAGCAGCGACTGGCTGAGCGATGTTATGGGCGTTATGGTGTTCATGATCTCATGGGTGAGCACGCGGATGAGCTTTATCCATGAGTCGACCTCGCGGTTTGCCAGCTCGCCGTTGATGTCGCTGAACGCCACTATGCGCACCCGCTTGTTGCGCAGCGTGGTGTAGGTCTCCCGCACCGAGAGCGACCCGTCAGCAAACTGTTGCCCCACCTGCTCCATGTGGGTGAGAACGGGGCGGTGCAGCAGACGTGTTGCCGCTACGTTATGCTGCAAGATATGTCCTGCCCCATCGACCACCAGCAGACCTGTGCCTGCGGCATCCATGATCTGTTCATAATATTTCTCTCGCTCCACAGCCTCGTCACGGGCGTTGACAAGAATCTGCTTTATGCGGTTAAGCGATTTGTTGAGCATGGCATCGCTGCCGCTCACCCCTTGGGTTGAGAACGAGAAGGTGAAGTCGGAAGCATCGATGGCATCAAACATGAACGCCACCTTGCGAATGTTGCGGCGGTAGCTCAGATAGAGATGCACATAGCCCAAGACCATAACGGCAACGATGAGCACAAGGCACCAGATGAAAGATGTTGTTGTCATAGGCCGTAACGTTTTATCTTGTTATACAGAGTCTGTCGCGAGATGCCGAGCCTTGCTGCCACCGCCGACATGTTGCCTCCACACGACGCCATGGCGCGTTCAATCATCTGCCGCTCCATGTCGTCGAGCGTCTGCATGCTCTCCACCTGAAGCGCCGGTTGCTGCGTGTCAGCGACACCCATCGTGCCGTCATCAATGTCGTCTGGAGCGATGGTGTTGCCGTCGGCCATGATGACGGCACGTTCCATGGCGTGTTGCAGCTGTCTTATGTTGCCGTGCCATGGCAGCCTCTCCATCTTGCGTTCAGCCTCTGGCGTGAGCCTCATCTCCACCTTATTATATATGTCGGCATAACGCTTCACGAAGATGCGTGCCAGCGGCACGATGTCGTCACGTCGCTCACGCAGCGGCGGCAGATGCAGCCTGATAGTGTTTATGCGGTAGAGCAGGTCCTCGCGAAACTGTCCGTCGAGGACCATGCGGTCGAGGTCGCGGTTGGTGGCACACACAAGGCGCACGTCAATGGCTATGGGTTTGCTGCCACCCACGCGCACGATGGTGCGGCGTTGCAGGGCTGTAAGGAGCTTTGCCTGGAGCGCATAGGAGAGGTTTCCTATCTCGTCGAGGAAGAGCGTGCCGCCCTCTGCCATCTCAAACTTGCCCGGCTTGTCGGCCTTGGCATCGGTAAACGCACCTTTCACATGACCGAACAGTTCGCTCTCAAAGAGGGTCTCGCTCACCGCTCCCATGTCGATAGGCATCATGGGTGCCGAGGCACGGTGCGACAGACGGTGGATCTCGCGTGCCAGCACCTCCTTGCCCGTGCCGTTCTCACCTGTTATGAGGATGTTGGCATCGGTCACCGCCACCTTTTCCACCATCATGCGCAGCTGGCGCATAGCGTCGCTCTCGCCCCAGACCATGTCTCCTGTCTGTGGCGCGGGTTGAGCGTCAGGACTCTTGGGCTGGTGTTTGTCGCGTGCGGCGCACAGCGTGTCGAGCATGCGCTGGTTGTCGAAAGGCTTCACGATAAAGTCGGCAGCCCCTTCTTTTATTCCTCTCACCGCAAGGTCTATGTCGGCGTATGCCGTGAACAGCACCACCTCCGTTTGCGGACAGCAGCGTTTGGTCTCGCCAAGCCAAAACAGGCCCTCACCACCGTTGTTGACGCCACTGCGAAAATTCATGTCGAGCAACACCACGTCGGGCTTCATCTCGCGCAACCTTGCAGGCAGGGCGGCGGGGGTGGCTATGGTTTCGATAGAAGCAAACTGTGCCTCTGCCAGCATCTTAACGGCTGTCAGTATGGCGCGGTTGTCATCAACGATGAGTAGAGATCCTTTCTTTGTCATGTCTTGAAAACTTTTCTGTTACGGCAAAATTAAAAAAATATTGCCGATGGAGCAAACCGATTGGATGTTTTTATGAAAGAAATTGAGATGTGGGAGTGAAGAGCTTGCAACGCCGTTTTTCCTTTTTCTCACATCTTTGTAAAGTTTCTTGACACCACTGTCCAAAAATTTTACACTCCCAGCTTCCGCATCTTGAGCTAACTATCTGATAATCAGCTACAGTGTCGTTTTGGCATATATTTGGCACGTTTAAAAGCGTATGATAACATACAAAAAAAGGAACAAGACAGAAAAAAAATATGAACAAGAGAACATTTCTTCCACTCGCCCTCACGCTGGCTCTCGCGCTGAACACATCGGCACAGACACCTGCCGACACGCCCCACACAGCAGCATGGAGCATGGACAGCTGCATGAGCTACGCCGTGAAGCACAGCACCGACGTGCAGCTACAGCTCGTGGAGCGCCGACAGACACGCGCCGACTACCGTTGGGCAAAGGCTGGCTTCCTGCCACAGGTGGGTGCGAACGTGAGCACACAGTGGAGCTGGGGACGAGGCATCAACCCCGAAACAAACGTCTACACCGATGTCACGACCTTCAACAACTATTATAACCTCTACGCATCGCTCACCGTGTTCGACGGCATGCGCACCATCAACGCGTTCCGACAGGCCCGTCTGCTGCGCCGCTCCTCTGATGCTGCCGTGGCTAAAGCCCGCGATGCCAAGGCGATTGAGGTGATGCAGCTTTATGCGGAGGCTGCTTACGCTCAGGCAAGCATAGAGTTGGCTGCCCAGAAGCTTGACGAAAGCCGACAACTGCTCACGCGCACACAGCGCATGATGGAACTGGGCACGAAGAGCCGCCCCGACGTGGCACAGGTGGAGGCCCAGGTGGCAGAAGACGACTACGCGCTCACTCACCAACGCAACGAGGCCACACGCACGCTCCTGGCGCTGAAGACGGCGATGAACTATCCGGCAGACAGCACGCTGGCCATCATCACGGATCCGTCATTGCTGTTTAGCTCATCGGCTACAAACGTGACGAAAGGAGGATACACAACAAAAGATGCCGCCGCCATAAGTGCCTCGTTTCAGGCCATCTCTCCCGAGGTGGCCACGGCTGTGGCAGAGGAGCGTTCAGCCCGTTACACATGGCTTCAACAGCGTGGCGCTCTCCTTCCCACCATCTCGCTTGAGGGTGGCATCAGCACCAACTATTACAAGAATCTCTCTCAGAAAGGCTCTGTCGACGCGTTTGCCACGCAGATAAAGAACAACCGCGGCGAATATTTCGGCATCAGCCTTTCTATCCCTATTTTTAACGCTTCATCATGGAAGGCTGCGCGACGCGCCAAGAGCAGTTGGCGACAAGCACAACTGAAGCTCGACGACACGCGCCGACGCCTTCACGACAACATCTTCCAAGCCGTCATGGACCGCGACGGCTACGCCAAGGAGACCGTCCAGATGGAACGTAAGGTCTTAAGCGACTCGCTCGCCCATCATCTCAACGCCCGCAAGTATGACGAGGGCATGCTCTCCACCTTCGAGCTCCACACCTCTTCACAGACGCTGCTGCAAAGCAAGATAAAACTGCTGCAAATGCAGATGCTCTTGGGCATCAAGCAACGGCTCGTAGAATATTATAAATGTGGAAGGTTGAATGTGGAATGAAGAGAAAAGATGAGAAAGGAAGTGTAAAGAAAAGGAAATCGCTTCGCTCATTAAGAACTGAGAATATAAGAAACAAAAAATCAAACCTTCCCAAGCGCCCAAGGCATATCACTCCCCTCCCTAAGGGGAGGGGTGAGCCGCCCAAGGGCGGCGAGGGGGAGGGGCTTTAATTATGGACATACAACTTAACAACCCCCATCACGCCATCCCCCGCAAATATTGGGCATGGATAGGCGGTGGCGCAGCAGCCTTGTTGCTGCTGGTATGGCTGGCCTTTGGTGGCTGGGCCGATACACAGAGTGTGGAACGTCGCGGACTGAGCATTAGCGAGGTGCAGCGCAAGCAGTTTAACGATTATGTGAGTCTTGACGGAACGGTGGTGCCCGTGAGCGTGGTGCAGATCAGTCCCGAAGAGGGCGGCGTGGTCATGGAGAAAGTGGCAGAGGAAGGCACGAAGGTGCGCAAGGGCGATGTCATTGTGCGTCTGAGCAACTCAAGCCTCGACCTGCAGATCCTTAACGCCGAGAGTGAGCTGGCAGAGAAGCAGAACATGCTGCGCAACACGCAGATAAGCATGGAGCAGGAGGCACTCACCAACCGCAACGACCAGCTGCAACAGGACATGGAGGTGGAGCGCAAGCGACGTAAGGCTGCACACATGGAGACGCTCTACAAGGAGCAGCTCATCTCGCGCGAGGATTATCTCGAAGCAAAGGAAGACTATCAGTTGGCGCAGAAGAAGCACGCTCTCATTGGCAAGCGCATATCGCAAGACGCAAAATATCGTAAGGTGCAGACGGCACAGATGACCGACAACCTCGACAACATGCGACGTAACCTGGAGATGGTGCGCGAGCGTAAGGCAAAGCTCAACATCTGCTCGGCTATAGACGGCGAGGTGGGATCGCTCGATGTGGAACTGGGACAGAACATTGCGCCAGGACAGAAGATCGGCGTGGTGAACGACATGACCGACTACAAGATTCAGGCGATGTGTAATGAGCACTACATTGACCGCGTACACAAAGGGCTGACGGCCAACTTCTCGCAGAACGGCAAGACATACGCCGTGACGGTGAGCAAGGTCTTCCCCGAGGTGAAAGACGGACGGTTCAAGATCGAACTGCGCTTCACGGGCAAACGGCCGGAGAACATACGCACAGGTCAGACCTACTATCTCGACTTGCAGCTCGGCGCCTCTTCGCAAGCCCTCGTCATTCCCAAAGGCACATTCTTCAGCACCACAGCAGGAGCATGGATCTTTGTGCTCGACAAGAGCGGAAAGAAAGCGTATCGCAGAAAGATAACGCTGGGACGACAGAACCCTAAGTTCTATGAGGTCATTGAAGGTCTGGAACTGGGGGAGAAGGTGATAACCAGCGGATATGAAGGATTTAAGGAGGGGGAGACGTTGAGGATTAAATAGGAAGCCCCTCCCCCTCGCAGCCCTTTGGGCTGCTCACCCCTCCCCGTTGGAGAGGGGAGTGATATGCTTGACCAATAGCGTTTTTTTGAGAGGATTTTCCTTGAAGAGAGAGCTTTGGGTATTTCTATTAGCTGAAAAACATTTATTATAAAATCATAAGATTATGAGTTTTGAAATTAAAACCATTAAGTCGTATTTCACGTTTTTATCGCGAAACAAGACTTACACGTTCATCAACGCATTTGGATTTTCGCTCAGCTTGATGTTCGTCATCATCATTGGGCAGTATGCTAAACAAGAGTATGGCGTGGACAAGTCGATAGACAAAGCCGAACGCATATTCTCCGTAGGCATGAAGTTTGGCGAAGAGTTTGCCGCTGTAGACCAGTATATAGAGGGAACGCACTGGCGCGTGCAACGAATGCTAAGCAAGATGCCGGGCGTAGAGATGACCTGTGGAGCAACTATGGCGCAAAGCGACATCATGGGACCTACGGGCGACATGGTGATGACCGACATTATGTTTGCCGACTCCACCTTCTTCCGCATGTTTTCTATCCCCGTGGTTGAGGGCGACCGCAACCATGTGCTCGACCAACCTAACGCGGTGGTGGTGAGCGAGGCCTATGCCCGCAGGATGTTCGGCAATGTAGACCCCGTGGGGCGCCCTCTCTATTTTGAAGACGACACCACGAAGACATCGCCCATGCGCGTGACAGGCGTGTTCACATCTACTGAAGGCACGTCGTTCAAGCCTACAGACATGATAACACGCTTCGAGCTGGTAAAGTCGTTTAACTCTTCGCTCACAAGCGAACAGATGAACAACGCTACTGGCTCAAACGTGTTCCTCTTGGCCAAAGAGGGCATAGACCTGACAACAAAGGAGGCGCAACTTGACAAAGTGCAAAGAGATGGTGGCTTCTGGATTTATCAGTCAAAGAAAGAGGCCGCTGTAAAGACGAAGGTGCTAAGATTTTCTGACCGTTACTTCTCCAACTTCCAAACATCGAGCGGCACAGGTGGGGAGAACGCAAGACGTGGCGACAAGAAGATTGTAAACATCTTGTTTGCCGTGGGTCTCGTCATCCTGGTGTTCTCGATAATCAACTATGTGAACCTCACCGTGGCGCAAGCATCGTCACGCGCCAAGGAGATGGCGACACGCCGACTGCTCGGCTCACAGCGCTCGGGCATCATGACACGCCTCATCGCGGAGAGCATGCTCATGTGTCTGCTGTCGCTCATCGTGGGCGTGGTGCTGGCGGTCGCTGCCCTACCCTACGCTGCACAGTTGCTTAACACCACCATGGAGCAATCGGCGCTGTTCACACCGGGCAACATCCTCATGGCCATTGCGTTTGTCGTGGTGGTGGGCATGCTGTCGGGCATCATCCCTGCCGTGGTCATCTCCCGCGCCAAACCTATCGACGTGGTGCGCGGCACCTTCCGCATGAAGATGAAGATGCGTTTCAGCAAGGTGTTCATCGTGTTCCAGAACATCATGACCATCATGATGATCGGCTGCGCCTTGACCATGGTCTTGCAGGTTAGACATCTGGTAAACGCGCCGTTAGGCTACAACCACGAGCATGTGCTCTCACTGCCGGCATCAGATGACAGCACGCAGGTGGCCGACTACACCGCCGAACTGCGTAAAATGGCGTGTGTGGAGAACGTGTCGGTATGTATGGGACATCCGCTCAACGGTGGCAACAACAACACGGTGACCTACGACGACGGCAAGACGCTGAGCTTCCAGATAATGTATGGCGACGAACATTTCATGCCGCTGCTGGGCCTACACCTCTTGCGCGACAACCATGTGGATGACGAAGAAGGCGTGTTCGTGAACCGACAGACGCTGAGCGAACTGGGGCTGCCGCTTGACGCGAAATATATCATGATACGAGATGAACGCGTGCTGGTGCGCGGTGTGCTCGCCGACTTCCACATTCGCGGCATTATGGATGAGCAACATCCTGTGCTTATATATATTCAGAAGAACATTAAGTGGCCGTGGGCAATATTGGTGAAGGTGAACGGCGATGAGACTGAAGCCTACAACAAGATAAATGAGCTGTATAAGGTGACATTCAAACACGACGTGTCCGACTTCACCAACATTCCATACCTCGACCAGGCCATACGCTACATTTACAGTCAGGCCATACGCATGTCTACCATCGTGACGCTGTTTGCTGCCATCGCCATCATCATATCGCTACTCGGACTGGTGGCCATGAGCACCTATTTCATTCAGCAACGACGCAAGGAGATAGCCATACGCAAGGTGTTTGGAAGCACATCGCGCCAGATCTACATGCGACTGCTGCGCACATTCATGCTCTATGTTGTCGTGGCGTTCGTGCCGGCCGTGCTCCTCATACACTATTTCATGACCGACTGGCTCTCAACCTATTCTTACCGCATCGACCTCGCATGGTGGATATACCTCGTGGCGGGCCTCTTCTGCCTCGTCGTGTCGCTCGTGGCTGTGATGGCACAAAGCTATAAGGCGGCTAACGAGAACCCGGCGGGAAATGTAAAGGCGGAATAGGAAAACGAAAAGTGAAAAACGAAAAGTGAAAAGTGAAAAATTAAAAGGAAAAAAAATGATTACAATAACAAACCTTTCAAAGCATTTCCGCACCGAAGATGTGGAGACAATAGCGTTAGACAATGTGTCGTTCGAAGTGAAGGACGGCGAGTTTGTAGCCATCATGGGACCGTCGGGTTGTGGCAAGTCGACCTTGCTTAACATCCTCGGACTGCTCGACAACCCCACATCGGGAACCTATCTACTGGGCGACCGCGACGTGTCGCAGCTGCGTGAGCGCGACCGCACAAACGTGCGCAAGGGCGAAATAGGATTCGTGTTCCAGAGCTTTAACCTCATAGATGAGCTGACGGTGGCAGAAAACATTGAGCTGCCACTCACCTACCTCAACATGAAAGCCGGTGAACGTAAGGAGCGCGTGCAGCAGATCATGAAGCGCATGGCCATATCGCACCGCGCACACCACTTCCCTCACCAGCTCAGCGGTGGACAGCAACAGCGCGTGGCCATAGCCCGTGCCGTGGTGTTCGGACCGAAGCTCATTCTCGCCGATGAGCCTACAGGTAACCTCGACTCGAAAAACGGCGCAGAGGTGATGCAGCTACTCACCGAACTGAACCAAGAGGGCACCACCATCGTCATGGTGACGCACAACGAGCACGATGCTCTGATGGCGCAACGCACCATACGGCTGTTCGATGGAAAAATTGTGGAAGAATAGAAGAATAAGTGGTGGTAAACAATCAAGGTCTGCTTTTGCATATTTATGCAAAAACAGACCTTGTTTTATTCATTTTTCCGTTATGCCCAAATGACAAAATGAAAGGGGCTTTATTGCGTCCTCAAAGAGGCTCTTTGACAGCCTCATTAAGGCCCTTTGACGACCTCAAAGAGGCTCTTTGACAACCAAAGGTGGTTTTTAAGACTTGTTAACAATTAGTGTCGTTTTTCGCCTTAAAAAGTTTGCAAAAAGACAGCAAAACTTACGTTTTACACATCATCTTGTCTTTCTGTATATTTATGCAAAACAACGAGAAAATATGCATAAAACGTGCCTTTTAGAAGAGGAGCCGTGAAGCGGCATCATTGACCGCCCAACCTCTCGAAGAAGGTTATTATCTCCTCCCAGGTCTTAAACTCATCGCTGCCCCACTTTATGGATGTGCCCATGAACGCGGGGGTGTCGGTGGCTGAAATGTAATAGTCGCCATAGAGAAACTGCTGTTGGTTTGCATAGATTATGCGGTTCCAGGCAGGAGCACTGAGATATTTCTCTACCCAAACCTGAACATCGGCAAGGGCACTGGGTGTGTTGCTTGGGGCCGGAGCCACGACATAAACGTCATAACGTTCTATGAGCATCTCATAAGCCTTGTGCATGCTGGCGGTGGGGTTGTTATAGCTGTCGTGAAGGGCGTTGAAGTCGATGAACACGATGGGGCGCTCGCGTCCTTCCTGCCGGTCATCGATCCAGCGTATTACGGGCATGAGATAATGGTGCGCCACCTTGTCGGAGAGACGGTGCTCACCATGAAAACGTATGGCGTTGGCATAGTGCTCGCTGAACAGAGGGAAGGTGTGGACCAACGGGTCCTCATCGCCAAACAAGCCATAGACGCGCTGTTGCTCGCCTTCGTCTGCGGCATGGGCGAAGCAATGAGAGGTCATCTCTTCATACTCCTTAACCATTGCCTTGGTAACAATAAACTCCTGAACGCCATCCTTACGCGGGTTCTGAAACGTCTGCTTGCCAATCATGCCGTGCTTGCCCATGGTCTCACCCATCTGGAAAGCAGGGTTCACAAGTATGCGGTCGGTGCCGTAGAGCATCTCAGTGTACATGCCACCCATAGACGAGCCTATGATGAGATCGGGCTGCTCCTCCTGCTGCATCTGACGCAGCATGGCCATGCCCTCCTCTGGATGAAGGGGTATGTCTTCGGCAATGACGGTGGCCTCGGGCAGCAACGTGCGGAGCATCGTGACCGTGCCCGACTGGGCTGACGAGCCAAACCCGTGAACATACATTACCTTCTTGCCCGACATAAGGTCGGGAAACTGCTTTACATATTGGTTTTCCTTTTCCATAGCGGTAAAAAAAATCTTTATTCGGCGCAAAGTTACAACATTTTCAAATAATTTCGTAAATTTGCATAGGTTAAGTGGCACAGCAGAAGAAATTTATACATCTGCAACATCCTGTCTTGTCTTATTGTTTTGACAGAACAAGGAGCGGCTGACCGCTTGACCTTAACGAAAAGGGTGGCAAAAAACAAGCGCCACCATAACAAACAACAGAAAAGATGGCAAACACTACTGACGGCATTCTCGAATATGGCATGACCGACTTGGGAAGGCTCAACTCGATAGTTGATTATGTGGACGGCGACATCATGATCGTCTCAAACGCGGCTTCTGTGAGCACATCACAACCCACACGCGGCAACATGTTCACGCTCATAGCGTGTGCACAAGGGCGCCTGCACATAAGCCTAAACGGCGAGAGCTACGACCTGAAGCAGGGCGACTTGCTGTTCTGCCTGCCTAACGTCATCATTGGAGGCGTTGAGGTGAGCGACGATTTCAAGGGCAGCGTGCTGTGCATGACAAGCCGCATCGTGCAAGGTCTGCTCGGAACGAACGTGTCGACATGGAACCGCGCATTGTATGTGGAGCACCGGATATGCTTTCATCTCAGCGATGCCGATGTGGCGGTGGTGGTCAACTATGGCGACCTGCTGCGACAGAAAATGGAGGAACAGGACAACCCGTTCAAGGCAGAAATAATTCAGTCGATCCTTCGCGCCATCCTTTTCGAACTGTGCAGCATGATGATAAGCAACAGCGAGGACGATGAAAACGACAAAAGCACCAACCTCAACCAGGCAGAGATTATCTTCAACCGCTTCATCGACATCCTGTCGGCAGAGAAGCAGAAGAAGCATCCTGTCTACTATTATGCCTCGCAGCTATGCATCTCACCCAAATATCTGTCGGTGGTATGTAAGCAGATGAGCGACCGCACAGCCTCAAGCTGGATTGAGGAATATCTCAACGAAGACATCAGGTTCCACCTTCGCAACACGACAAAGCCTATAAAGGAGATTTGCAAGATTCTCAACTTCCCCAACCTCTCCTTCTTCGGCAAGTATGTAAAAGGCCAGTTTGGATGCACACCGACCGAATATCGCAAACAGAAATGACAGAACCTTTTGGGAAAAGATGCAGCAAGCGAAGGGGATAAAAGAGGAAATAAAAGGGAAAAAGGCTACAAGATAAAGGAAAACGCCCTCCATAGAAGCAGAAGCTCTTATGGAGGGCATTTCATTTATTGTTTCTGATTAGAATCCAATCGTTTTTCATTCTGATTGGGAACGACCAGTTTGCGTTTCTGTCAGAAACAAGTTATCCTAAACAATTATTACCTTTTACCTTTTATCTTTACTTAGCGATAAGGCTAACGGCGAAGCCACCGCCAGAAGCCTGAGTGAGGTTCAGCACGTCGCCCTTCTTCACCGTGCGGTGAGTGATGACATAAGCCTGAGGATTCTTGTCGTAAGAAGCGTCGGGAGCATCAGCATAGATAGCACACTCATACTTGCGGCCCTTGTCGAGGAAGTCGAGCTTAATGCGGCTCTTGTGGCCCTCAGCATCACACTTGCCGCCGATGAACCAGTTGTCGGTGCCCTTGGCCTTACGGGCAACGGTGATATACTTGGCAGGCTCAGCCTCAAGATAACGAGAGTCGTCCCAGTCGCATGCCACGTCGCGGATAAACTGGAAGGCGTCGTCATATTTCTCATAGTGCTCAGGCAGGTCGGCAGCCATCTGCAACGGGCTGTACATGGTGAGGTAGAGAGCGAGCTGACCACAGAGAGTGGTGTGGATGAACGACTTGTTGCTGGGGTTCCACTCGCTGATCTTGGTCACGAAGATGCCAGGAGTATAGTCCATCGGGCCACCCTGCAAACGTGTGAAGGGCAGGATGAGAGTGTGATAATCGGCACTTCCGCCAAAAGCCTCATACTCTGTACCGCGTGCCGACTCGTTACCCACGAGGTTAGGCCATGTGCGGCAGAGACCTGTAGGACGAACAGCCTCATGGGCGTTCACCATGATGTGGTGCTTGGCAGCCTCCTTGATGCAGTAGAGATAATGGTTGTTGGTCGACTGAGAATAGTGATAGTCGCCACGGGGAATGATGTCGCCCACATAGCCACTCTTCACAGCGTCATAGCCATACTTGTTCATGAGGCTATAAGCCTTCTCCAGATGGCGCTCATAGTTGATAGTAGAGGCACTGGTCTCGTGGTGCATCATGAGCTTCACGCCCTTAGAGTGGGCATAGCGGTTGAGCTCCTCGATATCGAAGTCGGGATAAGGAGTCTGGAAGTCGAACACATAATCCTTATAATGACCGAACCAGTCTTCCCAACCGATGTTCCAACCCTCAACGAGCACCTCCTGGAGGCCGTTCTTGGCAGCGAAGTCGATGTAACGCTTCACGTTAGCTGTGTTGGCCGGATGCTGTCCGTGAGGTTTGCACTTTGAGTAGTCGAGGTTGTCGAGATGCACAGAAGGCAGGTCGAAGGTGTAGCTCCACTGGCGTCCGCCAGCAATCATCTCCCACCACACGCCACAATATTTTGTGGGATGGATCCATGATGTGTCCTCAATCTTGCAAGGCTCGTTGAGGTTCAATATGAGGTTAGATGCAAGAATGTCGCGAGCGTCGTCGCTCACCATAACCGTGCGCCAAGGCGTGTTGAACGGAGTCTGCACATAGCCCTTCATGCCGGTGGCATCGGGTGTGAGCCACGACTCGAACACCATGTTCTTGTCATCGAGGTTAAGGTGCATGGTGGGGAAGTTTATACATGCAGCCTCATGAATGTTGATGTAGAGACCGTCGGCTGTCTTAAGCTGCAGCGAGGTCTGCACACCTGTGGGCGAGAAGGTGGTCTGTGAAGAGTTTTCTGTAACGGCATCCTTCATCTTGCCGCGAATCTCGCTCATCTTCGATATTACATGCTCATACTCCTGCGTGTCATAATCGCCCGGGATCCAATAAGCGGTGTGGTCACCGGCCATGGCAAACTGCGTGTGCTCTTCCTTCACAACGAAATAATTGAGTTTCTGCTGCTGCGGGAACTCATAACGCAGGCCCATGCCCTCGTCATAAACGCGGAAGCGGATAACGATGTCACGGTTCATGGAAGCCTGGTTCAAGGTCACCGCCATCTCGTTATAGTGGTTACGGATGGTCTTTGTCTCACCCCACACAGGTGTCCAGGTCTCGTCAAAGGTAGAGGTCTGCTGGTCTTTCACGGTGAAACCGTCCATGAGGTTCTGCTCGTTCTGGCCGTTGCTTGCGTGCTTATCTTTGGCAAGCTCGAGACCAAGGTGCGAAGGTTTCACAACAGCCTTCTTCTTGTAGCTCATCTCATAGGTGGGTCGTCCGTCCTGAAGCCAGAACTTCACACTAACATTGCCGTTGGGCGATGTTACGGTCTGCGCTCCGGCCGCGAGGGTCATGAGGAGGGCAAACGCCGATAAGAGTAATTTTTTCATTTCTTATAATGTTATTATGTTCTTAAATAAATTGTTGCTCGCTGTTTGCCTTTTGCTCGTTTTTACCTCAACGAACAAAAGGTGTTGCAAATATAACATATATATCTAAGAAAAAGAGAACAAAGTAACACAAATGTACATAATACAATTTTTCTCGATTCTCAACTTCCTCTTTTTCAACCTATTACATGGGCAAACATTTTCCCGAAGTACAAGGCATGCAATAAGTACTTTCATTAAAAAAACATAAAAACCGAAATATTATAGACTTAGAGGCTAATATTAACGACTTTCTTTGCAAAACAACAAAAACAACGGATCTAATAAAAAAAACGTGGTAAAAAAGTAGAGATTTTGTTTTTTATTGCTATCTTTGCCTGTTGTTCCTTTTAGAAGACCGTCTGATGCAAAGGGCAAACAGAAGGGAAAGGAAGAAAAAGATAAGGGGAAGGAAGAAAATAAAACTATCCAACAAGACAAATTATGAACCGCATACTATTAGCTTTTATCATGCTCTTGCATGTCATCACCATCTCTGCCGACAACAAAGCTCAACTGCTCAAGCTCGACGAAGCGATAGAACAGGTGGAAAAGCTTCAGACCAAAAAGATGATGAAGATCGACATGTTGCGCAACTCGTTGCGACGCTCTGCCAACGACAACGAGCGCATGTCGCTGTGTTATGACATCTTCAACGAGTTTCATGTGCTACAGTTCGACTCAGCACTCCACTATATAGACAAGGTGCATGAGATGGCCACCAGGACAGGCAACAGACACATAAGAGAGATGGCCATCGTGGACAAGGCCGAGCTGCTGGGCATGGGCGGTTTCTACCCCGAAGCGATAGAGCTTCTTGACAAGGAGCCGCTCGACAGCACCGACAACAAGGTGATGTTTAAGAGCTACATCGCACATTTCAGAATCTATCTCTACTGGGCCGACTACTGCAACGATGCCGTCTTCGCACCTATCTACCGCGAGCGTGCGAGCAAGAATCTGGATACCGCCATGAGGTTCATAGGTGCGTCACCTGCGACCGAATATTATCGCGGCGAATATTATATTTATGTGAAGCACGACAACAGAAACGCCCTTGAGTGCTATTTCCGCGTGCTCCGCTCCACACCTCATGATGCCCGCGAATATGCCATGGCGGCATGTGCCGTGGCTCACAACTACAGCGCGAAAGGCGACATGGAGCACTACGAGTATTATCTTATTGAGGCGGCGCATAGCGACCTGCTCAACTGCACGCGCGAGAACATGGCGCTGCAAGACCTTGCCATGTTCCTTTATCAGCAGGGCGAAGACAACATGGAGAGGGCTGAACGCTACATAAACCTCGCGATGGAAGACGCGAAGCTGTTCAACAACCGCTTGCGCATAATAGAAATATCGCAGAAGCTGCCCGTCATCGTGGGAGCCTACAAGCAGCTAATGAAACGCCGCAACACCATGTTGCGAATTTCCACCTTCGGCGTGTCGGCGCTGGCCATCATCCTTATCGTGTTTGTCTATTTCTTCATGAAGCAGAACCGACAGCTCAGCACGAAGCGCCGCGAGCTGTCTGAGACAAACAGTGAGCTTACGTCGCTCAACGACCGGTTGCACACGCTCAACGACCGACTGCTCGACACCAACCGCCGACGGGAGCATCTGGCAAAGTTGTATATCGACCTCTGCGCCAACTTCATTGACCGTCTGGCAAAGTTTGAACTGCTGGTCAAGCGCAAGATCAAGGCAAACCAGATAAAGGAGCTGCTGTCCATGGCCTCATCGTCGAAGATGTCGGACGAGGATGCCGCCTCGTTCCTCCATCGTTTCGACAAGGCATTCCTTGACCTCTACCCCACTTTTGTGGACGAGTTTAACGAGCTGCTTCTGCCCGATGCCAAAATTCTGCCCCGCAAGGGCGTGTCGCTGCTCACCACAGAACTTCGCATCTTCGCCCTCGTGCGCCTTGGCGTGACAGAGAGCAGCGAGATATCGGCCCTGCTGTTCTACACCCCCCGCACCATCTACAACTATCGCTCATCGGTGAAGAGCAAGGCCATAAATCGGGACACCTTCGAACAAGACGTCATGAAGCTGTGCACGGTCATTTGAAAACGTGGAATTAAAGACAGAGCTGTGCAAACCTTAAAAGGAGTGAGCTTGCACAGCCTCCAACCATAAGGAAGAAAAACAAATAAGATTTTTTACGAAGACAAAAAGAAAGCCCGATTGCAGACAACAACAGATAAGCGTTGTCTGCAATCGGGCTTTTTTTGTCGGCTCAACAATCTATGTGAAGCGTTTTCACGCCACTTTTCATTTCATGACCTTGCGTGCCTTGCCGTTGTTGTCGACAACGATAGTGAGGCCCTTTGCAGCAGCGTTACTCTTCACACCGGCAATGGTGTAATAGGCTACGGGAGCTGCGGTTGCGCCCTTCACGGCACCGATATTTGAAGATGTGTGCTTCTGGATAGAGATGGTCATGGCAGCAACATCTACCTTAACATCATAGGTTCCTGCCTCGGCGATGTTCCACTTGTTGTCGTCGCCGCCAAACACCATCTTGGTGTCATCTGAAAGGTCACGAAGATAGAAGGTCTGGTCAAAACCGCCATACTTGTTGACAGCGACCTTCATCTCACCAGGCACGAGGTCGGCGGTAGCGGAGAACACGCATGGGTTGGCAGCATCCTGAACGAGCAAGATGCCATCGCTAAGACTCCAGTTGCCGGGTGTGGCGCTACCGATCATCCACAGAGCGGGGTGGTTGATCTCATGGTCCTGATAAGCAGCCTTAGTGACCGTAACCTTGTTGTTTGCAAGATCGCACACGATGTCATAGTTGGCTTTCTCGCTCACCTTAAACTTGCAGTCTTTGCCGTTGTCGTTGTCTGACGACACGAGGGCTGTAGCCACACCGCTGTTAAGCACAACGTCGTTGTCGCCGGCACGAAACTCAAGACCGCCCCACCATGTCTCGGTAAGAAACTTAAAGCCGGCATCGGCCTTGAGGCTTACGGTAGCCTTCCATACGTCGGGCTGCTCAGCTGTGTTAAACATCACGATGCTGTTGGAGATTGACCAACCGCCCCACACACCGTCACCGACCACCATCAGACGCTCTACAGCGTTGGCTGTCATGACACACGCTGCGAACAGAACGCAGCTCAACACTCGACGTGTAAAATTCATAATTCTCATAATTTAACGGTTTTAGTTTTTATAAAATGTTAGTTGTCAGTTATTGAAAAGAAATCAATCTTCATTAATAAATTCTACAACAACCTTTTTCCCTTTTTCCACATGTATTCCTTTGTTTGATGAATGCACACTAATGCCAGCAAGGTTGTAGCAATTATATATTGTTGAGTTATTGGCATCTGAAGACTTTTGAGGATGAATAATATCTTTTACGCTCTATGCAATGCCCTCATTTGTTTAAACTCCATCTTCTGTATTGTCCTCAACATTTTTATATTCAACCACCGCCATGGTCCAATATTCCACAGAGGGAAGGACGAACGAGAGATCGGAACCGCTTTGCGAGAACGATAGTTCCTTTACGGCGCCGCCGTCGATGTCAGGACTTGCAACCCACAACTTGCCTACAGGGCGTGCGACCTTTACCGTTACGGGGATGTCGGTCTTCAATGTTGGCGCGGGGCGTGTGCCGTTGACATCGCGCCACGACAGGTCGTCGGTGTTGGTGAAGTTGAGGAAGTGGACAACATCCTTGTCTTCGATCCTCTTTGCGAACGTTGTCATGGTGCGAGCTTTAGGCGGCCATGCGGTTATGGCCACATCAGCAGCAGAGGTGGAGACCTCAGCCTTGAGCTCCGACTGGTCCAACGACGTGCCACGAAGGAGGTTCTGGTAGGCGGTGAGAAAGTCGTAATAGTGGACAAGGCGTTGCTTCAGCTCATCATCCATCTGCAAGGGGGCGGCAGGGAAATACTCGCGTGTGAGCATGTGGTCACCGATCTCAAGATGAGAGCCGCCGAGGGCAAACATCACGGCATCGGCAAGCAGCACGCCAGGGGTGTTGACCTTTGTGTCGGGCCGGTTGTCGTTGCCCGCCTTGTCGTAGTTGATGTAGGCGGCGAAGACCGTGGGGCGCTGTTGGTTGCTGCACTTGTCGTTCTCCTTTATGATGTCGTAGAGGTTGGCAAAATTCTGTTCTGGCGCTCCGCCATAGCCGTTGCCGTTGCCCCACACCTCGTTATAGCAAAAGTCGACATTGGCCTTCACGATATAATAGGTGCCGAAGCCCGACACAGCGTTCATGACAAGCGTTTTCTCGGGATACGCCGTCTTCATGGCAGCGAGGAAAGGCTCATAGGCCTTGTCGAGCTCCACTTTTTTGTGGTTACAGTCGAACACCTCGCCACGATTGCCGAGCTGGTCGACCTGAAAGCCGTCGAAGCCGAAATTTTTGTAGACCTCGTCGCAGCGGTCTTTCATGTAGCTTATCCACCCCTCGTTGCCAGGGTTCTGAAGGTAGATGTTGCTCGCCCATGATGACGGCAGGCCGTGATAATCTTGATAGAAGCGGCCATCCGCATCTTTCATCAATGCCCATTCGGGCTTCACACCATCTTTGTCGGCATCCTTCCACGCGCCGAAGCAGAGGTCGTAGAAGATCGATTTCATGCCATACTTATGCTGCTCGGCGATGTAGTTTTTCACATATTCCACTCCCACCCATCGGTTGCTGATGTCCTGATACCATTGTGTGAGCGAGCCGTCAGCGTTAAACTTTACAGGCTTGTGGTGCATCCACTGCCAGTCTTGAAACTGCACGCCGTTGATGTGGAGACGGTTCAGATATGCCATCTCCGTCTTTATGTTAGCGTTCTTGTCGACGGCGTTGTTGTGATTGTCAAAATCGGCCACGAAGCCATAGCGCGGGAAGCGCGTCCACTGGCTCGACACATCAACAGCAATGGTGCCCACTATTGTCTCGGTGCCGTCGGCAGCGGTGGTGAACAGCTCTGCCATGTAGCCCTGATAATCAGCCGTAGGCGGTGTCCATGTCCATGAGCTTGACGTAAGCCGTGCGGTCTCCACGACGGCTAAGCCGTGGCGGTAACGTATGTTGGTGTTGGCGGGCATGGTGCCCACAGCCTTGAACGTGACCGTCTGTCCGGGCGCGTAGCACGCCTTGTCTGTTGTAACGTCAAGCGATGGAACCCAGGTGGCAGCAGGGGCAGAGAGAGCTGAAGCGCATGCCAACACGCATGAGAACAGAATGTTTTTATAACTTTGCATCATCTATAGTTTAAAAAATTACGCAATCAATAGATTTTAAGATTGGTTTTATCAAAGGATCGGATTGCAGCACCAATGATTTTCATTTGCTGCACCAATTTTTCTATTTGCTGCACCAAAGGATAGGGAAAAGAAATGGCCGATAAAAATCTATTTTCAACATATCTATGTTCTATAGTTTTTTAACGACCATTTTCTTCCTTAAGTTTTAAAAGATCAGTTTACCACAACCTTTTTGACAACCGATTCGCCAGAGGCTGTGGCCTTAACCACATACACCCCTTTGGAAAGGTTTGACGCCACGATGCCGTCTGACATTGCCATGTGTGAAGCGACGAGCTGTCCGCTACCCGCATGAACGGTAACATCGGCGGGGACTGATGAAGACACAATATTTATCGTGCCGTGGTTGGCAACTATGCAGATGTCGAAAGCATCGCATGAGCCATCATTACGCTTGATGTTGTTTATGCCTGTCACCTCGTTATCCTTGGCTTCGGTCTGGGCAGCGCCGAGATACTCGCCGCGAAGAGTCTCCTTGAACGTGTTCACCGTCAGGCGGTAACGTCCGTTGCGCGAGATGGTCCACTTGGTGTCGGGACCGCCTGTTGAGCGCAGATTGCCGGTGCCCTCAACGGGAGCGTCGGCGGTGTAAGGATGGAATGTTGTCTCAAACCAGCTCTGTGTGGTGAGGATCTTAAGCTTTGACGGCTCCTCGCGCGACTCTTTCCAGTCGGTGGTGAGCACACCCTCCCACACCATCTCTTCGTCGTTGGCGGGGTTGTTGGTGAAACGTATTGTAGAGGGCGAGTCCCAATAGTTCCATGAGAGTTGGCAGCAGCCGCCCACGACATACAGTTCCTTGCAGGGCTTGAACATCGTTCCGTAGACCGAATTGTTGTCTTTCACGGCATAGACGGTATATTTGCCCGGCACGCACACGCTCCATCCTTCAGCCTCAGCATCGGTTGTGGTCTTGAGGGGAGCGGCTAAACCCTTTCCGAACGTTATGTCTACGCCCTCAAGCAGAGGGGTGTAATAAACGGTCGAGGCGGTGGGCGTGGCGGTGTTCATGAGGATGATGTTGCCCGCCTTCAGTTCGAGGGCCGCCTTAAATTCCACTCCGCCAAACGCCTGCACCTCAACGGTTTTGCCGTCAAGGGCAGAGCCCATGGCATAGAGCTTCTCAGGAAGCGCTGCGTCGACTGTCTTCTCATAGACCGTCATCTTCATGCTTCGCAGGTCCATATAAACGGTGTACTCGCCCGTTGCCGCAGGCTTAAACTTACGGTCTTTGCTGCCGTCCAAAGCCCTGTCGGCATAGAAGTCGAGGTCATAGGTATGGCCTGCCTCTATCTTCTGGTCCGAGGTTGAGCTCACGATATGCTTGTGCCATTCGCGAGAGTTCATAAACTTAAACTCCTTGCCTTCCATCAGCTTGCCTGTCCAACGGAACACGCCCTCGTCAATTTTCTGCATGTCGGGGGTGCCGCCGATGTCCCACGAGTAAGGCGTCGCGTCGCCTACGATATAAAGCTGCGTCAGCTCAAGCGAGTTGGACATATCACCTGCCTTTGCCGCGAAAGCAACGAGGGCAAGGCATATAATGGTTAAAAGCTTTTTCATAATTGTTTGTTTTCTGATGTTCATTGATGAAACAGATCTTCAAGAGAAGACTATTCCTTTACAAACTTGGTGACGAAGGTCTCGCCGTCAGCCATCACCTTACTGATGTAAAGCTGCGGCTGAAGCATAGACATGTCTGCCGAAAAGCCCGAAACGTTATGGTAAGAGCCGTTAAGCATGGTCTTGCCCATGCCGTTGCTCACGAGCATCGACACATCCTTGCAGTTGTTGGCGAACGAGCCTACAAGACATTTTGTTGCGGCATTGTAGCCCACCTTCGAGCTGTTGCTGCTGATGTTGTCAACAGCCGTTGCGCTGTCAAAAGAGACCTTTATGACGCGGGCCTTGCTGCAATCGTCGGTGGCGACCTCTATGGTTGTGGTCTTTGTGGCAGCATCGAAGGTGAAGGGGGTCTGCTTGCCGTCCACACTTACCGAGAGCGGCTTGCGGCTGTTGCACACGCGAACCTCATAAGCACGCTTCTGCGGAGCCTTAGCGGCAGAACCGTTACGGGCAGAAACGGTGACGGTTGCCTCGTTGCCGCTGACCGTCTGCGTGAGCGTTGTGACGGCGCTGTTTGAAACGTAGTCGGCGTTGTCGCCGTCATCCTCATAAATCGATCCCTCGCCGTTGCTTCCTGCCACAACGTTGAGGATGAGCTTGTCGGGACGCTCCGTAACGTTCATCACGGTTGCAGGGTTGTAAGGAATGATTGCTCCCTGACGGAAGAAATAGGGAATCTGCGCATCGGTAAACTGCATGGTCTTCTTGCATGGGCCTTCAATAAGCTCGTTTGTAGACACGCTCCACCATTTTCCTTCGGGGAACCAGATGGTCTTCTGGGTCTTTGTTGCGCCTTCCTTGGGAGCCTCTGTTATAGGAGCCACGAGAATGTCGTCGCCGAAGAAATATTCGTTGTCATAGGTGTAGGCCTCCTCCACGTCGGGATACTCATAATAGAGCGGACGGCAGATCGAGATGCCTGTGTCGTAGGTCTTGCGGGCCATCGTGTAGATGTAGGGGAAGAGCGAGTAGCGCAGACGCACAGCCTCAAGGATTGTGGGGAAGTTGTCAAACTTCCAGATGCGGCGCTCAATGCGCGAGTCGTTGGTGGCATGGGTGCGGAAGATGGGTGTGAACACGCCAAACTGGATCCAACGCAACACGAGGTTGGGGTTGTTGACGAGCTGCTCGTTGGAGAACATGTGTCCGCCGAGGTCGTGACCCCAGTAGCCATAGCCCACGTTCGATGCGGTGGCGGTGAAGTAAGGCTCAAAGCCGAGAGCCTCGTAGCTGATGTTGGCATCGCCTGAGAAGCCGATCTGGTAACGGTGGCTGCCCAGTCCGCCCCAACGGTGGAAGATTACGGGGCGCTTGCCCTCACGCTTGGCTGCCTCGTTGAAGAACACATGGTTGCACCAGAAGGTCTCGCTCAGCGAGTTGGTGTAAGGTGAGGTGAGCCACTGCTGCCAGTCGAGCCACCAGAAGTCGACACCCTCGCTCTCGTGGTCGCGGATGATGTTCTTGAAGAAGCTGTTGGTGAAGTCGGGGTAATCGAGGTTCCAACTGATGTTGTCGCCCGCATCGTTGAGATACTTGCCTCCCAGCTCGGCGTTCATCTTGGCGAAATAGTCGGGACTCTCGGTCTTGTTCACACCGTCTGCGGGGTGAAGATTAAGGGCTGTCTTGAAGTGCTGGTCGTGCATCTCCTTGAGCAGCCCCTTGCCGTCGGGAATGAGGTTCGTGTTCCATGACCAGCCTGTCCATCCGCCGCGGCCCTCAGACATGCTGCCGGCGTTGCCGTTCCAGTGCCAGTCCATGTCGAGAATCATCACGTCGGCAGGGATGTTGTTGCTTTTCAGGTCAGACATGATCTTACGGTAGTCGTCGGCCGAGTAAGACGAATACTTGCTGTACCAGTAGCCAAACACATAATCGGGAGGGAGAGGGATGCTTCCTGCTATCTTCGTATAATCGGCCAGCGCCTGCTTGTAGTTGTTGCCATAGCCCAGGAGATAGGTGTCCATGGCGTGATTGTCGGCACGTTCTGCCCACCAGTCGTAGCCCACGGTGGCGTCGGGAGCAAGGGCGTAAGAGCGTCCGCCGTCAGAGCGGGGCGTGGTCCATGAGTCGTCAATGACAGCCCAGCCCGAGCGCGACACCAGTCCGTTCTCCATCTCTGAGCGCTTGCCCTCGCCCATCAGTCCGTCGAGCGTGCGGCAGGTGCCCTTGAGGTTCAGAGGGTCTGGCTTACCGGGATACCATGTGGTCTTGCCCGTGTGGTTCTTAACCACCACCGACAGGTTTGTCGACGAGGCGGGCACGGTGCGCGGGTCTGAGCCCTTGCGATATTTCAGTTCGAGAGCTGAGGTGATGATATAGAGGTATTGAGAATCTTCTTTCTTTGTAAACTGTGGCACCGTGAGGTTACGGTTCACCACGGTGAAGGTGGCGCGGTCTTCGAATGCAGCCTTGTCGCTATATTCTATTCGGATCATCTCTGGCGTGAGCACGGTGAAGCGTGCGTTGCCACAAGTCACCACCGCCTTGTCGTTGGCCTTCGGGTTGTTGGCAACCTGTGCAAGAGCTGCCGTGAGCGCCAAGGCGTTGAGGGTCACAAACGAGAACAAGCGTTTGATCTGTCGTGACTTAAAGATTTGGATAAAAAATGTTTTCATAAAATTACAGTTGTTTGGAGATAAATTGTTGCAGGTAGAAAAGAAAAACCTCTGGAGCGGCGTTGCTTGTATAAAAATGATGCTTATATGAAGCAAGCTAAAATAAAGAAGCTATATGAAACAAGCCAATAAAAACTACATGAAGCTAACCAATGTTATAAGGTAGCGACGCCGTCCAGAGGTCGAAACACAGAGGTTTCCTATTCAAACATAAAACCAATCTACGATTAGAAACCGTTCTTACTTTGTAAGCTTGACAATCTTACAGCCATGGGCAGGCACGTTGGCTGTCAGCGATGAAGCCTTGCCCTCGTCCACATGCTTCCAGAGGTCGCGAACGTTCATCTCACCACTTATGCCGAGCTGGCTGAAGTCGACGGTCATGGTGGCGGTGTTCTCGTCGCGGTTGAACAGGCCGACAACCCAGTCGCCGTTCTTCATCTGTCCGTACCACACCTCGTTGTTCTCGCCAAGCTTGTCGCTCAGGGGCTTACCCACAAAACCGTCGGCGTTGAGAGCGAGCAGTTCACTGTTGGTGTAGAACTTAAGGTTGTCGCCTATAGAGCCAGGCTGGTCGGCAACGGCCACAGGGCCACCGGCGAGGAGCTGCAACGACACGACGGTCTGACGCTCGTTGTCGTTGTCGAAGGTGTTGAGACGCAGGAAATCGCCGTCAAGGATGATCTTGTCGCGGCCAGCGATGTGTGACCAATACTTGAAGCCGTCAAACTGGTTCATGCAGTTGGGCCATGTGGTGTACGACTTGCCCTTGTCCTGAGCCGAGCAATGCCACCAGGTGCCGGTGCCGGTGTCGGCAACGATGCGCACCATGTTGCCATACTTGGCCTCCACAACAGCGTCATCATACATGTGAGGCATGACGAGCGAGGTAAACACGCCATATTTCTTTGCCGATGCAGCGATGTAAGCCAGGGCACGGGCATAGCTCTCACGACCGTAGCCACGTCCCTGTATGCCGGCGTAGCGGTCCTTGCCATCCTCATACCATGAGAGGAAGTCCATGCGAATGAAGTCGACACCCAGCTCCTTGTAATACTTAAAGAAGCCATCGATAAACTCCTCGCAGCCGGGGTTCTCGGCCACAGCCCAGTTGAATATCTCCTTGGCGTTGGGGTTCATCACCGTCGACTTGTGGTTCCATTTCAGACCGGCATACTTGTAGGTGGTGCCTTCCACCACACAGTCGTCGTCGCTATGGATCCACAGCGGGTTGTCATAGACGCCGAGCTTCAGGCCCTTGGCCTTACACTTGGCCACGAGATCTTTCAGCGCCATCTTGCCATAGTGGGTCATGTAGCCGCGGTGCTCCTTGTCAAGCATGGGTATGAAGCCGTCGGTACAGATCATGTCGTAGCCATAGGGCTTGAGGTTGGTGGCAACCCAGTCGATGATGTTGTCCCACTCGGCCTCGCTGATGTCGAGGTCTTCGCCAGTGTGGCCCTGACGCTCCTGCAGATAGCAGTTCTCATACACGCTCCAATAGAGAGGAGCCTTCTGGTTCTCGTGAATGCCCTCCACCGTTGGCAGCTCAGGCAACTCATATTTTGGCGGATAGCGCATCTCTATCTCGTCCTTGCAAGAGCAGAACATGGAGAGAGCGGCCAGAGCCGTAGCAAACAAAAATGTCTTTTTCATATTTTTATGTTACGAGGTTTATTGTTAATCTTTCTTCTCCACCTTGATGGTGTAATGCTCCAGGTCGAGGGTTATGCGATACTTGCCGGCCTCCTTAACCTCCCACTGGTCGTCGGGAGAGGTGGTGAAGACGAAGTCGGCGGCTGCAACACCCTGCTTGGTGATGGCCACGTTGGCAGAAGAGGGACGTATAAAGGCAGCGCTGAAGTCTTTCTTTGTGCATGCCTTCAAGGTGCCAAGCTTGAGATCACCTTCCCATGTGAAGAGATACTTGTTGTTCGCATCCTTGGTGAACGGTGCGGCATCGTCGAGCGACCATCCGCCGGGGGTGGCGGTGCCAATCATCCACACGTTGTCGGCAACGATGGGGTCCTTGGCCACCTCTATGGCACCCAGATACTCGGCCTTGAAGGTCCAGTGTTCGAGGTCGAAGGTCAGACGGTAGTTGCCTTCCACTTCTACCTTCCACTTGTTGTCGGGACTTGCGGTGAACACAAAGTCGGGGCTCTCGACACCGTCTTTGTTGATCTTCACGCCTTCAGCATCGGGACGAACGAAGGGCTGTCCCCAGTCGCCGGTCTTCAAGCAGCACTTGAGGTCGCCAGCCTTCAGCTCTCCCTCGTAGACGAACACATAGTTGCTTTGCTTTGTAAGCACCGTGGGAGCATCGATGTTCCAGCCGTTGGGTGTGGCATCGCCCACCATGTAGAGGGTCTCTGCCTCGATAGGCTCAACAGCAGGCTTCTCCTTCTCGCCCAGATACTCGGTAGAGAAGGTCCAGTTGCGCATGTCGAACGACAGCTTGTACTTGCCGTCCTCTGTCACCTTCCATTTGTTGTCGGGATCGCCAGCGTGCATGTCGAACGTCTTGTTCGTGATGTTGGTCTTGCTGATCTCCTCACCCGCTGTCATGGGACGGATGAAAGCAGCGTCCCAGCTGCCCGTTGTGAGGCAGAGCTTCATCTCGCCCTTGTTCAGTGAGCCTGTCCACTCGAAGACCATGGGGTCGGCTTCAGAGGCTGTGAACGGTGTGGGGTCGTCGATGCTCCATCCGTTGGGCGTGGCATCGCCCACCATAAACAAGGTAGAGGTCTTGATGGGCAGGTTGCCCTCAATGATCTTGAGGTCTTTCTCACCGTCACAGCTTGCCAGCATCTGCATGAACAGGAGGCAAAGCAGCGCGAAGAGCGACGTATGTTTGAAATTGATGTTTCGTTTCATAACGTTGAAGTGTTTTTGTTGTTTCTTTGTTTAACACATTGCTCTCTTCTCACCCGTTACTTGTTGTAGCCCGGGTTCTGCACCAGCTTGAGGTTGGCGTTGAGGATGGGTCGCATGATGGGGAAAATCTCGGTGTGGTTGTCGGCATCGGCACCCTTGTCCCACCATGTGCCTCCTGTGGAGAACTTGCCATAACGGATGAGGTCTATGCGTCTGCGGCTCTCGGCGAAGAACTCGCGTCCCCACTCGTCAAGCATCTCGTCCATGTCGAGCTGTGCCTCACCCTCGGGAGCGTAGAGGTTCTTGTGAAGCATGGCGGCGGGATAGTTGCGCTTGCGCACGCTGTTCAACAGCTTGGCTGCTCCGGCGGTGTCGCCAGCGCGCAGCTTACACTCGGCAAGCGAGTAGATGACCTCGGGCAGACGGATCTCGGTGTAGTCGCTCTCCATCTGGTGCTCGTCCTCGTCGCTGTAGAACGGATACTTGGCAAAATGCCATCCTGAGTTGTGGTCGCCGTCGCGCAGGGTGCTCGTTGCCACGTTCAGCCACTTGTTGGGGTTCAGGCCCTGGAACTTGCCCACGGCATCTCTGATATACAGCTCATAATCGACCTCAGGAGCCTTCACACGCTTGGTATTGCCGTTCTCATCCTTATATTCGAGGTAGCCATAGAGGAACATTCCCTCGCGCTTGCTGTTGCCGAGGTTCTTGTAGAGCTTCATGCGCTCGTCGCCCTCATACTTGCGGAACTTCTGGATGGGCATGCCCAGCTTGTAGGTCATGAGCACACCGTTGGGGGCGTAGCTCGGTGAGGCAGCATACTTGGTGTTGTGGTCGCCGGCCTCGGCCTTGGCATCATTGAAATAGTAGCGAGCGCGTGCAGGAGCCGTCCACCAGTAGGTGTCGGCCTGATAATGCCAGTAGGTATAGTTGGCTGAGCCGGGGAATCCGAAGATCACCTCGTCGCAGTTGTCGTTGTCCCAGTCGAAGGCAGCGTCCCAACGGTCGGCAACCTTATATTTGCCATACTTGCCGTCAAGGATGTCCTGTGCCACCTGTGCGCAGTCGCTGTAATGGTCTTCGCCAATGTAGACCTTGGCGTTGAGGTAGAGACGCACAAGCAGGGCGGCGGCACCTGCCTTGGTCCACTGTCCCTGAATTGATGAGTTGGCACCCAGCTCGGTCTTTGACGTGAGCATGGGTATGCACTCTTTGAGGTCGCTCTCGATAAGGTCATAGATGACCTTTGGCTCCACCTGTGTCTCGGTGTTCTTTGACACATCGCTGAAGCTCACCGACAACGGCACGTTGCGGAAGGCATCGAGCAGACGGATGTAGAACCAGGCGCGTAGCACGCGACACTGGGCCTTGAGGTTGTTAAACTCGGCGTCAGAGAAACCGAACGTCTCGGGAGAAATCTTGTCGAGATCCTCTATTACATAATTGCACTGGCCGATGCCCTGGAAGCAGCCGTTCCACTCGGTCTGGGCGTCACCACCATCCTCAACGTTCCAGTCGTGATAGTGGAGCTTGCGCCATTTGCCGCTGTCGTCCCACCAACCGTCACGGGTCGGCGTGATGAGCTGGTCGGCAGAAAGCTCGTTGAGCACATGACGGCTCTGGATGCTCCAGAAGGCGTGCTCGAAAGGACGGAATGTGGCTCGCACCACATCCATCTTGGTGTTATAATAGTTTTGTGTTCCTACCTGGTCGTAAAGCGTTTCGCTCAGATCAGTACAGCTCGCGAGGGGCAGAGCACAAAGAGCTGCGGATACAATAATATTGAATATCTTCATTGTTTCTTATGTCTTTAGATGAGTGATCAGAAGTCAACTTGCAAACCAACGATAAACTGGCGTGTCGAGGGGAAGTAGGTGCGTGAGCCCTGTGCTCCCGGTGTCAGACCGTTCACCTGGTAGGTAGAGGGATCTACGCCGCTAAACTTGGTCAGCGTGAACACGTTCTTCATGGTGCCGTAGAGACGCACGCGGTCGAGGAAGCGGCAACTCTTGGGGTTGAAGGTGTAACCCAGCGTCACCATGTCGAGCTTCAGGTAGTCGCCCTTCTCCAGGAAGTAGTCGCAAACCACGGGGTTGGCGGTGGCAGAGATCTGGAAGTTCTTGCCATAGGCCTTGTGTGAGCGGTTACCTGTGAAGTTGCGTGTGCCATAGTAGAAGTCATGAATGTTGAAGATGTCATAACCAAAGGCACCGCGGAAGAACAGCGAGAGGTCGAAGTTGCGGTAACGGAAGTTCTGGCTTGTCGACATGGTGAACTTAGGCATGCCGTTGCCCACCTTCTGGCGGTCGGCGTCGCTTGCCTGTGAAGCACGAATGATGTCGCCGTCCTTGTCGTAAACGAGCCATTCGCCGTCGGTGGTGTGGCCGGCATATTTCCACATGTAGAAGTTGCCTATCGACTTGCCCTTCTGTATGCGCTGCAGGTTATAGTAAGGATAGGGGTCGCTTGTACCTGCCACGTCATAATAGTCTTGACCGACATACTGTGAGTTGCTGAAGTCGACAAACTTGTTGCTCATGGTTGCTCCCACAACGTTGAAGTCGTAAGAGAAATCCTTGGTGGTCACGGCCTTGACGTTGATATCAAACTCGAAGCCGGTGTTCTTCATCGTTCCCACGTTCACGAAGGTCTCGTCGAAGAGGTAAGGAGGAACCGACACCTTATAGTTGCCGAGGAGGTCCTGCTGCTTGCGGTTGAAGTAGTTGAACGAACCGTAGACGCGGTTGTTGAAGAGCGAGAAGTCGATACCGATGTTCCAGTTCTTGCCTTTCTCCCACTTAAGGTCTGGGTTAACGTTCTTCGAGGGACCCCACACCTGGAAATATTTGCCGTTGTAAAAATAATAGCCGAAGCCTGTCATGGTGTTGAGCGAGTTGTAGCTGCCGAAGTCCTGGTTACCGGTGACACCATAGTCGGCGCGAAGCTTCAGGTCGTTGATCCACTTGACATCCTTCATGAAGCTCTCCTGCGAGATGCGCCAGCCTGCTGACACGGCGGGGAAGTTACCCCACTTGTTGTCGACACCAAACTTAGATGAGCCTTCATGACGGAGCGATGCGGTGAGCATGTATTTGCCGTCGAAGTCGTAGCTCACACGTCCGAAGAAGGCGATGAGCTTGCAGTCGTTCTTGTAGCTGCCCATGAGCACCTTGCCTTCTTCCTTGGCATATTCGCCTGTGCCCATATTGTTATAGGTGAGACCGTCGTTGGGGAAATCTTTGTTTTCGTTGTTCAAGCCCTCGTATTGAGAATATTGGTATGAGTAGCCAGCCATTCCCTTTACGTTGTGCTTGCCGAAGGTACCGGTGTAGTTGGTAAGCCACTCGAGCACATACTGGCGCTCCTTGCTGTAAGAGCGGCTTGCCTCGCCATCGTGGCCGTTGTTTATACAGATGGTGCTTGTTGAGGGGCGGAACCACGAGGTGTTGTTGTCATACTGGTGGTCGGCAAACATAACTTGTGTTGACAGGTTGTGGTTGCCCTTACCGTCTTTCAGTAGCAGAGGCAGGAGGTTGAGCTTCACGGTACCGTCCCAGTCGAGAAGCTTGGTGTCGCCGTGGTCTTTCTCCAGTTTCTGACGCTCCACAGGGTTGGAACCTACGACCTGACCTTGGAAGTTGTAATAGCGTGCAGGGTTCTCTGGATCCATGAGAGGCGTTGTGGGGTTTGCCTCGATGGCATCCTTGAACACACTCCAGTCGGCCTGGTCGCGGTAGATGATACGCGGTGCCACGTTGGCGGTGAGGGTGAACAGTCCGCCCTTGGTGGTGTGCATCATAGAGGCACGCGCACCATACTCCTCACGCTTTGAGCGGAGGTCGATGCCGTGGGCGTTGCGATAGTCTACGCTCACGCGATAGTTGCTCTGTGCGTTGCCGCCGCTCATAGAGAGGGTGTGCTGGGTGGTGAAACCTGTGCGGCTCACACCATCGAGCCAGTCGTAGTTGCCGCCGAGGTCAACGCCGGTGTCGCCCCATCCGAGACGCACGTCACGATATTCGTCGGCGTTCATCATCTTAAGCTCGTTCTTGATCACGTCCCATGACGCCATGCCCGAGTAAGAGGTGTGCATGTTTCCATCTTTTGTGCCTTTCTTTGTGGTCACCACGATAACGCCGTTTGAGCCGCGTGTGCCGTAGATGGCAGAGGCAGCACCGTCCTTGAGGATGTCGAACGAAGCGATGTCGTTGGGGTTGATGTTGGTGAGGTTGCCGCCAGGCACGCCGTCAATGACAACCAACGGGCCAAGACCTGCCGAGCGCGATGACACGCCACGGATCTGGATGCTTGCCTGGTTGTTGGGGTCGCCAGCACCGGTGTTGGTGATGCTCACGCCTGCCACCTTGCCCTGAATCATCATCGAGGGGTCGAGCGAACTGATAGTGAGGAAGTCTTTCTCGCCAACGTGTGAGATGGCAGAGGTAAGTTCCTTCTTGTCCATCGTGCCGTAGCCAATGACCACGACCTCGTTAAGCACGTCGTTCTTCTCCTTGAGCGTCACGTTGATGGTCTTGCGGCCGTTCACCTTCTCCATGATGGTCTCGAAGCCCACATAAGAGAACGAGATGGTGCCTGACGAGGCCACGTCTACTGAGTACTTGCCGTCGATGTCGGTGATAGCACCTGTTGCTCCGGCTTTCACGCTAACTCCCACGAGCGGCTCACCACCCGGGTCGGTAACGGTACCTGTTACCTTTACTTGTTGGGCAGAGGCTGTAAGCGTGGCAAACAGCAACATGACCCAAAGCACTAATCTAAACTTGGAATTCTGTCTTGTTTTTGATTCCATGATTTAAGTGTTTTTAAGTTATTATATATAATGTGTAATTTTTATTTTCTTGTTTCATTCGGCTTTTGCAGCGTTTAAGCTTTACAGCGTTTGGGCTTTTACAGCTTTTGTGCTTTGTTGGCTTTATGGTTTTTAGCTTAACGTAGAAGAAAAAGCTTTTTATTTTTAGTGATCTGTTCTTGGCTTTTGTTTCCAAGAACCACCATATCTGATTTCTTGCTTGTTAGCGATTGCAAATATAGATAAAAATCGTTATGTAAGTTTAACAAAGTACATTTTAGGTAAATCTTTGTAAAAGGTAAACGAATTTAATAAGCTATAAATCAAAGCGTTACTAAGAGCACAGAAAACGGGCCAAGTACATTGAAAATTTTCACTTATGTAAAGAACAAGCAGGAAAAACAAGAAAGAAATGATAGAAAACAAACCTTTTGTTTGTTATTTTCAAAGCAAGCAGGCAAAACTTTCTTATTGTTTTGTCCGTGCTTTAACAGCGACAAGCAAACAATGGGAAAGGGGCTTTGGTGACATACGCACATAAAAAAATTAAAGCAGCTGTTTCTCAATGCACGGGCAATAAAGAAACAACTGCTTTACTTATTATAAGCAAGCGCGTGCAAAAAATTACATCGTTCACGACGCTTGCGTCTGTTTATGCCAAAGGCAAAATGTTTTCAGCTTATTAGAGGGGAAGCTTGTAACCAACGGTAAACTGGAACACACTGTTCTTGTTGTCCATATCCTTGAAGGCCTTGGTCAGACCAAAGTTGTAGCGACCCTCAATAACAAAGTTGCTGAACTCATAGCTCAAGCCGATAGGCATAGACAGCTCAAAGGTGTTCTCGTCAATGCCATCTGACTGAATTGAGTTACTACCACTCTTTGCCTTTGCCTTGTTGTTAATGCAGAAAGCGGGCTGCAAACCGAGCTTCACGGCAAAACCGGGAGCTACATAAACGTTAGCGAGAACGGGAACGTTGATATAGTCGAGCTTGTAAGTAAAATCTACTTTGTTTTCAGTAGCTGTGCATCCCTGCATAGAGTAGAGAGCGCCGAAGCTTACACCTAACATGTCTGATGCCTGATACATGAACTCAGCACCAGCAACAAGGCCAAAGCGAGGATCGGTATCGTCTGCCTTTGTAAGAGAAGCGATGTTAAGACCTACTTTAGGCTGGATAGAGAATGATCCAACGGGCTGCTGTGCGAATGTAGCAACTGAAGAAATCAGCAATGCTGCGATAGCGATTAACTTTTTCATAATTAATGTTGTTTTAAAAATTAATGAATAATTGTGTGTTGAATGCCTGCCTATCGCGACAGGTTTACGGCAGCAAAGATATTATTTCTATCACAATTAGCCAAGAAAAAGGCTATACAAAATGCGAATTTGCAGAAAATAAAAACAAAAATAGAGTAATTTCTACCAATTAATTACCTTTTTACCCTTCTTTATCCACTTTAACAAGCTATAACATGAAGGTTATGTCGGCTGTTCCGACCTTGTCCCAAGAGAAGGTTTTTACAAGACTTTGCGCCGACACGGCATCGGGTGTGGGCTGCAAGCCAGCGGCATGTGCCAACAGACCGATAATCTGGTTGGGCGTAAAGCGCTGACGCAAACAGCCCATGTCAAGACTCTTGTCGCGCTTCGACAGGCGCTGACCAGCTGTGTTGCAGAGGAGCGGCAGATGGGTGAAGCGTGGTGGCGTGAAGCCTAACTGTTGGGCAAGGTATATCTGTTGCGGCGAGGAGAGGAGCAGGTCACGGCCGCGCACCACCTCGTTAATGCCCATCAGTGAATCGTCAACAACGACAGCGAGCTGATAGGCCCACGCCCCATCCTTGCGACGCACAATGAAGTCGCCACACTGGGTTGTGAGGTCCACGGTGTGGGTGCCATAGTGTCCGTCGGTGAAGGTCACGATGCCCCTACCCTCCTCCGGCACCTTCATGCGCAGGGCGGCAGGACCTTTGCGTGACCCTGGCGGCAGGTTGCGACAGGTTCCCTTGTAGACGACACGTCCGTCGCTCTCGTGTGGCGCCTGCGTGGCAAGGATGTCGGCACGGGTGCAATAGCACGGGTAGGTGAGGCCCGCATCGGTGAGCTGCTGCAGATAATGGGCGTAGATGTCGCCACGCTGGCTCTGCCAGCACGGCTTGCCATCCCATTCCAAGCCAAGCCATTGCAGGTCGTCCATCAGCATGTCGGCATATTCGTGACGCGACCGTTGCGGGTCTATGTCTTCAATGCGAAGCAGCCATGTGCCACCTTGCGCCCTTGCCGACAGCCACGACAACAAAGCGCTAAACACGTTGCCGAGGTGCATGCGTCCCGTTGGCGATGGCGCGAAACGGCCACAGACAGAAGAACGGTTGTTCATTGTCTACCCCCTTACTTCTTCAGTTCCTTCTCAATGGCGGGCACGATGATGCTCTCCATCACGTCATATCCAGCGGCGTTGGGGTGAACGGTGTCGTTCTGATAATCTTTGTTCAAGCCGAGACCATCGGGTGAGAGCATGGCAGAGAAATAGTCGACATACTGAATCTTGTTTGCCTTACAATAGTCTTTCACGCGGTTGTTGAGATGACGAATCTTCTGCATAGCATCGGTAATCTCGGGACGCCACTTAAACGTCTGGGCCGGCAGCGTGGAGCAGAGAATGACCTTTATGCCGTTGGCACGCGCCATGTCGACCATCGATAGCACGTTACCGAAGGTGTGGTCCTCGTCATAAGCGCCTGTGTTCTCAGCAATGTCGTTGGTGCCGTAATTGATGACCACAACACGCGGTTTGAGGTCTATGACGTCCTGACGGAAGCGGAGCAGAAACTGGTATGAGGTCTGTCCACTGATGCCACGGCCAATGTAACCATGACTTTTGAAGAAGTCAGGATGCATAGATGCCCAAATATCGGTTATGGAGTTGCCCATAAACACTACTCTCTTGTCTTTCTTCGACGGTTCAGGCAGCTGCGCGTTAGCAGCCGCATAACGTTTAAAATCGGCGAAATCGTGCTTCTGAGCACTTACGCCAAGCGAGCAGAGCAGCAGCCCTGCCGCAAGTATCAATGCTTTTGGTTTCATAGTCCACGCGCCGAAGGCGCAATTTTGAATTTTGATTTTTGAATTTTGAATTATCGGCTTTCAGCCGATTTTGAATTTTCGAATTTTGATTTTTCCTTTTTAAAAGGCTATCGAATTCTTCACTCTTCACTCTTCACTCTTCACTTAAAAGAGGCTATCGAATTCTTCACTCTACGTTCTTCACTCTTCCCTTTAAAGCTGGCTCTCCCCCTCCACATATTCTTCTATAAAGAGGTGTTCGCCATCGAACATGGCGTAGGTAAACTGAGAGATCCAATCGCCGAGGATGAGCATGCGGCTCTTGCGCGAGAGCTTAAGGTCCAGCTCGATGTGACGGTGACCATAGACGAAGAAGTCGATGTCCTGATGCGTCTTCATATAATCTTTCGTGAAGAGCACCAGATGCTCGCGGTCCTCGCCCATGTAAGGCGGCTCTGTGCCATCCTCACGCTTCAGACGGCTGTGCTTTGCCCATGACAGACCGAGCCACATGCCCCAACGGGGATGGATGGCGTTAAGCAACTTCTGGCACATACGGTTATGGAACAGCCAACGCAAAAGCTTAAACTTATTGTCCGGGTCGCCTAATCCGTCGCCGTGGGCAAGGAAGAACACCTTGTCGCCAATCTCGGTTGTTACAGGCTTGGTGTGAACGATCATGCCACACTCTTGCTCCAGGTATCCGTATGTCCAGAGATCATGGTTGCCGGTAAAGAAATGTACCTCCACTCCCATGTCTGTAAGCTCCGATATCTTACCCAGAAAGCGCGTGTAGCCTTTGGGCACGACATAACGATACTCGTCCCAGAAGTCGAACATGTCGCCGAGCAGATAAACCGCCGATGCCTTGTGCTTTATGCTGTCAAGAAACCTCACGAGCCGGCGTTCCTGTGTGCGGGCGTGAGGTATGGCCCATGATCCAAGATGGGCATCGCTAAGGAAATAGACATTCATCATAACGAGTAATGTTTAAGTGTTTCTGTTTTTTAAAATTTAGTCGAAGCCCAACTCCACGCGAGCCTCTTCGGTCATCATGCTCTTGTCCCATTCGGGTTCGAACACGAGGTTCACGTTTGCCGACTTTACACCCTCTATGGTGTCTACCTTCTGACGCACATCCTCAAGAATGAAATCGGCGGCAGGGCATGATGGAGCCGTGAATGTCATGTCGATGTCAACGATGCCTTCATCGTTAACCTCTACACGGTATATAAGTCCGAGGTCGTAGATGTTGACTGGAATCTCGGGGTCATACACGGTCTTGAGCACATCAACGATGCGTTCTTCTATCTTTGTCTTTTCTTCCTGTGTCATTTTTTCGAATGTTTCGCTTTATCGTTAATAAAATGTGATTGCAATGATCAATATGCAAACTTACAAAAAATATCGCACTTTCATAGCCTAAGAGCACAAAATTTTATCGTTCCACCCTCTCCCACATTATAATTTTTGCCCTTTAGGGTGTCGCATTCCTACCAATGCGACACCTAAACAGGGGGAATGCGACACAAAAATGGAGCAATGAGACAGGTTTTATCTCAAAAAACTCTTATATTTGCAATCGTTAATAAGTAAGAAACTTGAGTGGTAATAAAGTATGGCAGAAAGCCAAAAAGAAAAACCGAAAAAAGAAAAAGTAAAACAACACAAGTGACTACTGGACCGACACTGAACAATTGTTAGATTCAATGGAAAACCAACATCTTTCGGACTTACTGGACTGACTTAACGAAGAAACACGGGCTTAGGGTGATATACTCTTAGCCCTTTTTTATATGTTTTTTAAAAAGCAAGAAGGCACGTCATAATGATAAAGAAGTCACGTTATAATTATTAAGGTTGGAGAAATTTCATAAAATTGTTTAGAGGCAAGGCGTTGGTGTTTGAAATAAAATTTGTATTTTTGCATTTGACAAAAACTTTTTTGGCTAATGGACTCTTTGTTTCTACTTCAATTTGCGTGTTTTCTCTTCATGATTCTAAACGCCGGCATCTTAATTGTCAGTCGACTTCATGTGAGATGGGTAAACAAGCGCTATGAGCGTTCACGCAAACTCATCCTAGCCGCCATGCTTGGTATGGCGGGACAATATCTTCTACAGATGGTTTTTGGCCTTCGTGCCTCTAGCGACGACCTTGGAGCCCTCGTCAACATTTTTATCTACACACCTTGCTTCACACTCATCACATTGGGCATCTACAACATCATAGCCCCTCATGCCCATTTTAGGCAGATGAACCTTGTGTGCGGCGTGCAATATGCGGCCATTGTAGGCACATTCTTGCTTGGCTTCTACAGCAAGGAAAGCATACACATCGGGTGGTGGCTCTATCTCATGCTTGCTTTCTACACCGCAAATACGGTCTATTGCGTAATAAAAATTTTCATAGAGATGATGCGACGCAAGAAGATGCTTGAGAAGATGAGCGGAACAGACCTCTTGCCGTACGTCCGCTATTCTTATGCAAGCCTCTTCAACGTATGCTTCGTCTCCGTCGTGATGCCGTTCGTCATTCTGAACACGCCGTTGCTTTATGTCATAGGCCCGCTCGGCCTGTGCGCCTTATTCTTCTTTATCATGACCTTCGTAGCCTTAGTAAACAGCTACACACCCAGCGACGAACTGCTTGACAAAGATGACGACAACGAAGAAAGCGACGAGAAGACTGACGAAAGCGAGACAAGCGAAAGCGAGGAAGACAACAACCCTACAGCATCGACCGTAAAAGGTGGCACACAACCGAAGCCAACCGAGCTGTCGAAGGAACGCACGGAGCGCATAAAAGCGCTGCTCGACCGTTGGTGCAGAAAGCAAGGCTATAAAGACAGCTCAGCAAACATGATGACGCTGTCGCTTGCCATTGGCATCTCCAAGGACGAGCTTACGCTCTATTTCGACCAATGCCTCAACTCAACGTTCAGGGTGTGGCTCAGCGACATCAGGTTTGACGCGGCAAAAGCAATGATGATAAAATATCCCGACTATAGCAACGACATCATCTCCACCGAGTGTGGTTTCTCTTCGCGCACACACCTTTACCGCGTCTTCAAACAACGTGTCTTCTGCACACCGACCGTTTGGAGAGAGAACAACAAGCTATGATTCTTTAAAGACAAGCTATGATTCTTTAAAGACAAGCTATGATTCTTTAAAAGACGGGCTATGGTTCTTTAAAGACGAGCCATGGTCTTGTTTAACAAGCTTAATCTTTCTTGCCGCTCTCTTTCATTCTCATCACGCGCTTCTTGTAGCTGCTTATGATCTGTCCGTTGAGGGTCACGGTCTCAATGGTGTAGCCGATGTTTAGCATCTTTGTCGAGGTGTTGTAAGAGAAGCTGGGAGTTGAGAGCTTTATGTTGCCCGTCTGTTTTGCTCCACCCACCTTATAGGTAAAATTGACGGTCTGTGCAGGCACGCTGAACGATGCGATGTTGTTATAATAGCGCACCAAGGTGTAGCTGTCTTCCACATCATCGACCTTCACCGTAGCCACAGCCTCATCCAGTCCGTTTGCTTCCGACATGACAGAGGGTAGAATCTGCTCCACGGGCACCGTAAACTTAACATGATCCTCTGACACTTTTACATCTATTGCCGATGTTGTGATGTTATCGCCATAGATGGCGAGCGACTGATAGTGGCCATACATCTGCGCCTTGTCGTTTGCAGAGAGCGTGTCGTTACCGTCGTTGTCGCTGCTGCACGATGCCGTTGTTGCTATCGTTGCGATGAGCATCATTGCCCATACAATCATTCTGTTCATTGTTTTCATAACTTTACCTGATTTTCTGTTTTTCTGATTTTTCTGTATTTCCGATTTCCTGTATTTCAGCTTTTTCTTTATCTTTATTTTTCCGCATTTAGCTTAAATTCGAAAGCCGGTGCGTCATCGTCGGCAATCAAACAATAAGCTCACAGTTTTCCATTCTCACGATAAGAATAATAATCGCCATCGGTTATTATGAGATGGTCAAGAAAATAAAGGCGCATGGTCTGACACGCCTTTTCCACGCGTTGCGTTATGCGGTCATCGTCGCCACTGGCGCGGTTGTTGCCGCTCGGATGGTTGTGGCAGAGAGCCACCACCGTGGCGTTGCAGAGGATAGCCTCACGGCAGATCACCCTCACGTCAACAGCCGTCTCACTGATGCCGCCATGCGATATGCGCACAGCCTTGATGAGCTTAAAGTTCTGGTTCATGAGCAACACCCACGCCTCCTCCACATCGAGGTCTTGCATGCGGGGGTGCATATATTCGTAGATGGCCTGTGCCGAGCCGAGGTCTGCACGTTCCTCTGCCTTCTCGCGCTGCCTGCGCTTGCCCAGCTCACACGCTGCAAGAATGGTCACAGCCTTGGCCTCTCCCACGCCCTTGTAGCGCATGAGGTCAGCAATCGACATCTTCCCCAACGTGTTGAGATTGTCGTTACAGTCGTGAAGCACCAGCTTCATCAGCTCCACAGCCGTCATCTTGGGCGTGCCCGAGCCGATGAGAATGGCCAGCAGTTCGGCGTTTGACAAGGCAGCAGCGCCTTGCGCCATAAGCTTTTCGCGCGGGCGGTCTTCCATCGCCCAGTCGGTTATGCGAAGAGAGTCAGAATCGGTCGTCATGCTTTTTGTTTTTAAAACCTTCTTATCCTTTTAACACGTTCTTATCGTTTTAACGCCTTCTTATCTTTAGAGCGCCTACTTATAGAAAGTTTTTTCGAAGGCAGAAAACTCGTCCTTGCCGCAGACGCAGCGTTTCCACCATGCCTCAATGAAGCCAAAGCCGTAGCCCATGAGCTGTGTGAAGGCGGCGCGTATGCTGAGCACACCTATCTTAAGGCTGTGGTTCTGGCACGACGAGTCGACGAATATTATCAGCGAGTAGAGCACCAACGGCAGAAGGGCTGCGCCACAAATCATGCCGCCAAAAGGCGGGTCACAATGGCGCAACACGGTAGCTCCCAACACCATGCCTGCCACAAAGAGCAGAAGGAGGAACAGCACACCCACCGTGAAGACCATCGGCAGGAGATGCACCAGCTTCAACGATTCTGGATATTTCTTATATAGGTTTATGCGGGCAATGCCGCTGTTGTAGACCTGACGGAAGAACTTGCGGAAGTCGGTGCGGCGCTTATGCCACACCCATGCCTCAGGAAACAGTCGGCAGCGGTAGCCGTCCTTGAATATGCGTATGCTGAAGTCAATGTCCTCGCCAAAGCGCATTGACGAGAAGCCGCCGAGCTGCTCATAGACCTCGCGACGGATGCCCATGTTGAACGAGCGTGGATAAAACTTGTCGAGCTTCTTCTTGCCACCGCGTATGCCGCCGGTTGTGAAGAAAGAGGTCATGCTGTAGGAGATGGCCTTTTGGGTGGGTGTGAAAGATGGATGGGCGCTGTCGGGACCGCCGAAGGCATCGGCAGGCTCGCGCTGCAACTCTTGCTCTACAGCAGCGAGATAGCCGTCGGGCAGCACCACATCGCTGTCGAGAATGATGACATACTCGCCTTGTGCACGCTCCACGCCATAGTTGCGGCTCTGTCCGGGACCCGAGTTGGGTTTGTCAAAATAGTGGATGTCGAGCTGCGAGGCATACTTCTCACACACATCGCGGCACGGCACCTGCGACCCGTCTTCCACAACGATTACCTCAAAACCTCTGACGGTCTGTCGCGTGAGGCTCTGAAGCAACTCGTCAACCTCGTCGGGGCGGTTGAACACAGGCACGATAAAACTGAATCTTGTCATCATAATAAAAAAATTGGCTGTTGGTATGTTTAGGCCGATCTATCGGCAAAAAGCCGTTCTATCGGCAAAAAGCCGTTCCGTCGGCTCCAAAAAAGCAAAATGGCTTACAGCTTATGCCTATACACCCCGCCAGGTGGCGGCCATACGTCATAAACTATAAGCCATTCAAGCTATAAGACTAAAAACTGGAAATGTTTTTCTTACTCCTTAACGCGCTGCAAGTAGCTGCCGTCACGAGTGTCTACCTGCACGAGGTCGCCCTCGTTCACGAACAGAGGCACGCGAACCTCTACGCCTGTCTCCAGAGTGGCGGGCTTCAAGGTGTTGGTAGCGGTGTCGCCCTTGATTCCAGGTTCTGAGTGGGTCACACGCAGATTGGTCTTAACGGGCATCTCACCGAAGAGCACGGTCTCGGTGTCAGCGTCAGACACAACCTCAATGATGTCGCTCTCCTTCATGAAGTCAACACCTGTGATGAGATCATGAGCGATAGGAATCTGGTCATAAGTTTCCTGGTTCATGAAGATGTAATCTTCACCCTCCTTGTAGAGGTACTGGTAGGGACGGCGCTCCACGCGTACATCCTCCAACTTCTCGCTGATGTCGAAACGACGCTCAAGCACGCGTCCGTCAACAACATTCTTCAGCTTCACACGCATGAAGGTGTTACCCTTGCCGGGCTTTACATGCAGGAAGTCGATGACGAAGAACAGTTTGCCATCCATACGGATGCATGTTCCCATCTTAATGTCTTGTGAATTGATCATATTGATTTTCTATTAAAACTTTTGAAATTTTATTCTCGTTTCATCAAATGCGCTGCAAAGGTACTGCAAATTTGGAAAAAAACCTAAATATTTGGGATAAAAAACTCTTTATTCTTGGTTAATTCTTGGTTAATTCAAAAGAAATGAGTAATTTTGCAGCCCAAAGCGTATAAACAATAACAAATAAAATAAATAAAAGACAATGAAAAGAACATTTCAGCCACACAACAGAAGACGTGCCAACAAGCACGGATTCCGCGAGAGAATGGCAACAAAGAACGGTCGCCGCGTGCTTGCAGCACGTCGCGCAAAGGGTCGCAAGA
>ERZ1026886.96-NODE-96-length-42342-cov-61.400572_pt1 | contig 42342 bp, 26 predicted proteins | sample MGYA00380173_ERZ1026886 | MGnify/ENA primary metagenome ERZ1026886 (study PRJEB33269, sample SAMEA4719809) | human gut metagenome | biome: human-associated habitat; feature: organic feature; material: feces | place: Cameroon | collected 2013-10 ... | reverse complement strand
AACTACTTCAGAATTATCTATCATCATTTTGCCTGATGCAAATACGTTGCTTACTGAAACCATTACCATAGCTGCGATAGCTGCAAAAACGAACTTCTTCATAATCTTATCTATTTTAAATTGTTACTAATTTATTGTTATTTACTCTGTTTTGTGGATTCATTATCGAACCCGCTATTCATAGTTGCAACCAGCGTGCCAAAAAAACAGATAAAATCATGATACCATTGATTTACAGATAGTTATCAATTTTGTGCCATAAATTAGGGTTGAGGAAATTGGGGAAATAGTGTGGAACTATTCCTCAAAAAGTTGGGGAATGGACAAGATAATGATATAGAAAATGATAAACGTGTTTGCAATCAAACATGTTTGCATCCAAACATGTTTGATTGCAAACATATTATGCCAGAGATGTGCTGCAGAAAAGCGGAATAACAACTTAATATAACAAACATTTAGTAAAATCAACTTAAATCTATCTAATATATAAAAAAGCAATCGATAATTCAGTTTTTTATCAATATCTTTGCAGAAAACATATGGCAGTTTGCAGAAACTGACATATATATGATTGAAGAAACTGATATATATGATAGAAGAAACAGATACATAATTGCGATGAAATTTACAACTACCCACATACAGCACAACCATAGATGTAATGTTCCCCATTACATCCTCAACTGTAGTCTCCGGAAATAATATCTATCTTGCTTGAGATAACATATTATTAACGAATTAAAAATTACATGGGTTTAATCATTTTATATTTTTTAGGTGCTCTGTCACTATCCTTTTTATGCTCCGTACTGGAAGCAGTGTTACTATCCACTCCGATGTCGTTTATCTCGATGAAGGAGAATCAAGGCAACCAGACTGCCGCACTGATGAAAAAGTACAAGAACAACGTAGATCGACCTGTGGGTGCCATTCTTTCACTCAACACCATTGCCCACACCATCGGTTCTGCCGGAGTAGGTGCCGAATCTATGAAACTCTTTGGCGAAGAATACTTCGGTATCATTTCCGCTATTCTCACCCTGCTTATTCTGGTACTTTCTGAAATCATCCCGAAAACCATCGGTGCCTCCTATTGGCGTTCTCTGGCCATGCCATCTACCAGGATTATCAGGGTACTCATCATCATCACCTACCCGCTGGTTCTGCTCTCAGAACTTATCACCAAGGTATTTACCCCTAAAGTTCATCAGGCTTCCATGAGCCGCGAGGAAGTATCGGCCATGGTAGATGTAGGTACCACAGAGGGCATCTTCCGCGAATCGGAAAGCAAGATTATCAAAAGCTGCATCCACCTGGCTGGAGTAAAGGCCAAGGAGGTGATGACTCCATCCATCGTCGTAGAATCGGCCAACATGAATCTGACCACCAAGGAGTTTTACGAACAGAAGGAATGGAATTTCTCGCGCATCCCGGTGTATGACAACAATAAGGACTACATTGTGGGATACGTATTGAAAGACATGGTCCTCAAATCGGTTTCAGACGATGAGTTCAAAACCCGATTGTCAGAACTGATGCGACCTATCCTTTCCTTCAACGAGGAGGAATCTCTTTACCAGATATGGGAAAAGATGCTGGAAAAGCGGGAACATATCTCTATCATCGTGGATGAATACGGATGCCTCAGAGGCGTAGTTTCCATGGAAGACGTAATTGAAACAATGACCGGCGTGGAAATCGTAGATGAAGACGATGTGGCTGTGGATATGCAAGCCCTGGCTAAAGAAAAGTCGCGCATGATGATGCAGAAAAAGAAAGGTTAAAATAAAACAGTGAGCCCGGCATTATGCCTGACTCACTGTTTTTTTTATCTGACTTCACTTTAAAAAGTGGATTAAATTTGAAGTAAACATATTCTTATATTGTTATTTGAGACTTCAAAGTTACGAAAAACACCTATTTCAATACGAATACCTTCGTTTCATGGGCAGCTACACTACCCTTCCACTTGCTTGCCTTTCTGGCAATATCGCGATGCTGCCAGACATCTCTTACCGCATACTTGCCGTTTAAGCCCAACTGCCTGAAATCTGCCTGTATGCTGATGGCCTTGTCGCTGCAGTTAAGAATGGCTACGGCATGGGTACCATTGGCCAAAGGACGAACATAAATCTGATAATCTGCCTGATTCACCTTGCGCTCTGCTGCCTTGCCCAGCGGGTCCTGATTGATGGCGATAATCTCCCTGTTCAGGAGAATGCGCTTATCCTCAGCCGAAAGCTTTCGAAGGTCGTTGCTCAGTGCCAATACCGACGACATCATGCACCACATGCTCATCTGAGTCTGATATTCCGTATAGTTGCACCCTACTCCACCCAAATCGCTGGACGGGCCGCCCTTTCCGTTCAATCCCACTACCAGCATATCCATATCCGGCCACTGGCCGTGGCGCACATCCTTGGCAAGCGGTGCGGTGACGTTCACGATATCGAGGATACCCATTCCGCCCTGGTGAACAATATCCTTCCACATATCTCTTACATCATAGCTGGTTCGCCAGAGAGAACCGCCTACCTGCTCGCACCACTCTTCGCAGTTGCGCTGTCCCCACTCGCAGATGCCGAGCACGATGTTTCTGCCCGACTTGCTCAAGGCCTGGGCCATGGTACGATAGCGCTTCCGGGCAGTGGCGCTATCCTCAGGAGCATGGCAGTAATCATATTTCAGATAGTCGATGCCCCACGAAGCAAATGTGCGGGCATCCTGCTCCTCGAAGCCGTAACTGGCTGTCCATCCGCCGCAGGTAAGCTGAGCCGCATCAGAATAGATGCCCAGCTTCAAACCCTTGGAGTGGACATAATCGGCAAGCGCCTTGATGCCATTCGGAAATTTCTCAGGGTCTGGAATGATGTTGTTGTGGCGGTCACGGCCACCCTGCCACAAGTCATCAATGAAGATGTATTCGTAACCTGCATCTCGGAAGCCATGTTCCACCATGGCATCGGCTGTTTCCTTAATCAGTTTCTCGCTGATGTTCCCCTGAAAGAGGTTCCAGGTCATCCATCCCATAGGAGGAGTTTTTGCCAACTGGTTACGTTCCAGAAGCGTTTCGCTTTTCTGGGCAAAAGCTGATGTGGCAAGTAATGCAGCAAAAGCAATAGATAAGATTTTCTTCATGTTGTATTTTTAATTATATGGTTTGCATTATAGAGTTTATAGGAGGCAAAGATATAACTTTTTATCTGAATAGTCTTACTTCCTTAAAGATATTTAACACTTTTGAATGGCGAACACTGCAAATGGCTTTTCTCCCCTACCCTAAAAACGCAGAAACCGGCTGGCATCACTGCCTATAAAACGTGTTTGCATGCAAACATGTTTGTTTTCAAACATGCTTACTTGCAAACACATCATGCATGGTATCGGAAAACAAGTTTGTTATTTACAATCCCAACAGGAATGTTTCTCCCTTGCGAAAGAACAACTGATGTCCCTTGGCATTCAGGTGTGCCATATCATTCGGGCCCTGAAAATAAAGCTTGCGAAACGTCTCATCCCAGACATAAATGCCAGAACTGCTGGAAGCATCAAATACAGGAATAGAATAATTGCCGCATACCTTCTTGATGACAGAAGTTACCGATTCGAAGGCTTGACCTGGTACACGCCATGGAGTAACGAATGCCAACTTTGCCGAAGGATACTTGGCTATCAATCCACGGCAAAGACTATCCAAACCAACCTCAAACTGCAAGAGTGTACCCTTGCCGCGAGCAATATAATTGGCATCATTATGCCCTCCTATCACCAATACATAGTCTGCCGTATCATTCATCTCTCTGTAATATTCCAACATTGGCTTGCCCCATTTCTCTGAAGTTCTGTCGAAAACCAGACATCGGCCGTTTCTACCATAATTACGATAGTTCATCTTATACTTCCCGGCAACAAGATAATGCCAGGCTTCCTCGTAAGGCCGACGGTGATTCTTTACATAACTATCACCTATCACATTGATTGTCTTACCATATAGGGGAGCCTGGAAAATGCCCCCATCTACCTGCTCTTTCTTGTTTTTTACCATTTTCTGCTTCTGCTGGTTCCTGCCCGGCGGGGTTACTCCACCGGCAAGCAGCAGGTTGCTATCCAATAACAGCAGAATGAAAAACATCAGAAATTTCCATTTATTCTGTCTCATATATCTATGATATTTACGAATTAACTATCTATAATATTTACGAATTAACGATCTATGACATTTACGAATTAACAAAATCATTTTACATGCTCTTTATACTCACTCGGAATCACTCCATACAAGTCTTTAAAATACTTGCGAAAAGAAGCCAAACTGTTGAAACCACACTGATAAGCTACTTCGCTCACCGACAATCCGCTCTCCTTCAGCAGCTGAGCAGCCCTTCGGAGACGGATGGTTCGGATGAACAACGTTGGCGACTGATCTGTCATCTCATGAAGTTTCCGATAGAAATGACTGCGACTAAGAGCCAGATCATCACTTAATTTATCAACGTTGTAGTTTGGATCAGCCATGTTTCTCTCCACCAACTTCACTGCCTTTTGCAAGAACAGTTCATCCTGTGAAGTTATCTGCAAATCCTCAGGCTTCACCTTAACCGCCTGTATCAACATCTTGTTGTGACGCTCCTTTAGCTTCTGCAGCAAGGCACGACGACGCTGCCATAAATGATACCCCATAATACATAATACAACCAATAATATTACATATAGGGTATAAGCCCACCAGGTTCTCCACCACGGAGGCGTTATGCGTATGGTCAGGTTCAGAGGATTCCCCCATTGCCCCTTCTCGTCCATTACCTCTACCTGAAACTGATACTTACCATCATCTACATTGGTATAAGCTATGTCTAAGACCCCGTTTCGCGGAGCTGCTTCATGCCACTCCGCATCCACGCCAGCCAGACGGTAACGATAAGAAGTCTGTTCACGGGCTATGTAATTACATGCAGAAACAGACAATGAAATGAAATTCTGGTTGTAAGCCAGGTGTAGTTTATTTCCTTTGGCATACAATTCAGACAACGGATATTCAACTCCGTTGATTTCAATATTCGTCAGTATGGGGTGTAAATTCCTCCCCTCCACCTTTTTACGGCATAACGTACTCACACTGATGAGCTTGCTAGCCGTAGCCAGCCATACAGAACCGTCAAGAGCCACCAGGCATTCATCAACAGTTTCCTCGCCATCAGCCTCTTGCCTTACATCGTAATTAAAGAACAGCAGATTCCCCTTATTTGTTCTTTCCGCACAAACCAGTCCCGTTGCCGTCATAATCCACCATTGGCCAGGCTTTACCGACACGATGCCGCGTATCATATTGTCAGGCAGTCCCTGAGATTTGGTAAAACATTCCATTTTTCCATGGTTCCACTCTACATAGAGTCCATTGCTCGATGCCACCCATACATTGCCCTCTGCATCACAATGAATAGCATTAGCCCCCGTATTCATCCTTTTGAAGAACTCTTTATCCTTAGGAAAACGGCTCCACTGCTTTTTGCGGATATCATAGCTGAACATATACCCCATTTCATTTGAAACAATGAAACGCTGATGAACGGAATCCAAAGCGGCTCTAAACAGAACCATCGGTACCGGCTGCAGGTTTTTGGGTATTGCCAAAGGCATGAATTTCATGTCATGCCGGTCGATATATCCAAAGTCTCCATGAGGACCTCCTGTAGTATAAATCCGGTTACGCCAAGGAATGGCAAAATAAGACCGTCCTAATTTAGCTTGCTTCAGAGGTCTATCTGCGCCAGTTTCATACACACCACCATATCCGGATATCCAAATATGTCCCTCCTGGTCAGCACGCACACTTGTCAGAGTCTCCATAGGAGCTGGTTGCGAGCCAAACAGGCTGGAAGTTGCAGTTTTTACATCAAACCGATATATCGCATGCTGCGTACTATATAGCAGATAGCGGTTATCCAATCTGCATAGAGACACTATCTGATGATTATCCTTCATTTTTACAACTTTAGCCTTCGTGTGCGAAGGATTGTAATAATAAATACCATTCAGATATGTAGCAAGCCACAAGCCTCCCTGCCAGTCGAGAGTAGCATCGCTGATTTGACGATCCAGAAAGATATCCGATGTATGATGCGTCAGCTGAATGAAGCGGTTATAAATTTTCACACCAGCTGTAGAGACTACGAAAATCTGCCCGGAATCATCTACCAGTATTTTTACGAAACTTGAAGCATCAGCATCAGCCATGGCAAATTTGTCGGTCTGTACATTATATATCAGTAAGCCCACCTGCGAAGACGCTATCAGCAGATTCTGCTTATCCAAGGCATGGCAAACTATGGAAGAGTAAGGCAAGCTTTGCCTTTTATGGGTTTCATCCTTCCTCACGAAACCGTCACCTTCGAATATAAGAACAGAAGCATCAGCCAAGAACACGAGCCGTTTTCCACCGATTGACGTTACCCCAACAGGAGGAACCTTGGTGTTATGAACCCATCTCACAGCATGCTTGAAATCATAAAATCCAAGTGATCCGTTCTTGGCATATACCACCATGCTACGATCGGAATCAAGAAAGAAATCGCGCAAATTCCCTACAGGCAAAAGCCGCTGCATCTCGTCTCTGTGCAAAAACCGGCGGGCATGCTGGTCATAGACGTAGGCCATCTTATATTTCTTGATCCACAACCTACCAGATGAATCAGAAAAGCTATTGGTCTCATAGCCGTCAATACCCAGACTTTCCCTTGGGTCGAATTGGCAGGGATAACTTCTCGCCCCATCATAGACCGCAAACACATTGGGATAACCTATCAGCATGGTACGATCATCCAGACGAGACACCTGCCAACATCGGTTGCTGAGCAATCCATGAGAAATATTCAGATTCACAGGAACTGCTTCCAGGGCTGCAACTGCCAGGGAATACCAAACCAGTTGCACGAAAATCAGAGTAATAATTCGTTTCATGTTCATGATGTTATATAAAAAAAATCCGCTGCAAAAATACGAAAAATATCTCATATCGCCTATCATGCAACAGAAATACCTCGTATTTAAGCAACGGATTTACACCAAAGGTGCAACAAAACAAAGCAATGAACCGTTATCTGATAATCTTAATCACCTGATTACCCTTCTTTACAATGTTCACACCACGCTTCAACTGCTGATGTTGCATACCATTCAAGTCGTAGTATCGAATGGTTGCATCTGCATTTTCAGCATCATTCTTCACATCGGTGATGCCTGTTGTAGCATCTTCCACATCTATCGCATAAATATGGAAATCGTCAAGCTTCATCCAGCCCATTCCTGAACCGTCGCCAGTAGAGCCATCAGAACAGATACCGTTGGTGCGGGCACCGAAGGTCAGGGTATGGTCGGTTACGGTGGTAGTAACTTCCAGGTTCTGGAATGCATCCTGGTCGCCATCAGCCTCTGTGTTGTTGGCAAAGCTTGCCTCTTCTCCCTGCACAAGGGTATTTTCGTTGTAATCAGAAGCAGAAGCAAAGTACTGCACATGATTGTTGGCAAAAATACGCTGGCTTGTGGTCTTGGTGGTATATTGGTCGGCATTGACAAACCAAGAGTGACTATACATCATCTTTGCCGTTACCTTATAGGTGCCGTTTGGAAGATTGGTTATCTTCTGCGAGATTTCAAACTGCGGAATGGTAGGATTCCAGATAGAGAAAGCAAAACCACCATCTACGCCTTCCTGCGTATTTGCGGAAATTGAACAACTACCTATAGCGATATCACTGCCTGTAGCACACTGCACACCATCTTTATAGATACTCCAGCCTGCAGGCGGATTGACACAGCGGGTAGAGCTGACACCACCCTGGGCAGACAGATCCTCGAAGCTCATGTTCTTGCCGAAATGGGTAATCTCAGCACCATTCACACAGTCGGCCTGAATCATGGCAAAAACCTTCAGATCGGCAATCTGCTGAATGAGAGACTTAGCTGACTCATCAGTATAGTCAGAAAAATTCTCTTCCTTGTCAGTACTGATCTTGTCAGCAATATCCAACAATTTCGCTCCTGCTTCTGTCTCAACATACCTGTCATTATCAGCCAACCAGTCGTAAACTCCATCACAGGCAGCAGCCAGCTGCTCGCAGAGGAGAACACTTTTCTTTACAGCATTCTCAGCAACCGTCAAAGCAGTAAGCTGATTGAGAACATCATCAACGCTGCTGCTATTCAGCATAGACTGCGACTTAGCAATTTCCTGATTCAGCAACTCACGGGTTCCACCAGTTATGATACTACCTTCCAAGGTCTGTGCAGAGGCGATTTCAGACTGAAGTGCAGCAATGGCTTCCTCTACGGAATTGACAACCAGATACAAGTGGAAATCGTCTATCTTCATCCATCCCATTCCAGAACCATCACCCGTAGTACCATCCTTGCAGATACCATTGGTACGGGCACCTAAGGTAAGTACTCCATCCGTTACCATGGTAGTTACTTCCATATTCTGGAAGGCATCGTTATCGCCATCAGCCTCCACATTTCCTGCGAAAGCAGCAATCTCACCGGCAGCCAACGTGTTCTCGTTATAATCACCCTCTGATCCATAATACTGAGAGTTCTGATTGGCAAAGATACGTTGGCTCGTCAGCTTGGTGGTATAATTGGCAGCATCCACAAACCAGGAATGCGCAAAAACCATCTTTGCCGTAACCTTGTAGGTTCCCTTTGGCAAACCCACCAGTTTCTGCGAGATTTCAAACTGCGGAATTGTAGCATTCCACAATGTAAAGACGTTCTTTCCATCACGGTTTTCATTGACTCCAGCGTGCGGACGACACTCTGACACACCAATCTCACTACCCGATGTACACTCCACGCCATCCTTGAAAATCTGCCATCCTGCAGGAGGATTGGTACATCCCTTGACTTCCTTACCACCCTGGGCAGAAAAATCTTCAAAACTGTTGTTCACCAACTTAGACGAATAGTCATAAAGTCGCTGTGCACTGACAGAGAACACACTCAGGCACATGGCCGCAATTGTAAATGTTCTTTTCATACTTTTGTTGTTTAATAAATTATTTTACAAATATCTTACTAGTCTTACCATTCTTCCTCATGAGGTTAATACCCTTCTTTGGCGCTGGAAGAGAAATACCCTTGCTATCATAGTAGCGACTTTCCGCTTTCTGCTCAGCAAAAGGTAGAAGAATTCCCGTAGGAACCTGGTCGGTAACTCTCAAGATACCTTGCGAAATATCTCTGGTATCCCAGTAAAGTCCACGGGCAGAATCAATGACAGGGTTTTCCAGAAGCGGAGTTCCACTCACTTTCGCTACATCCTTCCAAAGTTCTATATAGTCGCCTACCTGGAATTTCGAGATAGCCGCAGCAGAATAATAGAGCTGGACAGTACCATTCATCACCAGATTTCCTATATTCTGAATACATGTACCGCCGGTACGGGAACCGGAAGCCTTTCCGTTGATACCTAAGCGCAGGATGCTCTTTGGTTCAAATGTAACATTCTTTCCACCAAAATACATGGAACCCAACACCGCCGTGGCACTATTGCCAACCTGCAAGGTAGCTCCACCCTTCAGGTTTACCTTGGCATTAGCCAGAGGCACCGATGCAGAAGTGATACCCGAGAGCACAGCTCCATCATAAATGGTCAGGATACCAGAACCCAGACGGGCACCTGACTTCAGATTGATTTCACCTTCCTGGATGGTAACGGCACCCGTGGTATTGCTGGCACCCGACATTACGGCTTTACCCAAACCAGTCTTCACGAATTGAGCATCATGCGTAACGATGCCGCCCCAAGTCCAGTCTTCGTCATTGCCTACCTTCCAGATGTTACGTCCGGAACTGCCGCCACCGCCAAAGTTAGCCAATCCTCCAAGCATACCCTTTCCGGCAAGCTTACCAATGGCATAGGTCTTGCCCGTATTCAGCACGCATAAGCCGTCTTCGATACAAAGAGTACCCTTAGGCATACCTGTGGATGAATTCAAGGTCCATGCCTTTCCGGCATCATCAGCCCGTCCGGTGGCATTGATGGTTCCTTCGAAATCTTTCAGGTTGATGCCCAGCTGAGTACGGGTTGCAAAGTATCCGTTACCCTTTTCTTCTTCGCAATAGATGGTAAGCGTACCTGCACCCAGAATACGATTGGAATAAACAGAACGGTTGGCAGTGTTCCAGGTTCCGCTATAGCCCTTTGGCACCTCTATCGTAAAATTACTGCCTGTATTCTCGGAATAGGTTCCATTACGGAACTCTACGGTGGCAGCCACCCTACTGGCATTCAGACACTGGATGCCACCGCCATCCACGATGAGTCGGGAGAGTTTGCTGTTCACATTCATTCCCATCCATCCGTTACCTTTCTTGGTCAGCACAGTGCCCTGAATAGGCTGATTGACCTGGAAGCTGCTGGCACAGTCGATGACACCACCCAGTTCACCCATCATCATCATAGGCGAATCTTGTGTTGTTGCCTGCAGAGTATTGAGAGTAGCACCATTCTCAATGATGAAATCATCGGCATTGGAAGTTACAGCACCCAAGCTGCCATACGCCTGGTTGGCATTGCTCAGATTCTGTGCCACCACAGTACCTCCCGAGATACGCACACCACCGGTAAAGGTATTATCCGTGCGGATGGCAAGCTTGCCGGTTCCTGCTTTCAGGAGTTTTGTTTTTCCCACAATACTTCCCATGCCGCTCCATGTATAATCCTTTGAAGAATTTACAATTACAGAGTTTGCCTCCAGCTTACCCTGCAGTGTAACATGAGTATTGGCAGCCGCATCAGTGAAGCGTACCACATCACCCGTTACAAAGCATTCGGCATCATCAGCAGGATTCTGCGTCAGAGTAAAATTATTCTCTCCGCCCAACTCCCATTTATCACTCACGTTTCCATTCCAGAAGACATCGGCAGCAGCACGCATCTTGCTGAGAACGAGATATACTTTATCATCCTCCTGCTCAAGCTGCACCTTGAAGGTGTTATCCACACCTTCTATCACCAGGTCGGAGAGTTTACCCTCTACCTTCTGCAAGCCATCAAACAGGAGATACTTTCCTTCTTCCATCTCACCATGAGCATTTATCTGAACTACAGGTGTAAGATACTCAGGTCCATAGTCAACCCAATTGCCCTGCTGCCTGTTCTCTATAGACAATAATTTCGCAGAAACCTTGTCACATTCAGCCGAACCATCCACCTTATTATATATATCGAAGACGACACGTGAGCCGAACCCTAACTTCAATGAATCTGTCTGGATGGTTCCTGCACCCTCAGCACCCGGACGGAGTATGGAAGCATAGTCCATCTTGATACTGCGGAACTGTCCGCCATTGGAATTCAAGGCAGCAAAACGGTTGAGCCATACAGGAGAGTTCAACATTTTTCCATCGAAGTTGAGCGTACCAGCCCAAATATCAGTAGGTCCGGTATAGTTTTCCTCCACAGCCGGCAAGTTAAGAATACCATCACCCTGCTTTACCAGTCGCATCGGTCCGGAGAACGCACCGCCCTTCACATCGCATACATAGTATTTCTTGTCGGAATCGGCTTCACCATTAATCACGTCGCTGTTCTTTCCCTGAACCCATGATGGAATATTGAATGTAGCGATATCCGGAGCAGCCTGACCAGAAACATTGATTTGGGTATCATTGGTTTCGCAGACCAAGACATGCTTGTCTTTATGTGCATTTCCGATGGTACCTCCATTGGCAATCTCCACACGTCCCAAGGTAGTCAAAGGAGGTGGAGGCACGGTAATGCCCTCCATCTCGCCCAGGAAATAGCTCTTGTGAGGAGTCTGGTTATACCCCACGCACTGCCATACCATTGCATTGCGATATTGATGGTCATGCCATAGCGTATAAATACGGTGTTCGGTAGGTATGGCTGTTGTGTAAATGAGCAGGCTCTTGTTGTCCCACTTTCGCAGTACGAGTTCCTCACGCCAATCGCCGAAAATATCACCCAAGGCAGAAGGATTGTTCTTGGAAGAATTGTTGGTAACTCCGGCAAGTGTGAGAATTCTGCCACCGAAAGCTTTATAGATAGCTGCGCTTTTACCGCTGGCACCAGGAGAATCCATCACCTCGTCGAGCAAGTCACCGTCCCAGTAAATGCGCTGGTTAAGATGGCTCCAGTACATTCCGTCCTGGATACCACCATCAACAAGCGGTGTAGGCTTATCCTTGGTACAAGAGATGATGCCCGACTGGGTGGATCTTCCCACCGAGCCAGGATAGTCGTTGGTGAAATTGCCACAAAGGGCACGTCCGTCATCGCCAGAAGTCTGCAGGCGATAATAAATCTTGCCTGTAGTAGCATTATAATAGGTACAGGCAGGATGGGTTTCGTTGCAGGCAAACTGTTCCAATCCCTTTCGGTAAGGGTCGAAATCAGCACAATGCTGCGAATCACCATGTCCCAATCCTGTGGTACAAAGTCCCTTGCCGTTATCATCTATCACCATCTGTCCAAAGACGATTTCGTCTCTTCCGTCCATATCTACATCGGCAATGGCAAAATTATGATATCCATTGCCAAACCATGCACCACCCAGATCATTCCAGCGCCATCGCTGGGTTAACTGATGGTTTTCAGGATTCACATCCAGGGCACACATCTTGTGGCGGGTATAGCAGCCACGGCCCAGGAAGATGCTGGGATGGCGTCCGTCCAGATAAGGTGCACCAAAGTAATGCTTGCAAGATCTGTGGCCCGTATCATTAGCTCCCCATGCGGCAGCATAATCGGTCTCTCCATTCTCGAAACGAGGGAGAGGATAAACCATCGGCGAGAATGCGTCTGACGACTTGTCCCAACCATATGGTTCACCAGTCTCTCCGTTAAGGTACAGAAGATACTCTGCTCCATCGCGTGTATATTCTGTTCTCGGAGCAATGTAATCCATGTTACCAATCTTGATGGCACGACCGGTAGAGGTATGGATAATCATATTGTCGGCACCTCGCATGATGCACTCTGCCTTTCCATCCTCATCCCAGTCAAAACTAATCAGATCCCACTGTTCATCAGGACCCGCCATCAGGTTCGGTCCCAAATCTATCCACCACAATCTTTTACCTTTTATATCATAACACTCATAGCGGTTGAATCGGGTCTTGTTGGCAGCATCTAGAATGTTTCCTGTATAGTTTCTCTTCACTATCAATTCTGCCACTCCATCTCCGTTCACATCACCTAGAGATACATCATTCAGAGCATAGGAGTCTGATACATCGATGCCATCACGGTCGGATGCCGGCTGCATCGGAACCTCCAGGCAGCCATCTGCCCATCTTGCTACTTCAGAACTTTTTTCCTGTTCCACACCTTTTACTACGGCGGCCACCTGATAGCGGCTTGCCGCAGTTCCATCTGCATGCGAAAAGTTGCTTACACGCAAACCTCTGGCTATGCAGGTGCCATCGCAATAAAGATTATATGTTACATCATAATACTCTTCGCCGAAGATACGCCAGCTCACAAAGTTTCCCCTGCCAGTGCCACCATTGGAATTGGCAGGCACTGCTACCAGCCCTCTATCTAACTTGTCCATCTTACGCTGAGCCTGCGCAGGAAGGAGCAATGCCGATGCGGCTAAGAGCATAAGGCATCGGCTGCGGATTTGCATAGATTTCTTGTTCATAATCTAAGATTGTTAATTGTTATTTCCAGCCGCAAAGATATATCTAATTTGTTGCAACTGGCCAAAAATTGGTTTCATGAAAGGGGCAAATCTGTTGTATATACCATAAAACAGGTAATATACAACATGATTTGCCACAAACACAACTACACAAACTATGCTAATTATTTCTGCTCATGCTTCAGAAGAGCCTTGAGATATTTCTCGTCAACCTTAAAGGCTGTGCCATGGCGAGCACCTCTAGGGAAACGGATTTCGCCGGAAACATCCTTCCAGTTCTTACCGTTGTCGGTACTCATCACTGCACCAAAGCGTCCTTTCTGATACATGTCGTAATAGACGTAGAGAGAATCACCCACATAAAGAGGTGCCGGTCCTTCTACCCAGAAATCCTTGCTCGTGATAGACGGGGAGACATGGGTAGAGAAACCCTTTCTGATATTCCTGGAAAAAGTAACGCGCAGGTTCTTCTCGGCAGGCAGGGAATTCTCGTTCTTGACTACCATCATCAGCTGCTTCTTTTTCTTGGGATTCCTGACTATTGCGGCATCTATGACGTTGAAATCGGGGTTAAAGAACAGCGCAGTCTTCGAAAAGGTCTGGAAGTCTTGGGTGGTCGTATAATAGATACGGTGATTCCAGCGTTTTTCCTCCTCAGTTGATGCCACGGGAGTATGACGACCAGGAATGGTTGTTGCCCAGAATATATAATAGGTGTGCGAAGGTTCATCGTAGAATAGCTCGGGAGCCCAGCAGTTCTCGGCAGTGGGTTCGTCCATCATTACGGGTATTGCCTTCTGCTCACTCCAGTGAATCAGGTCTCTGGAAGAGGCATAACCTATGATGCGGTCGTACCAGCTTGAAGTCCAAACCATGTGGAAAACGCCATCCGGTCCCTGCACGATGCTCGGATCGCGCATCAGCCGGTCTTTGCCCACCTCAGGTCTTAAAAACGACTTGTTGCCGTTAAGGGCTGTCCATTGCTTGCCATCATAGCTGTAAGCCAGGTGCAAGCCATCATACTGCCCTACAAAATAAGAGAACAGATAAACATCTTTTGCTGCTGCCGGCATGCAAGATGCAGCCAGCAGCAGAGAAGCAAAAATGCTTTTACCAATTAAATTCTTCATTTCCATTGCATTTAAATACCATCAGTGATTCTTCTTACTATCGTGATATCATTCACCTTCAGCAAACTGCCTCCACGCTTCTGCAGGAGTTCCCGCTGGGCAGGCTGCAGATAAACCGGATAATCCTTGTGGAAAGGCAAGATGCGCAGTTCCACCTTGTGCCCGCGAAGTTCCGAAAATCTTACATACATAGGCTTGCCATTCCAGAAATTATCCTCTATCAGCTTGCCGTCGGCATATACACGAGCCACATCCCCCTCATAGCTGATACGCACAAAGGCATCTTCATGGTGTGATAAGCCATCTGCATTCATATTCTCAGGAATAGTCAATTTCCATACAGAGGCTGCCTCGAAGTCCTGGTCAGAAGGCTGTAGCGGCACACCCCTTTCTCCATTTTTCAATTCACGCTTGGCATCTTGCGCCTTGACCAGCGAGAAGCCTATCGCCTCTCCTTCCTTCCACTGCTCATGAATCAGTTTTTCACCATCACGATAAACTATATCCGGCGAAACGATGAGTGTATCACGGTTGCCCAAGTCTATCTTCTGAGCCATCAATGATTCTTCTGCCGAAAGAATACGCACGCTGATGGCCTTCTGCCCTTTGGCAAACTTCACCACCGGCTTGATACCCCTGATGGCAGACAACACCAGAGTAGGTTTCTCGCCCCGAAGAATACAGAAAGGCTGCGCTGTGGCATAATCCACAACAGCCTCTCCCACCTGCAGGCCAAACGGCATCACGAACGATTCGCCGTCAAGAACCTTCAGCTTAGGAAACTTCACCTTGCTTCCGTCGGTCTTGGTCAGCGAGAAGCTTACATTCTGCTTATCGCCCAGCTTCTTCAATCGCTCATAGTTGTTGACAAAGATGAAGCCCGACTTGCCGTCTGACCTTACACTCCATCGCAGCCCATCCTTTTGGGCAGGAAACTGTGCATCCATGCCGCTCATCTTATCACCAAAATCTGCCAACAGCTGATGAAACCTACGCAATGGCGCATAGCTGCCACCAGGTTGTCCCATCTCGCCCAGAGGAGCCTGGAAATCGTAGGTCTTCACCGGCAACTCATTGTAATTTACCAGCAGGCTCGACTGGTCTTCATTGAGCCTCATGTGCTTTCCGTCGGGATTGGTTCCACCATGATACATATAGTAGCCCGGCAAATTGCTGCCGCTACCCACCTTGCATACCGCCAGGGCAAGAGCATCCTGAGGGAAAATATTGATGCGGCGGGAATAGCTCGTCATCATGCCACCACCCAACTCGCAAGTGAAATAAGGATATGCCAGATCAGACTTTGACATGGCAGTGCTCTGCTCACCCAACTGCTCATTGGCTATTACCGTAGAGAGTCGGGAGGCACGGAATGTGAATCCTCCCGGATAGTCGCCAGGCATGTCTTTCAGGGAGCGGTCCCAAAAACCGTCGGCATAGTCACCATAAAGAGGCAATAACTGTCCAAAGGTCACCTTTCCCTGCATCTGAGGCCATCCCGTGCGCGTATAGATTGGAGCATCGAAACCAGTCTTGTCGAGCAATCCCTTCAATGCCATCATGTAAGGCCAAGGTCCACGGCATTCATTTTCTACCTGGATGCCGACGATAGGGCCGCCATCCTTCCACTGCAGCCCATTAACCTGGGCAAATATCTGGTTAAACCAGTGGGCCACCTTGTTCAGGTAAGCCTGGTCGGTTGAGCGCATTCTGCATCCGCTCCTGATAACCCAGTCGGGGAAACCGCCATTTCGAACCTCGCCATGACAGAAAGGTCCCACACGCAGTACTACCGGCAAATCTACCTTTTTGCATTCTTCCACAAAGGCATGAAGATCGCGCTGTCCACTCCAGTCGTAGATACCCTCCTCTTCCTCATGGTGAATCCAGAAGATATAAGTAGCAACCACATTTACTCCGCCAGCCTTCATTTTCAACAGTTCGCGATGCCAGTCCTGGCGTGGCACTCTGGAGAAATGAAACTCTCCCATCACCGGAAGCCACGGCGTTCCATTGAGAAGCAGGCTTTTGGAATCGCAGGTAACCGAACTTCCATCCGGTGCCACCGAGGTACCCAACTGGAAAGTAGAGGCACTGCGCTGTGCCGATGGCTGCAGGTTCATCTGCTGTGCCTGAACGGCTGCAGGAATCGCAGCCCACATAACAGCTGCTGACAATAATATTTGATGTTTCATCTGATATAGTTTTGTTTATGTTAAAATTCTGAGTGTTCACTTATTCGAAAGGCAGATACCAGCTAGACTCATCTGCCAAATTCTTAGCCAACTGACGATTCCGGAACTTGTAGGCCAACCATCGAGATCCGAAGCCGCCTCCGTAGATACCCGATTCGTTTTTATGGCGGGCCATTCGCAACAGATCGCCGGCACGTGTACCCTCGAAGGCAAATTCCATGGCATACTCATCACAGAGAATATCTTCCATGGCGTTAATAGAATCCTTCAGTGAGTATTCGCCACCAGATGCGTCCGAAGCCGCCTGAATCTGGAACTTAGCCGCCAGTTCTGCCAGCTTGCGTGCCATTACCCTATCATAGGTATATAGCGACTTGGAAGAGACCAGTCCGTGCTCATCGGCACATCCATGTGCATGAATGCCATAATTAGGATTGCTGAACATGGAACTATAGACGATAGTGTCATTGCCCGTCTTGCTGCTGATGGTCTTGACGGCATTCACCAATCGCATGGATGGGGAGGTGAGGAACTCCTTGGCATCTCGGCCTAAATAAGAGTAGCCATCCAAAGTGCCGGGAGCAAAACCCCTGGCATTTACGCCATCCTTAAGAATCATAAACGCAGCATCAGGATAGCCCATACGGTTTAAGGCTTCTGCCAGATGAAGCCATACTGTTGACTTGCGGTACAAGATGATATCATTGCTGCCCACATAAAGAGATGGATAAAACATCTGTTCATTGGCAGAAACATCCGTATGACTGGTCATGCGGGCATTGCGGCGCATATCGCCAGCCTGCGTCTCACCATATTTTCCTGACACCTTATTATAATAGTAATAATGGGCGGAATCTGCCAGGTTGTTATACTCCTCCGAAGGCTCTATCTGCGGCTCCAGCCATGCCTGGCCTGCCTGGTCGGCTGTGGCATAATAATTATAACCGAACAGTCGCGGAAGCTGTGTGGTTTTACCGTTCAACCTGTTTACAGCCATAGGAATATAGGTAATGATCTCGTCTTTGGAATACACTACATCTTTCCAGTTTACCCCAGTCATGCTGCTTTCATCTTCATCCTGCAGCAAATCGGAAGGACGAACATAATCTGCCGGTTTTCGATATACGTCACCCTGATAGGCAAATCTACTTGTAGCCAGAGAAGAGTTCATGTCGTTAGCCACCAGATACTTGGCATAGTGCTCTGCAGCCTTCTGCCATTCACCTGTTTCAAGATACATCTCGCCAAGTATTACATCCACGGGGATATACAGCTGACTGGATATGATGGTCTTAGGCTTTCCCTGATTGGTAAGGCCAGCATCTATGTTGGCATAGCTGGGAACAGCGGTACCCGTATATTGCTCCAGCTGCGGAGCCAGATTCCGAACTATGTCGGCCATGCCCAGCATGGGCGACTGGTCGTTGAGTGCAGAGCCAATGTTAGTCTTTGGCTCTGTATAGAAGCGCACCTTGCCATAAGTTCTGGCAGCCTGCAGATAGGCCCAGGCACGGAAGGCAAGCACCGCTGCATACTCCTGTTGCGTTACGTGATAAGAACCATTATACAATGTGGTATCACGATGTGCCAGATAATAATTGCAGTTGTTGATTACCTTATAATACACATATACAGAATCATAGCTGTTTGCAGCAGTTGCCGAATAATCGGCAAGGCTGCGCAAATCGACATGAGATGCCGGGGTGGTTTTCACCAGGTCGCCACGCATCTCATTCTGCAACACATACATGTCGGCCGCCTGCTGCATGGACTGCATGATTCCCCATGCATAGAACAGGGAATCCGACTTCTGGTTGATTTCGGGCAAATGGAGTGCACGGTCGGAATCCACGCTAATCATATCCTCGCACGAAGACAGCAGCATGGCAAATGCCAATGCCATATATACAAACTTTTTCATACATTTACAAATTAATTCTTAAACCAAAATTTACAGCTTTTCCCTGAGCTATGTTGCCTACATCGATGCCTTGCCCCAAGACTGCCGAAGTGCAGCTCACCTCTGGGTCGGCACCCGTATATTTCGTTACCGTGAAAAGATTGGCTGCCTCTGCCCAGACGGTAAGTCCCTGGAGCCAGGAAGTATTTACCGGAATGCGATAAGACAGGCGGAGCGTCTTGAGCCTCAGGTAACTGCCATCCTCTATCCAGCGGTCGGAAAAGCGATTGTTTCCCATGGGGTCACCATAGGCGATGCGAGGCATGCTGGTTGTCTGCCCATCCACCTGCCAGGCGTTGGTTACCGCCACCTGCTGGTTGTAGAATGTGGCACCAGAATTGAGAATGGAACGCTGGTAATTGTAGATGTCGTTACCCAACGAATAATTGAAGGCGGCACTCAGGCTCACATTCTTCCAGCCCAGAGACAGATGGATATTACCATAGATATCTGGATTAGGGTCGCCGATAACCGTCTTATCCTTCGCATCGATAACTCCATCCTGATGAATATCGGCAAAGTGAACATCACCACCCTGGAAATAATGCTTCGCTCCGGTATCATCTGCAAAGTAAAGGTTGGCTGCCTTAGCCTCTGCATCTGAAGTAAAGATGCCTTCGGTCTTGTAGCCATAGAATAAGCCCAGAGGACTACCTACGCGGGTAAGTATGTTATCTTCGCCATAAATGGAAGTAGTATAATCACCATCAACCAGAGATAGCAGCTTATTCTTGTAATGACCGGCAGAAACACCCACCTCAAGGCGCCAATCCCTGGTAACCACCGGAATGCCACTCACCGACAATTCAAAACCCTTGTTCTCCAACTTGCCGCCATTGGTCCAGTACTTGTTTATGCCTAGAACCGGAGTAGGGAAATTGCTCAGTGTCAGCAGGTCATCAGTCTTATGAACATAGTAATCCAGCGAAAGAGCCAGGCGATTATGCAGCATTCGCACCTGCAAACCTACATTCCACTTGCGGGTAGTTTCCCACTTGATGTCCTCATTGCCGATGTTGGTCATCTGGAGACCATTTGCCACATGGTTGAACTTCACCATGGTGTGTACCGTCATGGCTGCATAGTTGGAAATATCATCATTGCCGCTAAAGTCATAACCGGCTGTGAGTTTCAGATAGTTCACCACGGGTGTCTTGGGGAACCACGGTTCAGCACTCATCACCCATCCAAGCTGCACGCTGGGAAACAAAGCCCACTTTACTCCCATCAGCGACAAGCCGTCGCAGTGGCTGCCAAAACGGCTGTTTGCCTCACCCAGCAATGCCAGCGAAAGATAGTAGGTGTTCCTGTAGCTGTAATCCACATTGCCATACCACTGCATCTGCTTCCACTGTTCGTTGGCACCATCCTGCTGGTTGTAATTGTCGGCAGAGGCTGATATATGAGGATTCTTGTCATCCTGGGCACTCGTGAAATCAGAGCTCAGCACATCAGAATCATAATTGAATACATTGTAAGAGAATCCTACCTTTCCTGCCAATGAATGGGCACCAAAGAGATGGCTGTATGACAGAGCCGTGTTGCTGTAGATATGATTCTCCTTAGAGCTCGCAGTGGCAAACTTGTTATATACCTTACCTAACTCTGATACATCAAACGATGGCACGCCCGTGGATGGGCGGGTATATCGCTGCGTATTGCGATTGAGCGAATAACTGAACAGCTCTGACAGTTTCCAATCCCCCGACAGGGTAACAACAGGCTGCAAACTGGCCTGAAAGAAAGTATTCTCCAGATAGTTCTTGTTAGTACCCTCAGCCTGCTCAAGAATAGCCACAGGATTCGCCAATGAAGTGTTCCCGGCTATGCCAGAAAAAAGATCATCGGCAGGACTCAGCAGATTGCTGAATCCACCCAGGTAATTATTGTACTGATAAGGATAGAGCAACGGACTCTTTATCAATCCCAGAACCGTGGGCGATGTGATGGCAGAAGAAGCCAGGTTGCTTCCGAAGCCATCGTCGAAAAGATTCTGGGTAGTCTTGGCTATCGAAAGATTGAACAGCGCATCCAGATTTTTGACAATATTGATATCCGTATTGAAACGCACGTTCATACGTCCGAAATCATTCTTTTTTGCTGTACTGGCGGCATCAGTATATCCCAAAGAAAGGTTGTACATGCCCACATCATCGCCACCCTGCACATTCACGCTGTAGTTCTGGCTCAGCGCATTACGATATACCTGCTTCTTCCAATCGGTATCATTATGATAGGTATGATAATAATAGTTTGAAGGATCATCGTTAAGGAATGGCAAGTTTAGCGTCTGCTGCTTCACACCCTCTATCGTTCCAGCCAGCTGGGTGGCATAGATTCTATATTGAGAAGCATCCATCATGGTAGGCAGGGAAGGCTTGAGAACCAGTCCTGTAGCCACATCCACATCAATACGTGTAGCCATAGAGTGGCTGCGCTTTGTGGTAATCACAATAACACCATTGGCACCACGTGCACCATAGAGGGCAGTACCATTCTTGAGAACGGTAATCTTCTCGATGTCCGACGGCATAATGGAAGAAAGCATATTGAGCACGCTGCCCTGGTGAAGCGACGAACGCCCATGCTGCATGTCAAGCTCTACGCCATCTACGATGATGAGCGGCTGCGCATTGGCATTGAGAGAATTAAGTCCCCTTACAAAGAAGTTGGCACCCGCAGCAGGAGCACCCGAACGCACGATGCCCCTTACATCACCACCCAGCATGCCGCAGATGGGGTCATCTGCAGTAGTTGCCATACCATAAGAAGGACTGGACATGCGGCTGGAAGCCAACTCCGTACCCTCGCCATACAGAGGCTGGAAGGCATCACTCAGCATGTAAATTTCCGAACACATGCCAATGGCAACCTGCTGTGGCTGATATTGAGGCGCAGAGACATACAGAACCGCCGAAGAGCGGGGAACCCGAATGCTGAACTTTCCATCAGTACCGGTCATGGCTGCATAACGGTTACTTTGCAAGGTGCGTATCTGTACACCTGCCAGAGGCTGTCGGGTTGCTTCATCATACACCATACCACTGACAGCTACCAAATCTTTATCATCCTGCATTACTTCTACCTTCTGCACATGGGCATCCAAGCCCGATGGCAGACTGGCATGGGCTGAAGCCAGAGTTGCAGAAAACAGAAAGATGAATATATTTTCTTTTTTCATACGATAATCAATTTTTTACTTTATTCTACTTGCTTGAGAATGATATCAGCAATGCGAAGGTTGTTGTCGTACTTACCAGAGGCATTATGCTGCATACTCTTTACTGAAATAACAGGATAGCATCCCAATCCCTCATAGGCCACGGGGAAGGTTATCTGACCTACCTTCAGGGTATCGATTCTGGCAGGATTGCTGGTAACGGTACCTATTATCTCTGTTGGAGATGCAGTAGAGCAGGTTGCCTTACCCACACTGCCGCTGGCATCTGCGTAAGTGGCAAAGAGTCGGACCTGCTGCGGCAGGCTCTTCACATCCTTATTCTCATTCAATACGTCAGAAGGAACCAGAACTATGTAAACATCATAGGTGGCAGACATGACGTGAGGCACATAAAAGAACACCTCTGGCTTGGCCACCTTCGATACCGATAACGACAGATAGTTTTGAATCCTGTCCCCCTTGTCCAGGTTCTGTTCTCCATCACCCACCTTCACCACCGATATTTGGTTCACATTGTTTACACGTGGGCGAAAGGCTTCTGAAGTGATAGGCACATGAATGTCCGGACATACCGAATTTCCGGGCTGATAAGGCATCTCGCTGATGAGATAGGCCTTTCCGTTGCTCAACTGCTGCTGCTTGACTACCGCTGAAAGCAGTCCGGCAGAAGGCAGTTTTCTGCCGTAAGTACTGCGAAGCGTATCGTTGGCCAAGGAGCTGTTGTAGCTGTCGGTGTTCGAGAAGAACAGGTCGCTCACCACATTCAGGCGGGAAACGGAATCCGACAACAAGGCACCCTTGCTATATATCACCTGCTTGCGGCAAACCTTCACGGTATCAGCCAGGTCGCCTGAAGCAGGAATTTCGTAATACTGGGTAGCGTCGGCATAATGAAAATAAGGTGCAATGCGCTCCAGGTACTTCTGGTAGGCAGCATCTGTTGGCACAAGCATTGTGTACGAACTGTCCTCGTCGGCTATGGCAGCCCTGAGCAGGTTGGTACGGGCCTTGCCATCCACACGGTCCATCTTGTAAGCCAGGTCGTTGGTAACAAACATCACGCTATCGATATAGGTCTGATTGCCATTTTCATCCACCGGTCCTTCTATGCTTTTCGACACATCCAACTTGCGGTGCTCAAATTTTCGCACATATTGAGCAAACATGGGAGCTTCATCGACCCAATCGAATATCTGGTGGTATGCAAGGTTATAATAAGGAGCCTGGCCAGCCAGCACGTGCAGTCTGCCGTTACTGGCTGCCACATTGGACAGGCTCACAGGTATGCCGTCGAAAACCGGCTGTCCCTGCTCATCAGCTTCCATCCAATACGACTTCTCGTTGAGGGTACGAACCCGCTGCCGCATGCCGGAAGTGGCACGATAATCGTAGTTGGCAATGTGATTCTTGACAAAACGCTGGAGCAAAAGTTCATCCGACACATGATTCAGGGAATCGAAGTTAAACGAGCCGTCGGATGGTGCCCAGACGGTGAGATACCGGGAGTTCTGCAATTCCTTGTCATACCCCACCCGCTTTGCCAGCTCCATAAACTGGCTCAGGTTGCCCTGCTCTTCCATGTTCTGCCAGAGAGTTTGGCTTGCCGACTTGTTTATGAGTGAAGAAGGAGTATTCCAGTCGTCCTTCTCGGAGCAGCTTGCCAAAGTCAGCAAAAAGCAAACCATGTATAATATCTTTTTCATTGTCATATCTTTTATTGATTCATATCGTTCATCATAACCATTTAGTAAATGTCCTCCACATAGGTTCCGTTATCATAAACCGATATAGGACAGAACTCAATGTAGTCGAGCTGGAACTTGCGGCTGCTCTCGTTAGGAAGAACAGATTTCACGCGCAGCCAATAGTCGCGCTGCTTCAGGTTGTCCTTCTTCACGATGCGGCGGAACTGATAGGCCGTATATCGGCTTACAAAGCTCTTGTTGCTCTCCTTTACGATGCTCAGGCCTTCACGCATGTAGCCATGATTGTGCATAACCTTGTCGCTCGCCTCGCCTCTATCCTCATAGGCTTCCGGATATCCGGTTTCATCGTCAAGCGGCACGTATCCCAGCGAAACGATGCGGTCGTCGCCCACCTTATATGGATCCATTCTCATATCCACAGGCAAGTCGATGGCCTGCATGCACTTCACATCGGGCGAAGTGCCCAGATAGAACTGCAGCATAGAACCGCTGGCAGCACCGAAGTTGGTGGTGGCAATGCGAATCTCATACATGCCATCAGGCACCGCAGGCAGCTTGATGGCAAAATCATACACACCCATACCCTGGAAAGAGTCGCCCTTGTAGAGTGCATACGAATTACCCGACGAACGTACATTCATGTCGATCTTGGTCTTGTTGCCGTTGTACACCACCACATTGTCGAAGAAATTAACAGGGAAGCGAACACGCCAGGCATCCACATTGCCATTGAGCGGCTTGAGATCATTGGTATGCATCGAGCGGAAATTATTGTTCATAATCTCTGGAAGCATGGAGAGCACGTCTATTCTCATGCGTTCGTTCAATACCCCCATAGGCACCTGAGCATTATAGAGCAGGATGTCTTTTATAGGATAAATGTAACCGTTGAGTGGCTGCTTCTTGTTGTCAACGTCTATTTCGGCACCGGCATATACCAGCGGATGCATGGTTCCCGAACCCATCGACTCGTAGGAAGGAAGCTTGTCGGTCAGGGTGTTGTTGAGCACATAGCGGTTGATATACACCTTGCCGCCTTCGCTTTTTACCTTCCAGGTCTTGAGAAGCGTTTTGGGCAGCATCGTTTCATAATAGTCGTAAGCATCTCCGCTATATCCGTTGTTGGGATTGTAGCTGTCGTCCAGAGCCAGAGAGATTGGGTCGAGAGAAGCTTTCAGGATATGATAGCGCACAAACATGTTCAGCACATTGAGAGGAGAGGTATAGTCTGAACCGGTACTTACCTCCATCCCGCTGTTGCGATAGTAATCATACCAGCCTGCCTCTTCCGTACGCTTCACTCCCTGGGCTGCCTTGCCATACCATTCCTTGCATTTCTCTATCAGGTCGGCCAGGCTATGGATGTTGGCTTTCTCTGCCAGCACATCATTGCTCTCTGCAAAAAGGGTGAAACCCACCTTGCACTCGTTCTGAGGAATATAATAAGATTCGGCAGATGGAGTTGAAGACAGGGTTATATCCTTCTTGATGCCTGTGAGGGAATCTGAAAGACCCGTAACTGCCAAGGCCTCGCTGAAGATGGAATATCTTTCGTCCTCTGCCAATTCTGTGGCTACCAGACGATTGCTTCGGGTTACCACCCTACTGACAAGATGTATCACGCCATTGCTCATCAACTGCTCGTCGCCCACAATAGTGGATTTCTCGTTGAGCAAATACTTGCCATCGGCTATCGTAACAGAAAGCAGACGGCCCAGCATCGTATTGAGAATAGTTCCACTGGCCTCAAAGTCGGCTACCTTAACCTGCTTCTCTACGATATGAAACTTGGCTATGTCCTGGCAAAGCGAATCTGTGAGACCTTCAAGCCCACGGCTGGTCATTCCATTGTGAGGAAGAGATTCGTTTTTACTGTCGTCATAAAGACTGTCTATATAGCTTTCCACTGCCTGGTTATCGGGCAGGAAGCAGGTATATTCACCATAGGAATCAAGCAGCTGGTCTATCTGCGCATGCTGCAGGATGTAGTGGAAGCTGCTAAATTGCTGGGCATTCTCTTCGATGAATCCACCCACGGTCTGCCCTGTAAAAGTATAAAAATTAGCCTCGTCGGGTTCTGTGCTGCAAGCCGACAGCATGAAAACCGCAACAACTGCCGACATGATATATTTCAATTTCATAACTTTTGCCTTTAATTCTATCTTTAATTCTTTTCATATACATCAGCCTCCTGATATACAGGATTCTGCCTCAGGGCATAGTTTACATTCAACTCACTCTTGAGAACCGGGAAATAGAGATATGGCTCATGCCCTATCTTCGACAAGATGGCAGTTCCACCTTCGGTATAGCCCCTTTCCACTAAGCTTCTCATTTCCTGAGAGATGGCCGATGGCCAGTAAACGTCTAATCCGGTAGAAACATAGCTGCAATCGGCCAGGATGCTGGCAGGGTTGGCTATGTCGTCAAGATCCATGTGGCGATAGTTGTACCGCATGAGGTCGAACCATCGCTTACCTTCAAAGCAGAGCTCACGCTGGCGCTCATCAAGCACCAGCTTTTCCATGTCGCTGGCCGTTGGATAATTGGCTGCCGCCAGGGTATTCTTTGAAACATCCGTAAGGCTGCGCTTATGCACCGCATTGACCAGTTGGAATGCCTCATTCAGTTTTCCCAACTGTACCAACGCCTCCGCCTCCATGAGCATTACATCTGTAAGACGATATACAATCCAGTTTTGTGCAAACCTGTCGGCACTTCGGGCTGGACGTTCTGTGAGCAGCTGGCGGCGTCCGTTGGTTGTACGTTCATTGTCTGTCATCTTGAGAATGGCAAATTCTGTGGCATTGGCATCAGACAGGTTAACCACGCTCTCATAATACCGGTAGTCGAAATTCTTTGCATCATCGGCAAACACATCGCTTCTGAAAATCTTAGTACCTTTCAGCAATCCGTTCACCAGCGTTCCGCCCCCGTAATAGTACATGTTTCTCAGTCCCACATTGGCTATGTTTGAGCCGTCGAGCTGCAGTTCGAAGATGCTCTCGTCTGAGTTCTGATCTACAAATATCCGGCTGTAAGCCTCGCGCCCGCTTATCAGAAGCTCATCGTAGGTATTCACATCTTTTTCCTTCATCTTTGAGCTGATAACCTGCTCGCAGGCATCTACGCATCTCTGGTAATCCGCAGCATCGTGTGTCATGGATGCACGCCAGAGATATACATCTGCCAGGATGGCCTGTATGCCGGTGCGGTTGATATAGCCATAACGGCGCCAGTCGCTGAAGCCCGATGCTGAAAGGGGATGCCCGGCAGCCGTGTTCAAATCGGAGATGATACGCTCCAGAACCACTGCTGGTGCCTGCTGCGGATTCTCCATGTCCTGGCTACTGTTCATGTAGGCACCAGAAGTAACAGGCACATCTCTGAAGGCACGCAGCAAATAGAAATAGCAGAGCGAACGCAATGCCAGCATCTGGCTCTGGTCGGTGGCCAGCTGCGACTGGGTATAGCCAGGGTCTATTTTAACCACATTGGGAGCCTTTTCCAATACCAGGTTGCAACGGTTGATAACCTGATAAAACTGAGTCCAGTCGGCATATACGTTGTTGCTCGTCATGTTACCCAGACGGATTTCACGGATGGCTGTTTCCTTGGCATCGGTACCCTCGGAAAGATGGGTAACCTCATCAGAACGCACATCTCCCCAAACTATACAGCGCTCTACGACGGCTTCGCTAGCCATGGCCTGATAAGCTCCGGCTACCATGCTCTGCACATCGCTTCTGCTCTGCCAGAACTCATCGCCGATGGTACGGTCCACCGGAAGTACCGTTGTGTCTAGGCAGGAAGAGAAGGTAGCCGGCACGAGGCTAGCCAGAAATATACTGATAAAAATATTCTTCTTCATTATTTCAATAATTACAGTTCATACTTTTTGGTATTACACTTCATACTTTCTTGTATTACAGTTCTACTTTACTGTATATCCGTAAACAGTTGGCAAGAAATATGTTACAGCGTCAGGTTCAAGCCCAGCGTAAACGACTTTGCCCTTGGTGTCTTGGCATTATCCACGGCATAGCCCCAGCCAGATGCCGAATGTTCCGGGTCGGCTCCGCTATACTTGGTCCAGCAATAGAGGTTATTTGCCGATAGATAAACCTTGAGAGCATGAAGCCCCATGGAGCTGATCATCTTTCTCGGTGCATCCCAGGTAAGCTGCAGATACTGGAATCTTACAAAGGAGCCATCCTCTACATAGCGGTCGGAACCCAGCCAGTTGTAAGCGGTTTCGTTGCCATAAAGCGCACGCGGAATATAGGTTTGGTCTCCATCCTTGCGCCATCTCCAGTTAACGGAAGCACACTGGTTATAGGTGGTGTACATGTTTTCAAGATTCATTCGGGCCGTGTTCACAACCTTGCACCCAAAACGGTAGTTGAAGGATGTGCGGAGCGTGAAGCTTGACAGCTTGAACGTAAAACCGAATCCGCCCTGAATCTTTGGCAGAGAATTGCCCAGATAAACCACATCCAGCTGGTTAATCTGCCCATCACGGTTCACATCCTCATAAATGGCATCGCCACCCTGGAACTGATAATTCTTGCCTGAATAATCATAAACCACAGGCTTCGGTGTGCCATTGGCCCGCATCAGCACCTGGCCGTTCTTGTCGGTAGCCACAGGAATGGTATGTCCTGCTGCTATGAAATCATTCAGCCATGAGCGGAACTCATCCGTAGAAAGACCATTTTTCTTCTGATAATTGAGCAGATAGCTGTAGCCATATTCATATACACCCTTGTATCTGTAACCATAGATGGAACCCAGAGGGTTGTTCAGCTGCACACGCTGCATGTAGATGCCGTTTCCACTCGTCCAGTCGGAGTTGACGGAATTAAGCACCTTGTCATCCATCTTCGTAATCAGGTTCCGGTTCTGGCTTACGTTTGCATAGGCAGATACCGAGAACTTCCTGTACTTGATGATATTGTTGAAGTTTACATTCAGTTCCCATCCCTCATTGGTCATCTCGCCCACATTGTCATAGGCTATACTTGGATATCCCGTAGTGCTCGATACCCTGACATTGGCCATCAGCAAATCGGTGGTCCACTTCTTGTAATACTCCAGTGTAGCCTCAATGCGGTCGTCAAGCAGACCAAGATTGAAACCGAGGTTGAAACTGGATGTCTTCTCCCATTTCAGATTGTCTAACTTGAGATGAGTAAGACTTGCAGCCTGCTGCGCCGATGATCCCACGCCATAATATCCGTCGGCGGTATTATACATCTCATAGAACAGGGATTCGGAACTAGGTGCATTACCCGAAATACCCCAGCTTGGGCGAACAGCCAGCATGGAAATCACCTTGCCCAGAGGCTTGAAGAACGGCTCGTCGGAAATATTCCACCTGCCTGACGCTGAAGGGAAATAAGCCCATTTCTGATTAGGGCCAAACTTGGAGTTGCCATCAGCACGAAGCGAAGCGCCCAAACTGTATCTGCCATCCTTATAGGATACATGCCCGTTGTAAAGCAGGCTTTGCGAACGGCTCTCGTAAGTGCTCGAAGCTGTGCTGCCATCAAGCATGTCGGCTCCCAGGGTGGGAACAGTGAGTCCGGTAGGAACACGCCGGTCGAGTTCACTCTGCTGGTTACCCTTGCCTATATACATCTGATAGCGCATCATCATCGTTGCCGAGAAGTCCTTGCTATGAAAATGAGGCGTAAACGTCAGGTCGTTGGTTATGGTATAACCCATACGGTTGCTCTCCAGATTATAGCTCCTGTTGTAGTTGCCATCCATATAGCCATCCTTTGATATGTTGATTTCGGCAGGCAGGTAGCTTGGTGTAGAACGGGCGTAGATGTCCAGATATACATCACCGCGATAGGTTAAGCGGGTGTGATCTTCGTCCTTGCCCAGCAAATCATAGTTGATGGTGAAGTTAGGCAGGATACGATAGTTGTTGTCTCTAGACCATGCCAGGTTAGCAATAGCCACCGGATTGCCAAGTGCCTGAATATCGCCAAGCTCGGCACTGGATGGATTTCTCACACCCGAGATAGGATTCATGATGAAATATTCATTCGTATCCTCGCCAAGTGCATTCTCCCGGTAGATGCTCATGTTAGGAGATATGCGCTGCGCAATACCCAGCAAATCACTGTAGTTCTTATTGTTGTTATTATAAGTGAAGGCAAAGTTGGTAGAGAACCGGATGCGGTCGCTTACAAAATAATCGAGTGCCATGCGGGTGGTAAACTGATTGAACGACTGCTTGATGATTGTACCCGTCTGGTATTTATAGCCTGCAGATATACGGAACATCGCCTTCTGGCCACCACCACTGATATTGAGATTATAATCGTGGGTCTGCGCAAACTGGGTAACAGCCTTCACCCAGTCGGTATTGTTGTTCCAGTTCTCATAATCAGCCCAGTTCTTATTATAGTTTATCTCGTTGATGTGGGTCGTGGCATCACTTACCTGCCCTGGGTTATACAATTCTTCCTTCAGCAGCATGGTATAATCATCACCGTTGAGAAGCTTATAGCTTGACGGCTGCCATGCACCGCTGAACTTATAGGAGAAGGCTACACGGATAGGACCGCGGACACCACGCTTTGTCTTGATTTCAATCACTCCGTTGGCACCACGAGATCCCCATACCGCAGTAGAAGCACCATCCTTCAGCACAGTGATGCTCGCAATATCATCCACATTCACAGAAAGCAAGGCAGCATAATCCTCCTCATTTGCATTTTCGGGATCAAAGTCGGGGGCATCAAATATCTGTCCATCCACAACAATCAAAGGGTTCTTGTCGCCATTGATAGAAGTTACTCCACGCAAGCGCATCTGAGTGCCGGAACCCAGGTTTCCACTGCCAGCCACAATGTCAAGACCGGCTATCTTACCCTGGATAGCTTCATCTGCCGAGGTAAAGGAAAGACCCTCCACCTGCGAAAAGTCCATCGACTGGTTGGCGGTGGTCACCTCACGCTGCGGAATAGAAAGCCCGCCGGCATTGTTGCGACGCCTGGCTGTAACCGTAACTTCCTTTACTTCCAGACTAGCCGACTGCAGCGTAACGGAAAACTGGGTACGATCGCCTATGGGCAAGGATAGAGTCTTTGAGCCTACATAGCTGAACTCAAGCTTGTTTTTCCTGTTCTTGATGACAAGCGAAAAGTTACCGTTGGCATCAGTTGTCGTGGCAGAGACAATACGCTTGTTGGCATCACGTTCTGTAACCGTGGCTTGCATTACGGGGCCAAATTCATCGGAAACCACACCCAGCACACGCTGCTCTTGCGCCATTGCCGCCTGTACCGTGATGGTAAGAAGACTAGCCACAAATAAAGTTTTTCTTATAGGAACCATATCTGATATTTTTAATTACATTATATTGAATCCACTCGTTCTGGCTAAAACTTTCTGCTTGCCTGATAGTACAAAGGCTCTGAAATGCCATGAACTACGGCAAAAGACTGAGAGGTTACACGAGTGGCAGGAGTATATTGGGTACTTGGCATGGCATTGGCATTGAGTTCCATGTCGCGTGCCATGATATTGGTATCTGCAGACGAAGCCTGAATCACATGCTTCAGATTACTCTCATCCACCACTTCCAGACGTCCATTACTGCCGGAAACCGACAAGGTATAGTTCACACCCTTTGAATTGGTGAGCAAAGAAACATAGTTGCCCCCTTCTACCCTATTGTCGGCATACAGGGATATGTTCTGGAAATGATAGCGGATGAAATCGCGCATGGCCGCCAGCTTCTTGCGGGCAGAATTCCTTGCCGCCTCTGTGCCCTGCGCCTTCAAGGCACGTATGTCTGCCCAGGAAGCCAAGCCTTTGGCATAAGCTATGTCCATGGCTGCATTGGTAGGCGCATAAACGGTATAGTTATACGACTTGAAGAACTTCACATTATAATCCAGGCATCTGTTTCTTTGCACATCGCTCGTGGCATCTTCGCCTGGCTTGTAAAACACACGATAGTTTTCCTTTTCCGTGTCGGATGTGATGCCAGCCCACTCCATCAGTTCTTCATTGGCTTCATTTCCGGCAGTAAATCCTTCACAGAGATCGAGGAACTTGCTAAAGTTTCTGTCATCACTCAATATGCGCCACACACTCTTCATCGGACCCTGCACCAGATGGTTAACGGCATAAGCCGTACCGTTTTCCTGCTGGTACACCTTATTTATTATAGCAGCCTTGGCCATACCTTCTCTCTGGGCACCACCCAGCACCTCATCGCCTTCGCCCAGCGTGCCGTTACTCCTGATCATGATTTCACCGCCATGCTTGGTCTTATAGAAACGGTTGCTGCCCATTCTCTCTCCGTCGGCAAGAGTGATGGTAGAATAGTTCACAATATCCGTAAGGAGAGACTTTACCTGAGAAAAGTTTGCCGATTTGGTCAGGTCAAACGTTTGCCCGTTGCTCACGGCACCCGTTAAAGGATTATAGTCATATACCTCACACCCCAAGACCGTAGAACCTGGTGTAAACCTGAATGCTCTTGCACGCGGATACCTTTTGGTAGTCTCATCATAATAGAGCGATGCAGGATCGATGCAATATCCATCGAAAGCAGCCTGGGTAGGCAGCAGCATTCCGAAGTTGGCACTCATGGCCAGGAGATATGCATAGAAATCCAGATCCAGGGAATAAGGATTGGAAACTGATCCTCCCTGAAGGAACGTGTGATTATTGATAATCCACTTGATGACCTCCATGTCGTGGTCAAAGAGCGATGGAGCCGATACGCAGACATAGCTCTTGGGACCCAACACCTTGTTAGTTACATAAATCACACCATTATTGGCTATATGTATATCATAACTGCCATCGGCAGAAGGTGCCAGATCGGAAGTACTCAATCCCATAAAGTCGGCAGCATCATCCACTACTGTGGCAAACTTGGAAGGCACAGCTTCCGTAAGTTTTGGTTTCATCAGATTGCGAATCAATGGTGCCAGCACATCCAGAGGCAAGCAGTCTAGGTTCTGGGCTATATGCTCGCGGTCGTTGGGAAACTTGGCATAACGTTCCATGATAGAGCGGCTTTCAGGATTTGTGATAAAGTAATCAATCACCGCATCGTTGCTTGGAGCCAGCAGCACGCCGAGGTCGCTGAGACGAGTATCCGCCGACGTGTTGGGATCCTTCTCGTAATATTCATTCCATCCGGGATCAAAGGAAAGAAGACTTCCTTCTGCCACCGTCTGAACCGGTGAACTTTCATCAGAACCTAACTTAAAGCTGCTGAACGGACCATTGTAGGAATTATCACTCAGATAATGCACTTCATATATCGGATAATTAATCGTCTGATTGTATTGCTGATGATACCAGTCGGCATAACTTGCTGTCAGCGTGGAATTATATACCGGCACGGCAAAGCGATTCAGCATTCTCTTGAACAGGGATAATTCAGAGGTGTTTGCCACAACACTTGCCATATTGCCAGGAGGAACAACCACGTTTTCCACCTGATGTATATATCCGTTCTGGCATGCCACATCCGATGTCACCACACGGTTCTTATATATATAGGTGTCGCCCGACTGATAGTTCTGCCCTGTCAACAAAGAGAAATCGCTATTGGCTCCCGATGTGGAAATGCCCTGATTCAGCATATAATTCTCCGTGAAGTGAACCATCATGGGTGTTGTTCCATCAGAAACCAGATGGATACCTGCAGGTTCAGATGCCAGCGTCTGCTCAAAGAATGTATTGCCAGGATAGTTTTTCTGGTAGCCAGATGCCGAATAATAGGAAACGCTGTCAATGGCAGAAAGTGCCGTGACATGCTTTACTGACTTACCGTCGGAAACGCTTGACTTGTCACCATTGGTAGCATTGGAAAGCATCTCCACCAGCAAGGCATTGTCTAGCATGGAGCCATACAGAAGCATTTTTTTCTGTGCCATGCTTAAATCTTCGTAACTTTCCACTCCCTGCCACGTGCCAGAGGCAAAGAATTTCTCGAAAGCTTCATCATTAGCCGGAAAAACCGTCTTTGAACCCGTACGGCTCAGCGTCTCGCGATAACCCAAGTCATCTACCAGCCGAAGGTAATACTTAAAACTACCCTTGAGCCCTGCATGTTCACTCGGGGTCTGCAGCTCCTTGTAGATGGATTCTCCCAACCAACCAGGCTTAGCGTCTTCATCTGCAAATACATTTTTGTCTATGCAAGAAGATGTCATGACAGACACCACGGCTGCAATTGCTAAATTAAGAAAAGTTTTGTTCATAATTATATTGTCTTTATTCTTGTTCCAGATATTGTTTGTATTCTTGTTTATGTTAATTGTTTGTATTCTTGTTTCTATTAATTGTTTGTATTCTTGTTCCTGTTAATTGCTTGGTTGCATTATATTTTCTGCAACGGAATTGACGCTGCAAAAATAGAAAATTTAAGTATCAATGAAAAGAAAAATGGTGGCACATAAGAATAAACAACGTACAACATACCCGCTATATCACAAATAATACCCCTAAAAACAACATTTTTTATGGTAGAATGATATCCTGCAATGTTATCGGCATCCATCGGCACTATGCTGGTGTTTTACAGAAGGCAACCATTCATGGCGCGAGAAGCCGGCTGGCATCACTGCCATCAAAACGTGTTTGCATGCAAACATGCCTACTTACAAACATGCTTGCTTACATACATATATGCATATCAAGTAATGAACACAACTATAATAATGAAATGCCCTTCCACCAATACGAGTTACACTGTCAGGGATGACTATGTTACTCAAAGAACTGGCTCAGGTCAGGAGGAACGTGTGAACCGTGCCTTGAGGGTGGCGGTATATGCAGGTTTGCTCTGCGGACAGGCTGTGATGCTGATACTTATTGCGGGCGACCGTTTCATCGTGGGAGCATTCCTCCGTCCGAGCGAACCGTCTTATGAGTTGGCGATAAATGGACTGCCATGGTTTACAACTTGTTCTCTGTTCTTTGCCCTCAACGTGGTGTTCGTGGGATATTATCAGAGCATCACCTTGGCGAAGAGGGCTATGATCATTACCATGCTCCGTGGCATCGTCTTCTCCGTGCTCGGTTTCATAGTGTTGCCAAGACTGATTGGCGTGACAGGATTATGGACGGCGATTCCTGCGGCAGAACTGCTCATGCTCTTGATTATCATTGCAATGGAGACTGGAACAAAAAGATCAAGTTCCCCTCACTCATAAAATCCATTTCATCTGTTCGCCTGAAGGCTTATACTGAGGTGGAGGTCATTGTGAGCAAGGAAAAGTCGGCTCTGCTCAAAGAGTGAATTGACAAGTGATATAAGAATAATGTCTTGATATTTAACGGTGTCAACGTGAATTGTTTTGCCTTTTACGATGTAATCCACCCAATCCTTCTTTCTTTGTTCCGTCCCAATTCGTAAGTTGGTCGGCACAGCCATTGGAACCGCCAAGTGAAACGTATGTGTCTGCACTACATGACATATGGTCAACAAAAGCGAGAAAGTTGTCAATGGTTTTGTCTGTGAATTGAACTTCATTCGTGGCGAAGAGTTTTGTCCAGTTGGTGACACATTCCTGCTTGAAGTCTGTAAAACCATGCCAAGGCATATCAGACAATAACCTTTTTGTTGCCGATTCTATACAGGCTTTAGAGTCCAATCCAATATTATGCTTTACAGCAGATGCCATAATGCCATAGTATATGGAAGCCGATTCTTTCTCGTGTCTGTCATTTCAGGCTCCTGCCAAATGGCATTCCAACGAGCTTTCAAATCATTGTACATTTCCATAAGTGTAGTATTATAACTTTTGGCACTGGCGAGTTCTTCCTTCGCACAGACAAGTTGAGTAGTCACTCGCTCCACAGCCTTATCGTCAAGTTGAGAGATGCGTTGTTTGACTTTGTTATTTTCTGTCTTTAGCGCATCATTCTCGGCACGAAGCGACTTGTTCTCCTCTATCTGCTTATTGAGGTTCTGCATATAATTTATGAACACTGCAAGTGGCATTTCTCCCCTACCCTACTAAAAACGCAGAAGCCGGCTGGCATCACTGCCAGCAAAACGTGTTTGCATGCAAACATGCTTGCATGCAAACATGTTTGTTTGCAAACATGCCTACTTGCAAACATGCTTGCTTACATACATATATGCATATCAAGTAATGAACACAGCTATAAAGGGAAAATAAATTACAAAATGCAGAAAGCACTTTTCAGGAAGAAAAATCATTATGCAGGGAAACGGTTTTGATACAACCCCAACCAGCTATATGGGGCTGCAATTACATAGCAGAAGCTATAGCGAAGATATAGAGCAGGTAACGATTAGCTGGATATTGATACTTATTATCTGAAAAACAGCCACTTACCTACTTCACGCCATAAGATGTATCTGAAAGAATGAGATGAAATGATATGAAATTATTCTCAAAGAATCGGGGAATAATAAGGATAAAAACAGATACCATTATCTTTAGGTTTTGTTTCAACCTTAGAAACACTCAGTTTCTTATATAGAAACAAGGAGTTTCTAGCATTGAAACTGAGAGTTTCTAAGGTTGAAACTAATCGCAATATAAATCGCTTTAATCTTAATAGTCTTTTCCTTGACTTTTTATTTATATACATTCATATATTGAACCAATGCTTCGCGCAATATATCCTCGCATTTCTTTTTGGTTTTAATCTTTGTCAGCATAAGCAGTTCATACTCCTCGTCCGACAGATATGTCTGAACTCCATGCATCGTTTTCCTTTTCTCGGCCTGAGTTAATTTCTTTTTCTCAACATCAGTTTGCCCAACACCTGGGCGAACAGCCTTATTCATATTGCTGAAAGCTGCGTGAAAATCCTTTCCCATATTTTCTTATTCTTGATTATTTAAATTTTAAACAATTCGTTGATTACCATTTCATAGTCTATTGCAGCAGTGCAATATGGTGCATAATGGTACAGATCCTTCATTTCGGTCTGCGATTCATTAACCTTGACGCAACGGCGAATGCCATGAGACAAAACCTTATCGCCATAACTCTCTCTGAGATATTCCATGGCAGAACGCACTATGCGTGGACGCTCATCCAGCATCACCGGCAACAGACCTAATAATTCCAGCTCTCTGTTCAAGGCAAATCTGCCGTTTTTAACTTCCTCCATGGCAGAAAGAACGGCCGCCAATCCATTTACGGAAAGTCCTTCCATCTGAACAGGAACCAGCAGATGACTTGCTACAACCATGGCATTGAAGGTTGACTGCGACAAGGCTGGCGGACAATCTATAAAGATGTAGTCGAAATAATCGATAGGATTACCAATTCCTTCGCCGGTAAAATCCATACAGTCGCTGTTGAGACAAGCTCCTAACACCTGGCGTGGCGCACCTGTATTCTGCAGAAAAGGATCTACATCCTGCATCTTGGCAGAACCGGGAACATAATACACCCCTATCTCTGATTTATAGATAGGCAATCCCTTGCATGCTATCATTGAATCAAAAACAGTGGCACACCCTTCTGGGGCATGATTCAAGAGGGTTAAGTTACACTGAGGATCCAAGTCTATTTCAAGGATTCTTAGTTTCTTATCCTTTCGCAACATTCCGGCAGCCAGATTCTGCACTGTTGTTGTTTTGCCTACGCCACCTTTATTATTGACGATAGCCAGGATCATTTTCAGTTTATTTTCCATGTCTATGACTTTTAAATATTATTCTTTTCGGGTGCAAAGATACATCTTTCTCCTGATATAACCAAGAGAAAAAACAAAAATGTTTGCATGCAAACATGCTATCTTTCAAACATGTTTGCATGCGAGCATGTTTGCAGACAAGAAAACCAGGTTTGTATAAAGTGTATTAATATTCTGATTTCAAAGCATTTAAGAATATCTAAGTTATATAAACCAATGCATTAAATATAGCAAACATGTTTGTTAACAAACATGCAAACATGCAAACATGATTGCCAACAAACATTCAAACATGATTGCTTGCAAACATGCAAACATGCAAGCATATTACATGTTTTCGCTCATAATTGCTCGTTTCTGAAAGAAAATTAGTAATTTTGCAGCCGAAAAGAAGTATCTTATACAGATAATTATATAGATACTTATACAGATAAAGGAAGATATATACAGTTTTTAATAGACAAATGACAGATTCAATTCAGAACATCTTAGTTCAGGTTAGCGATTTTCTCTGGTCGTATATCATCATCGCCGTTTTGATATGCTGTGCCGTGTTTTTCACTTGGCGTACCCGCTTCGTACAGTTCCGTCTCATCAGAGAGATGGTCAGGCTGCTGCTCCATCCAGACAAGGTTCAGCCCGACGAGATAGGGCATGATGAACTCTCCATGGATGTGAAGGTGGATGGCGAGATGAAGCACATCTCCTCGTTCCAGGCATTCGTGGTGGCATTGGCCAGCCGCATCGGTACGGGTAATCTTGCGGGTGTAGCCACCGCCATCAGCATCGGTGGACCGGGAGCCGTATTCTGGATGTGGATGCTGGCTCTGCTGGGCTCCGCATCGGCCTTCATAGAATCTACGCTTGCCCAACTCTACAAGCGCAAGGGCAAGACCTCCTTCTATGGCGGACCGGCCTATTACATGAAGTATGGATTGGGAAAGGACTGGATGGGCATCCTCTTTGCCGTACTGATGATCATCACCTTCGGCTTCGCCTATAATTCCGTGCAGAGCAATACCATCTGCCTGGCATGGCAGAAGGCATTCGGCATAGAGCCTGCCACCATGGGCATCGCGCTCACGGCACTCACCCTGCTCATCATCTTCGGCGGAATCCACAGAGTGGCCAAGTTTTCTTCTACGGTGGTTCCCGTAATGGCCATCATCTATCTCCTCATAGCCGTTGGCGTAGTAATCTGGAACATCACCAGCTTGCCTCGGGTGCTGCTTACCATTGTAGAGAATGCCTTCGGATTCAACCAGGCTACAGGCGGCGTGCTTGGCATAACGGTGATACAGGGCATCAAGCGAGGTTTGTTCAGCAATGAGGCAGGCGAGGGTAGTGCTCCTAATGCTGCTGCGGTGGCCACGGTGAGCCATCCGGTAAAGCAGGGACTCATCCAGGCACTGGGTGTCTTCACGGATACCCTGGTGGTATGTTCATGCACTGCATTTATCATCCTGATGAGTGGGGTAGATGTCACTGCATCCAATGGTATCCAGCTTACGCAGGATGCCTTGACCCACGAAATAGGAAGCATCGGCAATCCCTTTGTGGCAGTGATGATATGGCTCTTTGCCTTCAGCAGCATCATCGGCAATTATTATTATGGAGAGACCAACGTGAGATATATCAAGGATACGAAGTTGGGCGTGTTTATCTATCGCCTTGCCGTGGCAGCGATGGTAATGATTGGCGCCGTGGTATCGCTGGATTTTGCATGGAGCTTTGCCGACATCACGATGGCGCTTCTCACCCTCTGCAACCTGGCAGCCATCGTCCTGCTTTCCCGCCAGGCCGTCTTCTTGCTGCAAGACTACCGCAAGCAGAAGAAGGAAGGCAAGAACCCAGTGTTTACCAAGGACAAGATGCCTGAGATTGCCGATAAATTGGAGGCATGGTAAATTGGAGGTATAATAAGCTGGAGGCATGATAGAAAAAAGTGTCATGAAAAAAGAAAAGGCAGCTATAAGCATCTTCACAAATGCTTACAGCTGCCTTTCTTAATATATATATGGAAAACTACTTTCTACAATTCTCTCAAATTTTTCAAGAAGTATCGCCTGTTAAGCGAAGTCCTTCATGTTAGATCTTGCACCATACTCTGCGCATCCTGCAACGACCATTGCTAAAATCATTCCTAAAATCATCATAATCTTATCCTTTCTCTATATTTACCTGTTATCCTAATCTACATCTTTTTTACCTCAACTAATATCCATTAGAGAAGCTTTACTGGAAGCATCCTATGGATGCCTCTCAAAGCTTGCTTACTTGCCGAGACTGATCTTCTTGTTTACATTTACAATCTCTGCAAAAAGAGCAGCTACAACTGCCATTATAAATCCTAATACCATCATAATTGTTACCCTTTCTTTACTTTAATTATTCGTTATTCAATCTTTTCGAGTGCAAAGGTAATGCCTTTTTGTGTACGCACACAATTTTTGGGGAGAAAAGTTCTGAAAAGGCCGGATTTCTTGATTTCCGTCAAAATCTGTCATGCCAGATCGAGCAAAATGGCATGTTTTACATGCAAAACATGAGTCACATCTTTGGTAAAACTTGAAGATTTTGTCTTTTCACATAAAAAAAAACTAGATATATTTCCTAATATCAGCTATTTTACTTACTTTTGCAGCAAATATATAGAATATAAGTACTTATCAAATATATAGAATATAAGCATGTATAGAGTATAAGTACATTTAGACAAGTACCGGATATGGCAGATAAGAAAAAAGAAATAATAGCAAAGCCCAATGCAGGCGAACAATGGATTAATACACCATTCAGCTTCACGAAGATAGACAGGCAATGTACGCTTTCACAACAGCATATATTGTTTTGCGTAAGCTCGCATCTACAGGAATATGTAACGAGATACTTCAACGAAAAGCGTGAGAAAGGTAATCTGCGCTCTGACTATATGTTTGAAGTAGATAAAGAACACGTTGCTATGAATGTACCTAAAATCAAACTGAAATTGAATGAATTAGGTATTGAATCAAGCCACTATAAGGATCTGCGCAAAACCCTGAAGGAACTTCTGGACTTCAGCGTCAGAATCAAGATAGATGGCAAGGCCGTGATACAGCACGTTTTTTCGAATATAACGGAAGATATCGTAACCAACGGTTATACCAAGCAAGGAGTCTCATACGACAGGTCGAAAGGAGAGGTGGAACTGAAGATCGACCCGGTTGTTGCCAAATATGCATTCGACATGAGCCAGGGCTTCATTCACCACATAGCCCTGATAGCACGATATGCCAGCAGGCAGAATACTCCGAGAATATACCTGTTCCTACTCCGACAGATGGGCATAAACAATGGGAAAATGACCATAAGGGTACCATTCATGCAACTGAAGGAATACCTGGGGATGGCCCAGATTGCAGAAAACAGAACCGTGATAGAGGAACAATATCCGAAATTCTCTCAATTTAAAAAACAGGTTCTGGATGCCGTGCAGGAAGATTTTGCCAAGCTAAGCAAAGAAGATAAGATTGATATCATGTTCACCGACTGTACACCAGTATATAAAAGAGGTCAGAAAAGGGGCAACCCTGAAGAACTGATATTCAAAATCAAGAGAACTGCTTTGGGTAAAGCTCATATCAACGGCAATGTCTTGGATAAGGATAAGCAAGGACTGCCGCAGAGCAAGGAGCCTGTAGTAGGCGACTTGTTTGCCCATGTGGCAACTGCCGAAAATTCGAAGATAGAAATGGAAAAGGGTGGGGAGGACAAATGGAAAGAATTCCTCTCCATGATTATTGATCCTTCACAAGGAGCCTTACTCAAGAGGGTGAAATTCCTCGGTATGAAAAATCAGAGGTTCTGCGTCAAGGCTTCAAAAGAAGACTTTGAATTACTCAAAACACTGGGAGTGGAGAAAGTTGCCCAGGAATACTTTAAATGTGTAGGCTCCTTTGCTCCAACTTTCTACGAGGGGTAAACCTATAAAGAGTCGCAAATATAGCTTTTATATGGCTTTATATAGCTTTATATAGCATTTATATGGCTTTTATTTGCGACTTTTTTGGCTATATCTACGAAACCATTTACTACAAAACACATAACATGCTATATTTCAAGGGTTTACAAACATCGAAATCATATAAAGGTAAAAACATGACTTTTTAAAGAATACAAAAGTTTGTTTCGCTATATCTCTGTTTATCAGATGTTTATATCATTCAAGGTAAATGGTTTCGTAGATATACTGATTGAAAAAGCTTGCATATCTACGAAACCATTTACCTTATATATGCTAGTCAACTGACATTCAACGAGTTACGTTTTTTAGTTTCGAGCATAAAAATATGCCATAATTAAAAGATGGTTTTACTATACATATAATTATTTCTTTATTATGTTGATTATCAGCTTGTTGTATCTATCTAAGTAAATGGTTTCGTAGATATAGATAAGCTGTTTCGTAGATGCCTTCATGCTCAATGAAAGCTTTTATATCTACGAAACCGTTTACCTACATCATGCTAACATACTGAACTACTGCATATTAGCCTTTTTGTTTAAGAATTCGCCGACCGGAAATGCTCAAAAATTCCGAAAAAAAGAAGAAATTTTTACATCACTCTCTTGTCATATCTACGAAACCGTTTACCTGGAATTTTATAAGTATCTAGTATTCAACACTTTATATTTTTTCTTCAAAAAAGTAAATTTCTTTTTATAATTATAAGTTAGATTATTATTATAATTACGGAAATTTTAACGTATTGATTTTCAGTTAGTTACAGCGTTTGAAGTAAACGGTTTCGTAGATTTAGGTAAACGGTTTCGTAGATTTAGGTAAACGG
>ERZ1026886.93-NODE-93-length-42905-cov-16.584574_pt1 | contig 42905 bp, 21 predicted proteins | sample MGYA00380173_ERZ1026886 | MGnify/ENA primary metagenome ERZ1026886 (study PRJEB33269, sample SAMEA4719809) | human gut metagenome | biome: human-associated habitat; feature: organic feature; material: feces | place: Cameroon | collected 2013-10 ... | reverse complement strand
GCTTACAGCACTCTCACGCTCTTGTGCATGTTGCGACCCTTCTTCTGTAGGTTGAGGTCCATCTGATAGCCAATGAATATCTCGTGGCTTCCGTTGCCGGGGTTGATGGCAGAGGTGTATATCTCGTAGGAGTAGCCGAGGACTATGCCGTGGAACTTGCCTCCGATGAGCACCGTCGTTGATATCGTAGGGGCGTAGCTTACGCCGGCGTACATCATCTTCTTCTCGTTGGTGTAGACGAGGCGTCCGGTGATGTCGCCGCGATAGCCCGAGAGGTCGCTGCGCACGAGAAACGAGGGTAGGATGGTGAGGAACGGGTTGCGCAGACGGATGGTTGCGCCGCCGGTGAGATAGTAGGTGGCGTCTACCTGCAGCTCGTTGGTCTCGCCGAGCTTCACGCAGGGCGAGTTGAGGTGCTGCGCCGAGACGCCTATGTACCAGTTGCGGTGCGAGTAGTAGAGTCCGGCGGCAAGGTCTACTGAGTTGCCGTCCACTTTTGATGATGAGAATGCGGGGTCGTTTGATTCCTCAAGATCCACTTTTGTTCCGTCGAAGCTCTCGCTGAGCAGTCCGGCTGAGATGCCTGTCGACAGCTGACCGCCGAACAGCTTGAACTTGAACGCATACTGCAGGGCGAGACGTTTGTGGCTGAACAGACCTATCTGGTCGTTCATGAACTGTACGCCTGCGCCGTGGAACTGCTTCATGAGCAGGAACTGAGCGTCGGCTCCGGCGTACATGGTGTTAGGGTTGCGCTTGAATCCAGCCATTTGCATGGCGTAAGCCGCCGCGATGTTCAGCTTCGGCGACTTGCCCACGGCTGCGGCATTGAACGAAGGCTCCATGTCGAAGTAGTGGCTGAATGATACGTCGTACTGCGCTTGGCTCTTCATCGAGACAAGCGACAATATCATCGTTATTATTATGTATCCGCGTTTTAACACGTATGTATAACGTCTGTTTATTAATATTATTGTGAGATTATTAAGTTTTTTGCTTCTCATGGCTTACCAATGGCTGTCTTTGCCGAATATTTTGCGTATGCGGTTGCCTATCGAGCGCCATATATGCGCGAAGTTGCCGTAGCGCATGTTGAGCACGAGCTCCTCCAAAGAGCGTCCGAACTTTATCCACGGGTGGCCGTAGGCATACGTGCGGTACACCTGCTCCTTGAAGTCGACGTCCTCTATCACGTACGGCGGGTGCTTCAGTTCGCCCTCCAGCTCGAAGCGCTTCATGGTGAACAGTCGGCGCAGTCGGCGCGGCATGGTCTGCAGCGAGCCGGTATAGTGAGTCGACCCGTCGGTGGCTCCGAGGTTATTGATAAGGTTGTGCGAGGGCATGATGGCGAGTCCGGAGTTCATCACCATCGACGCCCAGAATATCGTTTCGTAGTATTCCTTACCCGACGCGCGGTGGTCGTAGCATGCGCGCAGCGTGTCCTCGCAGTAGCGTCGCTGGCGCATTATCTTCCTAAGCTGTCGCATCGACGTGCGGTCGTCGAGGAATGGGTATCCGGGCTCCCACTTGTCGATGACGCGGCGCCACGACGCCCATCCCCAGATAGAGAACACGGAGGTGAAGAGATAGTCGTACGGATAGTCGGACAGCTGCTCCTCGGGGTTGAAGCCCGCAATCATCCAGATGCGCTCGTCGTGCTCGTAGCGGTCGAGCATCTCCTTGCAGAACGTGAAGAACGACTGCGAGGGCACGTCGTCGTCCTCGAGCACTATGCACTTGTCGACGAACGAGAATGCCCACTTCTGCGAGATGTACTCCGAGGGGTCGCAGCCGTAGTTGCGCTCCTGGTAGAGGCGCTGCACGTCGCACTCCCAGTCGATGTTCTCTACTATGCGTCGGCATGCCTCTATGCCGGGCATGTCGCGCTTGCCGCGCGGTCCGTCCTGATAGAGGAACAGCTTTGATGGTCGCGCCTTGCGCACTTCGTCGAACACCTTGCCGAGGTGGTCGGGACGGTTGAAGAAGAGTATGAGTACTGCTACGTCGGTCTTGTATGATTGCATAAGCGTTGTGGTTTTTGTCTTTTCAATTCTACAAAATTACAGAAATTTGACTATAGAACGGCATTGGAACGCTGTTTTTTTCGCATAACCCAAACTTTTTCAGTAACTTTGTGCAAACATATCAGTATAAAAACATGAAACTTATCATCACGATAGACAACACGATGATGACGCTGCAGACCGACTCTGCCGATGGCGCCAACGACCGCGAGACGTACAGCCTCAATTCGGGCATCGCCGTGGCTGCCAATCTGCGACAGGCTCTCGTCTCGTGCGCCCTGCTGCGCCAGCCACGCCAGTACGACCGTGTGACGGTGGTGGTCGACACGCCCGTGATGCTCATCCCCGAGGACGAGTACAGCGCAGGCAGCGCCACACTGCTCTACCGCAACGCGTTCAGCCTCGCTGCAGCCGACGAGGTGCAGACGTCGCCGCTCGACGCGCTGGGTGTGGTGGTGGCGTTCGCCGTGAACAAGGACCTCCACTTCGTGCTCAACGAAAACTTCCGCTACGTGTGCTTCGAGCCGCGCATCGCCTCTACGCTCGCTGACTTGAACCAGCGTGCGTACGGCGGTTTCCAGGAGAAGCTGTTCTGCGTGTTCCGCGGCAAGGACCTCGACATCATCGCCTTCCGCAAGCACCGCCTGCGCTTCTGCAACTCGTTCCACGCCGATGACACGCAGGACGCCGTGTTCTACATCATGAGCGTGTGGCAGCAGCTCGCCATGCGACCCACTGACATTCTCGTCATCACAGGCAACGCCGAGGAGCCCGAGACGCTGAAGACAAAGCTCGGGCAGTTTGTGAAGAATGTAAATGAGTTGTGATGTTGAGGTGTTGTGTTGAGATGTTGAGGTGTTGAGATATGCAATGCAAATGTCACCATAACACCATAACACCATAACACCACCTCAGCACTTCACCGCCTCACCACCTCACCATAACACCATTATATCATGCGTATAATAACAGGAAAATATAAAGGGCGCCACTTCGATATTCCGCGCTCGTTCAAGGCACGTCCTACTACCGACTTCGCCAAAGAGAATATCTTCAACGTGATTAACGGCTACATCGATATGGATGGCGCACAGGCGCTCGACCTTTTCGCTGGCACGGGCAGCATCTCGCTCGAACTGCTCTCGCGCGGCTGCGCTCCGGTTGTGAGTGTGGAGATGGACCGCGACCATGCGTCGTTCATCCGCGAGTGCATGACGAAGCTCGGCACGAAGGACAATATCCTCATCCGTGGCGACGTGTTCCGCTTCATCAAGTCGTGCAAGCAGCAGTACGACCTCATCTTCGCCGACCCGCCTTACGCTCTGCCCACGCTGCCTACCATACCGCAGCTCATCCTTGGCAAGGGAATGCTGCGCCCCGGCGGTCTGCTCGTCTTCGAGCACGGCAAGCATAACGACTTCTCTGATGTGCCGGGCTTCATAGAGCACCGCGCCTACGGTAGCGTCAACTTCTCGCTGTTCCGTTCGCCAGAGGATACCACGGAGGAAGCGTAGATTGTTGGTTGCTTTCCCATAGAATTCTGATGTTGGTGTCTTTTAGGGGGTGCACTTGTCTCAAGTGCACCAACCAATCAAGAATTGTACCAACCGATCAAGAATTGCACCAACCGATCAAGAATTGTACCAACCAATCAAGAATTGCACCAATCGGTCAAGAATTGCACCAACAATCAAGAATTGCACCAACCGAGAGGGCGTACCTTTTGCTCGGTTGGTGCAGCTGAGACAGCTGCACCCCCTGGGTGCGCTCCCACGGAATTCAGATGTTTAGGATGCGTATCCATCCGTAGCGGAGGTCTCCGGCCTCCGCAGCAAGCTGAGGACAATCATTACTGTGACTTGGTGCTGCGGAGGCCAGAGACCTCCGCTACGGTGGCGCATTCAAAAATTCGTTAACCCACTTTCTATGTTTTCAGCAAGTGAGTCTGTTGTAAAGAAACATGTTATTTCCTGCGTTTTTTTACTTTTTTACCTTTTTATTCCTTTACTTTTACTCGCAAATATAATACAAGAAAACTTCCGCAAAAAAGCTCATTCTATAGAAACCGAACGCGGAACCAAAAAGTTGCGTGCCCATCCTCAAAGGGGGTGCACTTGTCTCAAGTGCACCGCTTGCTATGTTGATTTACCGCTTGCTGTGTTGGTTTATGGCTTGTTGTGTTGGTTTACGGCTTGCTGTGTTGGTTTATGGCTTGCTGTGTTGGTTTATGGCTTGCTGTGTTGGTGCACTTGAGACAAGTGCACCCCCTGGGGAATTGCTGTGCTCTGAACACGAAAAAGCGGACTAAACGGACTTTATTGCTCAATCAATAAAAATCCGTTTAATCCGCTTAATCAGCTGTTAATTCAACGCAGCCAACGAGTCCGTTGTTAAAAAACGAGCGTCAAGATGCTGTTATTTAATTCCCATCGGTTTGATGTTCTTCACGATGTCAGCGCTGAAGCGTGCCTTCGGGTTGAAAGTCTTCGGAGCGAAGCGCATTGTCACCACATGCTCGCCAGTAGGAGTCTTGAACTGCGGCAGACAAGAGTCGCCGCCACAAGAGTGGTTGCCGATGCCGCGCTGCCAGAAGTCGAAGTGAGCGAACACCTGCTCGCTGCGAGTGAGGTCGTACGGGTGCTTGCCGCCGTAGAACACGTCGTAGTTGAACTGCTGGTCATCGTAGTGAGAGAGCGAGAAGGCGAGCTGACCCTCCACCTTCATGTTCAGCTGCAAGCCCTTGCCGTTGTCTCTGAGCGTCAGTTCGCGCAGGCCCTGACGGTCGCCCATGGTCTGCGGAGTCGACAGCTCCTCGAACATCTTGTCTACCGACGTGCGGTACCAGCCGAGCATCGAACCGCGTTGGCGGTCGATATAGTTGGAGTGCGGACCCTTAGCGTAGTAGAGCACGCCCTCGAAGCCCGGTGCGAACTGCATTGTGATGCCCACGCGGCGTGTCTCCTCCGACGAGTTGTTGAACGCTACGCGCATGTCCACCTCGCCGTTCGGGTAGATGGTGTAGAGTATGTGGTGAGTGTCCTTGCCGTTCGATACGGCAGTCTCTACAACCACGTTGTTGCCCTGCTTCTTCGGAGCCTTTACGAGCGTCTTCTGACCAGTGAGTGCGCCCTCCTCCTTGTTCTCGTTCTCGGCTACGCCACCCGTTGCGCCGAGCGAGATGTTGTCGTTGGCGATGCGGCGGAAACCGTTGAAGTCGGGACCTGCTGACGGCATGACAATCTGTTTGCCATCGAATGTCCACTCGGCGATGGTACCGTCAGTGTCGAACTTGATGCTGAAGTTCTTGCCCTCAACGCTGTTGCCCTTCACCTTCAGTTTGCCCTTCTCGCTGATTGCAGGCAGAGCGATGTGGTTCTGCTGCACGTATGTCGGGTCGGCTACCGACGGACAGTTGGCAGCAGCGTCTGTTGTGAGGCGGTACTGCTGTGCCGCAATCACGTGAGAGCGGTTCGACCATGCTGTCTTGGTCTTCGCAATGAGCTTGAAGGTGATGATTATCTCCTTGTCAGCCGGCACGTTCACGTCGTACGGAATCTCCACCACGCATGTCTCGCCCGGCTTGCACTGCAGGTCTTTCACCACGCCGTGAGCCAGATTGCTCTCAGCCTCGCCGCTTCCGCTGATGCTCCACGAGAGACGATAGCCGCTCAGGTCGGTGAAGGCGAACTTGTTCTTCAGCGTGAGTTTATGATTAGCGAACGACACGAAGTCGACATCGCGGTAAACGTACTTCACCTCGTCGAGTTTAGCCGTCCACTCGCGTCCCGGAGTGATGATGCCGTTGCTCATGAAGTCGCCCTGGAAACCGTAGTCGCCGCGGTTCATCTTAGTATAGTCGTAGCCCGAAGTGTAGTAAGGAATGCCCGTCTTCGGGTCGTTCAGCGGTTCGCCAGCCTTGATGCGGCGTGTGTCGTAGATGCCCTGGTCTACCCAGTCCCAGATGCAGCCGCCCACGATGCCCTTGCTGTTCTCGATGACGTCCCAGTACTCCTGAAGGTTGCCCACAGCCTGACCCATTGCGTGTGCGTACTCGCAGATGAAGTAAGGCTTGTTGTTCAGTCCGTCGCGCTGCTCAATCACCTTGCTCACCACGGGGTACATGTCCGAACCGAAGTCGGAATACTTCTCGCCGTGGTTGTAGCCCTCGTAGTGAACCCATGCGTCGCGACGCGGCAGCAGACGCTTCACGCAGTCGTATGTAGCCTGGAAGTTGCTGCCGCCGCCCGACTCGTTGCCGAGCGACCAGAATACCACGCTCGGGTGGTTGCGGTCGCGCAGCACCATACGCGCGGTGCGGTCTACGTATGCACCCTCCCACGACGGAATGTCAGAAAGGCTCTGATTGCCGTGACACTCCACGTCAGCCTCGTTCATGCAGTAGAGACCGTAGTAGTCGAACATGGCGTACATCTTAGCCTGGCGCGGATAGTGAGATGTGCGCACGGTGTTCACGTTGGCCTTCTTCATCAGCTCCACGTCGCGCAGCATCGTCTTCACGTCGATGGCGTGACCTAAGAGCGGATGTATATCCTGCGTGTTCACACCCTTGAAGTAGATTCGCTTGCCGTTCACGTAGATGAGGTTGCCCTTCTTCTCAACGGCGCGGAAGCCGTACTTCGTAGAGAATACCATCTCCTCGCCGCCGTTGTTCAGCTGGCGTACGATGACGGTGTAGAGCCACGGGTGCTCAGACGACCAGAGCTTCAGGTCTTTCAGACCCTCGAAGTCTATAGACACAGTCTTCTGCGCGTCCTTTGCTGTCAGCGCCACAGCCTGCTGCTTCTTCGCAACGAGCTGACCTGCGGGGTCGAGCAGCTCCACTTCGAGCGTCTTGCTTGCGTTCTGCTTCAGCGAGTTGTCTACCGTCAGCTCCACGTTCATAGAGCCTGCGGTGTAGCCCTCGCCGAGCTGCGATGTTATGTAATGGTCGCTTACTGCCACCTTCGGAGTTGCCATGAGATACACGTCGCGGTGGATGCCGGCGAGGTGCCACATGTCCTGACCCTCAAGATACGAACCGTCCGACCAGCGGTAGACGCGCACCGAAACGTTGTTCTCGCCCTTGCGCACGAGCGCCGTCACGTCGAACTCGGCGTCGGTGTTCGCACCTTCAGAGAATCCGGCGTACTTGCCGTTCACCCATACCACGATGGCGCTGCACGCTCCGTCGAAGTGGAGCACCACGCGCTTGTTCGTCTCCCAACCCTCGGGCAGGTTGAACGTGCGGCGGTACGAACCCACGGGGTTCTTGTCGAAGTTGTCGTCCATCGCCTTGATGCGCGGCGGGTCGTTGTGGAACGGATAGCCCACATTGTTATATACAGGCACATCATAGCCAGCCATCTCCCAGTTGAGCGGCACCTTGATGTCGTCCCAAGCCGATACGTCGGCGTTGTCGGCATAGAAGTCCTTTGCTTCGGGCTTGCCTTGCTTCCAGTCGGCTGTGTAGCGGAACTTCCACTCGCCGTTGAGCAGCAGGTAGTCGGCACGCTCCGGCGTGAGCCACGGCATGGCGTAGCACTTGTCTTGCATCATCTGCGATGTAGACGAGTAGGGTATGAACGTAGCGTGTGCCGGGAGCTTCTGGTCCTCAAACTTCTGCTCGTTCTCCACCCATGAGTCAACCACCTCGGCGATGTCCTTCACCTCAACCGAATGAACAATCATAGGCACGTCCTTCTTTGTCTGACGCTTCGCCTTGCGCTGTCCATAGGCAGTGCCGCTGCATACCAATGCTGCAACAGCCACTAACAATAAAGTTCTCTTCATTTATTTAGGTTTTTTGATTTGTTTCCGAATTACTGCAAATTTACTATTAATTTGGGAGTCATACAAATTTTCATTGCTATTGTTAATGTAAATGAATTTATCTTCACAAAATTTGTGAATGTCAATTTGTTGCACTATTTTTGCAAAAGATAATAAATTAGTTGTGGAAGTAAAGTTTAACGAAGAATATCTACGTGACCTATATGAAACGGGTAAGGCAGATAAAAAGCACCGTTTTCAACCTCAGATTATTAAGAGGTATGCCCGTGTTATAGACCTGATGATTGCCGAAGATAATATTCATGGATTATGGAAGTACAACTCTCTTAATTATGAGCGTTTGGAAGGAGATAAACATGGATTGTCCTCGGTAAGGGTTAATGACCAATATCGAATTGAGTTTGAAGAGCAGTTTGAAAATGGTCAGACCATAGCAACTATATGTAACATAATAGAATTGTCAAACCATTATAAATAAGCAGTAGTATGACGACACAAGATATGATAGCAAATAATATCAATCCTGCTTTCCCCACACATCCGGGAGAGGTCATTAAGGATGAAATAGAATATAGAGGCATCTCTCAACGTCAGTTGGCAGATGAAATGGGTATTGCGTATTCGGCACTTAACGAAATACTTAATGCTCGACGTCCCATTACCGAAAAGACAGCGCTTTTATTTGAGGCTGCGTTGGGTATAAACGCTGAACCATTGTTGAAGATGCAGATGCGTTATAATATTCAGACTACACGTAAAGATGCAACTTTTATGGATAAATTGGCAAAAGTGAGGAGAATAGCAGCAGCATTATAGTGTAAGCAAGTGCTCTTTCACTATTTTTGCGTTTGTTTTTACAGATAATGAAAAAAAACTGTGCAAAGTTATTGTAGTATCAAAATTAATTTGTACCTTTGCACTCGCTTTTAAGACAAAAGCTATCGGGTGGTTACCAGAGTGGCCAAATGGGGCAGACTGTAAATCTGCTGGCTATGCCTTCGGTGGTTCGAATCCATCACCACCCACAAAATAGCAAAAAGGTGTATCAACATTGTTGATACACCTTTTTTGTTTAGGGGGTGCACTTGTCTCAAGTGCACCACAAAACTAACAAGGCAGTCAAAGACGGGCTTTCAGCCCGCATAGTTATAGACAAGCCCATTTAGCAAATATTACTATAAAACGTTGATAAACAAACCAATATAAGGGAAACTAATTGTTTACCGGACAGCATTTTATAATAGGAAAACGCAGATATGAAAAAGTGAGATTGCGACTGATGCGCAATCTCACTTTTTATTTTTTATATGTTTGATATCAAAAGTTTACTTTGCAGCGAATACGAACTCGCCGGTGATGTCGTTGAAGAACACGTTGTACTTGCCAGCCGGAACCTTGATGTTATCGCCGCCATTTGTGCCAGTGCCGTAGTACTTCTCTGCTATGTTCACGCCAGCACCCCAGTTGTCGTCCCAACCGCCGTTAGCACGGAACTTCAGTTCGGTATCCGCAGCGAAAGTTACCTCCGCAGTCCAGTTGTGCGGTGCGGTAGCAGTCATATTCTCGTCGCCTCCCCATTCGTTGAAGCCACCGATGAGACCGATCTTCTCGAACTCTTTAGGAGTCTGGTTCTCGAGCTTTGTCCATGTGTACGACATAGTCTCGAAGTCAACCTTCAGTGTGTAGAAGGCGCCTTTTTCCGGACATACTATTGCGCCGGCATTGCTTGTCACGAGCTTGCCCGAAGCAGCGTTGTCACCGTCGGTAGCTGCGCCGATACAGTTGTTCCAATCGCCGAAGTTGTTCTCGTCCCAAATCTTCAGATTGCCATCACCAGTCCACTGTGTGGTGTAGGTCTGCACTGTCTGGCTCTCCGGGTAGAACATGCAAGTCTTAGCCTCTTGGTCCCAGCCCTGCAAAGCACCTACGAGATAATATATAGGTGTGTACTCCGATGCCTTCGGAGTGAGCTTCAGTTCGATTGTTCCAGCCTTGATGAGTGCAGCCTGTCCGTCCTTCATGGCGTTCAGCAGCACCTCGGCTTTCATTGTGCGCTCCACAGGGCGTTTGCCGTAAGCCGCTACTACTGCGTCGAGCAGTTCGGCTGTGCAGGCACGTCCGTTTCCGCTCACGTTTACCGTAGTCTTTGCAGCGTTCTGTGCTGTCATTTCGAGTCGTCCTTTTTCGAGAGTCACGCCCTCGGGAAGAGTTGCGTCGTTGAGTGTGAACACCGTCACGCTGTCTGATGTAACCTGATCGAAGTCGATAGGCTGTGCCACTGTAGCAGTGAAGTTAGGCAGTGTGATAATCTCCTCCTGCGGGTTCTGCTGTGGCTGGCTCCAGTCGTCGTAGCTGTCGTCGCACGAAGCGAGTGCGAGTCCCATGAAGCCGAATGCTAAAAGCTTTGAAATATTTTTCATTTCCTTTGTCTTTTTAATGTTGAAAAGTTACTTTGTACAAGTCTCGCAGGCAGAAGAACCTGCGAAACTTGTGAAACTTCATTTTCTTACTTGAGGCTACCCTTACCTGTTGCGAAGTTGAGGTAGAGCTTCTGGCCAACCTTACCTGCCACGCGGTCCTGGTCGCCGCCCTTGCCACGGTAAGCGATCTCGCCATTGAGCACCATGAACTCAGAGTGCCACCAGTCGTTGCCAGGAATCTTAACGTAAGCACGTACACCAGCACCATCAGGTGTGTTTCCAGTGAATGCCGGTGAAACGAAGTCGGCGTCCATTGTTGCCGGAACCGTAAACTTGCAGTCCTCCGCCAGTTCCTTATATTCGGTTTGGCCCATTGCTTCGCCGATGAGGTAAACGTTCGGCTCGTTGAACTCTACTGTGTACTTGATATCGCGTCCGCTTACAGAAGCAGTAACCACCATGAGGTACCACTGCGGAGTTGTAGAGCAGATGTTGCCGCCGTTATCAGAGATCTTGTCAGCGAGGTCGCCGGCTACGGTGATGCCGTTGTAGCCCTTCTCGTTGCCGTCCCAATCCTTAGCTGTGTTGATCTTAACGCCACCCTCGTCAATCCAAACCATGCGCCAGTACATCTCCGGATGGTCGTAAACCGGTACGAACTCGAAGCTGTTGCCCCAGTCCCAACCGCAGAAGTTGCCTACTACGTAGAGGTGCTCAGGCATTGTAACAGGAGCCAGCGAGTAGTTGAGGTGAACGTTCTCAAGGCAGATGACGTTAGAAAGAATCTCGGTGTCAGCCACCGGCTCGCCGGTATCGGTTGTCATGTAGGCACGCATACGTACATATACCTTTACATCCATCGGGAAGTCGGCTTCGCTTTTGCCTGCGTTCAGTTCCATTGTGGTGAGTGTGCTTGCGAGCATAGCTGCGTCTACGCTGCATACTGTATTAGGGAACGACTGGTCGAGTTCTACGAAGTCGGTCATATCTTCCTTCAGCGATACTTGCACCTTATACATAGTAGATGCAGGGAAACCGTAGTTAGGCTGCGAGCATGTGAACACTATTGCTGAAGAGTTGGTGAGGTCGATATTCGTAGCAGCCAGTGCCGGAGTGTTCAAACGGAACTCCGTCGGTGTTTTAACGATAGGATTGCTGTCGTTGTCGTCCTCGCACGATGTGAACATCACGAGACCCATCATGATCAGCAATGCCGATTTCAATATCTTTTTCATATTGCTTATGCTTGTTTGTTAGGTTGATTGTAACGGTGGAGGAGAGATTGTCGCTCTCCTCCGGACGTTGTTATTAGTTGGTGTAACCAGGGTTCTGTTTGAGGTTTGTGTTGCTCTGGAGCTGTGTCAGAGGAATCGGGTAGATGTTCTTGTATGCCTCGAAGTCCTTACCAGCCGACTCGCCGCCTTTCCAGTCCCAGTTGTAGCCAGTGTTGCCACCGAAGAGTCCGAAACGTACGAGTGTTGTGCGGCGCATACCCTCGAAGTAGAACTCGCGAGCCCATTCGTCGCAGATCTCGTTGAGCGAGTAGTTGCTTGACTCGGCACGGGTGCTTGCGTTGGCGCGTTCGCGCAGCTTGTTCAGAACGCGTGTGCCTTCCTGCGATGTCTTGCCACCGTTGAGGCGAGCGTCAGCCTCTGCATAGTTGAGGTAAGCCTCTGCAGCACGCATGAACGGCCAGTCCATATCAGCGAAAGTCGGGTCGGCGTGTGTAGAGTTGTCGCTGTTGTAGTTGAGGAACTTGCAGACGCCGTAGCCCTCAGCCGACTTGGTGATGTTCTCAATCTCGTATGTGCGACCCTGACCCCAGAAGATAGCGCGGTCGTCGCCTGCCTGAGAAGTCATCTCGTAAGAAGGAACCTCAGGAGCAGATGTGCTCGGGAAGAACTTCTTGAGCAACGCAACGCGTGGGTGCAGACCGATCCACTGCTGACCTACCAAACCGTTAGAACCGTCCGGGTCGTTTGGATTGGCGTGCATAGACGGATCGAAGCAAGCAGCTATGAGGAAAAGCGAGTTGCCGTAGCTTGCAGTCTTGCCAGAGATGTTCACGATAGGGAAGAGAATCTCCTTTGCGGCAGCAGATCTGTCGTTGTCGCCCATGAACACAAGCTGGTATGCGCTCCAGCGACCTACAGATGTAGTGTTGATGTCGTACGGAGAGTCCATCACCTTCTTGGCGTAGTCCTTAGCCTTCTGCCATTCAGCCTTGCCGCTGTAAACCTCAGCGTTGAGGTAGAGGCGTGAGAGGAGCATCCAGCAAGCAGCCTTGTCTACACGACCGTAGTCGGCGTCGCTGCCGGTCTTCACTCTCGGTTCAGCGAGGTCGGGCTCGATGGCGGTCAGCTCTTCTACGAGCCACTTGTAGAGTTCTGCGCGCTCCATTCTGTGCGGTTTCTCAAGAGTTGTAGAGAAACCTACATTTCCGTAAGCGTCCATGAGCAAGTAATACTGCATAGCGCGGAGGAAGCGGCACTCAGCAGTCTTCTGCTTGTCCTCGCCGCCTGCAACCTGCAGATACTGGTTGCAGAACGTGATGCCCAGAGTGAGGCGTGTGTAGTAGAGCTTCACCCAAGCGTGTGACGGGTCGAACTTAGCCGAGTTGAGCTCCTGCAGACCGTCGCCCCATGAGCATGTAGCCTCGTCGGTAGGCAGCTCGTTCATGTTGAACATGGCACGTACGAGACCGGTCATACCAGGGTCGTTGAATCCCTTTACGTCCGGATCGTCGTCGCTGTTCGATCCGCTGCCGTTGCCGTTGATGCCGAAGTTGGCGTAACACTTGTTGAGCAGTCCGTCGTTGTTGACGTTGAGGTCGATCTTCGGGCTGATAGGCTCCTTGTCAAGGTCGTTGAGGCACGATGTCGAAGCGAGGCTGATGAGCAGCGCAGCGGCAGGTGCGAGAGCCGATTTTATATATCTTTTCATTGTCGTGAATCGTTTAAGTTATGTTTTTTGTTTAGAAGTTGAGGTTCAGACCGAACTGGAATGTGATAGGACGCGGATAAACGTCCTTGTCGATGCCGCTGTATACCTCAGGGTCGATGCCGCTGTACTTGGTGATGGTGAACACGTTGCTGCAAGAAGCGTATACACGACCAGAGATGCCCTTCCATGAGCCGCTCTTGAAGAGACGGTCGAACGAGTAGCCGAGTGTGATGTTGTCCATCTTCAGGAACGAAGCGTTCTGCACGAAGTAGTCAGAGAGCTTCGATGTGTTAGAGTCTGACAACCAGCCGAGGCTGCTTACAGAGCGGTTAGCCAAGTAAGAGTCCTGGCACCATACTGCACTGGTAGTCTTCAGACGCTGTCCCTGCTCGAAGTTGTTGTATACATAGTTGCCGAGGCTTGCACGGAGTGAGAATCCGAGGTCGAAGTTCTTCCACTCAACGCGTGTAGAGAAGCCCATTGTGACGGGAGCCATAGAGCTCTTGTAGAGATAGCGGTCGGCCTCAGAGATGACGCCGTCGCCGTTGCGGTCTACTACTACGCCCTCAAGCGGTTTGCCGTTCTTGTCGTAAACCTGCTGGTAAACGTAGAACGAGTTGGCAGCGTAGCCAGTCTGGTAAGCGAGCACCTTGTTAGAAGAGTCGATGTTGTCGCCAGCCATTACAGGGTCGCCATTGTCGCTCACGCCGTTGAGGTCGGTGATGCGGTTGCGGTTGTACGTGAAGTTGTAGTTCATTGTCCAGTACCAGTCCTTGGTGTTCACTGCTACGTAGTTCAATGAAAGCTCAACACCAGTGTTCTTCAGCGAACCGATGTTCTGCAAGCCGCGGTCGGCAGAGCCGGCGAGTGCAGTTACAGGTGCGTCGTTGATAAGGTCGTCGGTCTTGCGTACGTACCAGTCGATGCTACCGGTGAGTCGCTTGCAGATGCCGAAGTCGAGACCGAGGTTATACGTTGTTGTTGTCTCCCACTTCAGCTTGTCGTTGTAGTAGAGCGGAGTGTAGATAGAACCGTCGCCGATAACCGGGTACTGACCGAAGTTCTGTCCCTTTTTGTACTGCTTGAACCAGATGTAGTTGGAGATGCCTTCCTGCTGACCAGTCACACCATAGCCGGCGCGGAACTTCAGTTCAGAGAGCCAGTTGATATCCTTGATGTTGTTCTCGTCCTTCATGTTCCATGCGAAAGCGAACGACGGGAAGAGTCCCCAGTGGTCCTTGAAGCGTGAAGAACCGTCGTCGCGCACCGTAGCGGTGAAGAAGTAGCGGTTCATGAGTGTGTAGTTGGCACGTCCGAAGAACGAAACGAGGTAGTTCTCGTACTTGTCTACGTCCTTAGTGTCCTTGAATACCTCACCTGCAAGTGTCGGGTGGGTCTGCGGGTAGTACTGCATCCACGAGTTGTTGTAGCGGAAGAAGAAGTGCTGATACTCGTAACCGCCCATGATGTCGAAGTGGTGGTTCTTGCTGAAGTCCTTGTAGTACTGAGCGTAGAGGCTGAGCAGCTCGTTGCGCTTGAAGTTCTCGTTGTCTGTGATGCCACCATAATATAATGTAGAGGCATAAGATGTAGGCTGCGACTCGTCCTCTGTGCCCTTAGCCACCTCAAGACCGAGAGTAGCGTGCAGACGCAGGTCTTCGAAACCGTGCACCTTATAGTCGATGTCAGCCGAACCGATGAACGATCTTACCTTCTCCTGCTTGTTGCCGAGTTCGAGCAGAGCGAGCGGGTTGGCAGGAGCGTCCTTGAAGCGTGTGAATGCCCATGACGGGTCGCCAAGTCCGCCTGCGGCGGTAAGCCAGTTGAAGTAGCCGCCGAAGTTCTGCAGTGTCTGCTGTGCGTTAGAACCGAGCATAGCAAGGTCGCGCTGCGATGTGTATCCGTACGGGCTCTGTGTCGGGTCGAACGAAACGGCATTGCCGATGGCAGCTGTGTCAGCCTTCTTAGCCTTAGAGAACATGCCCTTGGCGTTGAGGTTGAGGTTGAGGTGGTTGTTCAGCAACGACGGGTTGAGGTTCACTGAAGCCGTGTAGCGGTTGTAGTCAGAGTTCTTCAAGATACCCTGCTGGCCTGTGTAGCCGAGAGATACGCGGTAGGGCAGATAGTCCTTTACAGAGCCAGATACCGTCACGTTGTGGTCGTGGCTCACTGCCTTGCGGTAGATGAGTTCCTGCCAGTCGGTGTTGGCTGTACCGAGAGCCTTAACGGCATTGTCGTTCTCGTTGAAGAGGCTCTTGATGTAAGCACGATACTCGTCGCCGTTCATAACGTCCTGGGTCTTCTTCTTCATAGAGAGCGATACAGAACCAGAGTAGCTTATCTCCGGCTTCTGACCCTTGTGACCCTTCTTTGTGGTGATGATGATGACACCGTTAGAACCGCGTGAACCGTAGATGGCTGTAGCCGAAGCGTCCTTTAAGACGTTGAACGACTCGATATCCTGCGGGTTGATAGTAGAAAGCAAGTTGGAGCCAGTGTTGCCCACCTTGTTGTTGTCCATAGGCACGCCGTCGATAACGATCAGCGGGTCGTTGCTGGCGTTCAGTGAAGAGCCGCCACGGATGCGGATCTGTGTGCCGACGCCTGGCTCACCAGAGTTTGACGTAACGTTCACACCTGCCACCTTACCAGAGAGCATGTCCTGAGCGTTCACCACAAGACCCTTGTTCTTTGAGTCTGGCTTCAGAGCCGTAACCGAACCGGTAAGGTCCGACTTCTTCACAGCGCCGTAACCGATTACGACAACCTCGTTAAGTGTAGAGGAAGAGTTCTTGAGATGGATTGTTAGGTTCTGACCGGCCTGCATCTTTACTGGCTCGTAGCCGATGTAGGTCACTTCAATGGTCGACTTCTTGTCGGCATTGAGAGTAAAATTACCGTCGATGTCTGTAACAGTACCTAATGTACCGCCTACAACCTTGACGGAAGCACCGATAACCGGCTCGCCGGTTTCGTCTACTACGTTGCCTTTCACAACAACCTGCTGTGCGAAGGCGCTTGCCGATAGGAACAAGCCTGCTGAGAGCGTAGCTGTTCTGAGGGCATTAGGGAATTTAACCTGCTTCTTCATGTAGCTTTTGATTTTATAATAAATTGTTTTTAGTCACAAATGTTATTAGGATCTTTCCACGTGCAAAATTATGATTTATATCAATTCGTTGCACTATTTTTTAATATAAATCTAATGTATAGTGCATGTAAACGTTTACGCAAGCAAGAGGGCGTGTCAAAAGTATTAAATAAAGAAATTTGAATCCTAATAAAAGTCATCGTGCAGCGTACGCGATCCGATCAGACGGCGTACGCAATCCGATCGGACGGCGTACGGAATCCGATCGGGCGGCGTTCGCTGCACGATGACAGATCGCTATCAATTAAGGACGAATATGTGTGTTATTAACAATGGTTTGAGGGTGTTGCGGTGGCAAGGATACCACCGCTACTAACCACTGCGTTATTTCTTGATGCGAGCCACGCACATGGCGCCCAGCACGAGCGACGCCGCAGCCACGAGCATCATGTTGCTCTGCACAGAGCCAACCATCGAGAGTAGGGTGCCGCCGCACGCCGCAGCGATGATCTGCGGTATGCAGATAGTGCCGTTGAAGAGTCCGAGGTAGGCGCCCTTGTGTCCGTAGCCCTCAAGAGCGTTCGTGACGAAGGCGAACGGCATGGCGAGCATGGCTGCCCATGCGCAACCGATGAGCATGAACGGCAGAGCAAGCAGGTTCTGGTCGTGTACGAACGGCACGAGAGCGAAGCCCACGGCGCCGATGACGAGGCTCAGCGCGTAAGCCGCCTTCTCGTTCTTGAAGCGCGGCAGAGCCATTGCCCACAGCACGGAGCCGATAGCCTGCCAGCAGAACATCACGCCTACCCAGTTGCCAGCCTCCTGATAGCCCTTCGACGCGGTGTCGGTGGTGTTCCATATAGTGTCGGCGATGGTGCCGTTGGTGTATGTCCACATGAACATGAACGCCGTCCAGCAGAAGAACTGCACGGCGCCCACCTTCCAGAACATCGACGGAGCGTTGCGCAGCAGTTCCATCCAGTTGGCTTTGCCTTCGTCCTCCTCAGGCTTCGCCTCGTTGTACTCGGCGTACTCCTGCGGGTTCCACTCCTTCACCTTCAGTGTGGTGTAGATGACGCAGAGGATGAGTATAGCGGCGCCGATGTAGAACGAGTAGATTACGGAGTCGGGTATGACGCCCTTCTCTGCCTCGTTGGCTATGCCGATGGCTGTGAAGAAATAGGGGAAGAGGTAGCCCACGATAGAACCGGCGTTGCAGAGGAACGACTGTATGGAGTAGGCGAGCGACTTCTGCTTCTCGTTAACCATGTCGCCCACGAGCATCTTGAACGGTTGCATCGCCATGTTGATGCTCGTGTCGAGGAACATCAGCGAGATGAGGCCGAACACCATCGCTGCGCCGACCGCCATGCCGAACGAACCGGCGTTGGGCAGCAGGCACATCACGGCTACAGCCACCGATGCGCCGATGAAGAGATAGGGAATGCGGCGTCCGAGGCGACACCATGTGCGGTCGCTGAGTGTGCCGATGATGGGCTGCACGAGGATGCCCATGAGCGGCGGCAGTATCCAGAAGTAGCTGAGGCTATGCGGGTCGGCACCAAGTGTGGCGAAGATGCGCGAGATGTTAGCGCTCTGCAGGGCGTACGCAATCTGTACGCCGAAGAATCCGAAACTGAGGTTCCACAGTTTCCAGAAACTTAGGTTTGGTTTTGGTTTCATTGTTATTTGTTTTTTTGGTTTTGCTTAGCTCTTGGTGCTCTCTCTCACGACGAGCCTTGTTCTTACGACGCGCTTCTCTATATGGTTGCGCGGCGTGATGCCCTCCACCTTGTCCATGAGTATGGTGGCAGCCTCTTCGCCCACCTTCGTTCCGCGCTGCTCCACGGTAGTGAGCTGCGGGTCGCAGGCGATGGCGCGCTCGCCGTTGGTGAATCCGCATACCGAGACGTCGTCGGGCACGCGGAATCCGTTGTGCTTAGCCGTGTACATTACGCTGATAGCCGTGTCGTCGTTCACGCAGAAGAACGCATCGGGGCGGTCTTCGCGGCGCAGAATGTCTGGCGTGATGCGCTCGGCGTCTTCGCGGTTGTCGCAGACGAACACCAGCGACTCGTCGGGCAGCATGCCAGCCTTCAGCAGGGCGTCGTGATAGCCGTTGTAGCGGTTCTGTCCGAGCGCCGTCTTGCCCTTCATGCCGTAGAAGGCGATGCGGCGGCAGCCCGTCTCGATGAGGTGGGTAACGGCGATGAACGCACCCTGATAGTCGTCAACTACCACACGGCTTGCGTCTACACCCGTGCAGATGCGGTCGTAGAACACGAGCGGTATGCCGCGGTCGATGAGCGACTGGAAGTGGGTGTAGTCCTGCGTCTCCTTAGCCTGCGACACGATGACGCCGCACACCTGGTGAGCCTCGAACATCTGGCAGAGCTGCACCTCGCGTTCGTATTGCTCGCGTGAAGTGGTGGCGATGATGCGGTAGCCGCGCTTCGACGCAGCGTCCTCAATGCCGTTGAGAATGGTGGAGAAATAATAATGGGTGAACTCGGGCACGATGACGCCAATCACCTTCACCGGCTGCTTGTGAGAGTTGCGCAGCGACTTGGCGATGTCGTTCGGGTAGAAGTTGTGCTCATGAGCATACTCGCAGATAAGCTTGCGCTTCTCCTCGCTGACGCGTTCGCTGCCGTTGAGCGCACGCGACACAGTGGCTATGGACACACCGAAATGCTCGGCTATATCCTTCATCGTTGTGGGTTGTAGTTCAGACATTCGTTCGATTGGTTTTTAATTACGATACAAAGTTATCACATTATTTTAAAATAGATTGCATTAGCGGCTCACAGAATTTAGTTGCGCCGTGTAAACGTTTGCACAAGGGGGTGCACTTGTCTCAAGTGCACCAACCAAAAAGCAAGTGCACCAACCAAAAAGCAGCAAGAACAACATTGTCTCGCATCTCTTCAGAGCAGACAATGTGGTTCTTGCTGTTTTATGCGCTCTGTGATATTCTTTTATATGCGGAATGCTACTTCCAGAACAGCTTATCCATAAGTTCGTAGCGCTTCTCCATGTTCGGGTCTTCCTTTACGAATGTGTTCACGTCGATCTGCAGCACAGGAGCTACGCTCTTGCCGTTGGTTGTAGGCCAGTCGACGAGTCCGAGTCCGTTCGGGTTGCCTGTCTTCACGAAGTTGACGTAGTAGTTGCTGAAGATGTCCGAAACGACGTAGTCTTCAGGCTGCCAGTCGAACACGCGGTTGGTAGGCAGTGTGCCCATAGCATACTCGATGTCGGCAGAGTGAACGGCGCCGGTAGCACGCGGAGCGGCAGGTGTGTCGTCGGTCTTGTCCTGAACGCCGCCCGCAAGACCAGCCACCTTGTCCTTCAGCAGCATGTCGGGACGCGGATGGCAGTAGCGGTAGCGGTAAACAGGCTGTCCGCTGGTGAGTTTGTGCATGTTGCCCCACTTCCATGTAGAGTAGTCGAGGAAGCAGTCGCCGCCGAGTTCGTTGCCCGACTGTCCGGTTACGTCGGCGTCGGTGTTGAGTCCGTAGAGTTTGAAAAGCTCGTCGGTAGCGTCGCCGAAGATGTTGCGTGCCGCTGCCTTCAGGTTCTCAACGGTTGCCGGTTTGTTGCCGAGGATAAACATGGCGTTCGCCTCCAGATTGTTGCCGCCGATGAGCAGCGGCACCTTGGTCTGCTCGCCATTGGCGAAGACGTCGTAAGGCTGCTTTGTCCAGAAATAGCCGTCTACGTTGTATACAGTGACGCCACTTCTGCCAGCCTTCTTCATAAGTTCCTCAGCCGGCATGGCGCGCAACTCCTTTAAGTTCTTGCAGCCTATCTTCTTTGCCATCTCCACGCCTCGTGCCTCAGCCTCTTTCAGCGTGTTCACCTTCTTCATTCCTATCACCGAACCGCTCGAACCCATAGCCTGGGCGAACAGTCCCTGGCACAAAGGCGAAGCCATGAGAGCGCTGACGGACATAGAGCCAGCCGACTCGCCTACGATAGTGATGCGCTCAGGGTCGCCGCCGAAAGCGGCAATGTTGTCCTTAACCCATTTGATGGCAGCCACCTGGTCGAGCAGACCGTAGTTGCCCGAGCCTTTGTATGCGGTCTCCTTGGAGAGCTGCGGGTGGGTGAAGAAGCCGAAGATGCCCTCGCGATAGTTGGCTGTAACGGAGATGATGCCCTTGCGAGCCATAGCGTCGCCGGCATAGCGCGGTTCGCTGCCGCTGCCAGCTATCAGTCCGCCGCCGTTGAAGTAGATAAGAACAGGCAGATGCTCGTTCATGTCCTTTGCCGGTGTCCAGATATTGAGATACAGGCAGTCTTCGCTCATCTTCTTCGTGCCGAAGTTCATGTCGCCGAATATGCTCTCCTGCATAGGGTTGGGTCCGAACTCCTTTGCCTGTCGCACGCCCTGCCACTTTGCTACGGGCTGCGGAGCCTTCCAGCGGAGGTCGCCCACGGGCGGAGCAGCAAACGGAACGCCCTTGAATGTCTTTACGCCCGACTCGTTGACGCCTTCGAGTGTGCCTTCCGCAACGTTCACTCTTGCGGGTTGCTGTGCGAACAATGCTCCTGCGAGCAGTGTAAGCACGAATGTAAGAAATGTTTTTCTCATATTTTTTAGATTTTGATGTTATTTGGTTACAATCTGCAAATTTATCCTTTTTTAGTTAGAATCTGCTAAAACTGATTAATATTATGACCGTATATTGTAGATTTGTAAGGATTGTGCCGGCAGATACGAGCGTCAAGATGCCATGTAAGCCTAAAAAACTAAGCCAATCGCATTGATATTCCAAATATTTTTTGTTTATTTGCAAAGTAAAACAATAACTACGACGGGCAGAATATGCAACCATGACGAGCCGAATTACACCTTATTATATATATAGCTTTCAACTCGTCTACGAAAACGTTAACCCGCAAGGCTAATCTTACGCACGACTGCACGCCGAATAAAAGAATAAAACTATGGGAAAAGGAAAGAAAGGCGGCAAACGCTTAACCAAGAAACAGCTCGCCCCGAAGCTGGAAGAACTCTTTACCGCTAATCCGGGAAAGACGCTTACGTTCAAAGAGATTTTCCGCACACTCCACCTCGACACTCATCCGCTGAAGATGCTCGCCATCGACATCATGGAGGAGATGGCGTGGGACGACTTCATCACCAGAGTGACCGACAACTCCTACCAACTCAATATGAAGGGACAGGTGCAGGAGGGCGTCTTCCAGCGCAAGACGAACGGCAAGAACTCTATCATGCCCGACGACTCAGACAAGCCTATCTTCGTGGCTGAACGCAACTCGATGTGGGCTCTCACCGGCGACCGTGTGCGCTTCGCTTGCATGGCTCGCCGCAAGAACCACATAAAGGAGGCGCAGGTGATAGCTATTCTGGAGCGCGCCAAGGAAACCTTCGTCGGACGACTCTCGTTCGACCACGACCTCTGCACGCTCATCTCGCCCGCAAACGTGCTGGCGAACAGCATCATCATTCCGCGCCGCAAACTGAAAGGCGGCAAGGACGGCGACAACGCCGTGGTGCGCATCGTGGAATGGCCCGACCAGGACCACCGCAACATGATTGGCGAAGTGGTGGACGTGCTCGGAAAGGCTGGCGACAACGATGTGGAGATGAACACCATCCTCGCACAGTACGGCTTGCCGTATAAGTATCCGAAGAACGTGGAGGAGGCTGCAGAGAAGATTTCGGCAGAGATAACGCCGGAGGACTACGCCGAACGCGAGGACTTCCGCGACGTCTTCACCTGCACCATCGACCCGAAGGATGCAAAGGACTTCGATGACGCGCTCTCTATCCGACAGCTCAAGGAAGGTCTCTGGGAGGTGGGCGTTCATATTGCCGATGTGTCGCACTACGTTACAGAAGGCTCCGTCATAGACAAGGAGGCAGTGAAGCGCGCAACGAGCATCTATCTCGTCGACCGCACCATACCGATGCTCCCCGAACGTCTCTGCAACTTCATCTGCTCGCTCCGACCCGACGAGGAGAAGCTGGCGTTCTCCGTAATATTCAACCTCGACGAGGACGCTAACGTGAAGGCTTACCGCATTGTGCATACCGTAATCAAGTCGAACCGCCGCTACGCATACGAGGAAGTGCAGGAACTGCTCGAACAGAACGGCGTGGTAGACGGCACTGGCGAACCAGCACCCGCAGCGCCTAAGGGCGGATACAAGGGCGAGAACGCTGATGCGCTCATCATGCTCGACCGTCTGGCTAAGAAGCTGCGCGCGGCACGCTTCAAGAACGGCGCCGTGAAGTTCGACCGTGAGGAACTGCACTTCGACGTTGACGAGAAGGGCAAGCCTGTGCGCTGCTACTTCAAGCGCTCGAAGGATGCCAACAAGCTCATCGAGGAGTTCATGCTCCTCGCCAACCGCACCGTGGCTGAATCGGTGGGTAAGGTGGCAAAGGGCAAGAAGCCGAAGACACTGCCGTATCGTGTGCACGACAATCCTGACCCGACAAAGCTCGAGACGCTGCGCGAGTTCGTGGTAAAGTTCGGCTACAAGATGAAGACCGACGGCACGAAGGGCGCACTCGCCAAGTCGCTCAACACGCTCATGTCGGCGTGCGAAGGCAAGCGCGAGCAGAACCTCATACAGACCGTGGCGCTGCGCGCTATGATGAAGGCGAAGTATTCTATACACAACATCGGTCACTTCGGACTGGCGTTCGACTACTACACTCACTTCACGTCGCCTATCCGCCGCTACCCCGACACGATGGTTCACCGACTCATCACACGCTACCAGCAGGGCGGACGCTCTGCCAACAAGGAGCACTATGAGGAGCTTTGCGAGCACTCGTCGGAGATGGAGCAGATTGCTGCCAACGCCGAGCGCGACTCTATAAAGTATAAGGCTGTGGAGTTTATGTCTGAACGTGTGGGCAATGTCTACGACGCACACATCTCGGGCATACAGTCGTACGGCATCTACTGCGAGATTGACGAGAACCACTGCGAGGGTCTTGTGCCGATGCGCGACCTCGACGACGACTACTACGACTTCGACGAGCGCAACTACTGTCTTGTGGGCCGCCGCCATCACAACAAGTATCAGCTCGGCGACCCGGTACGCATCAAGGTGGCAAGCGCCAACCTCGAAAAGAAACAGCTCGACTTCACTCTGGCCGACTAATTAATAAGTGGGTGCACTTCTATGGGGGTGCAGTTGTCTCAACTGCACCAACCAAGTAGAAGTGGTATACTCAGGGGGTGCACTTGTCCCAAGTGCACCAACCAAGCAAAAAGTGGTATACTCAGGGGGTGCACTTGTCCCAAGTGCACCAACCAAGTAGAATTGGTATACTCAGGGGGTGCACTTGTCTCAAGTGCACCGACCAAGCAAAAAGTGGTATACTCAGGGGGTGCACTTGTCTCAAGTGCACCAACCAAGTAGAAGTGACACCAACCGAGCAAGAAGTGCCCAATCAAGCAAATTGTATAGTTAGTTTGGTTGGTGCACTTGAGACAAGTGCACCTCCTGCAAGAACTGCACCAACCGAGTAGAAGTGACACCATTATCTTGGTTGGTGCACTTGAGACAAGTGCACCCCCTGCAAGTGCACCCCCTGCAAGCACTCCTCCTCAATAACATTTCTCACCCTCTAACCCCCAATCCTATCATGCCCCACATTACCTTCCTAAACCGTCGTTCCGACATACTTATTCAGTGTGGTCACTTGCCTCATTGGTTTCAGCCGGAGGCGGTGCAGTTTATCACTTTTCGCCTTGCCGACTCACTTCCTCAGACCAAACTGCAGGAGTTGTCACTCATGCGCGAGGCGTTAGGACAGCGCGAGACAAAGGATGGAGAGCTGACGGCAGAGGAAGAACGTTTGGAAGAAATAGTGGAGGGGTGGTTGAAGATTGGATATGGCGGTTGTGTGTTGAGCAATGCGCAGTGCAGGCAGTTTGTTGAGGAAGCTCTGTTCTTCAACGACAAGCAGACGTATCACCTCCATGCCTTCGTCATAATGCCCAATCATGTTCACATTCTATTGTCGCCGATAGGAGAAAATAGCGTTGTCTCTATTGTCAGTAAGTTGAAGCGCTATTCGTCACGAATGATAAAACGATGTGTAGGGACGGATGGTAATGTGTGGCAGCGCGAGATGTTCGATCGTATGATGCGTGGGGAAGATGACTTCGCACATAAACTGGCATACATTGTTAATAACCCTAACGGACTTCCGGAAGATAGCTACTCATTATATGTAGCAGACAACGTACAGTATTTGCTGTAGTGGCTTTCAGGGGGTGCTTTCAGGGGGTGCTTTCAGGGGCACTTCTCAGGGGGTGCACTTGTCTCAAGTGCACCAACCAAGTAGAAGTGCATACTCAGGGGGTGCACTTGTCTCAAGTGCACCAACCAAGCAAAAAGTGCACCAACCGAACAGAATGTATAGTTAACTTGGTTGGTGCAGTTGAGACACCTGCATCCCTTTGATGGACATCTGCTCCCGAAATGTTAAAGATGTTAATATAATAAAAACGAAATATCTGATTTATATCTTTTTCACAAAAAATGCGTATTTTTGCAGAACAAATGGAAGCGTACTAACCATACTCTCCATTCTCTAACTTTTTACAGACATACATTCGTTCAAGAAAAACTGAATCAATTTACTAAATACAAATCTTTATGGCGAATTTTTCCCGCAAAACTTTGACTCTCGCAGCAGGTCTCGTACTTTCTGTGATGAGTGCTAACGCACAGCAGATGCGTGAAGGTTACGTAGAAGCTGGTAAGAACACTGGCAGCGAAAACTTCCACACCCTTATCCAGGGTTGGACTCCTGGCAGCCAGATAACAGCAGACGACAACTTCTACATCTCACGTGTAAAGCCACGTGCTCGTTTCCGCAACGAGGCTACACAGGTGCGTCTTGATCTCAATGCGAAGAACGACAAGAAGCTCATCGCTTGGATTCCTGTAAACAACCCCGACTTCAACGCACTTCCTAACGGCGTATTCGACTCAGAGGTATTCTCTATGTGGTCGTACGTTACACACTGGGGCGACTGGACAGCTCCTCTCGGACGTATTCCGGCTGCTTTCCTCGATATCGCTCACAAGAACGGTGTAGGTGTTTCAGGTGTTGCTTCTATTCCTAACGCAAGTCTTAGCGCAAGCTGGTCGGCATGTCTTAAGGGTATCGGCTCTATGGACGTAGACAAGGCTTCTAAGTTCTTGCAGTACTACGGTATCGACGGTCTCGGCTACAACTCAGAGTTCTACAACGGTGGTTCTGTAGTGAAGCCGGTACGCACATTCCACGCAGCTCTCGTTAAGAAGATGAAGCCGGTTAACCCGGTATTCGAGAACTTCTGGTATGACGGTACAAACGACTATGGTCAGGTAACATTCGACGGTGGTCTTGGCAACCATAACAAGGAAACATTCGGTGACAAGGACAACGTACGTACATCACTCTTCTTCAATTACAACTGGAATCGTGGTCAGATTCCTTCATCTGTAGCATATGCAGAGAAGCTCGGTCGCGATCCGCTCGATATCTACTGCGGTGTGAACATGCAGGGTGGCGAGCCTGGTGGTACATCATGGTCGTTGCTGCCTGATCAGCGCGTTTCTATCGGTCTCTGGGGCGCTCACTTATACAACATGTTCTGGGAGAGCCGTGCAGAGCTCGGTTCGTCTGACGAGATGAAGCAGTTCGCTTACCTCCGTCGTACAGAGTGCTACTTCGGTGGCGGCAACCGCAACCCGGTTATCACTCCGTCTATTGTTGACAAGCACCAGTACACAGCATACAACCCGACTTGGCATGGTATGGCTGCGTTCATGACAGCACGCTCACCGCTGAGCTAGGATCTCGCTGAGGAGCCGTTCATCACTTACTTCAACCTCGGTAACGGTAAGTTCTTCAACCTTAAGGGCGAGCGCAAGACCAGCACACCTTGGTACAACGTAGGTATGCAGGACTATCTGCCGACATGGCACTTCTGGTTCGCTAACAAGCTCCTCGGACGTACAGCAGCTGACGTTCCGGCTGAGGGTCTCGACGCTCAGTTCGTATGGGACGACGCTTACTTCGGAGGTTCTACACTCAAGATCTTCGGTACAACAGCTAACGAGTATCTCCACCTCTTCAAGACAAAGTACGCTTTGAAGAAGGGTGACGTTATCACTGTTCGCTATAAGCTCAACGAGGGCGCAACAGACCTCGACCTCGTTCTCTCAGCAGAGGGCAGCGAGAGCACAGGCGTAGCTTACAACCTCTGCAAGTCGGAGCGCGTAGCTGACGTTAACAACTGGGTTAAGCAGACATTCACGGTAGGTTCTGACTTCGACGGCAAGACTCTTGCTCTCGTAGCTCTCAACTTCAAGAACGCTAAGAACCTCGACCTCATGCTCGGCGAGTTCTCTATCGTTCGCGGTTCATACGCTACACCAGAGACTCCGGTTATCGACGCTGAGAACACCAAGATGCTCTACAACAGCAAGGCTGGTATGGATGCTAAGATCATCTTCAACATGCCTAACAACAAGGCAGCTGGCGAGCCGTGCTACAACCTCGACGTTAAGACATCTCACTTCCGTCTCTACGCTCAGGAGGAGGGCAAGGAGCCGATGCTCATGGGTACAACAACCTCTTGGGCTGGTCTCTACTACTCAATCCCGACTACTAAGGCAAACGCAAAGGTACGCCTCGGTGTTTCTGCAGTAGCTCTCGACCACAAGACAGAGTCTGAGATCGCTTGGAGCAACAACATGGAGCCTGCTACATACGTTTACAATGACGATATTCAGAGCAACAAGAAGACTATCAAGCCGAACGAGGAGTTCACACTCAGCTACATCGACCCTGAGCACCCAGCTGCTAAGTGGGAGATCGTTAAGGACGGCGCTGTAGTTAAGAGCGGCGAAGGCAACTCTTGGACTGTATCACTTGCTGACGTCGGTAGCTACGACCTCAAGGTTACTGGCAACGAGTACGGTGAGGATGGTGCTGCTAAGCAGACCACACGTACATTCGCATCTTACATCCAGATCACTGGCGAGGGCACAGGTGCTCTGCCTGAGATCTACTCTCTCACAGCTAACGGTAGCGATGAGGAAGTTTCTCTCAAGACCGGCGAGAGCGTTAAGATGGCTTACACAGGTCGTCACGCTGATGGTGCAGGTTCACAGGGTCTCGACCTTAAGGAGAAGCGCTTCGGTGTTGCTGCTGCAGACCTCGGTCTCGTAGGCAAGAAGTCTTACTCTATCTCATTCTGGTTGAAGCTCAACGGCATCAAGTCTGGCGATCCTACAACTCTCTTCAACGTTTACAACAAGCAGGATGGTTGGCCTAAGACAGACTGGGGTTGGAACTGGTCTGGTATCAGCGCAGATGGTAGCATCGATCACTACAACTTCCGTGGTACAGACGCTACTTCTAACAAGGAGCTTCACTATAAGTACGCTAACACTAAGCTGCCTGTAGGCAACTGGGTACACATAACAATGGCCTTTGATTATAACGATGGCGGTAACTTCCGTAGCGACCTGTTCGTAAACGGCGTTAAGCAGACCGTTACTTCATGGGATCGTACCGGTGGAGCCACAAAGACAACAGAACCAGACTATGAGAACGATATCTATGGCATCACAAACGGTATGTACCTCTGCATCGGTGGCCCGCTCTTCTCACGTTACGGCATTGACGGTGTTATCGACAACGTAGTAGTTTGGGACAAGGCAGTCACAGCAGCAGACGCTAAGGTTGCTATGGGCGACCTCAACGCTAACAACCTCCCTGCTGGCGTGAAGGCATTCTGGGACTTCGAAAAGAAGGCTACTGACAACTACTTCTCAGCTGCAGGTTCACTTGCTGGCACAAAGGCAGGTATGCAGGATATGGTTGCAGGTGGCAGCGAGGGTCAGGCTACTCTCCAGTGGATTGAGCCGACTTACATCGCAGGTTCTCCGTTCGTATCTGGCGAGACATACAAGGTAGAGACCAAGCCGTCATGGACTTCAAAGAACGCTACATTCGCTGACATTACTGGTAACGGCGAGGCTGGTTCTGCAAACGTTTCGTTCCGCACAGACGGCTTCTACGACGTAACTCTTACACTTGCTAACGCTCTTGGTAAGGCTGAGAAGACATTCTCTGTAATCAAGGTTGGTACAGCTGCAGGTGTTAACGCTGTTGAGAACGGCGAGCTGAAGGCTTACACAGTAGGCGAGGACGCAGTAGTAGAGTTCGCTGAGGCTGGCGCATACGAGGTTAGCGTTTACACAACAGCTGGTGAGCAGGTTGCTCGCAAGGCTGCTCAGCTCAACGCTGGCAACGTGGTTAACGTACACCTCGCTAAGGCAGGCATCTACGTGCTTAATGTGAAGAAGGACGGCAAGACCGTTCGCACTGTGAAACTTATTCGTAAGTAAAATAAATCTATAAGTTGACGAGTAAACGAGTAAATATATAGACGAGTGAACGAGTTGACAAGCAGACAAGCCGATTATATACCTTATATTATATAGGTGTGCAAAAAGCTCGTTTGCTCGTCCACTCGTCCACTTGTATAAAAACATAGCATACTTGTATACTCGTCAATTTTGCGCTTTAAAATACCTAATCAACAAAACAATATCTAAATGAACAACAAAAAGACAACACTCCTCGCATCCATGCTTCTGTGTGGCTGCGTGTTCGGTTACGCTCAGCGTACTCCGACTCATCCGTTAGACATCCAGGACAAGGGCGACCAGTACCTCCTCGAGAACATCTGGAACTGGGAAGCTGGCACACCTCCGCGCGAGGTGAGCGCAATGGACGACCAGTTCTACATCTCACGCGTTCGCCCATTGCCGCGCATCGCTGAGGCTGACGACTATCAGGCAGAGGTTAGCAAGCAGGCTAAGCCAGGTCGTAAGATGTGTCTCTGGACTCCGCTCGACGACCCAACTTCTTCTTGGAAGGCTCTTCCGCGCTACTGCTTCGAGGGCGACAACTTCTCTATGTGGTCATACCTCAGCATTCACGGTAATTGGACAGCACCTTGGTTCCGCGTAACTGGCGGTCTGTCTGACGTTGCTCACAAGAACGGTGTAGCAGTAGGTTGCGTTGCTTCTATTCCTTGGTCTTATAGTGTAAACGTGAACGCAGCAAGCGGTTGGGGTAAGACCTTCGGCGAGCTGACAAAGAAGAACTCTGACGGCACATACAAAAACGTAGAGCGCTTCGTTAGGATTCTCAAGTACTACGGCATCGACGGCGTTGGTGTGAACTCTGAGTTCCATGCTAATGCTGCTACAATGAAGCAGATTCAGGGCTTCTTCGCTGCGTGCCACAAGGAGGCAGAGAAGATAGGTTGGAAGTTCCAGCTCCACTGGTATGACGGTACCAACGACTACGGTGCCATCACATTCGACTCTGGTCTTGGTGCTCACAACAAGAATCAGTTCGGTGATAAGGACAACATCGTTACCGACATGTTGTTCTCTAACTATAACACCGGTAACGGTGCTCTCAAGAACTCTGCAGCAATGGCTAAGAGCCTTGGTCGCGACCCGTACGACTACTACAAGGGCTTCGATATCCAGGGCCGTGCGCTCCACTCTTCAAGCTCTAACTGGAATGACCTCAACGACGTAGAGGCTTCAGTAGGCTTCTGGGGTGCTCACTCACAGGGTCTTATCCACCAGAGCGCTACCGACTACGGTACATCTGACGTGGCTATCCAGCAGGCTTACCTCGACAAGCAGGAGATGGTGTTCAGCGGTGGCAACCGCAACCCGGCTAACACTCCTGACATCCTCGGATGGAGCGACGTCGTAACACTCGCTAATGGTAGCCTGAAGGGCAAGTTCCACGGTGTAGCAAGCTACGTAACAGCTAAGTCTACTATCCAGCAGGTTCCGTTCGTAACACGCTTCAACCTCGGTAACGGTCTTACATTCAAGAACGAGGGTGAGGTAACGTTCAACCACAAGTGGCACAACATCGCTACTCAGGACTACATGCCTACATGGCGTTGGTGGATCGTTGACGGCAACGAGAGCGCAAAGAGCGCCGACCTCGCTCAGGCTGAGCTTACATGGGACGACGCTTACTGGGGTGGCTCTTGCCTCCGCCTGAAGGGTCAGACAACAACATCTCGTGTAAAGCTCTTCAAGACCTTGCTCAAGACAGAGCCTTCATACAACATCTCTCTTACATATAAGATGAGCAACGAGCTCGACACACACGCTAAGTTGTTCGTAGCTCTCAAGGGCAAGCTCACAGAGTACAAGGAGATTGACATTCCTGCAGCTGAGAAGTTCGGTCAGTGGACAACATTCACCACTACTCTCGACAAGCTCGGTCTGAAGTCGGGCGACGAGATCGCAATGATCGGTATCCGTCTCGACAACACAGCTAAGGACTACAACATGCTCGTTGGTGAGCTCGCAGTTCGCAACCCGCAGCAGACATTCGCTCCGGTTGCTCCGAAGATCAAGGAGATTGATGTTCTCCGCGGTAAGGACAAGACTTGCGACTTCAAGATCCGCTACGCTGCTAAGGAAGAGACAGGCGGCGAGAAGACATACAACGACGAGGTAGACACATGGTACTACGAAATCTGGTTCCAGCAGAAGGGCGAGAAGGAGCAGTATCTTACAGCTACAACATCATGGGCAGCTTACGTAATCGACGCTCCGATGGTAGCCGACCTTGAGAAGCGCGACTGCCGCTTCGGTGTACGCGCCGTTTCTCCTGACGGTTTGCAGAAGAGCGAAATCTCTTGGAGCGAATACCAGAAGGTTGAGTACGACACACCGTCTACAGAGGTAGCTATCGACCGTCAGGTTATCAAGCCGAACGAGCAGTTCAAGGTTTACTACGAGGATCAGTTCGCACCGAACGCTCAGTCGTTCCGTCTGCTCAACGCACAGACAGGTGCTCAGGTAGGCGAGAAGTACTCAAATTGCAACCAGTTCACAACTTCTGTACCAGAGGTTGGCGTTTACGACCTTGAGGTTGTTGATGCAGAGGGCAAGACAGAGACATTCCGCGGCAAGGTTATCATCTCTCCTGAGAAGACAGGTGCTGTGCCAGTTGTAGAGACTGTAACTGCTGACAAGCAGACAGCTGAGACAAACGAGGAAATCAAGCTCAACTACACATCTCGCGACGGTGAGGGTAAGGTATCTCGCGGTCTTGTTGTAAAGGACCCGAACATGCTCTTGATTCCGGCAGATGTAACACTCGACGGCGGCAACAACACAAGCATGGCTTACTCTTACGCTCTCTGGGTTAAGGTAGACAACTATGCTCACGACAAGCAGGGTACAAACCTCATCCAGAAGAACACTATCTCAGACAAGTGGCCTCACAACAACTGGGGTGACCTCTGGGTACAGGTTCGTCCGCAGATTAACGCTGGCGAGCACGGCTGCAACAGCAACCACCTTGCAAACGAGGTATCGTTCAACACCTTCGGCTGGACAGCACACGACAACCCGAGAGAGTCGATGATGTCAACAGGTTACGCACTCAACCCGGGTGTTTGGAACCACATCGTTGTTACTCAGGCTTCTGACAAGCAGCAGAAGATCTACTTCAACGGCAAGTGTGTAGCAGGTCCTAACAACTTCTCTTCTTCTTCTCTGCGTGAGAACAGCTCTGACTCTCGTATCAACACTTCTGAGCACGCTAACGTGTTCATCGGTGGTGGCGGTGTTTACAAGGCAGGTCTGAACGCAACTATCGACGAGGTTCAGGTTTGGAACAAGCCTCTTACTGATGCTGAGGTAGTTCGCGCAATGCAGGGCTATGCAGCTAACGAGATTCCTGAAGGACTCATGGGCTACTACACCTTCGAGGAGATGGACAAGAGCGACTCTACATTCGTTAACCTTGGTAAGGCAGGTGCTCAGTACAAGGCAAGAATGGTTGTGATGAACGGCTCTGGCGGTGAGAATACTTCTACAGCATCTTACAAGACAGTAGGTGCAAACAACGAGGTAACAGGCTATCCTGGCATCGAGGGTACACTCGAGGTTAAGACTTCACACACATGGCAGCTCAACGGTGGCCGCATCTCTTCTGAGGACGACAAGGCAGCTGTTGTGACATTCGCTCGTCCGGGCGAGTATGAGGCAGGCGTTAAGCTCACCAACTTCTGGGGCGAGTCTGAGAAGGCACTTGAGAACGTACTCGTTATCACAGGTGTTGACGCAATCAACGACGTTAAGGATGCAGCAGGCTTCTCTGTTTATCCTAACCCGTTCGTAGAGAGCGTAAACCTCCGCTTCTCTGAGGGCGGCTTCTACACTATCAACATCGTAAGCGCAGCAGGTGCAGTGCTCCAGAGCAACGACTTCCGTGCTGATGCCGGCGAGACAGTGAACGTAGCTGTTCAGGGTGGCAAGGGCATGTACATCGTACAGGTGCTCAAGGACGGCAAGCCGTTCAAGGCTCTCAACGTAATCAAGAAGTAATAACAACGAATAGTGAACCGGCGGGCGGTGACGCCGCCCTGTCGGTTCCAACTATATTCATTTATTAAAAAACAAACAATGAACAACAAATCAAACGAGAAAGGCAACATGGTGCTGAAAGCAGCCTTTGCGATGCTCGCAGCAGGTCTGCCTATGCAGTATGCTTCGGCTAATGGCAACGCAGCTCCTAATGCTTTGACACAGGCTCAGGGCGCTGTCGTTCAGGGTACTGTTAAGGATGGTACTGGCGAACCGCTCATCGGCGTTAGCGTCGTAGTGAAGGGTGCCACTGGTCTTGGTGTAGTTACAGACATCGACGGTAACTATCGAATCGACGTTAAGGACAAGAACGCTGTCTTGGTGTTCTCTTATATCGGCTACACACCGCAGGAGGTAAAGGTAGGCGGTCGTGCCAACGTTGACGTTACCATGAAGGACGAAAGCTCAGTGCTCAAGGAGGTTGTAGTTACCGCCATGGGTATCAAGCGTAAGGAGTCGTCACTTACTTACTCTACACAGCAGGTTAAGGCTTCTGACCTCAACCGTGTACAGGACCCGAACGTTGCGAACTCTCTCGAGGGTAAGGTATCTGGTGTAACCATCACACCGTCAGCAGGTGGTGCAGGTGGTGCTTCTAAGATCATCCTCCGTGGTAACAAGTCAATTCTCGGTTCGTCTACTCCGCTTATCGTTGTCGACGGTGTTCCTATGAACAACTCACAGCGCGGCCAGGTAGGTTCAGGTGCAAACATGCTTACAACAGGCGTATCTGAGGGTAGCGACGCTCTCTCAATGATCAACCCTGACGATATCGAGTCAATCAACGTACTGAAGGGTGCCAACGCTGCTGCTCTTTACGGTTCTGAGGCTGCCAACGGTGTCCTCATGATCACCACAAAGAAGGGTCGCGAGGGTAAGGTAGGCGTTAACTTCTCTTCTAACGTTACATTCGACACTCCGCTCACAACTCCGAAAATTCAGAACATTTACGGTGCTGCTATCGACGAGAACGCTCACACTATGAGCATCAGCAGCTGGGGCGATAAGGTATCTGCTCGTAATAACGACCAGCTTATCATCCAGACTCCGATGTACGGCGAGCACTTCGGCGAGACAATGAACGACGTACACTTGCGCAACAGTGCAAAGGACGACGTTGCCGACTTCTTCAAGACCGGTGTGACAACCAACAACTCTATCGCCCTTTCAGGTGGTACAGACAAGATGAGCAGCTACTTCTCTTATGGTAACTCTCACGCTAACGGTATGATTGACAACAACTCATACAACCGTCACACTTTCTCTTTCCGTCAGAGCTTCAAGTTCTACGACCGCGCTTCTATCGACGTGTCGATGAACTACATCCAGACAAAGACAAAGAACCGTCCTGGTGGTGGTATCACAATGAACCCGATCTACCACTTGTACATGATGCCGCGTAATATCGATCTCGGCTACTATCGCAACAACTACCGCGTAGACAACGGTACTTGGCTCACAGGCTTGCAGACATACTTCAAGCGTGAGGGTAGCAATTATACAAAGGTTAAGGAGCAGGGCACTGTAACCGGTCAGCCGATGCAGAACTGGGCTTACTCAGCTCAGGGCCAGAACAACCCGTACTGGCTTGTTAACCAGAACTCAAGCGTAGCTAAGGAAGACCGCTTCTTCGGTAATATCACCGGTTCGCTCGACATCTACGACGGTCTCTCATTCCAGGCTCGTTTGGGTATGGACTTCACAAAGTATGAGAGCGAGTCGAAGCGTTACGCTACAACATGGCTCCCTGCTTCTATGGAAGACCTGGGTCGCTACTGGTGGAGCTACTCTAAGACAACCGACCTCTACACCGACTTCATGCTTAACTACAACAAGACATTCGGTGATTGGGACGTATCTGCAACAGCAGGTTACGTAGGTCATATCCGTAAGTCGTTCGGTCATGGCAATGACGTAACAGCTACATACTACTATGGTGACCGTGAGCACATCTCTACAATGGCTAACTACTTCTCTACAGCAGCCGGTGGTCCGGGCGCTACATCTCCGAGCCAGAGCTCAGACTGGAACAAGGGTGCTGTTGTAACAGGCCAGATTGGTTGGAAGGAGACAGTTTACTTGGATGGTTCATACCGTCGCGACTGGTACCGCGCCTTCCGTCAGTTCAAGGATCGTGGTACGCCTGAGGATTACGGTTACTTTGGCTTCGGTGCGAACGCTATCGTAAGCAATCTCGTTCAGCTGCCAGAGTGGTTCAACTACTTGAAGTACCGTGCTTCTTACTCAGAGGTAGGTAACTCTATCCCGGGTATCGTTTACGCTGGTGCTACACGCAACTTCGAGACAGGTGCATTGGTTCCGTCTTCATGGGCTACCTTCAAGAATCCGCGTCCTGAGAAGACAGCTTCTTTCGAGACCGGTATCGAGGCATTGTTCCTCAACAACCGCTTGAGCTTCGACTTGACATACTACAACTCTACTATGTCTAACCTCTACCTCGTTGGTACCAACGCTTCTGGCAAGTCTATCCCAATGAACTCTGCCAAGATTCGCAACCAGGGTATTGAGGCTACTGTAGGCTACGACTTCAAGTTCGGCCAGCTCCGTTGGAAGACATCTTATAACCTCTCTTACAACGACAACAAGATCCTCCGTACAGCTTACGACGAGGAGACCGGTAAGGAGAACGTTATCGCTACATACGTAGGCGGTGTGCAGGTGCTCTACAAGGAAGGCGGCGCAATGGGCGACATGTACGTAACAGACATCAAGCGCGACGCTGAAGGCCACTACGTTCTTAACGCAAAGGGTGGTTTGTCAATGGAGACAGAGTCGAGCAAGACATATGGCAAGTTCGTAGGCAACCAGAACGCTAAGTGGCAGATGGGTTGGTCTAACAGCTTCACATGGAAGGACCTCACACTCTCATTCCTCATCAACGGTCGTATCGGTGGTAAGGTACTCTCTATGACAGAGTCGTTCCTCGACGGTGCTGGCTTGTCACAGCGCACAGCTGACGCTCGCCTCTACGCTGAGAAGAACAACATCTACGCTGACGCTATCTATGGCAACAACATTCTCGGTATCCGCCTCGACGACGGTTCGGGCCGTATCGTTCCTATCGAGTCTTACTACAACTCAGTTGGTGGTGTAACTCCTCAGGACATCGAGCGCTACCTCTACAGCGGCACCAACTTCCGTCTGCGTGAGCTCTCTCTCGGTTATACATTCCGCAACCTCTTCGGCCAGAACAAGAACCTGAGCCTCTCGTTCATCGCTCGCAACTTGTTCTTCCTCTACAAGGACGCTCCGGTTGACCCAGACGTATCGCTCTCTACAGGCACTGGTCTCGGCGCATTCGAGGTATTCAATATGCCGTCGTCACGTTCGTTCGGCTTCTCATTGAATGTAAACTTCTAAAACAATTCAAAAAAGTAAAAAAGAATTATGAAAAATTCAAAGATATTTGTTTACGCTGCGCTTGCGCTCTCTGCCTTCGGTATGCAGTCGTGTCTCGACTACGACACCCCGGGTGACGAGTTCAACGCAAACCAGACCATCGTGCCTCCAGTGGTCAGCTCGGGTAAAGCAGATGTCATCGACTACAAGAAGGTGATTTCTGACGAGGGTGTTGCAGAGGCTATCATGGCACTTGACGATAACATCCGTACTGCTCAGACCGGTGTTTATGGTATCCGTGGCGGTAAGGACGGTGGTGCTCCTGTGGCACACGCTTACCAGTTCTGCTACTCGCTCGGTCCTGACAACTACGTACAGTACTTCTGTGTACCTCACTACGACTTCCCGTACTCTAACTTCACATTGCGTTCTACATACGACATGTGTAAGGGTTCTATCGGTGGTCCTGGCAGCGGTTTCTCTTCAGCTAAGCTCTACATCGCTCCGCTGTTGAACACAGAGAAGATCGACTCAGTTCCTGAGTTGAAGGCTATCTTCCTCACACTCTTCAACTACTCGGCTATCGAGAACGCCGACCTCTTCGGTCCGATGCCTTATGAGGAGTTCAAGGCTCTGCGCGACAAGTCGCCGTTCAAGTATAACGACGTACGTACTATCTACTATGGTGTTAAGAAGAACCTCGATGACGCTGTTGCATGTCTTAAGTACTATAAGGACAACCGTTCTGAGGCTTACAAGCAGGAGCTGGCTAACGTGATGTACAGCTACCTTACAATTGTAAACGATCCGTATTCAAAGACTTGGGAGGATATGGAGCCGTGGATCCGCTTCGCCAACTCGCTCAAGCTCCGCATGGCTATCCACATGAGCGGCATCGAGCCTGAGACAGCTAAGACTTGGGCAGAGGAAGCAGTTCGCGACGGTGTCATCACCGACGTTGACAATGAGGTTGCCATCTATCCGGCATTCTCTGGCAAGGACCACCCGCTGGTTGAAATCACAGGCTGGAGCGACGCCGTTATGGGTGCTTCTTTCCTTAACCTGCTTGAGAACCTCGACCACCCGTACATGAAGTATCTCTTCACAAAGAACAGCGTAGGTCTTGCTAAGTCTCCGCAGGCTGTAGAGGGTTCTTCTTGCGATGCTACCACACCGGCGAACTCTGTATACGTAGGTATGCGTGACGGTGTAGCTCCTGGTGAAGGTCAGGCAGCAGCCAACAACCCGTATTGTGGCTACTCTATGCTCGACAAGGCTTACTTGGCTCAGACTCAGGCTCCTCTCTTCCTCATGAAGTGTTCTGAGGTTTACTTCCTCCTCGCTGAGGGCGCTCTCCGCGGTTGGAACATGGGCGGTACACCTAAGCAGTTCTACGAGCAGGGCATCCGCTACGCTTCTCTTGAGAGCCGTTCGTTCACGGGCAACAAGTACAACCAGCTGGTTGACGAATACCTCAACGTTGAGGCTCCGAAGAACATCACATACATCGATCCGCAGGGTCTCACACCTGATATGAAGCCTGTAACAACGATCGGCGTTAAGTGGAACGAGAGCGATTCTAAGGAGACAAAGCTCGAGAAAATCATCACTCAGAAGTACATCGCTTCTTTCCCGTACAGCTACGAGTCATGGGTTGACCTTCGTCGTGTAGGCTATCCTAAGCTCTTCCCGATCCTCGGCGTAGCTGACAGCGACGGTACAATCGGCGCTGGCGATTCGAAGGTACAGACAAAGGAGAACATCATGCGTCGTATTCCTTGGGCTTCTGACGATCCTCAGACTAAGGAGGATATCGCTAACACTGGTCTCCCAGCACTCGGCGAGGGTGCTTCGGATACTCAGGGTCAGCACCTCTGGTGGGATAATGGAGCTTCTAACTTCTAATCCGCACGTTTAGATTTGTATATATAAAAATTGGCAGGGTTCCGATTTCGGAGCCCTGCCTTTTTTGTCTTAAATTGGGCCTAATCCCAAATTTATATATGATTTTTGGGATTACAATCCCAAATTTCCATATAACTTTTGGGATTAGAGCATTTTTTTTGTGTATCTGTGTAAGGGTTACAAAGTCATAAATATAATCGAGTAGCTGAAAAAATCTACCATATCTTCCAGCCGGCGTGCAACGTGCTGCATGTCAGAAAGATAAAGGCTGGAAGATTCCTAAAAAATGAGGTTATCTTCCAGCCTATCTTCCAGCTGTGTGCATCTGTGGGAGGACACTCGCAGTTCGGTTGGTGCAGCTGAGACAGCTGCACCCCCTAAAGGTTATTGTAAGCTCTTTACTTCTTCTATTGGCAAGCCTGAGCCTTGAGCGACCTGCTCGATGGTTAATCCCATTGCAAGAAGATTTCTTGCAATGGCTTTCTTCTCCTCCGCACGTCCTTCCGCACGTCCTTCCGCACGTCCTTCCGCACGTCCTTCTGCACGTCCTTCTGCATGGCCTTTCTCTCTTGCCTCACGTTCAGCAGCTGCCATGCACGCCATATTGTCGCGCACAACCCAGAGGCTATTTTCGTACGCCTCCCACTCCTTCTTTGTTAGGCGGTGGCTGTCGGCATAGTCCTCAAGCTGTTTGAATATCTCTTTTTGTGCCGTGAACGGCATTCTGCTTAATGCTTCCATATGCTTCAATACGTAAATCCATTTCTCAAAATCTGTAACACATTCCTCCGCTTTGTTCTTAAAGAGCGGAAGCGCCAAGTAGATAAAGCGGATCTTGTTGGATACCTGCATCTTCGTGTCTTTGTCCGCCAATACGATGTCCGTACGGAATTTCGACACCTCATCCGTACGCGGCATGTAGTTCATAAAACATATTGTGTAAACAGGCAGGAACTTGTATTGTTTACATTGCAAATATACAACGAAACTTCGTAACGACAAAGAAATCGATGCTCTTTTTGCAATCTCAGGGGAGGGTGTGCAAAACTCATAAATAGCACGCCCCGAAGGGGCAGAAGCACATAGCCCAGGGCAGCGCCCTGGGTAAAAGGAACCCACACGCCCCCTGCGCCCTGTAAGGGCAAAAGCCTAATTATTAAGGTGTTGCCCTTACAGGGCGCACTACTCAATATAAACACTCAATACCCAGGGCGCTGCCCTGGGCTATGTGATTATTGGGCTTTCAGCCCGCATTAATTGAGTTTTGACACACCCTCAACCAGGCAGCGCACGCACCCTAACCTTCTGTGTGCATCTGTGCAATCTGTGGGAGGACACTCGCAGTTCGGTTGGTGCAGCTGAGACAGCTGCACCCCCTTGAAGAGCCCAATAACTTGGTTGGTGCAGCTGGGGACAGCTGCACCCCCTGAGGCATTACCGTTTACCGCGCACAGGAAATGCTGTTACCGCGTGCCTGAAATGTTGTTACCGCAATGCTGTAAAGGCGTTACCGCGCTGTGATAATAGTGGTTTCTATAGTTTCTTTACGTTAAAAAAGCATTAAAAAGAAGTGCGGTTTCCATTTTTTTATTAACTTTGCAGAAGATAAGCTGCACCTCAGCATAATATTCAAGCAAGCTTGATATTCTGCATTCGGTTTGCATTATCTTTGCAAATTGATAAGCAGCACCTCAGCATAATATTCAAGCAAGCTTGATATTCTGCATGCGGTTATCTTATCAACGTAAATCTATGAGTTATCAAATTATAACTAACTAACGGTAAGAATTTTCTAATTAACTAACTAAAACAAATTTACAAAAGCATGAAGAAAAAAGTACTTCTGTCTACGCTTGCTATGGCTGCGTTCATGTCAGCTATGCCGAGTGTAAACGCTTTTGCTGCTGATGACACAACAAGCAGTGTGTATGACTTCAGCGGTTTCAACGACGTGAACCTCATCAACCTGTTCTATCAGGTTTATCAGGACGGTCGCAAGTATCCTACCGCTGCCGAGTTCGAGGCTGCAGGTATCCAGCAGAGCGACATCGCGTTCATCCGTTCGCACGTTCGCAACAAGGGCATCATCGACCGCGCAGGTCGTCTTATCAAGGACACCTACGAGAAGCGCAACCTTTGGATGAATATCCCGATGGATGTGGGTAAGGACGGTTCTGTAGGTCAGCCGAACAGCCGCTTCGCGAGCGACGTTTACTCGATGTGGAACTACACCAACATCTTTGGTTCTTGGAACCACGGTTTCTTCTCAGCTCCGTCTGCATGGACTGACGCTGCTCACAAGAACGGTTCTGACATCTACTCTGGTATCAAGTTCTTCGACACAACAGGTGGCCGTCCTGACGGCGCTGGCAGCTGGATTCAGTATTGTACAGCCAAGGACGAGAGCGGCAACTTCAAGTACGTAGACGCAATCATCAACTGCTTGATGTACTTCGGCTTCGACGGTATCAACTACAACTGGGAGGATTCCGGCTACAACAAGAACGACATCGTGAACTTCCACCGCGCTCTTTGGGCGAAGGCAAAGGAGAACGGCTTCGACAACTATCACAGCGGTATCTACACAAGCCAGAGCTCTATCGCAAGCCCATTGCAGGCAAAGTGGTTGCTCGGCGACAAGGAAGGCCGTACACACGACTTGATGCTCAACTATTCGAGCGGCGACTTCTCTTATCAGCTCAGCAGCTCGGCTAAGGTGGCTATCGAGGCTACCGGTTCTACAGATGGTATCTATTCCGGCGCATGGATCGTAACCATGAACCTCGGCTGGAACCGTCTTAACGCAGACGAATACGCAAAGCAGATGAACATCTGTCTCTGGGGTGAGCACGCACAGAGCCGTATCTGGTCGTACAACTCGGGTGCTGACGTATACGAGCAGCAGGCTAACTATCAGTATCTGATGGAGCGTATGATGTCGGGTGGCAACCGCAACCCGCTCGACCGTCCGGCTATCAGCAATACGGGCAACAACTGGGAGGCTTCAGGCACACAGAAGCCTCTGCAGACATACGCAGGTCTGGCAACATGGATTCCGGAGCGTTCTTCAATCTTCGGCAACCTTCCGTTCGCTACCAACTTCAACCTCGGTAACGGCGACCGCTACGCTTACAAGGGAAAGAAGACAGCAGGCTCATGGTACAACATGAGTACACAGGACGTGGTTCCGACATACCGCTGGCTCGTTGTTAAGCCGGGCACACAGGAGGTTAGCACAGACGTAGACGCAGCGTTCACACACGCCGACCAGTATATCGGCGGTACCAGTCTCTTGCTCACAGGTAAGGCTACTGCTGCCGGTACAGACGTAGTGCTCTACAAGACCGACCTCAACGTGTCTGCAGGCAACCCGTACGCTAAGATTGCTGTTAAGAACGGCAAGGAAGGCACAAACGCTTCTTCGCTCTACGTAATCGTAGAGAAGGCTGACGGCACATGGGCAGAGACTCCGGTAGGCAACCTCACCGGCGCTAACTGGCAGGAGGTGAAGGTGGCTCTCAACGGCGTTTCTAAGAGCGACGTCATCAAGCACATCGGTCTCCGCGTAAAGGGTAGCGACGACGCTTACAAGATGTATGTAGGCAAGCTCGAGATCAACGACGACGTTAAGGCTGCACCGGCTGAGATCAAGGACCTCAACGTAGAGGTTAAGGACGAGTACAAGACTATGTTCACAGCTAAGGTGTTCTGGAACGTAGACGCACAGGCTCAGAAGCGCGCTGCATGGGATCTCGTTTACAACGACGAGGCTAACATCGACCACTTCGAGATTCTCTACAAGAACGGCGAGAACGGCAAGGTTTCTGAAGTAGGACGCACCTCAAGCTGGGGTACTGTCGTTACAGACATCGTGCTCGAGGGCGAGGCTGACGAGCCGTACATCGGCGTACGCTCAGTGTCTACCGACCTGAAGAGCTACTCACCGGTTAAGTGGGTGAAGGTTACACGCGGCGACTATGCTCAGCTTCCCGACACTCCGGTAGCCGACTATCCTATCAGCCAGCTCGACCCGAATGCCGACGGCGCTGCTACAGCTAAGGCTACACGCTACGTTACTGACGTAACAACAACCGGCGCTACTGGCAACCTCGACTACCACGGCGGTACAGCTATCGCTGACGGCACCAACTACAGCCACCCGGAGGGTCACGTACTCAAGGTTAAGCAGGGCGAGACAGTTAACCTTATGCTCAAGGGTAACGACGCAAGCGACGGTCTGAAGTACTGCTTCGTAGGCGCATGGCTCGACTTCAACTGCGACAAGGAGTTCAACCCGAACGACATTAGCGAAGATCCGGCAAATGGCGAGCGCCTCTTCAAGTTCGGTGAGGCTCGTCACTCAGGCGGCTATCCTGAGCTTCAGAACCCGGGCAAGACATGGACATTCACTGTTCCTAATGATGCTACACCGGGCAAGAGCCGTCTGCGCGTAGTTTACTCTGACCTCTGGTTCGAGGGCGCATTCCTGCCTTCAGGCTACACAAGCAAGGGCTTCACAATCGACTTCGACGTAGAGATCACTGGCGACAACCCGGGCCGCGGCACTACTGTTGACATCCACGACCAGGGCGAGGCTGACGAGCCGGAGATGCTCCAGGGTGGCACAGTTGACGCAATCAACTCTGCAAGCCAGGGCGTTTCTAAGGTAGAGGCAGCTGACGGCAAGTTCAACTTCCAGAACGTAGAGAAGGCATGGGTATACGATGCAAGCGGCGTACTCGTTAAGTACCTCGTTAACCCGACATCGTTCGACGCTCAGGCTCTCACATCAGGCGTTTACCTCGTGAAGATGCAGAACGGCAACATCATCCGTTCGCAGAAGCTCGTTAAGTAAAAGCCCCTCCCAACCCTCAAGCCCCTCCCAAC
>ERZ1026886.92-NODE-92-length-42994-cov-104.819209_pt1 | contig 42994 bp, 45 predicted proteins | sample MGYA00380173_ERZ1026886 | MGnify/ENA primary metagenome ERZ1026886 (study PRJEB33269, sample SAMEA4719809) | human gut metagenome | biome: human-associated habitat; feature: organic feature; material: feces | place: Cameroon | collected 2013-10 ... | reverse complement strand
TTGGATGTGCTAACTGCTGAAAATCAGTAGTTACGTTCTAACGGTGATTTACGATACAACCAGTCGACGAGTCGATGGCTCTCCGAAGATTTGATGCAAGGGAAGTACGATGGCATCGTGGCTGTCTCTTCCATACAGTTGGTGTTTGATTCTTTTTCCATTTGATTAAAATTGTCAGTTGTTTATACTATTTTCTTGTTTGCAACGTTCTCTAACTAAGAGTGTGGGTGAACACTTGGCGATGAAGTCGGTGAAGGGTGAACCCCGATGCCAACCTTTAGCGTTAATAATGTGTTAAAAACACCCCGTAACCCATTGTACCTACATATATAGGTACAAAAATGCGGTAATTTACGATAGCTTAACAGAAAAGATTAGAATTTTTAAATATATTAAGAAATGAAACGATTTACAAAAACACAAAAGGCACTGGGCGCTTTGACGGATACCATCCTCGGCGACAGTACCAATGTGGTACGCACCCTCAAGGTGGCTGGCCACATGAATGAGGATTCAGTCAAGCATGTTTAAGAGGGTTATGCCCGTAACACCCAGTCCTACAGTCTGCTTCGTTCTTCGCTGAAGAAGTTTCACTGCACCAGAGACCAGGTGATGCAGATAATGGACTATCTGGACAACATAGAAGAGGAGTACCACAAGATCTATCCCAACGATCCCTGCCCGATGGAAGGTGGCTACAAGGCAAGCTTCGAAAGATTCGTGATAGAATCCATAGGAGCAGAGTGGGATTTACCACCTGAGACCGAATAGGTCTAAGAAATCTGTGTTAATCTGGGGGAGATTAGAGCAAGAAGCAAAAACTCCCCCAAAAATTTGGTAGTTTCAAAGAAAAAACTTATATTTGCACAATGAACAGAGAAATGGAGTATAAGCTCCATTAAAAACAATATAATTACGCTGTTATGATTAGTAAGAATGTACAAAATATGATTCCAAAGATACAAGATTTCTTTGGTAGCCAGCCAATAACAAAGGCTTGGCTCTTTGGTTCATGCTCACGAGGAGAAGAAACTACTGATAGTGACATAGACATTCTTGTAGAGTATGATCGTCAGCATAATCGAATTTCTCTGATGAAAATAGCAGGTATTATGTTGAATTTGGAAGATTTGCTTCATCGCAAGGTGGATATAGTAGAGGCTAATCGTCTCCTCCCTTTTGCTCAAGAAACAGCCAACCAAGATAAATTCTTGATTTATGAGAGAAAAAGTTAGAGATAGGGGAAGGTTAGAGCATATTCTTGAAGCGATAGAAAGTATAGAGGAGTTTCATGCTCAATATACTTTTGAAGATATCAAGAAGAATAAGCTCATCTTTTATGGCTTTACCAAATTGGTAGAAGTAATAGGCGAGGCTGTCTATATGCTTTCAACAGAATTTCGTGATTCTCATTCTGATGTAAATTGGCGTCAGATAGAACGGATGCGACATGTCCTTGTTCATGGCTATTATACAAATAGATCCCGAAAGCCTTTGGGACACGATAGAAGTTGACATTCCTGAGTTGAAACCTTGGATAGTTAAGTATCTGTCGGAGTAATTAAAAAAACTTATATTTTCACTGAATATAAAAAAATAGGAGGATTTATGGAAACATTGAATAAGGAATTTTGGGAGAAGCGTGATGCTGCGATGAAAAGATTCATGGCATCAAAGGAAAGAAAAAGAAAGCGTATGGCAGAGTTAGAGCAGATGCTCCGTCAGGATTATTTAGCTCGTACAGGAGAAGAGCCAAAGTTTGTAAATGTTTGGTGACATGAAACAGCTATCCAAGACTTAGAAGGAGTAGATAATTACGCAGCAATGATTCTAAGAAAAGATAATCCGCATTTTGTAGATTACGTGTCAGAATTCAACAATACTGTTAATATGTTTATGGTGAAACCTGAACATTAGTAAGACGGTCCCCATGCTTCCATTTTAGCAAGATAATAGCAAACTATACCCAGGCGGTCCCATCCCGCACAATCTGGCGTAGACCTTTGATGGTCCGCCAACCATAAAGCGTAGCGGTTCCGACACTATATCGTGAAGGGCGGGGGTTCTTCCATCGCCGGTGAAACGGATACGGGTATCTATATCCATGTGGGTCCGGTTTGTAATCCCTTTTGCTATAATAGGATAGCAAAGTGCTGATTTTGTGGTAATTTATTGATAACTTGCAGATTTCTTGTGATTTTCTTGGTGGTTTCGAGGAAAAAGCGTAACTTTGGCTGCAAAAGTTAAACGTTTAAAAGGAGAAGATTATGGCATTAGAAATAAGAAGTATTCCGGTTTTGACAGGTGAGACTGCTGAACGATTTGTTCGTGAGGCTGAGGAGAATGAGCGTAATCCACAGAGGAGAAAATTAGTCTTTTCTTTTGAGGATATTGATCGCATTATGGAACGTTCACGTAAATATATGAAAGAACATGGAGGAAAAGGACCTTTTGCAAAATAGTTGTGGAGGCTTTCCATATCCTGTTACAACACAGGGTGAGTTGGAAAGTTTTAGTTGCGGAGATAAGGACTTGGATGATTTCTTTCATCAAGATGCATTCCTTTATGCAGAGCAGCTGTTGGGAAAAACTTATTATTTTTCCACAACAGGAGATGACAAGAAGATTGTTTGTGCTTTTACGTTAGCAAATGATAGTATCGTAAATCACCATTAGCCCGTATGGCGGTACCTATATAATATATTACCTTTGCATCCGTAATCAAAACAGTTTGATAATGGAAACAAGGGAATATTTCGAAAAAGTGATGCAGGATTACAACCAAAATCGTAAAGGTCGTAGCTTGCGCAAGTATTGTAAGGAGGAGGCAGTGGATTATGACTGGCTCATTGAGTTTAAGAAATCATATCGTTCAAATAAGCTTCAACCAGATGAAAACAAGAAGCTAGGCGAAGGTGAGTTTATCGCTTTGACAGTTGAGGAGAATTTTGTTCCAGAGAAGTTGAATGACATTAATTTTGGCGATTATATAGAAGATATACTCACCCGACTGATGGAGGGGGAGCAAGACTTCATGTCCCTAATCCCATGTAATTATAACTCGAACAAAAAGGTGAATGTCAAGGCTGCCTAATTGGCAGCTCTGGCAATACCAATTAATAATATGCTTTTTTTGAAAAATGTTGGATGTGCTAACTGCTGAAAATCAGTAGTTACGTTCTAACGGTGATTTACACTTTATTCAAAAATACAGGTACGGTTAAACCGCTGATAAATAGTGGGGACGCTGTATGGTGGCTTACTCAGCACCAAAACTATACAAAATAACTTTTTTCAAAAATGCTGATATGTGTTACTGCTTGTAATATAGTAGGGATGCAGTATTGGCGATATATAAGATTCTGAAGAATAATTATTTCGTCCTCTTGACAAAGGACACTATATGAATACTTTTATGACTATTACTTTTTTGCAAGCTTATAATGGCGATGGCATTCACATAGAACACGATGGGCACCATGTTATAATCGATGGTGGACCAAAGTGTGAGGAGTTGGAGTCGTTGGTTGGGGAAATTGTAGCTAATCACGAAATCATCGATTTGCTAATAATTACTCATTACGATGAAGACCATATATTGGGAATTTATAAAATCTTATCAAAACTGTCCTCAACAGTATCGCTAAAAAATATGATTGGCGAAGTGTGGTTTAATGCAACTAAAATAGGGGCTAAAGGAAATCCGTATATGTTATCAGCCAATCAGGCATTGAAAATGGGAGAATTGCTTATACGAAATGATGTAAATTGGATTTCTGAAGTGCAAACAGGTAAGCAATTCAATATTGGAAATGATGGATGGTTGGAAGTGATTTATGGAGGTGAAATATTTGAAATAAACGCTGAAAATACTAACTTAAGTAGTGTTTATTGTGATTGGAAAAGTACATTTCAAGTTCTGGAACCTTTTGTTGATGACAAAGTAAAGGATGTATCTCCTGTAAATGCTCAATCAATGATATTGGTTCTACATATCGGCAAAGACAAACAGGTGCTTTTAACGGGTGATGCTACTCCTGATAAATTGTTTGCTGCTCTCGGAGAATATCTGGAAAAGGGAAACTCTAATTGTTTTGAGCTAATCAAGCTTCCTCATCACGGCAGCTACAGAAATTTAACAAAGGATATTCTAGAGCAGGTTGTTTGTTTTGACTATGTGATTTGCTCTAATGGGGATAGATATTATTTGCCTGATAAAAAGGCTTTAATGAAGATTTTCAAGTGGGGGCGAAAAAAGGCGACCGAAAAAATTCGAATTCATCTTAATTACTATACAGACTTGTTTCCAAAACTGAATATTTCGGAACAAGATATGCAAAATAATCATTTCTTCTGTGATGGTAAACGAATCTTTGAACTATAATTATAACTCTTGTAGTATATCTCTGTTAGTAGCTGGATCTATGCAAAGCGGATCTGGTTTTATCTATGTAACTCCACCTACCTGTGATTACAATTACATCATAACGGCGAAACATATATTCCAGGAGGGTAATTCAACTGTTGCAATTAATAGGCTAAGTGATATTACCGTAAAGAGGTATTTACTTGAGTCTAAGTTAGAAGAGCTTATAGTGAAGCAAGCTTCTTTGGCAAACAGATTGTATTGCTCGGATAAAATGGATTTAGCCATCTTGAAGATTGACAAGGAATGGATGCCTAAAGCTAAAAGAATATATGTCCGGAATATTATGGATGTAGAAAATGAATCTTTGTGTGAATCGGTATCCTTTCCAACAATATTGAGGGATGAGCGAACTAAGCTGACTTTTGAAGTAAAAGACAATGAGCAGTTTTGCTTGAGATTAAAGGATGCTGTTAAAGACATAGCTCATTTTAATGCGATTTCCGGATCTGGAATATTCTTGAAATCTGCTCCATATCTGATTGGAGTGATTGCTTCATATAGGCTACAAAACTTTGAGCTGAATGAGATTTGCGTGTCTAAAATAGACTGGGGAATCGTTAACTTAGATCTGAAAGCACGTAAATGGTTTCAGCTGGAAATGAATGAGTCGAAATATTCAAAGATTTCAGATAATAGAGAAATCATCAATATAGGCGATGTTCTGGTTAATGGGGTTTCTTTTGATTTCTACAGAGGTATAGATAATCTTGGATATGATTTGAGAGATGATTGGTTTTTCGATCCTTTGCATTATGCTGATATGTGTAATAAGGCATTTGTTCTTGAATATTTCTCAATTCAAGAAAATCGAATAAACTATAAGGCTGAAAAAATGCCAATAGCTTATTTGCCTAAAAAAACACTTATCTTAAGAAAGGCTATGATAGGTAGATTCATAGACCGCCTTGTTTACACTTCTTTACTGCAAATCCTAGGTCCTGCTATAGATAGAAACTTGAGCCCTTATGTCTTTTCGGCTAGATATAATAAGGAGAATGTTCCAGGCTTGATAGTAAATGGGGTCCAGCAGTGGATAAAAATGAATTATCTTATCAAGGATTGGATCGAGGAAGGAAAAGGCTGCCTGGTTAAAGTTGATTTACTCAATTATTATGATACAATCAACAAGGAAATTCTCATCAGGTTATTATATGAGATAGCTAGTTCAAATGAAGAAAAAAAAGCAGTAGTTTTTTTAAATGGGTTCTTACAGCAGATTGATGAGCCTGAAAACAAGGTGGGGATTCCGCAAAACTGTGACGCTTCTTCGTTGTTGGCAACTTTCTATGTAAGCCATGTTGATGAATTTATGCTATCAAGAGCTCTGAATTATTGTAGGTTTATGGATGATATCTACTTCGTTGCAGCTGATGTTTACGAAGCTAGGCATCTGCTACAACTTATGGAGAAAGAATTGCGTTCTATCGGCTTGGCCCTAAATGCTCAAAAAGTGGAATTCATAAGCTTAGATGACCAGGAAAAAACTTTTCGTTTCAGGGAGAACATTTATTCTTATGATCACACCAAGCAAATGATTTATGTGCTAATGCGCAGTCATCAAAAGGCAAGACGTATGAACGCAATGGCTAAACTAATGGAGGAGGTGAATCAGGCATTGTTTAATAGAAATGCGCAAGACATTGATAGAGCAGAAAGATCGCTGAAATTCTGTTTGCATATACTTAGTACTTGTCCAATTAAACTATATACAGGTTGGGAGGGATTTCTTAATGCTCTGCTTGAACTTGTAGATATGCAAGAGAATGATCCTTCTTTAACGCCATTGTTGTGTCAAATACTGGCTTCATTAAGTAAAGCTAGAGATATCAGTAACATAAAGGAAAAGATAGCTGCTTCTCTGATGAAAGGACATTTTACTTATGAATGGCAAACATACAATCTGTGGATGTTATTGGCGTATCTCAAATATCAGACTCCAGAATTACTAAAGTATGCAGCCCAGCAGATTGATTCTAATGATGAAACTAGAAGAATAGAAGTTGCTGCTATTATGATTTATATGGCAACAATCAAGCCTAAATACAATAGAATCTTATTGCATAAATTGAGAAATGGGCAAATTCATGGTTATGTTCAGCAACGATGTGCGTTGATTGCATGTCGGGCTATTGAGAGTGAGGCGATAGATGATGCGGTAAAAGCTGTACTTCCTAGCGATTTACAGGTATGCCATTCTTTCTTGAATAAGCATAAAGAAAGAGGCTTAATCTATTTTCATCGTATTAGTTCTACTTATCTAAAAAGTAGTAGTAGTTTGTTTCCTGAATTTTATTCTGGCTTATGAAAATTTATATCGTAGTAGTATATGAACAGGTTGCTTATGCCATTAGTGCTGAAGAAAGTGATTCTATAGAGACTATAAAGAAAAACCGATTGTATCCGAACTGTCTGTTTGTGACTCCTCATGTATCTGAATTGTTAAGCTGTCTTGATGACGGCTGTATGGCTAAGATCTTAGATTTTGAATGTCTGGATAAGGAAATTAGACAATCCTTAAACTATGTGGATATACATAAATGGGAATGGAACGAAGCGGAAATGATCAAGTATTATCTAGATAAAGATTTGGAAGGAGAAGAGAATCAAATTGATGCGGTATTACTTCTTTTAAAGGAGTGCTTCTGTGAAATGAAAAATAAGGGAAATGGTGAATGGGAGAGAATAGAGAAGATAGAAATTCCTGTCAATTCATTATTATTTAGAGCTCAGCGCAGAGGATTCTATGTAAACCATGAGGCAATTTTGGATGAATGTGAAAATTGTTTTTCTGAGATGTATCATCTGAAAAATAAAATTCAAATAGAGTATAATCAGGTTGTACCAGACGTTACTCAATATATGCTTGATCATCATATTTCTCAGTGGACAATTGATCATTATAAACTTAAAATATTGGCAAAAAAACATCCAGAATTAAGTACTTATATTCAGTTGAATAAAACAGAGAAGGCCTTCGAGTCTTTGATATATATGTCATCTTTTTCTGAAAACAGAAGATGTCAACCTCAATATAAAGGTTTTGGTTCTGCCACAGGAAGGATAATGATGAGGGAACCGGCTTTGCAGAATTTAAAAAGAGAATACAGAAAATTTCTGAAGGATCCAGATAAGGAATACATCTATTTAGATTATAGTCAATTTGAAGCTGGAATTTTGGCTGGAATTACAAAAAATAAAAATCTTATAGATTTATACAATAAGGGTACAATCTATGAAGAATTGATGAATTTGACAAAAGTAGATAAGGATATGGCCAAAACTTACTTTTATTGTTTTGTTTATGGAGGTATAGTTGTTGATGGTGCAAAGAATTTTTTTGAAAAGTATTGTCCGCAATCAGAAATAGATAAAATTATAAATGAGTATTCTCAAAAAGGTTATGTTAGTTCTCCATTAGGAAATGCTAGAATGTTGGATGCTACTAGTGAAAACAAATGGGTTGTAAACCATCTTATTCAAAGTACTTCCTCCTTGATTTTCAAACAGGCTTTGCTAAATGTAGAGAATTCCATTTATTCAAACAGGTATCAACTTGTTATGCCTATGCATGATGCTGCATTGTATATTGTTGATAATTTTGATAAGGCGTGTAAAGATGATATAGAAAAACAGTTTAAAATGGCTTTTAAACACTATTTACCGAATATAACTCCCATTGTGAAGTTTAAAAATTACTTTGAAGGAGAGTAGGGCTTGGAAACAATAATGATTTATATTGAGGGCTATTTCGTATCGGGAGTTTTCGCAGTGATAATGTTGAAAGCATCTTATCCTGATGCTCTTTCATCTGTATATCACCATTTCAGCGTAAGGTTTCACACATTAAGTATTTACCTTTGCTTCCGAATTCTTGAATATCAGAATTATGGATACAAAGGAATTAAACAACTAACAATGGAAGAAAATATGAGTCAACAATAACTGCTAAAGTGCTTGCCATGCAAATGGTATCATCTACTATAACCGAAGAACGAACTCGCTACACATGAAGGCTGGCTTGGCTTCGGATGATGATAGATATAATCAGCTATACGTAAGACGATGTCATTCTATAGGAGAATATAGATACTCTTTGACTGGTGTCGGGGGGCTGAAAGAGTGATGATTTTTGGGAAATACTTCTCTACCCTTTAATGAGTTTGTTTTAGGGGATAGTAGTTTTTACTTATAAAATAAAAGAGATATGCGATTAATAGGAATACATATAGATCAAAAAAATATTCATCCTTTTATTAGTAAATCACTTAAAGATGAATGGTATCCTTTCTGTCGAGGCATTGCTTATCCAATTCAAAAACAGAATGTCATGGACAGCCTTAACGAAGCGATGGATGGACTTTATCAGGTGAAAAGCACCTCTAAGGTAAAGGTCTCTATCTCGTGTATAGTAGGAAAAAATGGTTCTGGTAAGTCTTCTTTGTTGGATCTCATGTATGCCATCATCAATAATTTTGCATTCAGTCATCTACGAGAGACAGTAAAACAATATGGCGTAAAACTTTATGCTGCTAAAGGCGTTTATGCCAGTTTGTTTTATGAACTGGATGGTAGAATATTCGAGATCCGTTGCAAAAATATCCATACAGATTTATATGCCGATGAACAACTTGTTAGTTGCAAGGGAGTAAATGTAAGAAAGATATTGCATGATTTTTTCTTTTATACCATAGCACTTAACTATAGTCTGTATAGCTTTAATAAGCAGGATTATCAAAATCCAGAAGACAAGTCTGTTAATGGATATTGGATAGATGGACTGTTTCACAAGAATGATGCGTATCTGACACCGATGTCATTGAATCCTTTCAGACATGATGGAAATATTGATATCAACAAAGAAAATGGTCTTGCTTTGCAGAGACTATCAGCCTTAGCTCTTTATTTTGATTCCAAAGGTAAAAACTTTATTCCAGGCTATAGGGCGGCTAGGTTGCGCTACCGGTTACACCCCGAGTACGAAAGTTCGCTTGTTGACAAGATTGAGAAGTGGAAAAACTTTAAAGAGATGAAATTCTTTTATTATGAGTTTAAAAAAGCTTATGAGTCTTCAATACAAGGTAGATCATATTTGGGTGATGAGCTATATAATGATGTCGTCAGCTATATGGCATATAAAACCTTGAAAATAGGACTTACTTATGCGGATTTCAAACGTGAATTGCTCCCAGACAGGATTGATATGTATTTAGAGAAAGTCACAGAAGACCAATCTCATATAACATATAAATTGAGGCAATGCATGGAGTTTGTCAAGCATAGTATATATGAGCGAGGTTCAGATGTTCATGAAATCAACCTTGTGAACATTCACAATAGTAACATCATGTCTTCTTATCGGGAAGCATTTGAACTGTTACCACCTTCGTTTTATGACATCGATGTTTTGTTTGAAAAAGAATCGGCAGAGATTTTGACTGGTTTAAGACAGGGTGATAAATTCTCATTTACGAGTATGAGTAGTGGTGAAAGACAGTTGATGTACTCTTTAAGCGCTATATTATATCACGTTCAAAACTTGGAAAGCGTGGAAGATGATGCTTGTCGCGTGTCTTATAAACATGTCAATTTGGTATTGGATGAGGTTGAACTGTACAGCCACCCTGAATATCAAAGGACTTTTATTGCAGATTTGCTTGACAGATTATCATGGCTCAAGATTGGCTATCCTATAAAATCAATCAATATATTGTTGGTTACTCATTCTCCTTTTATCTTGAGTGATGTTCCGAAAAACAATATACTTTACCTGAAAGATGGGGAAGCTGTTACCAATACGGATTCGTTTGTGAATACATTAGGAGCTAATGTAAATGACATTCTGCATCAAAGTTTCTTCTTGGAAAACGGATTTATGGGAGAAAATATTCAAAGAAAAATTCAATCTCTTATACGTTTCTTACGATCAGACGATACAAAGACGTTTGAGTGGGACATCGGACTTGCAACAAAATTTATCGATACGTTGGGCGATGAAGTTGTGGTCTCCCAACTTAGACTACTTCTAGCCAAGAAGCAGATGAAGGACAAATATTCCTATCGATCTTGGCTGGAACAAGAACTTGAAAGATTGAAAAGAGATAAGTCATGAGAAAAATTGTTGTAAATGAAGAAATCAAATTGTTGGCAGAGAAATATGCCAAGGGCTTGGAAATAGGTAAAAATCTCAGTGCAAAGCCTTTGAATAGTCTGAAAGATTTAAAGGAAGCAATGAAGAAAAATACAACAAAAATTGTATTCTCAGCTAAACAATCCAATCCCAAAGGCAATAGGAAAAGAATTTTCTCCGCAACGGATTTTCCTCAATATGCAGAATACATACAGACTATAATTGATTTATATTCAAGCATTAATAAGTTGTTGCCTTGGCAATATGAGGGTGTTATCCATCGAATGGAACTCGTCTTGAAGCCAGGATATTTAAATGCGGCTGTAAAAATAGCCAAAGCAGATTCTTTCTCTTTTGCAGACCTAATTGTCAAGGCGATGGATTATAAGGGAGTAAGGGAAAATATATTTCCCGATTATATGCGCAATGATACTCTTGGTATTAAGACTTGTGTATATTGTAATGCCCAATTTGCTATAACAGCAGAAACTGAACCGGCATTGACTCCTGCCATGATAAAAAAACGTGGTAAAAGAAGAGGAAGAAAGCCACAGCCTCGTCCTGCAATATTGAGGGCGAATTATGAGTTGGATCATAATTTGCCAAAAAGTTCCTATCCATATCTTTGTACGAATTTCTATAACTTGATTCCTTGTTGCTCTTCTTGTAATAAGCATAAAAGTAAATATCCGCTAGATTTTACTCTTTATGCTAAGAATGGTGATGATTTGGAACCGCTTTATTTTGAACTTCCTACGGATGACTTGCTAAAATTTCAACTTCGTCATGTTTGTGGTGGTTTACATGTTGAGTTGAAAGATAGGTATGGTGGAACTCTTGCAGAAGAGTTTAACAAAAGGTTTGCCATTGATGCCATATATAAGGAACATTCTGAAGAAATAAGAGAGTTGCTTTGGAGGCACAATATTTATTCTTCATCTGGGATTGCTGCCTTGAAAGATGGATTCAAGGACTTGTTCCAAGATGGTTTCGACATAAATAGGTTTATCTTGGGGACTTATGCTGATACAGAGGATGTGTTTAAGCGTCCTTTGACGATGATGAAACAAGATGTAATGAGACAATTGATGAAATAATGATACACAATGGAAGAACAATAAATGTAGCGACATATTGCATAGAAAGAAAAAATCCAAAAGGAAATGAAAGTTTGCGATATGTCTTAGAGGTGGAAAACTGTTGTCCTAAATGTGGAAAAGTTATCATGAATTTTTCAGCTGACAAGAAAAAGTTATATGAGATAGCTCACATTTTCCCTAATAGACCCACGGAAGAAGAAAAGAAAATACTGGCAGATGTGGAGGTGTTGGGAGATGACTCTGAGTGTTTTGAAAACAAAATAGCACTGTGTCGAGATTGTCATAAAGAGTACGACGAACATAAAACTGTCGAAAAGTACTATGACATGCTAAACTTGAAAAAGAAGTTATTAAAAAGCTGTAATGCAAAAACTGATTTGTCACATAATATGATAGAAGACGAATTGTTTGATGTGGTAAAAAAAATATCTTCATTAGCAACAGATAATGATGCTCTTTCTAAATGTGAGCCACTTTCGTATAACGTGATGAGTATAAAAGAGAAAATTCCATTTAATAATCTTCTTTGTAATGATGTTGAAGGGCTTGTATCAAGCTATTTCTTGTATATAAAGGACTTGTTTAAAAGTTTAGATAATGCTAGCTTTGAAGCGATAGCTTCGTCTTTTAAACATTCTTATTGTCAGGCGGTGAGGCAACAGTTAGATCAAGAGGACATTTTTGAGACTCTTGTTCAATGGGTAAAGAAAAAGACTCAATGTGCAAATAGTGTTGCTCGAATTGTTGTTTCTTATTTTATTCAAAATTGTGATGTTTATGGAAAATTATCCCGATAAATTATATACAGTGCCAGAGAGTATAATAGGAATAATGTTCAAAATAATGGAGCGTATTCCAGCGAAAGGAATTTTTCTGAATGAGCTGAAATCTTCTCTGCCGCTTATAGATATGGTGGATTTTATAGATGCATTAACTTGCCTCTACGCTATACAGTCCATTAAATGTAATTCATGTTATTTTATAGAGAAATCATGTTAAAGGAAATATATAGTTCAGTTATAAAACAAAAGACAATCAAGTTTCACAAAGGATTAAATGTTGTTTTAGGTGACAATAATGCTTCAAATTCTATAGGTAAAAGCACAATGCTTCTAATTATAGATGGTGACTATATACGACAATACCCCGATACTCGTGGTAAAGTCTATTAAGGAAACGTTGCTAAATAACCTGGACTAAGGAACTGAGCAACGTTTCTAATTTAGAAGTGGCGGTGCAATAACGTGTTGATTAAAGGAAATGCCGTTTGTAAACAAGTATGACGGCAAGACCATACTCAGTTTCTTCTATATATGAATACAAGAATTCATCAACATAGTTTCTCTTCATAAGCAACACCTCCTTTCTTTAAATATTCAGTCTTTGGAAAGAAATTTGGGGTTGTGAATAGAACTTTAGCACCGCCACTTCTTTGTATTAATAGCAAGTAAGTGTATTTTTACTAATCAAATTTAGGTATGAAAGAGACTCGAATAATAATTCATTGTTCTGATATAGATGAAGTTACAAAGAAATTAAAAATTTTGGCAGAACAAAATTTCAATCCCTTATTTTCGGAAACGTTTTTAAGCGTGGATAAACCATTAGCCTTACACCTTATAGATAAAGAGACGATAAGTGGCGAGGATGCTTGTAAATCGGCATCTGCCGCCATTCTTTCTAATCTATTAGGAATTGTTCTCAAAGCGAATAAGGATAGTAGCCACATTTTTACGCAAAAAGAACTTGATTTGAAGTCTGAATTTATAGACTTGCCTAGGATAGAACAATTTGAAGAAATAGCAGGAGTTAAGTTTGACCACTCCAAATTCCATAATCGAAGAGAATTCCAATCCTATTTCAAGAAGTGGCTAATGGAACGCAATATGTAAAATAGTCTTAAATCTTTAGACATTTCTAACTTTCTTTCAATATTTTTGCGTATCTTTGTCACTGTCTTTCGGGACAAAGTTTTCGTGGAATAAAGAAAGTGCCTTACTTCTTGTAAAATCGCCAAATCTCTACAAAGAATATACAAGGCACGGAGCAGCTCATATACGTGGGCTGCCTATCCGTGCGTATATTCAGGTGTTTGGCGATACCTACAAGAGGTGCATGGGAGGCAGCCCACTTTCTAAATCTATAAACATTGTAGAATTATTCTCCAAGTGGTTGTCTGCGGAGAACTCTTGTAAAAATCGCCATTATGAAGAGATTATTGTTATCTTTAGTCGTTACCTTGTGTAGCGTATTCGCTTGGGGACAAGCTTTGTCTGTTGTAGATATTGGTAACAAGTGTTTAACCAAGAACAATTTTGCGGCAGCAAAACAAGTCTTTTATGACAATGCACTTTATCCTGCTGCTAACGAAACTTCAACCATCTATGTTGTAAGTTTAGGTGAAGATTCTTATACGGCATGTATGGCTGCTATAAATGCCTCTACAAACAAGACTATTAAGAATGTAACGTTTCTTATCGGAGAATATTATCAAGATAGATTGATTAGTGACTTAAAGGCTTATGGCTATAAGTATCATAGTAAGCAATATGTTACTTTGGGAAATGGTGCTAGAGTTCCGCAAACGACTTATGCCAATGGTACTAAACGTTGTATGATTCAGACGATTGATGGTGGCTTTAAAAATATCATTTTCAAACGTCAGTCCACTTCTACAGTCAAACGTAAATAGGAGATATGCTATATGAAGAATTTAATCATTATATTGTTGCTATGTATATTTTCTATAAGTACATCAGCACAAAAGAGAACTACTGTAAAAAGCAGAGTAAAGCAGCCTACCACACTTGTAACAAAGGCTATGGCAGATAAAATATCAGACTTTTGCCTATATGGACAAGGTTATGGTAAAGCGGTATTCTATCAGTCAAATAGTAAGTATCTAACTTTCTCTGATGTAGCGCAAGGAAAGGGTATAGAAATAATGCAATCTTTATCGAAATATCCAAAATATTCAGAGAATTTCATCTATGGGGTATATAGACAATGGGGATATGACGGACTAAAGCAAATTGGCTTTACGGATGTCGAAATAGCTAAATCCAAGAAAATTGTAGCTAAAAAGCAAGCTGAATAAAGTTTTATAATTCTTTAAGATACCCCAAGCAACCGTTATTTCGTAAGGGGTATAAGGCGAATGTGAGCGTCCTCACGGATTGCTCACATTCTTTATTCTCACATTTTCTTTGTACCTTTGCACCGCCAAGTCCCACCTTGGCGACTGTTCAACATAACAAACATAAAGTACAAGAAATATGAAACACAAAAATTTTACTAATATAGTTGATGACTGTATGTACAAGTTGAATAACGCTATTCAGCAAGTTTATGGAGAAAGGGCTGTTAGCTCTGTGTGTTCTGACGAGGAGTTGATACACTTCACCAATTGATAGTCACGACTTTCGCCTATCAAGTTTCCTAGGTTTGGCGTGAAGTAGTCTGTCCATAACCTTATTGAAGTTTTTGGAAGAATCATCTTCTTCAGCCATTAATTCCTTGATACGTTCTTCAGGAAAATCCTTAAAGAAACTTGGTAGCTTTCTTCTTTCCATTATGCCGTTAGCTTATTATACGTTAATCTACTCTTGCAATGCAGAATTGCTTCTGTAAAGCATTCGCTAATAGTAACGTTGCTGGTATTATATCGGAAACTAAACTCGTCAAAGTATCTTTGCATATGCTTACGGCTAACCCAATTATAGATGCCATTAATAGCACGTTTGCAGTAATTGCCCCAAAATCCTTCTATTGTATTGGTATATGCGCCACCATCTACATAGATGCCGTGCCCGTGGTCAACAATATGATGCTTATACACCTTATTTACCACTCTATACCCTTGCCATTCGTCAGAATATAATGTGGCGGTACGCTTTACTTTCTTTAGAATAGGCGGTGTTAGCTGCTTATAACTCGTATTCTTTACTACTTTACAAAATACCTTACCACCACGCTGCAATATACCCATAACAGGAACTTTATCAACGAATGCTCTGCCTTGGCATTTCTTAGCTTTCTTATTCCAATGACGGTTTTTGTTTTTGCCACCAACGAAAGTTTCATCAAGTTCAACGTCACCATCAAACTTTTCCTTATAGTCCTGCTCGAAGGTTTCACGTATGCGGTGTGTCATAAACCAAGACGTTTTCTGTGTTACGTGCAAGTCCTTTGCTAGTTGAAGTGAAGATATTCCTTTCTTATGGCAAGTAAGCATAAAGATAGCATAAAACCACTTTCGCAATGGTATCTTGGTTCCTTCAAATATAGTACCAATACGGACATTAAAGTTCTTGCCTGTATTCTTACAACGATACAGACCATCACCCCTTTTGTAAACTTTTGAGGTTGGGTCATAAGGAGATATTGGCTTGCCATTCTTCCAAAGTTTCTTTTCTAGGAAACGGATACAAGCCTTCTCTGTATTGAAAACCTCCATAAGGTCAAATACGGAATTGAAGTTGTCAAAGTTAAGAGTTGCCATAAGCCAAACATTTTGTTGTTTGGTTACAGTAACTTTGGTGAGATTTTTTGCTTTGACAGAAATAAGTCTAAAACCTTACGATTTTAGCCTTTATGAGATTGCAATTCGTTGATTGACAGATGTTAAACAAACAAAGTTAAAGTTTGCAAACGGCTTTGCCACGAGTATCGGGGTATTGTCGTATATAGTCACCTTATAGATTATGTCTTTGGAGGTGACACTTACATAAAAAGTGATGTTATTGATCATATTGGACAACATGAAATTTGCTTTTGTTTGGAATTTAAAGGTGAGTTGTTCCATTTCAAAAGAAAAACCGAACAAAGTCAAACAATATTCATAACGGATGAGTCTTACAATGATAAGCAGGAAATAACTTTGGAAGAATACAAAAAACGTCTTCTATATGATTATTGTATTGCTGAAAAGAATATATCTTTTAGAGAGTTGGTTGGGTTGTATTCACGTATTTATGGAAAAAGTAATTACGATGAAAAATTAGTGTTGAGTAGTTTTTCTAAACAATCAATTTCTGACTCCATATTATGTTTGATCAAGACTTTTGGTAAATATCCAGAGATACAAAGTAGAGTTGAAGCTAAAAAGCATAGTGAAGAAAGATACAAGTCTTTCTGTAATGCTGCTAAGATGAATTTTGTTAATGCATATTCTAAGAAAAGTGATGTGCAGATAGCACAAAAAGAGGTTGAAAGACTATTGGTTGAATGCCTGAATCTTGAGCATCAGTTATTGACAGATACATCTACATTAACCCCTATTCAGTTTCAGAAAATATCAGTGTTAAAAGATGAGTTGGCAAAACTTTTAGCAATGAAAGTTTCACACAGAAATAAATTAGGTAAGTTGCAAGCTAATATCGGAAAACTAAAAAGTAAAGTTACAATAAACGTAGAAAAACTAAAAGAATACTTTCCTTCTGTAAATATAATAGAAGTCGAGAAAATCAATAAGTTTCATGAAGGATTGGTAAATGAACTCCATAGTACTATCTATGGAGAAATAAAAAAGGAGCAAAATCTAATTCTAACAATTGAGCAAGAGGAGGAAGTTCTAAAAAAAGAGATAGATTCTGTCGTTACAATAAACAATGCAAGCAAAGTTGTTTTGGATAAATTGATAGAGTTAAGAAAGAATATTGAAGATAAAGAAAAATCAATTGCTGGTTACAAAAAGCGAGAAGATTTGAAAAAGGAAAAGAAGGATGCTTCAAAAATGTTTGAAAATACACAAAATTTGATTCTCGCTGGTATTCAAAATCAGTTGAACAATGAAATCCTATTGTTGAATGAGAAAATAGAAGGTAAGGAAAAACAGGCTCCGGTGTTCTCTCTTTCTTCTAAAAATTATTCATACCAATGTACTGATGATAGTGGAACCGGGACAAATTATAAGAATCTTGTGATATTCGATTTAGCTATATTGAAAAAAACTATTCTGCCTTTTATTATCCACGATACTTTATTGCTTAAAAATATAGATAAAAGGAGGATGGATGCCATTATGAATTTATATTCTGAAGAAAAGAATAAACAGATTTTTATTTCATTCGATGAATTAGCAGATTTCAATATTACTACACAAAAAATTGTTGAGGATAATAAAGTCATTAGCTTGGCTCCTGGTGGTAATGAGCTGTTTGGAATGTCTTGGAATAAGAAGAAATAAAGCATAGCCCAATCAATGGGCTATGCTGATGAGTTTACTTCCTAGCGCTGTTTCTATACGAGCAATGGTTTGAGTCGTGAAGTTATGTCTGCCTGTTAGCCATTTTGAAATTTCTGAGTCTCGCTTGTTGAGTAAGCGGGCAAAATCCTTTTGGGTGAGTCCTTTGGCTTTCAGAATTTCACTAATGCGCTCGGCAATACCGAAAGACGAATCGAACTCAGCCTTTTGCTCGGCAGGTATCGCAGAGAGGCAATCACGGAATAATTTGTTCTGTATCATAATGCTTAAATTTCAAAGGTTGCATTTTCTATGTCTGTTATCATATCCTCTGGCATCTCGACTTCGAGCCATTCACTTGGCACACCTTCTATGGTGAGCAATGTCCGCCATTCGTTACCGAAGAGAATAAGGAGGCATGGCGGCGTTATCTGACAAAAGTCATCAAGAAGCGTCTGAAGGCAGAGGTGATGAATACCTCTGAGTTCAGAGAGATGTCAAGATATGGAACCACGAGGAGAAACGCCAAGAGGTATGCCGCTATATCAAAGAGACAGCAGGACAATACCCCAATCATCGTGGCATGAAGAAGAAGTTGATGGACTTGATGCCAGAGATACCATTTGAAGGAGAGCCGAAGGCTGTGACTCGTGAGCCAAACGATATTGGAGAAAGCACTCCTGTAAACTCAGGAACGAGAGGGTGTAACCGCCCTCCGGTGCTCAGAACCGCTACGCTGTAAGGGTGGCGGACCAAAGCGGTCTACGCCAGGTTATGCGGGCTGGGGCCGCCTGGGGTAATTTGCTACGGCTTGTAGTTGTGGGCTTATAGATTACTGATTTTGGGGGAATTGACTGGTGAGTTGCAGATTTCTTGTGATTTTCTTGGTGGTTTCGAAGAAAAAGCGTAATTTTGCATTAGAGTATGAACGTTTAATATAAAGTTTATGGAAACAGCAATATTTAATCCAGTTCAGCAACACTTGTTGAAGATGTTTGCCTTTGATGGTTCAGAAGAAAGACTTTCTGAAGTGAAAACTGTTTTGAGTGATTATTTTCGCAAAAAAGCAGATGCTTGCTTAGAAGGTCTTTGGAATTCAGGGAAGCTGAATCAGGCAAAGCTTGATGAACTACGTCATCAAGACTTGCATACTATGTTGAAAAAGTAAGGTTTTATGGAAAGAATAGTATTGGATACTAACTGTCTTATACAGAGTATATCACCAAGAAGCCCATATCGTCGAATCTGGGATAGCTTTTTTGATGGTACTAATCTTTTGTGCGTCACTACCTCCATATTAAACGAATATGAGGAAATATTAAATCTCTTGACCAATGAAGAGACTGCCAAATATATCATTGATGCAATTGTTAGTAATCCTTATACTATATTCATAACCGTATATTTTGATTTCAATTTGATTCAAAAAGATCCGGATGACAATAAATTTGTGGATTGTGCAATAACTGCTGGTGCTAGGTATATAGTTACCGAAGATCATCACTATGACGTAATAAAGTGGAAAGAATTTCCTGGTCTTGATGTTGTTGGCTTGGATGAATTCTTAAAATATTTATTAAAGATTAATCTTTAAACGAATTCTGAAGCTGTCTTTCGAAAACCTGCCTTCAATAGTCTTTACGCCCCCTTCGGTCCCCCCAGTTCTGGGGGACAGAAACCTAAAGGGTAAATCACCATTAGCCCGTATGGCGGTACCTATATAATATATTACCTTTGCATCCGTAATCAAAACAGTTTGATAATGGAAACAAGGGAATATTTCGAAAAAGTGATGCAGGATTACAACCAAAATCGTAAAGGTCGTAGCTTGCGCAAGTATTGTAAGGAGGAGGCAGTGGATTATGACTGGCTCATTGAGTTTAAGAAATCATATCGTTCAAATAAGCTTCAACCAGATGAAAACAAGAAGCTAGGCGAAGGTGAGTTTATCGCTTTGACAGTTGAGGAGAATTTTGTTCCCGAGAAGTTGAATGACATTAATTTTGGCGATTATATAGAAGATATGCTCACCCGACTGATGGAGGGGGAGCAAGGCTTCAAGTCCCTAATCCCATGTAATTATAACTCGAACAAAAAGGTGATTGTCAAGGCTGCCTAATTGGCAGCTCTGGCAATACCAATTAATAATATGCTTTTTTTGAAAAATGTTGGATGTGCTAACTGCTGAAAATCAGTAGTTACGTTCTAACGGTGATTTACTTTTCTTGTTAGATGAAAAGAAATCCTTAGACATATAGCGCTATAATCGTTTCAAAAAGTTAAAAAAGAGCGTTTTGTTGCTTAAAGATTTGCTTTTTTCAAGAGAAATCTTTATTTTTGCTTTAAAATGTAATTGTTATGAGCAAATATAGATTTAACATAAGCAATTATCATGCCATAGAAAATGCTGATATTCTGGTAGATGGAATAACAGTTTTGGCTGGACCTAATGGAAGTGGCAAAAGTACCATTTCCAAATGGTTGTATTATATGGTGGATGTTGCCACTAGATTCGATGAATATGTTGGCAAGGGTGTAAATGATGAATTCAAACATAGTTTGCAGATTCTTGCACGTGCAATTCGAGAAATATGGGGGTATCGCAGTAGTAGAATTGAAATCTTGACGTTGTCGGCTAATATTGATGCTTTGAAAAAGAAATTAATGTTGGAGCCGCTGTTGATGAGGTGGCTGAAAAATATAATTCTATAGTAGCTGAGTTTGCAGAACAGATAAGACCTGAGTTTCTTTCGGATAATGTATCTGCCTTTAGAAAGGTGAGGGTTATAAACTATTTAAATCAATTAATTGAGGATTCTGACAACATAGAAACATTTGATTATTTTGAGAAGAAAATGTTTCAACAGACCGATAGGATGCTTGATGATTGGGAAAAACGACTTAGTACACGCTCTATCAAAGACGTATATAGCTTTATTGAGGAGTATCTTCGTGAAGATGATGTTGCTCCAGAGTCGATGCAACTCTGGGAGGATGATGTCAATATAATCTCTGAGGAGAGTATGGGCTCATTGTTTAACATAGAACGAGCTATTTATATTGATACTCCTATGGCATTGAATGCCAAAAATTTGGCAGACAATGTGTTCTTGCAGTGTCTTCATAGTAATATGACTCATTCTCTAGGTAGGACTTTGGATAAGTCAAAGATGCTTCTCTTGCGTATCGCTCGATTGCTTAATGGTAAAATCTCACAGAGTGATAGCCTTTTAGGCGAGACAGATCTCTATTACGAACGAAAAGATGAGCATCTTAAATTGCCTGTGGAAAAAATAGCTACTGGTATGAAGACTTTTGCTTATCTTTATCAGTTAATCAAGAATGGATATTTGGATGATAAAACAATCTTGATGATTGAAGAACCTGAGGTTCATTTGCATCCGCAGTGGATTGTGGAATATGACAGACTGCTAGTGTTGATACATAAGACATTGGGAACGAAACTGATTTTGGCTAGTCATGATCCCGACTTTATTGCTGCCATCAAGGCCATTGCCAAAAGAGAAGAGGTGTTGGAGAAGACAAACTTCTACATATCTTCCAGCGAAGAGCAAGAATGTTCTTATCGTTATAACTTTAAGTGGTTAGGTAAAGACATTGAGACTGTTTTCGAATCGTTTAACATAGCTTTGGAAAGGATTCAGCAGTATGGCGACACAGATATTTGACAATGATTTTCTTCATACGCATCCAATCTACCAGAATGTGCATTCCACCTTAGTGGATGTCTCGAACAGAGACTATGCTATGGCTCCTTTTGATAAAAGGATTGAATGCTTGGATATGGATGATTATGAGGCTCATTATGTGCAAAATGGTGCTAATGATAGTACGATGGATGCTGTGATCGGTATAGCCAATTATGATAATAATCATAAGAGTGACTCTAGTCTGCTGATGGTGGAATTGAGATTGGGATATCAGTCGGCCAAGAACATAACGGCATTGAGCTTAAATAATAAGGTTAAGCATACAATGACTCTTTTGAATGCAGCTGAATTTCCAATTTCACAGGATGCTATTTTTGTCTTTAAGGCAGAGGCTTGTCAGCAAGCCAAACATAAGTTGGATGCTTTAGGTCATTCCAATACTTCTAGAAGAAAATGGATAGTGATGTCCCCCGATATCTTCGGAAAAGCTTATATGGCAAAAGAAGATATTCCGTATGTTCCATTGCATGACTATAAAGCAGTATTGGCAAACTTTTGTCGTTTGATAGATTCGCATCTTTGGGATGAAGTAGAAAAGGATTTTGAAACTTGGGGAAGCAAAATGTATAGCGGAATTTCTTACATAAGTCAAGAGCGTGAATTGCTGGAAGATGTGCTGCGTAATGTTTGGAATAAAATTGCATCAGAGAAAGATAAAATAGATGCAGATACGTGGGATTATATCAGCCTTATCAAGGAGGATTACCCACATATACTTGGTTTGGGGTGCTGAGTAGTTACCGTGACTGCAATGTGGGTTAAAAATACATAAAGTTTTTGTTATGTTATTTGTGTGTTGAAAAAAAAATGTAATTTTGCAAACAAAAATTTGATAATGAAAAAAAGGCAATATACTGTTATAGACTTATTTGCGGGCTGTGGAGGTCTTTCTTTAGGCCTTTATCAAGCTGGATGGAATGGCATCTTTGCTGTTGAAAAGAATCCTAACGCATTTGAGACTCTCAATTATAACTTGATTGAGGGAAAGCAGCATTTTGCTTGGCCAGAATGGCTGCCTGTAGGTCCTTTAAATATTTTGGAAATAAATAAAAAGTATAAAAAACAGTTGGGTAAATTGCGAGGCCATATTGATCTTGTTGCGGGGGGACCTCCTTGCCAAGGTTTTTCTATGGCAGGTAAAAGGGTGGAGGATGATATTCGTAATAAACTGGTGTTCTCTTATATTGATTTTATCGATATGGTGCGACCGAAATTGTTACTTTTTGAAAATGTTAAAGGATTTATGTATGCATTTAAAAAGAAAAATGATGTTGATGCTGTCCCATATTCTGAAATTGTAAAGCAACAGTTGAGAGATTTAGGGTATGGCGTTCATGCACAAGTTGTAGACTTTTCGCATTATGGCGTTCCTCAAAGAAGAAAGCGTTTCATAATGGTCGGTGTATTGGGTGGAAAAGATTCTGATGCAGAATTGTTTTTTGAAAAGATAGACTTGCAGAAAGAGTCTTTCCTAAAGGATAATAAGCTTGATTCTTTTTGTTGCGTTCGTGATGCAATTTCTGATCTTTTAAGAAAGAATGGACAGACTGATACTCCTGACAGGAAGGGTTTTATGTCTGGTCTATATGGAAAAACTGAGTCTAACTATGAGCGATATTTGCGCCAGGGGATTCGTAAGAGGCAAGTGGTACCCAATAGTCATAGCTTCGCTCGTCATACTGTGGAAAAGGTGGCTTGTTTCCAGAACTTGCTATTAAATTATCCAAAAAGAGGAAAACGTATTGATGGTAAGGCTCGTGAAGGTTGGGGAATAAGACAGAGGGGTATTACCGTATTGGACCCAGAACAATTGGCTCCAACAATAACAAATATGCCTGATGATTATCTGCATTATTCTGAACCGCGAATAATGACGGTGCGTGAATGTGCAAGAATTCAATCATTCCCTGATTGGTATGAGTTTAAAAGTAAATATACAACCGGTGGGCAAATGAGAAAAAAAGAAGTGCCAAGGTATAGTCAGGTTGGCAATGCAATACCTCCTTTGTTTGCTTTGCAAGCTGGATTAGTGTTAAAAGAAATGGTTTAGTATGGAAAATTCTTTGCAATTCAAAATCAGTTCAGCCTTAAAAGATTTGGTTGGCAAGGATTTAATAACTAGTGATAATGTGGCCATCTTTGAGCTGGTTAAAAACTCTTATGATGCATACGCAAATCATGTTGTTATCACTTTTTCTAAAAATAAAATTACCATTGCGGACAATGGTAAAGGTATGTCTTTGTCTGATTTGAAGGATAAATGGCTTTTTTTGGGTTTTTCTGCCAAAAAAGACGGAACAGAAGATGAAGTAAATGATAAACAAAAGTCTTATAGAGATAAAATAAGAAGATTTTATGCTGGTGCAAAAGGTATTGGCAGATTTTCGTGTGATCGTTTGGGACGTCTTTTAACGATAACGACAAAAACACGTGACTCTCTTTTGGCAGAGCAAATACTTGTAGACTGGGCAAATTTTGAAGTTGACCAAAAGATTGAATTTGATAATGTTGATGTAGAACATCGTACTCTTAATGTGGGTAATGTGTTTCCTAATCAAGAATCACATGGAACAATTATTGAAATAGAGGAACTTCACGATGAAGAAACGCCTTGGACAAGAAAACATATTCTTGAATTAAAGCGTTCTTTGCAAAAACTTATTAATCCATATTCTGAGACAAATGATTTTGTAATTGAAATTATTTGTGAAAGAGAAAGAAAAATGGATTTTCAGAAACTTCAAGATGGCGTAGGATTTGACAGGGATATTGTTAATGGTCCATTAAAAAATAGCATAACGGAAATATTAAAGCTAAAGACAACGCAAATAGACGTAAAAATATCTGATGGCTTTGTTTATACCACATTAACCGATCGTGGAGTGGATATATACAGAATAAGAGAGCATAATATTCATTTCCCTTTGATTAAAAATGCTACAGTATCGTTGTCTTTTTTAAATAGAGCTGCTAAATACAATTTTACTAGGTTAATGGGGATAGACTCTATTAACTTCGGTTCTGTCTTCTTGTTTAGAAATGGTTTCCGTATATTGCCGTTTGGTGAGACTGGTGATGATAGTTGGGGTATAGACTTTAGAGCCCAGCAAGGACGTGCTAGATATCTGGGTAGCCGAGATCTGATGGGAAGAGTAGATGTTACAGTTGAAGATGTTAATGAATTAAAAGAGGCCTCTAGTCGTGATAGTGGACTGATAGATACTCCTATGTCTCGGCAAGTTAAAGATTTATACAAGCTGTGTCACAAAAGATTAGAACGATATGTTGTTGGTGTATTGTGGGGTGAGTCATTTTTAAGAAACGAATATTTTAAAAATGATGATGTGGCTTGGAATGCTCGAAAGGAACTTCAAAAAGTTGATAAAGATTCTGAAGACCCATCGTTTATTTTACATTCTAGCTTTGGTAGCAAAATTGATTTTGTTCGACTTGTAAAAACGTTAACTTCGGATAATAATGTTGAGGTGTTGGCTTATAATTCTGATTTAGCAAATTTTGTTACGTCAAGTTTGGAACCTCAAGATATAAAGTTGCAGTTTATCTCAGATTTAGAAACAATTGCAAGAAGAACAGGAAATCAGTCTTTGGAAAATTCTGTCGAAGAGGCAAAACGTAAAATAGAAGAAATATCACGTCAAAAAGAAGAGGCAGAGAGAAAGGCTGCTGAAGCCGAATCACGTCAGAGAGAGGCCGAAGAAAAGGCTCTTAAAGCTGAAGAAACGCGACGTGAAGCTGAAGCTAGGGCAAAATCAGAAGAGGAAAAAAGACGTTCTGCGGAACTCGCTAGGTTACGTGCAGAAAATGAAAAAAATAAAGCAGATAATGCTCGACTTATTGCAGAAAAGAAGACAAAAGAAGAGACAACAAAACGAAAGCAGGTAGAAAAGGAGAAACAACTGGAAACATTAAAAGTTGAGTTTTATAAAAAAGCTTCAACCCCAGATACAGATGCTTTAATACATCATGTAAAAAATAATAATAGCAGAATAAATGATAAGGTAGATGAATTAATTAGGTATGTAGTAGATGCGAAAGATTTTGACAAAAAAGAGGAAGTGTTAGTTTCGCTTTCGATTATAAAAAAACTGTCTCAAAAAACTCTAGCAGCTACAGACCTTATTCTCAATTGTGATTTGGCAAAATCTGATTCACAAAAGATAAATTTGCCATTGTTCTTGAAGGGCTATTTGGCAGAGGAGGTAAAAACTAGTTTGAACTGCCATTTCTCAACCGATGTGGATTTATTTGCCATATATGGAAGTAAGCTAGACTTAGCATTGCTAATTGATAACTTTGTAAAAAACTCAGAAGATTGGCATGCCTCTAATATTTGGTTTTCTTGTGTGCGTCATGATAAAGATTTAGAGTTGGATGTCTATGATGATGGAGAGGGACTGATAGATTCATTTCGTCAAGATCCTAATCAAATATTTGAATTTGCGAAGTCTGGTAAACCAACAGGCTCAGGTTTTGGTATGTATTTGATTAAGGAGACCCTCAATAGCTTGCATGCTACAATTGAAATTGCAACTCCAATAAATGGTGTGGGTATTCATTTTAAAATGTTTTTTAAGTAATGGAACAAAGATATTTGATTTTAGTAGATGAACAGTCTCAAGAGGATAGGTTAAAACGAATTGCAAGGAATTTGCGTAATGAAGGCATTTTGCTTGTCTATGAGGAGATTAATCCTAATGAATGTTCTGTTAGAAAGGATAATGGGGATTTATCTTTGGATAAAGTTGCTTTGAAGAATAAGTTGGCGTCAGTATCGTTCTTGTCTCATCTAGATGTGTTTGCGACAGATTATAATTTGGTGACAGATGAACTTAAAGGTATTGATATGATAGAGATGCTATATTCTCTACGACCGCATTATCGTAAACAAGTTGTAATATATTCTGCACAGATTGATGAAGTTATAGATGATATTATTATAAAAAGGGCTAAAGGATTTAAACAACAAGTTGAAATGTTAAAGATTTTGGCTCAAAATGATATACATTATCTGAGAGGTGAGGGGGAATTTGAAAATGAGTTTAAAAGTCTTATTGCCAAAGAACCCGATATAACTATTGATTCAAGACTTATTGAAGGTTTGCAAACATTGGACTGTGATAATTTGAAATGTTCAATTCCTGGATATACTGATAAGAAAATTAGTGATATAGGAGATTTGTTGTTAAAGAAAGGAAGTGATGTTGTTGCTCTGCGTAAGAACATAGCAGATCACATTTTAGCGTATATAACATCTATAAAAGGCTATGAGTAAAATATTTGCTATTTTTCCAATAGATAAGAGTTGTAATACTACTTTTCTTAATCGTATTCATACTTTTTTGACCTCAAATTTAGAGAATGACTGGCATTGTTATAAAGTGCACTTCTCAAATGAAGAGCATGAGGATTGCATAAAACAATCGAGTGGTAGCCGTTTTGTCTTTTTTATGGGACATGGTGGTGAAACAAAACTACATGGTGCCTGTGCTGTGTATGGTGAAATGTCCGTGGATGTAGTTGCAAGTAATGAAAATGCTAATTTTTTCAATAAAGAGGTGTTCATTGATGCAAGTAATATTGCTGCATTTAAGGGGAAGGTCTTCTTTTGCTTTTCATGTAATTCAAACAGAAGTTCCCCAAAAAGTCTTGCTAGATTAGCAATAGAAGCTGGAGTTAAAACCTTTGTGGGATTTGGAAATATTCCTACGGATTACGAAGAACAGGCAAATTTTTCGAAGAGGTGCATTGCCATATATAAAGGAAAGATAGTAAAAATCATAAAATATGCATTGTATTATGCTTTTACAAGTGAACAGACTGTAGAAGGACTTGTACAAATTATAAAACTATTGACTTCTAAAGAAATACAAAGTTTACGAATGCATAAGCCTTTTCATGGGGAGAAGGAAGTTGTTGAGCAATTATACAAATTCAAAAATGAAATAAAGATATTTGGGGATAAATACGCTAAACTGTATTGATTGTTTTCTCTAGCCTGCTGTACTTCCCTGAAAAAGGTTGTCACTTAGGTACAAACAAAAGTGACAATGAAACGTAAAACAAAAATTGAACGTGTGTATAATTGGTAAGTAAGTATTCTTTTACCTTTGCACCCGGGGGTGTAATTTAAACTGTGTCAAGGCTTGTTCTTAACTTTCATTCCCACTCCCTGCTGGGGGCTGCCCCCAGCAGGGAAGCCTTTTCGGCTGCAAAGTTACATAATTTTAAATCTATCTCCAAATTTTATTGCCAATTGTTGAGAAATTTGTCCCCAATTTGCCAGTGGCATAGTCCATTTCTTACGGATGTTGCGGTAAGCTAAGTACACAAGCTTCTCCAAAGAATTATCCGTAGGAAAGACCCCTTTAGTCTTTGTGACCTTTCTTACCTGTCTGTGATACCCCTCAACCGTATTGGTCGTATAAATGAGTTTACGGATGGCTGGAGTATATTGGAAATACTCTGTCAGACGTTCCCAATTGTCACGCCATGACTTGATGACAATTGGGTACATCTCTCCCCACTTAGACTCTAACAGGTCTAAATTAGCAGCAGCGGAGTCTTTGTTTACTGCACCATATACTGTTCTTAAATCCTTGATAAACTCCTTTTGATGCTTACTGCCAACATACTTGATAGAATTGCGTATCTGATGGACAATACAGAGCTGCACAGAACTCTCAGGAAATACGCTTTGGATGGCATCTGGGAAGCCTTTGAGACCATCAATACAACAAATCAAGATGTCTCGAACACCACGGTTCTGAAGATCCGTAAGAACTTCTAGCCAGAAGTTAGCTCCTTCACTCTTAGACACATACATACCTAACAGTTCTTTTTGGCCTTCCTTGTTGATACCAAGAATGTTGTAAATGGCTCGTGTGACAGCTCTGCCATTCTCATCCTTTACCTTATAATGGATAGCATCAAGCCAGCAAATGGCATATACAGGATCGAGCATGCGAGACTTCCAGGCGGTGATTTCGGGTAATACACGGTCTGTTATAGAGCTGATAGTATCGGCTGATAGAGTTGTGTTGAACTCACGCTCAAAGTAGCTGCTGATGTCACGTGTGCTGGTGCCCATGGCGTACATCTCAATAATCTGGTCTGCCATGCCATTGGCAAGAATAGTCTCACGCTTCTTTACGGTCTCAGGTTGGAAAGTTCCGTCTCGGTCACGAGGAGTCTCTATAGTGACCTCACCATATTTTGTTTGAACCTTCTTACTCATTACCATTACGACGGTTGCCGGAAGAGCGTTCCTCTTCACTTAAATGAGCGTCCATCTCACCTTCGAGAGCTGAGTTGAGAATACGCTCTAACAATGGAGCTAATGCTCCGTCCTTGCCAAATAAGGCTTCACCACTACGCAACTGCTGAGCTGCTTTCTTGTAATCAATTTCTAAGTTGTCCATAATATAAAAACTGTGTTAAACTACTTTTATTGTAGCTTGACACAGTTTAGTTTACACTCTCTTGCACCCGGAATCACGAAAGCCAAAGTTGGTTAATGGGTGTTAAGATGTACTAGTAAGTGTCCTGGATATTCTCTAATCACCGATTCAGTCCTTCGCCTACCCAACATTCTTTCTTGATTCCATTAAATTCTAAAATGTTAATAATATGGATAAAGAACTGTATTTTGGCGTAGATGTCTCCAAGAAGACACTTGACCTTGCTTATTATGATGGTGAAACAATTGATTGGAAGAATGCTCATATTAAGGTGAGCAATGATGATGCTGGGTTCAAAAAGATTGGCTCTTGGGTCGCAAAGGTAGGAAAAGACTTTGAAACCTTTGTAAGTATTCCTTTACAATGAAATGGCTTTTGTGGGTGAAGATGAAAGAAAGATGAGGATATTACAGAAGATTTTAGAATCAAATATCTGTAAATCACCATTAGCCCGTATGGCGGTACCTATATAATATATTACCTTTGCATCCGTAATCAAAACAGTTTGATAATGGAAACAAGGGAATATTTCGAAAAAGTGATGCAGGATTACAACCAAAATCGTAAAGGTCGTAGCTTGCGCAAGTATTGTAAGGAGGAGGCAGTGGATTATGACTGGCTCATTGAGTTTAAGAAATCATATCGTTCAAATAAGCTTCAACCAGATGAAAACAAGAAGCTAGGCGAAGGTGAGTTTATCGCTTTGACAGTTGAGGAGAATTTTGTTCCCGAGAAGTTGAATGACTTTAATTTTGGCGATCCAATTAATAATATGCTTTTTTTTGAAACATGTTGGATGTGCTAACTGCTGAAAATCAGTAGTTACGTTTTAACGGTGATTTACAGTACATCGGTATCATTAAAGTGTTATAGGCGGTATCATTGGAGTGATATTATCAAATAAGTATATTAGAGAGAAACTTATCCGTGCATCGTATGGGGATGAGGTATAAACAGAAAAGAGGGTGTGACTTATGTCATACCCTCTTTTCTGTTTATGCCCTTCTTGTCAAAACAGTTTGTAGGTGGTGCGGAGCACTTTGAACTCAGTGCGGCGGTTCAGCTGGTTGCATATCTCCTGATGCTCCCTCGTCTGCTTCTGGATGAAATCCTGGGTGAGCACATCGTCTTCCTTCAGCCAGGGATATTTCTCCGTGAGCTTCCTGCGGATTGTCTTCGGGCGTTCCTTGCCATATCCCACAGGGGTAAGGCGATCTTTTTCAATGCCGTGAGCTATGAGGTAATCCACTACCGACTGGGCGCGGCGCTGAGACAATCGCTTGTTGTACTCGCTGTTGCCTTTGTAATCGCAATGGGCACTCAGTTCGATGGTTACGTGGGAATTCTCTTTCAGCAAGGCTACGAGCTTATCCAGAGCCTGGGTGCTGGCTGGCGTCAGGGTAGCTTTGTCAAAATCATAGAAGATGTTGTCGATGAGTACTGGGGCTGAGATGGAAGCCAGCGGGAACTGGAGCACGTACTCCTTGCTCTCCTTTGCCGAATCTATCCGCAACTCCTCCTTGTGGTTGAGGAATCCCTTGCAAGAAGCCATCACAAGATAATCTACCTTAGGATGGATAGGCAGCGTAAACGAACCGTCACTCTTAACCGGCAGTTTCCTGTAGGTGCCATCGTTGCCTACTACCATCACCTGTGCGGCAGGAAGTTCGTAGCCGTCTTTTTCGTAAACCCATCCCTTCATTGTGGTGACAATCTCCGGATTATTGAAAGAATAGATATGGTCGTAGCCGCGGCCATCCTTTCTATTGGAAGAGAAGAAGCCACGGTTGTGCGGTCCCTCGAAGGTCATTCCGAAATCATCTGCTTCTGAATTGAGGGGATAGCCGGGATGCTCTATCTTATACTGCTGGGTCTTTTCGTCTATTCGGGCAATGTAGATGTCGAGACCGCCCATTCCGATATGACCGTTACTGCTGAAATAGAGGTCGCCATTGGGACGGAAGGTAGGGAACATCTCGTCGCCCGGCGTATTGATGGGGGCACCGAGGTTTTCCACACCTCCCAGGCCTGAAGGAGTGATGCGCACACGCCAGATATCGTAACCGCCCATTCCGCCCAGCATATCGGAAACGAAATAGAGCCATTCGCCGTCAGGACTGATGGCAGGGTGGGCGTAGGTGCTCAAGGTATCCTGGGTGATTTCCAGCTTCTGAACCTTTCCCCAGGCAGCATCCGAACGGGAAGAGGTGACGATCTGGGCAAATCGGGGAGAGGCTGGATCGGTGACGCATTGGGTGAGATACATCTCCTTGCCATCGGGCGTGAAGCAGCAGGCTCCCTCATCATAGTCGGTATTCAGACCAGTGGCGATGGCTTCCGGTCTGCTCCATTTTCCCTTGTCGTCTTTTTCAGAATAGAAAATGTCGCCAGCCTTGGTTCCGGTGATTCCGCTGAGTTCATCTCCCTGTGCGTCGTTGCGGGTGGAGGTGAAGTAGATCTGTTCGTATTCATCGCCCAGGAGCATCGGTGAATAATCGGCTCTTCGGGAGGTGAAGACATCCATCTTCTTTACCTGATATCTGCTTCCGGCTTTTTTCCAGAGAGGAGACATCTGGGCAGATTTCAATCCATTCTGGGCAAGAATATTGTTGGGCATGGAATCCACGAGGATTCTGAATTCCTTTTCTGCCTGCTTGTATTCTCCGTTTTTCAGGAGCAGACGGGCGTAAGCCAGACGGTCATCGAGTGAAGCCTGGTTGTAGCGGATGGCATTGCGGTAAGCATTCACTGCCTTGGGGGTAGCATTGATCTTGTTGTAGCAGCGTGCCATCTTCAAGGCAAGCTTTCCCCGGTTTTCACGTTCCTTGGGAGGCGTCTTGGTGTAGGCTTGCTTGAATTGGTCGGCAGCATCATAGTATTCGCCTAAAGAAAGGAACTTTTCTCCCTTCTTCAGGTTCTTGTCAATGCCGCAGCTTATCAAAAGGAGGCAGCAAAAGGCTGTTATGATATGATGGAGTCTGATATGCTTCATATTACCTCTATATTCGTGAATTTACATCTGTGAAAATGGCTGGCGATATTGGCAGCCAGATTTCCAGTTGCTGCAACCATAGGCGGTCTTACCCTTGATGATGACGCCCTTGCCGCAGAGCGGACATGGTTTGCCTACCATTGGGTCGGCTGGAGTCTGTGATGTTGAAGCAGGCTGTGCTGCATCTTGAGTCGCTGCATCCTTTTTCTTTGTTTCAGCCTTCTTTGTTTCAGCCTTCTTTGTTTCAGCTTTCTTTGTTTCAGCTTTCTTTGCTGCCGTTTTCTTCTTTTCCGGTTTTTTCTTGAGATCTTCCTCCGTCATAATGGTCACTCTTCGACTGCTGTTATCCGATAGAACATCGATGACAATCTGGTTGATCTGCTCTTTCAGGCCGTTGATGAATTCGGCAGGGTCGTAGGTTTTGTGCTCGATGTCTCGGAGCTTCTTCTCCCAGATACCGGTCAGCTCACAGCTCTTCAGGAGTTCCTCGTGGATGGTGTCGATGAGCTCGATACCTGTAGGGGTTGCCATCAGGTTCTTGCGCTGGCGGCGGATGTAGTGGCGCTTGAAGAGGGTTTCGATGATGCCGGCACGGGATGATGGACGGCCGATTCCGTTCTCCTTCAAGGCTGCACGAAGTTCCTCGTCTTCCACGAATTTACCCGCTGTCTCCATCGCACGGAGCAGGGTTGCCTCGGTGTAATACTTAGGTGGCGTGGTCCATTTCTCCGTCAGTGTAGGCTGATGGTCGCCCGATTCGCCTTTCATGAAAGAAGGGAGGGTTCTTTCTTCTACCACTTCCTTCTTGGCACCGTTTCCGTTTCCATCGCCTGCATTTCCGCCATCGTTTCCGTTGGCATTATCGGTATCGTCGTCATCGGCATTCTTCGCATCCTTGGCATAGACCACTCGCCAGCCTGGTTCCAGAATCTCCTTACCGCTCACCTTAAACTCTATCTTTTCCGGCTTTGGTCCGTCTTCGTTGATGACTTCGCCCAATACGGTGGTGGTAGAGAATTTACAGTCGGGATAGAACACGCTGATGAATCGCTTGGCGATGAGATCATAGACATTCGCCTCCATATCGGTGAGTCCGGTTGGCGGAACACCGGTTGGGATGATGGCGTGGTGGTCGGTCACCTTGCTGTTATCGAAAACCTTCTTGCTCTTAGGCAACTTCTTGCCGGTGGCTGCGAGCTGCTGGATGAGCGGGAGGTATTTCTGCTGACTGGCTATCTTTGCCTGGCTCACACCATTCAGAATCTGCGGACATTTCGGATAGATATCGTCTGTGAGGAACTGGGTATCTACACGAGGATAAGTGGTGTACTTCTTCTCGTAGAGACTCTGGATGAGTTTCAGCGTAATATCGGCTGAGTAGGCAAACTTCTTGTTGCAATCCACCTGCAGCGAGGTGAGGTCGTAGAGATGAGGTGGCGCCTCGTTTCCCTTCTTCTTGCTTACATCGGTAACGGTGAAGGGTTTGCCAGCGATGGTACTGAATGCTTTCTCGCCTTCCTCCTTGCTGGTAAACTTGCCGCTGGTGGCGGTAAACTGGGTGTCGCGGTAGATGGTGGCGAGTACCCAGTAAGGTTCGGAAACGAAGTTGTCGATTTCCTTCTGGCGGTTTACGATGAGGGCAAGGGTAGGGGTCTGCACTCTACCGATGCTGAGCACCTGTCGGTTCTGACCGTATTTCAATGTGTAAAGTCGGGTGGCGTTCATGCCGAGAATCCAGTCGCCGATGGCACGGGAAAGTCCGGCAAGATAGAGTGACTGATATTCCCCCTGGTCTTTCAGTTCCTGGAATCCCTGCTTGATGGCTTCATCGGTCATGGATGAAATCCACAGTCTCTTGACGGGGCATTTTGCCTGCGCCTTCTGCATCACCCATCTCTGGATGAGTTCTCCTTCCTGTCCGGCGTCACCGCAGTTGATGATGCTGTCGGCAGCCTGCATCAGTTTCTCGATGGTAGCAAACTGTTTCTTGATGCCTTCATCGTTGATGAGCTTGATGCCGAATCGCTGTGGAATCATCGGCAACGCCGCAAGGCTCCAATGTTTCCACATCGGAGTATAATCATCCGGTTCCTTCAGCTCACAAAGGTGGCCGAAGGTCCATGTTACTTGGTATCCATTACCTTCCATATAACCGTCGCGCGCCGAGGTAGCCCCGATGATTCGGGCGATGTCCTTAGCCACGCTAGGTTTCTCTGCTATACAAACTATCATTCTTTATTCTAATTTCTGTTTGCAAAGGTACAATAAAATAATGAGATAGCCATCATTTCGCCTCCTTTTTCTCATGGCAGAGAATAAAAAAGCCCCGTAAGGCTTGGGCCTTACAGGGCGTATTTCATATAAATCTGCGTGCGATTACTCGTACTCCTGCCAGCTCTTGATCTGAAGCTGATCCTGGCTCAATGTGCAGAATGCCTCGATGAAGGCGGAAGCCAGACGGGCATTGGTGATCAGAGGAATGTTGTGGTCGATGGCGCCACGACGGATTCTGTAACCATTGGTCAACTCACGCTTGGTGTGATTCTTAGGGATGTTGACGATGAGGTCGAACTTGTGGTCGGCAATCATCTGCATCACGTTAGGAATATCCTTGTGCTCCTCATCAGGCCATCCTACGGCTGTAGCCTTCACGTTGTTCTCGTTCAGGAACTTCGCTGTGCCGGCAGTAGCATAGATGGTGTAACCATTCTTCACCAACGCCTGGGCAGCGTCGAGCAGAGAAGCCTTCTCCTTCGCACCACCGCTTGAAAGCATGATGCCCTTATCCTTAGAAGGAATCTTGTAGCCGGTAGCAATCAATGAGTTGAGCAATGCCTCCTCGAAAGTATCACCCATACAACCTACCTCACCGGTAGAACTCATATCCACACCCAAAACTGGGTCGGCGTTCTGCAAACGGGCGAATGAGAACTGTGAAGCCTTCACACCCATGCGGTCGATATCGAAGGCAGACTTGTCTGGCTTCTGATATGGAGCATCGAGCATGATGCGGGTAGCAGTCTCGATGAAGTTGCGCTTCAATACCTTGCTCACGAATGGGAATGAACGGGATGCACGGAGGTTACACTCGATCACCTTCACATCGCGACCCTTAGCCAAGTACTGGATATTGAAAGGACCCGAGATGTTGAGCTCCTTGGCGATGGCACGTGAAATCTTCTTGATCTGACGGGCTGTAGCGAAGGAAATCTGCTGAGCAGGGAAGGTCATGGTAGCGTCACCAGAGTGAACACCCGCATACTCTACGTGCTCTGAAATACCATACTCTACAATCTCACCATTCTGAGCCACACCGTCGAACTCAATCTCGTTGGTCTCTGTCATAAACTGAGAGATAACCACTGGGTACTCCTTAGAAACCTCAGAAGCTGCCTCCAGGAAGCGACGCAACTCGTCATCGTCGTGGCAAACGTTCATGGCTGCACCGGAAAGAACGTAAGATGGACGAACGAGAACAGGATAGCCTACCTCGTCGATGAACTTCTGAACATCCTCCATAGAGGTGAGGGCGCTCCACTTAGGCTGGTCGATGCCCAGCTTATCGAGCATGGCAGAGAACTTACCGCGGTTCTCGGCACGGTCGATGTTGACAGGAGATGTACCCAGGATTGGCACAGACTGGCGATGGAGCTTCATAGCCAGGTTGTTTGGAATCTGACCACCTACAGAAACAATCACACCACGTGGTGACTCCAGGTCGATGACATCGAGTACACGCTCGAATGAAAGCTCATCGAAGTAGAGACGGTCGCACATATCGTAGTCGGTAGATACGGTCTCCGGGTTGTAGTTGATCATGATTGACTTGTAACCCAACTTGCGGGCTGTGTTGATGGCGTTTACTGAACACCAGTCGAACTCTACAGAAGAACCGATGCGGTAAGCACCCGAACCGAGAACGATGACAGACTTCTCGTTCTTGTAGTAGTTGATGTCGTAACCCTCTACAGCGTATGTCATGTAGAGATAGTTGGTGAGGTCAGGATGCTCGCTAGCCACAGTAGGGATGCGCTTTACGGCTGGCAGAATGTTCAGCTTCTTGCGCAGGGCACGAACTGCGAGCACCTCCTTCTCCATATTGGTGTTCTGAGTCTTCAATACGAAGCGGCCAATCTGGAAGTCAGAGAAGCCCAATACCTTAGCCTCGCGCAATACCTCGGCAGGAATCTCCTCCAAAGTATTATATTCAGAAAGCTTGTGCTTGTAATCTACGATATTCTTCATGCGCTCGATGAACCAAGGGTCAATCTTGGTCAACTCCTCGATGCGCTCGATGGTGTAGCCTTCCTCCAAAGCCTGGGCGATGGCGAAGATACGGAGGTCGGTAGGGTTAGAAAGCTCCTCATCCAGGTTATCGAACTTGGTGTGGTCGTTGCCAACGAAACCGTGCATTCCCTGACCAATCATACGGAGACCCTTCTGGAGCATCTCCTCGAATGAGCGGCCGATAGACATGATTTCGCCTACAGACTTCATGGAAGAACCAATCTTGCGGCTTACACCGGCAAACTTGGTAAGGTCCCAACGAGGAATCTTACAGATCATATAGTCGAGTGATGGAGCCACATAAGCTGAGTTAGGAGTACCCATCTCGCCAATCTGGTCGAGCGTATAACCGAGGGCAATCTTAGCTGCAACGAAGGCGAGCGGATAACCTGTAGCCTTAGAAGCGAGGGCAGAAGAACGGCTCAAGCGAGCGTTGATCTCGATGATACGGTAGTCGTTGGTCTCAGCGTTGAAAGCATACTGGATGTTGCACTCACCCACGATGTTGAGGTGACGGACGCACTTCACGGCGATGTCCTGCAACATCTTCACCTGCTCGTCGGTAAGAGAACAGGTTGGAGCCACAACGATAGACTCACCTGTGTGAATACCCAGTGGGTCGAAGTTTTCCATAGAGGCAACGGTGAAGCAACGGTCGTTAGCATCACGGATGCACTCGAACTCAATCTCCTTCCATCCCTTCAGGCTCTCCTCAACGAGTACCTGAGGTGCGAAAGTGAAGGCAGATTCAGCAATCTCCTTGAACTCCTCTTCGGTCTTGCAGACACCAGAACCGAGACCACCCAGCGCATAGGCAGAACGGATCATGATAGGGTAGCCGATGTTGCGTGCCGCAGCCACAGCCTCCTCCATGTTCTCGCAAGCGTGGCTTACTGGAACCTTGAGGTCAACCTTGTTGAGCTCCTTTACGAAGAGGTCGCGGTCTTCTGTGTTCATGATAGCCTCTACCGAGGTACCCAACACATCCACACCGTACTCCTTGAGCACACCGTTGAGGTAAAGCTCTGTACCAACGTTCAAACCCGTCTGTCCACCCCAAGCCAGCATAATGCCGTCAGGGCGCTCCTTCTTGATAATTTCAGTTACAAAAAAAGGTGTCACCGGCAAGAAATAAACCTTGTCAGCAATACCTTCACTCGTCTGAATTGTAGCAACATTAGGATTGATAAGGACGGAACTGATACCCTCCTCGCGCAGCGCCTTGAGAGCCTGCGAACCGGAATAGTCAAACTCACCTGCCTGGCCGATCTTCAAAGCACCGGAACCCAGAACGAGGACTTTCTTAAGCTGTTTCTTCATCATGTTATTTAACTATAAGTTTATTCTTAATAATAAAAAGTCTCTTCTGAAAATGTCTTGTTTAGTATCTATTTAGTTTCTTAGTCAGATTACTAAGGAAGATACACTGTTTCGGGCAGCAAAGATACGTTAAATATCTGAATCATCCAAATTTTCTGCCATTCTTTACAGTTAAATAACATCAATTATTTAAAAATCCTTTTGGGATTGTCTCATTTTTGCTATTTTTTTGTTACTTTTGCAGCGCCTACAGAAATGTAGTAGAATGTTTCGAGAATAATAAAACAATAGCTTACAAGATAAAGTGATAACAACAATGAAAGTCGGATTATTCGTCCCTTGTTATGTGGATGCTTTATACCCTGAAGCGGGTGTGGCTACATACAAGTTACTAAAGCACTACGGACTGGATGTCGGTTATCCCGAAAAGCAGACTTGCTGCGGTCAGCCGATGGCTAACGCGGGTTTTCAGGATAAGTCGGAGAAGGTCATAGAGACATTTGATGAGCTGTTCAAGGATTACGATTACATCGTAGCTCCTTCAGCTTCATGTGCCGCTTATGTTAAGGTGTATTACCCTAAGATTCTGGAGGGTAAGCACGAGTGTATTTCATCCAAGAAGATCATGGATGTTGTGGAGTTCCTTCACGATGTGCTGAAGGTGGATCATGTGCCGGGCAAATTCCCACACGTGGTGAGTGTGCACAACAGTTGCCATGGTGTGCGGGAACTGGGTTTGTCGTCTCCATCTGAGCGACACATCAAGCCATTCAACAAGATTATCGACCTGTTGGATATGGTGGAAGGCATTACCATCCACGAGCCGGAACGCAAGGATGAGTGCTGCGGATTCGGCGGTATGTTCTCTATCGAGGAGCCTGCCGTTTCTACCCGAATGGGAGAGGATAAGATCAAGCGCCACATGGCTACGGGTGCCGAATATGTCACCGGACCGGATTCTTCCTGTCTGATGCACATGGCGGGTATTGCCAAGAAGGAGAAGATGCCGATTAAGTTTATCCATGTTGTTCAAATTTTAGCTGCAGGACTATGAGTACAGAACATTCCAAGAGAGCTGCGAAGTTTACGCAGAACGTAGAGAAGACCACCTGGCACGACGCTACCTTCTGGTCTGTTCGTCAGAAGAGAGATAAGATGGCGCAGGAACTTCCTGAGTGGGAAGACCTCCGCGAGCATGCGTCTGAAATCAAGATGCACACCATCACCCATCTTGCCGATTACCTCGATATGTTTTCCAAGAACCTGGAGAGCCGTGGGGTGAAGGTGCACTGGGCAAAGGATGCACAGGAGTTCAACGAGATTGTGCTCGGTATCCTGAAGGATCACAACGTGAAGAAGATGGTGAAGTCGAAGTCGATGCTTACCGAGGAGTGCGAGATGAATCCTTATCTGGAGCAGCACGGAATCGATGTGGTAGAGACCGACCTGGGTGAGCGCATCATCCAGCTCCTGCACCAGAAGCCTAGCCACATCGTGATGCCTGCCATCCACCTGAAGCGTGAGGAAGTGGGAAAGATGTTCGAGGAGAAGGGAATCTCCAAGGAAATCGGCAACTATGATCCTACTTACCTGACCCGCTGTGCCCGTCATCATCTCCGCGACCAGTTTATGGAAGCTGGAGCAGGTATGACCGGCTGCAACTTCGGCGTGGCTGCCACAGGCGATTGCGTGGTCTGCACCAACGAGGGTAATGCCGATATGACCACTTCCATGCCTAAGCTCCACATCGTGGCGATGGGTATCGAGAAGTTGGTTCCTGACTATAAGTCACTGGCTGTATTCCAGCGTCTGCTCTGCCGCTGCGGAACCGGTCAGCCTACCACTGCCTTTACCTCTCATTTCCGCCAGGCTCGTCCGGGTGCCGAGATGCATGTGGTTCTGGTGGATAATGGCAGAAGCGATATTCTCGCCGACAAGGACCACTGGCAGACCTTGAAGTGCATGCGCTGCGGAGCTTGCATGAACACCTGTCCGGTTTATCGCCGTTCAGGCGGATACAGTTACACCTATTTCATTCCGGGTCCTATCGGTGTGAACCTGGGAATGCTGAAGAATCCTCAGAAGTACAGCGACAATGTTTCAGCCTGCACCTTGTGCTTGTCTTGCGACAATGTATGCCCTTCCAAGGTGGGTCCTGGTTCTCAGATTTACGCTTGGCGCCAGAGTCTGGAGAGATTGGGCAAGGCTAATCCTGTGAAGAAGGCGATGTCGAATGGCATGAAATATCTCTTCGATCGTCCTGCGCTCTACACCACAGCCTTGAAGTTTGCGCCACTTGTCAATCTGATTCCTGAGTGCTGCACGCACTTCAGCAACTGGAATGCGTGGGGTATCGGTCACACCATGCCTGAGTTTGCAAAGAAGAGCTTCCATCAGCTTTGGAAAGAAGGAAAGGTGAAGTAGTGGCTAATCATAAAGTTCAAAGTTCAAAGTTCAAATTTCAAAGTTCAATGAATAAAGAAGATTTCCTGAACAAGTTGCGTAAGAATACGCACGTTCAATTCGATATGCCTGCCGTAGATGTCAAGGGAATCCAGTATGAGGATACCTTGAAGCAGTTTATTGAGATGACTGAGTCTGTGGGTGGACACGTGATAGAGGCTGAGGCGGGCGAGAGCCTGGATGAGCTGGTGAAGAAGGCTTATCCGGAGGCAAAGGTCTTTGCTTCCAACCTGCCTGAGATTACCATCGCGCAGAAGAATCCTGATACCGTGGCTGAGGCCAACGACCTGAATGGTACCGATGTGGGTATTGTACGTGGAGAAGTGGGTGTTGCCGAGAATGGCTGCGTCTGGATTCCTCAGACCATGAAGGAGAAGGCGGTGCTTTTCATCTCCGAATATCTTGTGATTTTCCTTCAGAAAGATAAGGTTGTTAACAATATGCACGAGGCTTATGCCCGTATCGAGATGGATCCGAAGTATAATTTCGGTATTTTCATCAGCGGTCCTTCCAAGACTGCAGATATCGAGCAGGCTCTGGTAATGGGTGCGCAAGCTGCCCGTGGTGTGACTGTTGTACTTTTGTAAAAGGCAGAAATCCCGAAGCTCACTATCGTGTGAACTTCGGGATTTCTCTTTATACTGTCCATTCATAGGTGTCGTAAACCACGCCTCTTCCTCCATAACCTTCCTTGTGGGCGATGAGACCCTCATTGATCCAGGCTCCCTGCTGTTCCGTAGAACTGCCGAAGTCCAGATAGGGATAATCGGGGTAATCATGATACATAATCTGTTCGTAGATAGCCTCCATGGCTCCGAATTCCTTTCCCTCATCGTTGGTAGAACTGTATTGTCCATGTACCACTTGCTGGGTAATATAAAAGGTGAGTCCTCCTATAATGTGCCCGTTGCGATAAGCATTGTATTGGATGATATTCTCGGGGAATCGACTTTTCAGAAGTTCCATTTCCTGAAGCGTGTGTACCGGTTTGGCACCAAATCGCTTTTCCAGGTTCTCATTCAATACCTCCCAGAATTCCGACAGACTTGCATCTCTCACTACGGTCACTCCATTCTGATGAGCCTTCTTCAGACGGCGCAGGTGGTCTTTGCGCCAGCGCAATTTCTGCTGCATGAAGATGGTTGTGCCGATATTGCGGAGCGAAAGATGAGCCTTGCATTTCCAGAAGATGGCATAGAGATCTTCTTCTGAAGGATGGAGATGATAGATCCAGGGAATAGGACGATACTCCACCTTTTCGAAACCCTGAAGACGCAGATAGACATTCAGTTCCTCAAAGAGTTGGCAGACATCTGAAATCGTGACGTGAATGTTCATGATCAGTCCGCCATAGGTGAGTCCGAAATGCGAGCAGAGGGTCTTGCCTACCTGATGGGCTGGCAGGATGGAATGGAGCTTTCCCTTCTTGAAGAACAGGAGAGAATAGTCCTTGAACCTATCGGAATGGTAATCCATATAGTTGCGGTAAAAGAGAAACGTAGCGTTTCGGGCTTTTGCCACATATTCATCCCATTGCTGGCGATATTCGGGAGTGTATTTGATGATTTCAAACATGATGTCTTGCGTATTGGATAGTTTCAAGCATGATGCCTTGCGTATTTGAGAAACTCGTCGTAATCATAGATATAATCAGCTTCTTCGTACAATTCCGAAGCCAGGACCAGACAGACCGAACCGGCTGAGAAGTTTTCCAGCGTTCGCCAGATGCCTGTGTTGACGAGTAATCCCTGGTCGGGGCGGTTGAGAAGATAGGATTGCTTCCGGTTTCCATCATCCAGCGTAACCGTGAAGGAACCGCTGGCTGCGATGATTACTTCCAGGCATTCCTTGTGGGCGTGCCCTCCGCGGGCAGCACCTGCCGGAATATCGTAAGTCCAGTAGGTGCGCCTGATGTGAAAGGGCACATCCTTGAAATCCTCCACATTCGTAGCCTGGAAGTCTTCGGATTGATGCGTGTTCTGGAAACGGATGATTTTTCCTATTTCTTTCATGAATCTTATTTCTTCATATAAGGGTCGGTGCCCAGGACGGTCTTGGCAAGGCGCTTTGCCTTGTCGCGGAGCGCATTCAGGTCATCGCCCTTCTCACCGTAGCAGAGAACGACACCCATGCGGCGACCTACGTGAGCCTCAGGCTTTCCGAAGATGCGGATGCGGGTGTGGTCTTCCTTCAAGGCATCGAGCATGTTGTAGTTCAATGGCTCTGTGCTTTCCTCTGGAGAGAGGATGACGGCAGAGCAGCCGATGTGCTCCAGATGGATTCCGGCGATAGGCAAGCCCATCACGGCACGGAAGTGAAGCTCAAACTCGCTCAGGTTGGTGGTGTGACCGAGAGTTACCATACCTGTATCGTGTGGACGAGGACTCAACTCCGAGAAGATTACCTCACCCTGCTTGCTCAGGAAGAACTCTACGCCCCAGAGACCAGCACCGGTCAGTGCTTTGGTTACTTCGCCGGCAATATGTTCAGCCTTCTTCAAAGCCTCCTCTGGAAGCTGGAATGGCTGCCAGCTCTCACGGTAGTCGCCGCCCTTCTGTACGTGTCCGATAGGTGGGCAGAAGAGGGTTGGACCATCCTTCTGGGTTACGGTGAGGAGGGTGAATTCTGAATCGAAGTCGATGAATTCCTCGATAATCACTTCCTTCACGTCGCCGCGACCTTCTTCCATCGCCTCCTTGTAAGCCTCTACCAGCTCATCGTCGTTGTGAACATAGCTCTGACCATGGCCGCTGGAACTCATCAGTGGCTTTACTACGCATGGGAAACCAATCTCATCGGCAGCGTTCTTGAACTCCTCGAAAGTCTTTGCATAGAAATACTTGGCTGTGCGCAGACCCAGTTCCTTGGCAGCCAGGTCGCGGA